>JAAUYD010283037.1_pt1 | contig 40413 bp, 33 predicted proteins | sample 7278101 | NCBI WGS metagenome assembly JAAUYD01 (sample SAMN14350128, study PRJNA611818) | marine sediment metagenome | isolation source: surface marine sediment (0.6m) | place: French Polynesia: Moorea | collected 2018-08
ACTAGAAAATTTTGTACCCCACAAGTATGGGAACTGCTATATATTACAAAATTATTAATAACATTCAAGATCGTTAGGGAAAGAAAGAGACAAAAGATCTTCAGTTCATTTGTATTCACAAAATGTGACTAAAAAGGGGAGACTATAAGTAAGGTTTAACCCTTAGTCCATAGTCTCCCCTCATCATCTGGTTATAGTCAGGCTCGATAAATGACTTAATCAATCTTTTCCAGTTGCCAAAGAATTTGGTTTCCTTCTCGGCGAACCCGTGAAACAACCCAGTTACGCCAAGACCAATGATCACCGCGACTGGTAACAGCACTGGCATTGATGTCCATTAAATCAGCTAATTCTGAGCTAGTAATTAAGTAACCTTTACTAGCGATCTCATCAGCAACTCGTAGGGTTTCAATGAGGTTTTGAATTTCAATGACTCTCTCTTCGCGGGAGAGATCGAATTCTTCAATTGTATTGACAGATGAGTCAATCATAATAGTATCAACTTAAAATTGCAAAAGGGTGGTCTTGAGTAAACTATAAAGAAAGTTGCTAAGATTTTATGAATCTCGCTACTGTTTATCATAGCGACTTTTGCATAAAATATCAGTGAGGCAAATTTTTTTATCAGGAATGATTGACTTCTCTATATTTTCCGAATCGTTTTTTGATGCTGATCTCACCATTGCTCCCTAAGTTGATCTGGCTTTGGTAAAATTCCTAACCCTTTTAGAGACTGTTTGTAAAAGGCAACTTTTTAAAATAATAGTCAGAATACTTGATGTTGTAGAAAGCGATCGCTAAGAAATATCTCTCTTTTGTCACTTTCGGAGACTGCGATCGCTAAACATCTGATGACAGTGCAATTTCAGCGATTTTACCTCAAATTGGATTTCTTAATAGAAAATAATTTAGCGATCGCAGTCTAGGCAATGGTTCTAGAATTTAGAATTCATAAGGGTTTTCCCACTTTGACAAAAGAGAGATAACTTGATACACCTATCTATCAGAAGGGCTAGCAAACTTGAATTTTTGTAACCCTTTGGGGGGTTATAGGTAATAACTTAACTGAATAGGAGAAGTAGCTCTATGTTTTTCTATTTTTAAAAGCTCATTTAATAAACCCTTACTATACATAAAAAAGAAGATAAGTCATCAACTTCAGCCTTTTTTATTGGTCGATAAACCGCCAGAAAATCTCAAAGAAACTCCCCCTATTCTTTCTTTTCAGCGTAAACGAGATATAGAAATTCCTTGGGAACAAGTCTTACATAGTACCAAAACAGAAGGGTTAACTTCTATTGCTTCTATTAAAGAATATTTCGAGAGGTCTTGGGGATTGTCTGGTAGTCCAAAAAGTCAAGAAGATTTGACTCAATATGTTAAAGATCACATAGAACTAAAAGAAGTTGTCTATCGAACTAAATTTGATGAACAGGGTAATCCTATTGCTGGGGAAATTAAAGACAGAATTTGTCTACAACATGGCACTAGCGGTCGGTGGTATCTTCCCTGGAAAACGAAAGTTTAAAATTCAATTAGGAAAAATTGGGGGATTATCTTCAATAAATCTTTGAATTTTATCTACTATCCTTATGTCTGTAGTTTCATCAGGTGGCTGATCTTTTTCTGTTGAAGCTAGATAAGCTTCCGCTACTTCTTCTAATAATGATTTACCCAGATCAGGCTGTTTAATACATAAATTCGGATCATCAATTTCCTCTGAAATATGTTTTCCGAGATACTGGTTTTTGGCATCAGTATGAGGTTCAATGGGTTCTCTTAATTTACCTGTTTTTCTCCCACCCTTAAATGCTTGGTTTAAATCAAAATTAAGTCGTAAATAATTACAGTGTTTTTCTGTTGCTACACTTCTCAAAAATTCCTGACAAATGGCTTCAGTATTTTGAGATCCAGGGTTAAGAAAAATATCAGCAACGTGACTAATAACCCCCAATAAACCCCACTTTCTAATCTTATCATAAGTAAAGACTTCTGTAGTGTTTCCTGTGCCAATAGACAACACAGAAATATTATTGAGATTACTTCCTTTTTCCGTCACCAAAAGATGTGCGATCGCTGATAAAGATGGATTATTTGCTGATACTCCCCCATCAATATGAGGTAACTGTTTTCCATCAGTATAACGTAAAGGATAAGCAGGGAAAAATGTTGGTGCTGCTGCTGAAGCAACACATAATTGCCACACTTCTATATTTGTAAACCAAAGATTAGCCTCTTTTCTATTACTCGCAAACCAAGTGGTATTACGACTATAAGTATCATAAGCGGGAATAAAAAGAATAGGTTTTTTGATCTCATTTAATTTTAAAGGTTGTCTTTGTTCATTGACTAATTTTTCCTGCAACACTTTCGCTAAACCCTGACCATTTTTGTTCGGATATAAACCCCATTGAGGGAAGAAAATTTGTAAAATGTATCCAGTCAGTATTCCCAAATTTCGGGAATTTCTAGTCCCCTTATCAAAAATCGTTTCTGCATTATCTTGATACAATTGAATCAGTTGACTCGCACTAAGTTTAGCTGCTACTCCTGCTGCTAAAATTGACCCTGTAGAAGTTCCTGCAACCACATCAAAATAATCATGTAACTTTATAGTTTGCTGGTTATTTTTTTGACAATAAATTTCTAGTTGCTTTTCAACTTCTTTAAGAATAGTTGCCGAAATCATTCCCCGAATACCACCGCCATCTAAACTTAAGATTTTGAATTGTTTTTGATGAGAACCATTCATGACTTCCTCCTTTAAAAATGACAAAAAAATCTTGATTGCTATTCTCTGTAGAGACGTTTCCTGTAACGTCTCTACGCGAAGGGTATCTGTGGATGATTAAGTAATAACAGTGGGTTTATCCCGTCCGGTAAACTGCTTGATTTGGGCAATTTCTTCTGCTAACTCAATCAATGGAGATAACGCTTCTTGTGTCTCTACATCATGTTTACTAGCATCAGGTTCATAACTTTCAATATATACCCGTAAGGTAGCTCCTTTTGTTCCCGTTCCTGAGAGGCGGAAAATGATACGGGAACCATCTGTAAACCCGATCCGAATCCCCTGTTTTTCGCTAACACTACCATCAACTGGATCAGTATAAGCAAAGTCATCTCCATAAGCAACTTCATAGTTGCCATAGGTTTTCCCTTTCATGTCCCCAACCATCGATCGCAGACGATCCATTAATTCATTAGCTGGGCCTGACTCCACTTCTTCATAGTCATGACGGGAATAAAAGTTGCGGCCATATTCCTGCCAATGATCCCGTACAATTTTTTCAACAGACTCCCCTTTAACGGCTAAAATATTGAGCCAAAAAATGACTGCCCAAAGACCGTCTTTTTCTCGAATATGGTTTGATCCGGTGCCAAAACTTTCTTCTCCACAAAGGGTGGCTTTCCCTGCATCTAATAAGTTACCAAAGAATTTCCAACCGGTAGGAGTCTCATAGCAATCTATTCCTAGTTTAGCAGCCACACGGTCAGCAGCCGCACTGGTGGGCATGGATCTAGCGACTCCTGCAATACCATCCTTATATCCTGGAACTAAGGTTGCATTGGCCGTTAAAATGGCTAAACTGTCACTAGGGGTGACAAAAAAGTTCTTCCCTAAGATCATATTGCGATCGCCGTCTCCATCAGAGGCCGCCCCAAAGTCTGGCGCATTCTCCCCAAACATGATCTCAACAAGATCATGAGCATAAACTAAGTTAGGATCGGGATGGCCACCCCCAAAGTCTTCTAAAGGAGTACCATTTTGTACGGTTCCTTCTTTTGCACCTAAATACTGCTCAAATAAAGCCTTTGCATAAGGACCAGTCACAGCGTGGAGGGAGTCCATACACATTCTGAACTTATCAGAACTCACCATCGCTTTAATCTTATCGAAGTCAAACAACGCCTGCATTAACTCCACATAAGGGGTTACAGAGTCGATCACTTCTACTTCCATTGTCCCTAGTTTAAAGGAACCAGGGCGATCTAAATTGATGTCTGCCGCGTCTAAGATTTTATACTGGTTGATGGTTTTGGTGCGATCGTAAATAGCATTGGTGACTTTTTCGGGGGCCGGACCACCATTACCCACGTTGTACTTTACTCCAAAGTCTCCATCGGGACCCCCAGGGTTATGACTGGCGGATAAAATAATGCCTCCAAAGGCGTTATACTTGCGAATAACAGCCGATGCGGCAGGAGTCGAGAAAATACCGCTACAACCGACTAAAATGCGTCCAATGTTGTTGGCTGCAGCCATTTTGAGGATAATTTGAATGGCTTGACGGTTATAATAGCGGCCATCACCACCCACAACAAGGGTTTGACCTTGGCAACCATCCAGACTGTCGAAGATCGATTGAATAAAGTTTTCTAAATAATGAGGCTTTTGGAAGACAGAGACTGCTTTTCGGAGTCCGGAGGTTCCTGGTTTTTGGTCATCAAAAGGAGTTGTGGTAACGGTACGAATTGTCATAATGCAATTAGACCTAAATTTAGTATTCTGCTATACATACCCTTAAGCAAGGTATGATTCATAACCACTTTACCGTTATTTATGATTGATAAAACAACATAGCATTTCCTGGACTCATGAGGTACACATAATATTCAACTCCTGAACTCCCGAACTCCTAACTCCTAACTCCTAGAACTAGAAGAGTTTGTACCTCACAAGTATGGGAACTGCTATATTAGATGCTGCAATATCACCGTTAACAAGTTTGTTTAAGGGGTATCCGTTAGAATAAAACATAGTAGTCAAATAATAAACCTAACATCAAACATTTGACTTCTGATTTCTGCCGTCTGATTTCCAAACTATGACCCTTACCACTCCCGTCGACTTTCAAGATAGCTTTGATATTATTGTAGTGGGTGCTGGCCATTCTGGCTGTGAAGCAGCCCTAGCAGCAGCTCGTTTAGGGTGTCGTACCCTCATGTTAACCCTCAACCTCGATCGCATTGCTTGGCAACCCTGCAACCCCGCAGTGGGAGGACCGGCCAAGTCTCAGTTAACCCATGAAGTGGACGCTTTGGGAGGGGAGATCGGAAAAATGGCCGATCGCACCTATCTACAAAAACGGGTTCTCAACTCTTCACGGGGACCGGCAGTATGGGCGTTACGGGCGCAGACGGATAAGCGAGAATATTCGGCTGTGATGAAGGAAATTGTTGAAAATCAAGAAAATTTAAGTATCCGTGAGGGAATGGTAACGGATTTGGTATTGGGGAAAAATGATGAGGTCATCGGAATACAAACCTATTTTGGGACTTGTTTCGAGGCCAAAGCGGTTATTTTGACCACTGGAACCTTTTTAGGGGGTCGCATTTGGATCGGGAATAAGTCTATGGAAGCAGGAAGGGCCGGAGAGTTCGCTGCGGTAGGGTTAACGGAGACTCTCAATGACTTGGGGTTTGAGACAGGAAGACTGAAAACAGGAACCCCTGCAAGGGTTGATAAGCGATCGGTGGACTATGGTAAGTTAGAACCTCAACCCCCAGATGAGGAAGTTCGTTGGTTTAGCTTCGATCCTGATGTTTGGGTAGAACGAGAACAAATGAATTGTTATTTAACCAGAACCACTTCTAAGACGCATCAATTAATTCAAGATAATTTACATTTGTCTCCTATTTATGGCGGGTTTATTGATTCAAAAGGACCTCGTTATTGTCCTTCTATTGAGGATAAAATTGTTAGGTTTGCAGATAAAGAAAGCCATCAAATTTTTATCGAACCGGAAGGAAGAACCATACCAGAATTATATATTCAAGGGTTTTCTACTGGTTTACCCGAAAACATTCAATTAGCGATGTTAAGGACGCTTCCAGGGTTAGAAAATTGTGTTATGTTGCGTCCTGCGTATGCAGTAGAATATGACTTTTTACCAGCAACTCAATGTTATCCAACGTTGATGACGAAAAAAATTCAAGGGTTATTTTGTGCGGGACAAATTAATGGGACAACGGGTTACGAAGAAGCAGCAGCGCAAGGCATTGTTTCGGGTATTAATGCGGTTAAATTTGTTAAGAATGAAGAGATGATTATCTTCCCCAGAGAAGAAAGTTATCTGGGAACATTAATCGATGATTTATGTACAAAAGATCTTAGAGAACCTTATAGAATGTTAACGTCTCGGTCTGAATATCGCTTAATTTTAAGGTCTGACAATGCGGATCAAAGACTAACTCCTTTAGGGCGAGAAATAGGATTAATTGATGATCGTCGCTGGGATCTATTTGAACAAAAACAAGCCAATATTGTAGCCGAAAAAGAGCGACTGTATGAAACAAGAATTAAAGAAAGAGAGGCAGTTGCTATTAATATTGTTAATGACACACAACAGAAGATTAAAGGATCAGTGACGTTAGCGGATCTATTACGTCGTCCTAAGTTTCATTATCATCATTTAGAACAGTATGGGTTAGGGAACAAAAACTTAACAACTGTTGAAAAAGAAGGAGCAGAAATTGATATTAAATACTCAGGTTATTTGAAACGGCAACAAATTCAAATCGAACAAATTAGCCGACATAGTAACAAAAAATTGCCCTCAGACCTGGATTATATGTCCATAGACACCCTTTCCATGGAAGCAAGGGAAAAATTAACAAAAGTTCGTCCTTTGACCCTTGGCCAAGCGTCTCGCATTGGTGGGGTAAATCCTGCCGATATTAATGCTTTATTGGTGTATTTAGAAATGCGATCGCGGTTTGAGATTCATCAATGATTTATAAGTAGGGTGGGCAAATGCTATTATTCATTTGAGTTAATATAGCAGTTCCCATACTTGTGAGGTACAAACTTTTCTCGTTTTAGGAGTTCGGGAGTTCAGGAGTTCAGAAGTTGAATATTAGGTATACCTCATGAGTCCAGAAAACGCTATAGCAGTTCCCATACTTGTGAGGTACAAACTTTTCTCGTTTTAGGAGTTCGGGAGTTCAGGAGTTCAGAAGTTGAATATTAGGTCTACCTCATGAGTCCAGAAAACGCTATATTAATTTTGAATCAATTGTCCACCATGATACTTACAACAGGACTAAGGTGGGCAAAATTTGGAAGAAATTTGATTAATTTAAACTATCTATATTTTGCCCACCCTACAATCTATCTTTAGCTAAATAAGTAATAGAAAAACGTCCTTTTCCAAGATTTTCTTGGATAGTATATCTGTTACTTTTTATTTTTTTCCTGTTATCCAAGGCATTTACTTTGATTGAAGATTTAACAGTTTTACGATAATTATTTAGTTGTTCAAAAGTCTAAGATTAGCTGTCTTTGATGTTGGCTTACTAATTTTTCAAATTACTGTACAATAATAATATAGCAGTTCCCAAATCTCCTGGTTCACTCAAGAAATAAATTTCATTTTTGTTTAGGTAATTATGTAGGAGTTTAACCTATGAGTCAAACACCCATCTCAGTCAATTACTCGTTAGAAGAACTTTTGAAAGACATCAGTAGTAAGTTGGATAAAATTGATGAAAAGTTTGAGACTAAGTTGGATAAAATTGATGAAAAGTTTGAGACCAAATTAGATGCACTTGATAATAAATTCGAGACTAAACTAGATGCACTTGATAATAAATTCGAGACTAAATTAGATGCACTTGATAATAAATTTGAAACCAAGTTTGAGAAATTTGAGACTAAGTTTGAGAAGTTTGAGACTAAGTTAGATGGAATTGACAAGAAATTTGAAACTAAATTTGATAAAGTAGAAGAGCGTTTTAACAGTCTAGAAATAGGACAAACCAAACTAACTGAAAAAGTTGAGGGAATGGATGATCGGCTAAAAGCAGTTGAGGGAACCCAAAGGAATCAAGTTTGGGCTTTGATTGTCCTTTTAGCAGGTGCAATAGCAACAGCAGGTTTTAGAACGTTCTTTTTAGCTAATCCTTAGATATTTTCTAGCAGTTCCCATACTTGTGAGGTAAATACCCTATCCCGTTAAGGCAGGAGTCAGGATAAAAACAGTAAATTTCAACCCAGAGGAGGGGCAAAAATTATGATTACTGTTCGTAAAGATCAAGCAAGAGGTCAATCCAATTTAGGCTGGCTTAATAGTAAGCATACTTTTTCGTTTGGTTATTATTACGACCAGAATTACAGGGGATTTGGTAATCTACGGGTGATTAATGAAGACCAAGTTCAAGCCGGTCAAGGGTTTGGCACTCACGGACACAAAGACATGGAAATTATTTCTTACGTCTTGAAAGGAGCCTTAGAACATAAAGATAGTCTGGGTAACGGTTCAGTGATTTATCCAGGGGACATACAACGAATGTCTGCGGGGACGGGGATTGCTCACAGTGAGTTTAATGCTTCAAAAACTGACCCCGTTCACTTTCTGCAAATTTGGATTATTCCTAATCAAAAAGGTCTGAAACCAAGCTATGAACAAAAACATTTTTCCTTGTCCGAAAAACAGGGAAAATTCAGATTAGTGGCTTCTAGTGATGGTAGATATGATTCCGTCAAAATTCATCAGGATGCTGATCTGTATGTTACGGTTTTGAATGAAGGAGATCGCATCAACCATAGTACCTCAGAAAATCGGTTATTATGGGTTCAAATAGTTAAAGGCTTAACAGAGATTAATGGTCACACTCTTCAAGCTGGCGACGGTGCTGCCATTACTCGAGAAACGGATATTGAGTTTACAGCTACTACCGATGATAGCGAAATTTTGCTGTTTGATTTAGGTTAAACTGACATCTTGCACCAAAACAAATAAACTTAATAAGCATCAAAATGAAACACTATTGCCTATTCCCCGTTCCGGAGTTCCCTCTTTCTTAAAATTCTAAGAGAGTGTTTGTTGAAGGAACATTAAGAAGCAGTTTTGTAGGGTGGGCAAAGTTTTCTAGTTTATGGGTAGTCCAGATAAATCTCTGAATTTGCCCACTCTACCGTCTTAAGATTTTATTTATAAACAGTCTCTAAGGCTAATTGTCTTTGATTTTGATTGACTAATTGTTCAAATTCTTGCAGAGTTCCAACGTATTTTTCAGGGGCGATCGCACTAACATTCATATGGCCAGCATCCTCAACTAAGAGAATTTTTTTAGGAACTTTAGCCGCTTGGAATAGAGTTTCACTCATGATGTGAGGAACTTTGCGATCGCTGGTTCCATGAATCAATAATAAAGGAACTTGTAATAAGGATAATTTTGCTAAAGAATCAAAACGTTGATGTACCAGTAATTTAGCTGGAAATAGTTGATAAATGAACCCTGAATAATCAACCATATCCATCATGGAAGTAAAGGTATTTTCTACAATAATACCGGCTGCATAAGGTTTACGGACTCCTAAATCAATAGCAACGGCCCCACCTAAAGAATGACCATAGATAAAGATATTTTGGGGTTTAATTTGACGTTCTTCGGTTAAATGATCCCAGGCAGCTTGAGAATCACGGTATATTTCTGATTCTGTGGGAAACTGACCTTGACTGCGGCCATAGCCTCGATAATCAACGATAAAAACAGAGTAGCCTCGATCATAAAAGGTTTGAACTGCGCCTAAATTATGGCTAATATTACCACCAATACCATGTAGATATAATAATACTTTCTCTGGATACCGATTAGGGTTAATCCACCAACCGTGGACTTGTTCTACTTTACCTTGAGGAGTCATCACCGATAACCAGACATCTTCGTAAGACATTGCTAAGTCAGCAGGAGTCATATCTATGGTGGGGGAAGGTTTGAAAATCAGCCGATTTTGACCAACAATCAAAGCAACACAAAGAGAAAGATAGGCTACCACTCCGACACCCACACCATTTAGTAAACCTTTTAACAAAAGATTGATCATCATTCAGGAATCATCCTCAAGTTTTGCGTATTAATTTAACAGTAAAAGTGTCAATTATGCTAGGTTTAAACCTTGACAAGCATGTAACAGTCTTTACTATTATTATTCTTCCTACTGTAATGGAGGTGATTGATTATGCCAATCCGTAGATTGTTCATAAGCATAAGCAACTTGAAAGAGTTTTCCTTCTTCAAGGACATTGCCAATTAATTGTAAGCCAATGGGCAAGTTTTGGTCATCGAACCCGCAAGGAATACTCATCCCTGGTAAACCGGCTAAATTCACAGGAATGGTCATTAAATCCGACAGATACATACTCAAGGGATCGGATGTCTTTTCCCCTGCTTTAAACGCGGTTGTGGGAGAGGTAGGACAAACCAAGACATCCACCTTCTCAAATCCTGCATCAAAATCTTGCTTAATTAAGGTGCGAACTTTTTGGGCTTTGAGGTAATATGCGTCATAGTAACCGGCTGATAAGGTATAGGTTCCGATCATAATCCGTCGTTTCACCTCATTACCGAACCCAGTCGCGCGGGTTTTGGTGTACATATCAATGAGGGTGTCTGCGTCTTCACGGATGCCATATTTTACTGCATCGTAACGGGCTAAATTGGAGGATGCTTCTGAAGGGGCGATAATATAGTAAGCAGGAAGACCATAACGGAAACGGGGACAAGAAATATTAACGACTTTTGCCCCTAAGGTTTTGAGGTGATCGATCGCTTCTTTAACGGTTTTAGACACTACGGGATCTAATCCTTCTCCGAAGGTTTCCTCAATAACCCCAACGGTTAACCCTTCTAAGGAGGGTTTGAGGAATTGGGTATAGTCAGGAATGGGGGTATTGATGCTGGTGGAATCTTTCGGATCGTAACCAGCGATCGCCCCTAATAAGATGGCTGCATCTTCTACGTTACGGGCCAACGGACCAATTTGATCTAAAGAAGAAGCATAGGCGACCAACCCAAAACGAGACACTAGCCCATAGGTGGGTTTTAGCCCTACTACGCCACATAAGGAGGCGGGTTGACGGATCGAACCCCCTGTATCGGAACCAAGGGCGACAAAGCATTCTGAGGCTGCTACGGCTGCTGCTGATCCCCCCGATGATCCCCCTGGAACCCTGGAGAGATCCCAAGGGTTGGCAGTAACTTGATAACCAGAGTTTTCGGTGGAACTCCCCATAGCAAACTCATCAAGGTTGGTTTTACCTACCATAACAGCCCCTGCGTCTTTTAATTTTTGGGTGACGGTAGATTCGTAGGGAGGGACAAAATTAGCTAAAATTTTTGATCCACAGGTGGTTTGAATACCTGTGGTACACATATTATCTTTAATACCGATGGGGATGCCAGCTAACAGGCCAATTTCTTCATTTTTGGCAATTTTTTCATCGACTTTTTGGGCGGTTTCCAGGGCGTGATCAGCAGTAACTTGTAAGAAACTTTTAACTTTTGCGTCTACCGCGTTGATTCTTTCTAATGCTTCTGTGGTAATCTCAACGGCCGATCGTTCTTTATTGACTAATTGTTGATGGAGTTCGCGGATAGATGTCATCAAAAAATCGGTTAGAAACCCCGTCCTTTAGTGATAGGGAAGGACGGCTTTACTATTTTAGTTTACCATATTCACAAACGATATGTTAAACAAAAATACTATCATTAATGACATAATACTATTAGAAGACTAGGTTAAAGATTTGGAAGACAGAATGAGATTAAAACAAGAACTATTGAGCCAAATTGAGCGGTTAAAAACTCCCACAGATATTCAATTGGGTTCTCCGATTACTGATGTTCAATTGGAAGATGAAATTGTTAAAAAAATTGATAAATTAACTCAAAAAGTAGAAGCTAAAAATCCTAATTTATTTCCCCTGTTTTATGGAATTAATCTTCTGGATGGTGTTTGGCAGTTACAATATTCAACTTCTAGGGAAATTCGCTCATTAAGCAAGTTAAAGTATGGGTTAAAAGTCGGAGCGGTCTATCAAGTTATTGAATTAACAACCCAATCGTTTGTAAATTTAGCGTTAGTTAAACATCGTTTAGGATTAATATCAGGAGCGGTTTGGGTAACAGCTACTTTTGAAATAGCTAAAGAAAAGTCCTACCCACTGCCTGATAAACGATTGAATATTGACTTTCAAAAACGTTATTTGGCGATAGAAAAAATTGCAGGAATAACAACCCCTCAACTAAATCCTTTCAAAGTTGTACCAGCCCGTAATCCGAAAGGAAGAGTTCCAACTTTTGATATTACTTATTTAGATGAAACGTTACGAATTGGTCGGGGAGGAGATGGAGGAATATATATTTTATCTAAGTTAGATAACTGTGAAATACTTAAACAATATTATCCATCCTAAGTGAATAGTCAAGGTGATAAAGGAAAAAATCGGCACTAATTTAAAAGGAGCGATCACTCCTTATGTTGTTTTTTCCATTCGTCTGTTAGTAAACCGCAAAAGCCCCAGTCTTCTTCTTCAATTTCTTGAATAACAATATGAATATGTTCCGGCTTCTTTTCAAGGACACGCATGAGGGAGTCTGTTACCTCTTGAACCAATTGGGCTTTTTGTTCTCGCGTTGCTCCTTTGGTGATTTGGATGTTAACGTATGGCACAATTTACTCCTGGATAACCTGAGTTCGGGATAAGAAAATCTAGTAAAGAGTTGGAAACGGGGAACAGTAAACTGATTTTTGATTATACATAATCTTCTCAATTCTATCCTCGGAGCTTTCTACCTTCTGTCTTGTCACAAATTCCTTAAACCGAACTGAGGTTAAATTAAACTTAAACCTTAGAACCCATCAACTCTTCAAAGACATCGACATACTTGGCCGCCGGCTTTTTCCATGATACATCGTTTGCCATGCACATAAGACGCATTTTGTCAAACTTGGGCGTACCGTACTCTTCCAAAGCCTTTTTCATGCCGACAATCATTGCGTCGACACCTTGTTCCAACATCTCTTGGGAAATTGCTACTCCAGGCATATCGGGCATAGGAATTTTATCCATTAAGAAGCCAAATTGGGGGGGTACCGTGTCAACGAGTCCCCCAACGGGAGCAACCACTGGAATCGTACCATACATCATGGCGTATAATTGGTTCAAGCCACAGGGTTCAAAGCGCGAAGGCATCAAGCAGTAGTCGGTGCCGGCAGTGATCAGATGGGCTAATTCAATGTCGAACCTAGCCACTCCTTTGGCAAATGGGTATTTGTCACCAATTGATTCTAATTGCTCTTCTAATTTTGGCGATCCAGTACCCAGTACAATCACTTGACAGTTAAGTTTTTCTAACTTGGACATAGCAGCTATGATGACATCAGCACCTTTTTGATTTTCCAAACGACCAATGAAACCAAAGAGGGGAATATCTGGGTCTACCTCTAAACCGCATTCTTGTTGTAGAGCAGCTTTACATAATTTCTTACCACTACCCATTGTCTGGGCATCATATTTAGTCGGTATGTATTTATCTTTTTGGGGGTTCCACGTTTCCACCTTGGTTCCGTTGGTAATGCCGGTTAAGCCCACTGCCTTAGCAATGGCATCCAGTTCAACCCCATCGGCTGGAGTGGATGTAACTTCCTTGGCAAAGTTGGGGGAAACCGTCAAAACCTTGTCACAGTTTAAGAAACCTGCTTTCAGCCAGTTGAGCATAAGCATGGGTTCTCTGGCTGTGATTGGTTCGGTTGTCTTTTCATCCAATGGGGGAGGTGCAAATTGTGTACTAAATGACAAGTCCGGCAGGTACTTTTCTGGCAAGTTTAAAGCGTCAAATTTTGACATGGGGAAACGCCCTTGAAAGGCAATGTTGTGGAGCAACATGACAGCTTTGGCGTTCAAGAACGTACCGTGGGCTTGGTAGTATTCTTTCAAGTACATGGGAAGCAGCGCGGTGTGCCAATCATTGCAAACAAAAATAATGTCTTCCCCCATTGGACCTTTACCGCCATGAGGTCCTAACGGAACCAGTAACGGCACCGCTAAAGCAGCTTGGGAGAGCATGGCAAAGCGTTCTGAATTATCCACGTAATCGACCGAAGCTTTAGGTCCGTACAACTTTTTATTGACCAACGGTGTCTTAGCTAAGTAGACATGATGATCCACCCAAATACGATCCACTCCTTTTTTGCAGGAGTGGAAGTAACGAACTTTGGTCGTTTCGTTACCATATTTGACTTGTTGAAGGATTTCCGTGTCCCAGGCATCTTTATATTGGTCATAACGTGGTGCAACCGTACAAACGGTATGACCCATTTTTGCCAATTCTTCGGGCAAACCTTCAGTCACATCACCTAAACCACCGGTTTTTGAGTACGGCGCAACTTCCGTAGAGACAAAACAAATGTTCAACATCTTGATGTTAGAAATGTTAGAGATAAATAACGAAAAGAAGATAGAAATTTGAAATGTAACCAATTATACCATTGTCGTTAACAGTTAACTCCTGTTTGTACTTGCCATAACCCTGAATAAATACCCTGTTTTTTTAATAATTGTTCATGGGTTCCTTGTTCAACAATGTTTCCCAATTCCATGACATAAATACAATCGGAATGACGAATAGTAGACAAACGATGGGCAATGGCAATGGTGGTTCTTTGGGCGGTAATTTTCTCTAAGGAACGGGCGATCGCTGCTTCAGTTTCGTTGTCTACGGCGGAGGTAGCTTCATCTAAAACTAGGATAGGCGGATCTTTTAAAATTGCCCTGGCAATGGCAATTCTTTGCCGTTGTCCCCCTGATAATTTTTGTCCCCTTTCTCCGACAATCGTATCGTAACTTTGGGGTAATCTTTCTATAAATTCATGGGCTTCTGCTATTTTTGCAGCTTCTATGATTTCAGAAGAGGTAGCATTAGGATTTCCATAAGCAATATTTTCTTTAACAGTTCCATGAAAAAGAAAAACATCTTGACTCACTAACCCGATCGCCTTACGTAAATCCCCTAAAAAGACATTCTGAATATTGATATCATCTATGGTTATTTTACCGTGATCAATTTCATATAATCTTAGTAATAATTTTACTAATGTACTTTTTCCTGAACCCGTAGAACCCACCACACCAATGCGATGATCGGCTGGAATATCTAAGGATAAGTTTTTGATAATGGGGAAATCTTTTTGATAAGCAAAAGTAACGTTTTCCAGTTTAATCTTTCCCTTAATTGTTTCTGTGGGTAACGCGATAGCTCCAGAATGAATTCTTAGAGGTGTATCTAATAAATTCATCACCCGATTGGTAGAAGCCATAGACCGTTGGTAGAGGTCTAATGTTTGTCCTAATCTGGTTAATGGCCATAGTAACCGTTGGGTCATAAATACTAAAACACTATAAGTTCCTACAGCTAATTTACCTTCAACCACTTCCATGCCACCATATAATAAAATAGCAGTAAATCCTCCTAAAATAATAATGCGAATTAGGGGAACAAAGGCCGCACTAAAAGCGATCGCTTTTTGATTACTCTTGCGATAGGCTTCGCTTTCTTCCCGTAATCTTTCTAATTCGTAGGTTTCTGTGGTAAAACTTTTAATGGTTGTAATCCCACTTAAATTATTGGATAAACGACTATTTAATAACCCGACTTTTTCCCTAACATCAGCGTAACGAGGAGCTAATAATTTTTGAAAGGTAATCGATCCCCACAAAATAAACGGAATGGGTAATATGGCCATCCAGGCAGTTCCTGGGGTAACTATAAAAAAGGCTGCACCAATAATAATTACGGTGGTCATTACTTGTAAGATTTCATTAGCCCCAACATCTAAAAAACGCTCAAGTTGATTAATATCATCGTTTAAAATTGATAGGAGCAGTCCTGTGTTTCTTTCTTCAAAATAAGCTAATTCTAACTGTTGCAAATGATCATAAGCTTCTAATCTTAAATCATGTTGAATATTTTGGGATAAATTACGCCATAATCGTTCATAGGTATATTGAAATAGTGATTCTAATCCCCACACAATCATAGATAGAAATGTTAGAATAAGTAATTGCGTAAAAACATCTTTAAACCCGAACTGTGCAATCAAAGAATCTTGTTGTTTTACCACTACATCAACTGCCGCCCCAATTAATACAGGAGGAGCTAAATCAAAAATTTTATTAACAATCGAACAAGTGACAGCTTTCCAAATAAGAGGGCGGTAGGCTTTTCCGTATCGTAAAAGCCGTTGCATAGGATGTTGATGTTTATTATATTTATTGATGGTAGACATAGTTGACTTGACTAATATGAATTATTGGCAAAACTAGCGTATTTAATTAAATTCTGCTTCTTGCCAAGAAAACGCAAAACGACTGAGCGATCGCAGTTAAAGATTAACATTATAAATTAATCAATTTACATTCTAACTTTGCCCACCATACTATTATTTAATTTCTTAATAGAGATAATTGGCCAATTATCTTGATCTAATCAATCCAGTCAGGAACACGAACCCTAATATTGCCATCAGGAGTTAAATAAATCTCACCCCCTAAAGCTTGAATTTCTCCTAATGCTCGCTCAACGGTTTCTTGGTTAGTTGCACTACTTAAAATTTGTGACCACGCCCCAATTTGAGCCTTCCGACTGTCAGGATTTTCTTCTAAAAATTTAACTGTTTGTCGTCTTCTTTGAGCCACACCCTTACTATCATATTTATCATCTTCAGGATAGGTATCAGCCCAGTTTGCAGCCATCGTGTTGGAATTTTTTGCTGCTTCTACATCCCCTAAAAATAATAATTCATCAACTCCTTTATAAATCCACAAATAATAAGGAGGGTATACAGGAGATGTCATTTGACTTGGAGTTTTTTCTAAACTTTTTTCTAACAATTGAACACTGGTTTGAGGCAAACCCGCAAAAATAGACGTTGAAACCGCTAATTTTAGATTAGCATCCACAAAACGGGGATCATTTTCAATAACCAATTGGAAATAGTCTGGACTTAGGGGATATCCTGTCTGTTTACGAGCGTCTCCATCACCAAAATACTGAATAAACCTTAAGTAGAACCAATCAGCAAGTAAGTTTCCATACCCTAAACTGGGTAACCCTTTATAAACATTTAATTGCAGTTTTTCAAGTTGTTGTTGCTTCTGGTATTCTTGGGCAGTTAATTGTTCATTTTCAGGAGCAATTAGAGATTTTTGTAGCCCAATTACCCCAGTTAAGCTGAGGGCAATAATAGCTATTGTTCCTAACATTTTTCCTAACTGTTGTTGTGGTAATGTGCTATTCATTGATGATTCAATCTATTATTTTGTCGAGGTCATGTTATTTTTATTATTCCCCGAAAATTGATTTTATTATCGCTCCTCCATATTTTGTTAACGTTTGCTCATTTTAGCTAATTTGCACCACTACCTAATAGAAAAAGACTGATTAAAGTGCCACTATTCCAGAGACTATGTAACAACATAGAAGACAGAAGATTACGGGAGCGTGTGTAAACAATTCCTAAGACAATTCCTAAAACAGTTAATGGTAAAACTTCTGAAAGATTAAGATGAGCAACCGCAAAAAGCAAACTACTAATTCCAATGGCTCCCCAGATAGGAATGTACCGAGTTAAAGAGGGTAATAAAAACCCACGAAACATAATTTCTTCATAAAAAGGAGCAGCAATAGCTGCTGTAAAGTAAAAAATGGCTAAAACTACTATATCTTGCCCTTCTAATGCTAGGGAGAGTAACGGGTTACTTCCTCCTTGTCCATCCCAAATATTTTGATTAATTAATGAGATAATAACAACTAAGGGTAAGGCAACTAAATAACCCCCAAATCCCCAAACTATCCAGTTACTTAACCACTTAAAGTTAAACCAATCTTTAGGCAAGGGGAAAAAAGATTTAATGGATAAATAAAGAACACTTATTCCTCCTAGAGACATTGTAACATAGCTACCTAAAACATAAAAAGCTTTTTCTCGCAGGGTTAATTGAGTTAAATCAATGTTGAGAAAGCTAACGAGAATAGGTAAAACAATTTGTCCAAAAAAGAGAAAACCAACCACTAAAACTTGCCAAGGAACTTCTATTGTCCAGGGGGTTTTCCACTTAAATCTTTCGTCTAAAGCTAAAATCGCCGATTCTTTTTTCAAGACTAATTGAATCAACGCAAAGATAATAATGCCAACTCCTGTTAATCCTCCTAAAACGGGAATGATAGCAATAATCGTTAATTTAATAATAGCTTGTTTTGCTGATTCTTGTTGTCTTTCTTGTAACTTAATTAATTCCTCTTTTCGATCTTGAATTTGATAAATTCTATTAAGAGAATAATAACGAAACCATCCATTTAGTTCATGTTTAATTGTTGATTCTGAATCGGATAAAACGGAAGAATTACTATTCCATAAATGACTAAGAACTTTAGCTGTATTATTTAAAGAAGGTGAAAAAGATGACTTTTCTAGATCATTCCATGTTGCTAATCCTTGGGTTTGGTTTCCTTGAGCAATTTCTAATAGTCCTATTTTAATTTTGATTTTTTCAATTTCTTCTTTCTGTCGATTGATTTCTATTTGTAACTTTTCTTGTTCATTGGATTCTGAAAAAATTGTAATAGAATTAGTCTTTGTATCTGATTCTTTTATCACATTAGCTTGTTCGTTAATAAGTTTTAACTTATTTTCTAATTGGTTTAAATTTTTCTCAGACAGTTTACGCGCTTCCTGATATTGTTTAAGAGCAGTTTCATAAGGATTTTTTCCTAATACGGATTCACGAATTTGCCCAAATTCACTAATATTATCACCTGAAAATTCAGATGCTTGTAGCACCAAATTAGTTTGATAAAGTTGTAAATTTGATTGAACTTGGGGTTGATTAATACTACCAATTAATGATAAAAGAACTGGCACAAGTGAAATAATAGTTAAAATAATTAATATTATTCTTTTGGTTGTCATTAAACCCTCTCTAACTATTGTGACTGTTGATGATTGGTAGAAATCAAAACGAATCCATTGACCTCTCCTAGTATTTTAACATTAGTTAACTTTAAGTTGTCAAAAGTTTCCTGATCTAATAATAAATAAGATGAGATAGAAGCTCGTTTTTCTAATGTTTTGTGATCCTCAGCAAGTATTTGGCGATCGCTATAAAAGTCTAAACTGGGACGACTATAATCAAATGAAGTATAAATAATTGTTTTAGGGGGTGTATTGTCTTTAATTAGAGTGGCAATAGGTTTAACTTCAAATGCTTCATTAAGTTCCCATATCCAAGATTTAGAAACTATAAATAAGCTTAAACTAATATATAAACCTACAATAAGAATAATGATAAAATAATTCTCATTATTTTTTATTTTTTGTGCTGTCAATAAACAAGTTAAACCAAGAGTGATTGACATTAACAAAAGCAGTAATTCTTGAGTTTCTTGCCATAAATAAATACCACCTATAATCGTTAAAGCAGTCAGAAAAAATAAACTAAAAATTAGCCATCTAGGATAAGATTTTTTTGCTTCATATAAAATAGATATATAATAACCAACACTTAAAGCAAAAAAAGGATAAATTGGCATAATATACCAGGGTAATTTAGTTCCCATGATGGTTATAATGGCTAAAAATAAAATAAACCCAGTTAATATCAATTTTGCCCAAGTATTTTTACGCTGTTTCCAAGCCAAAATTAATCCACCTGGTAAAAATAATAGCCAAGGCAAACTATACTTTATTAATTCAACTACGTAATACCAAGGAGAGCCACTATTTCCTTCAACAGCGGTAGATAAACGATCAAAATTTTGTTGTAAAAAGTGAACTTGAATGAATTGCTCTCCGTAGTAATTAATTTGTAAATAATACCAAGTGATAACTGGTAAAAATCCAATGAATAAACCTATCCATAGTAGGGGGTTTTTGATTACAATTTTTGGCTCATCCCAAAGGAGATAAAGTCCTAAAATTCCCCCTAACGCAATGGCTAAAATACCTTTACTTAAAGCAATTAATCCTATTCCAATACCAAAACCAATTGCCCATAAGGGTTGTTTTTTAGACTTCACTAAAGCAAAGATAGAAAATATAAAAAACGTATTAATCATACCATCTATCATAGCTAAACGTCCATGACGTACCATCGGTAATAAGGTTAAATAAACTAAACTACTAAAAATAGCTGGTAACGATTTATTAAAAATATTTTTTCCTACTAAATAAAGCAAAGGAACACCAAAAGCAGTTAACATAGCACAAGGGAAACGGGTGCTAAATTCATTGACACCTAATAAATTGTAACTAATATTAATTAGCCAAATAATTAAAGGAGGTTTTAATAAAAAAGGCTGATCTGCGTAGGTTAAATAAAGCCAGTTTCCCGACTGAAACATATCTTGTGCTACTGTGGCATAGTATCCTTCATCCCAGTCTCTTAAAGGAAGGTTTCCTAAATTAAAAATCCATAGAAATAAAGCTAATATTAATAGTAATAAAGACCAGAAGATATCATTTTTTATGTTTATTTTCATTATATTGATTGATTAGAAGATGATTTAACTAAATAAAGATAATATTTTTCATTATAAATAAAAGATTGGGTAAATTTTTCTATAAATTGAATGCTTAAGTCAGACGATCGCTGTAAAAATTCTCGATTCATAATCAATAAAACATCTTTTTTTTCTTTAGCTATAATTTGACTTATTTGATTAATTATATCAGTATCATTAACTATTTTACGATCATTATTAAAAAGAACATAACTACTTAATTGTTGACTTTCTGGATAGTATATTTTTTGGTTCAGATAACCACTAATAGGTGAAATAGTAAAATCTTCACTACCTATAATAATATGTTCTGATAATTCATTCTTTTTAATAAATTCTGCGGTAACTTTACTACTGGAATAAGGGGTGATTAAGTCTCGACTAAAGGCAACAATTCCAGCAATAACTTGTAACCATAAGATAATTAATAAAAAAGATCTTTTATGATAAGAAATAAAATTGATACAATTTAAAACAGCTTTTGATAGTTGATGAGAAATCCTATCTAAGCACTTGATAATAATTTTAGAATCACTGTAGTAATGACTTATCCATAAAGCAGTAATAAGTATAATGTATAAATGTCCATAGTGTCTTTGAGATCCTAGAAATTTGGCGTAAGTAAAAGCAAGAATTTCTAAACTTCCCATCAAATAAAACAATAAAGCTATTGGTTTCCTGAGCAGCATCAAGATAGAAAAAATGAATAAAATCAGAGAAAAAAACGAAAAAATAAATAGATCTATGGGTTTAGAATCACTAGGAATAATGACTAAAATATAACTACGCCAAACTCTTGTAATTGTTTGAGTTAAACGATTAAAATCAAACTGAAAAAACCATTGACTTACCCCTCCTTGTAAGGTACTATCAGCAGGAGGTAATAACATTAAAATTGATATAAATATTCCTACTAAAAAAATAATTACAGCAGCAATAAAATCATATTGCTTAGCCTTGGTTTCATACTGAAAATGGCTCTTGAAAATATATTCAATCCCTAAGCTTAATGCTAATGCTAATGATATTAGTAAACAATAAGCATTTGTATTGGCCATAATAGCTAGGATAAAACCCAAAAGAAGATAAGAGTTATGGCGAGTTTTGAAACAAGTACAAAAAAGGAAAATTGATAAAATACCAATGGCATAATTACGACTAATAATAGAATATTCGTATAAAGGTAAATAACCAAAAGTAAATAGAATTTTTTGACTTTTAGTAAAGGGAGAAAAAATAATAAATATAGAAATAGTAATAACAGAAATAAACCAATGAAAAAGCTGCATAGCAATAGGATTAGCTGTTATCTGATTTAAAATCCATAAGCAAACATACCAGATTAAAGGATGCCCCTCGTATTTTATATTTTCAAAAAAATGAATAAAAGAATAACTATCCCTCGCAATTAACCATCCGTTTAGCTCATCACGCCACATAGCGTGGTTTAATATACCAATCAGGGTAATAATGGCGAAAATAACAATCAAACCTATTTTAAATCTGTGACTTTTCTGATCATGTTTAAATGATAATGTAGACAAAAATTTTTGTTTTAAAATCATAGATTATAAAAAATACTAAAAAAAATATTAATAAGAAATCTGACAAATATCGAAATAAGTTTAGTATAAAGCCCCAATAACCTGTAATCTAGAAATTGATAATTCCGAGAGAGGATAGGAAGATTGACTACTCGCGTTATTATAGTGCGTCACGGACAAAGCAGCTACAATGCTCAAAAATTAATTCAAGGGCGTAGTGATGAATCTGTGGTAACAGAAAAAGGTCGCCAAGACGCTAAAAAAGTAGGTAATACCTTAAGTTCTTTACCCATAGATGCTATTTATTGTAGTCCTTTACAACGGGCAAAAAGCACAGCAGAAATTATACAAAATTGCTTCAAAGAACCTCCTACTTTATCCCCTCATGAACAACTAAGAGAAGTAGACCTTCCTTTGTGGGAAAAGTTGCATAAAGACGAAGTTGCTCAGAAATTTCCTGATGACTATAAATGTTGGAAACAACGTCCCCATGAATTCAAAATGGTTTTATCAACTTCTGAAGGACAACAGGACCATTTTCCCGTACTTTCTCTCTATGAACAAGCACAAAAATTCTGGCAAAAATTACTAGAAAAACATCGAAATCAGACTATTTTAATTGTGGCTCATAATGGCATTAATCGCTGTTTAATTATGAGTGCTATTGGGGTTCCTCCCTCCCATTATCACCGTATCCAACAGTCAAATTGTTGTATTAACGTCTTAAATTTTACAGGGGGTTGGGGAGAAACAGTCCAACTTGAATCTCTCAATCAAACATCTCATTTAGGTATTCCTATTCCGCCCCCTCGTTCAGAGGATAATGTTTTGAGATTGCTTTTTATTCGTCACGGAGAAACCCAATGGAACCGTGAATCTAGATTCCAAGGAATTAGAGATATTCCCCTCAACGAAAACGGCAAAAATCAAGGACAAAAAGCAGCAGATTTTCTTAAAGAAATTAACATCAATTTTGGTGTGAGTAGCCCCTTATTGCGACCCAAAGAAACCGCCGAAATTATCTTACAATATCATCCAGATATTACCCTAGACTTGCGGGAACCCTTAACAGAAATTTGTCATGGACTCTGGGAAGGAAAACTCGAAAGTGAGATTGAAGCTAACTTTCCGGGGATGCTCCAACAGTGGAAAGAAGCCCCAGAAACCGTACAAATGCCAGAAGGAGAAACCTTACAAGAGGTTTGGGATAGGGCGGTTGCTTGTTGGCAAGAGATTGTTAAGAATTATAGCAATGACTCCAACCCTAAAACGGGTATTGTTGTCGCCCATGATGCCATTAATAAAGTGATTTTATGTGAATTGTTAGGGTTAAATCCTGCTAATTTTTGGAACATTAAGCAGGGGAATGGCTGTGTCAGTGTCATTGACTATCCCAAAGGAGTGGACGGACATCCTGTCTTGCAAGCCATCAATATCACCACTCATTTAGGTGGAGTCCTAGATAAAACCGCAGCCGGGGCATTATGATCCCTTGAGGGGCAGGAAAAATTAAGAATTTAGAATGTAGAATTTAGAATTTTTATGTTTCTTCATTCTGAATTCTACATTTGCCAATCTCTCCCCACATTCCTATGCTAAACGAAATAACACGATTCCTTTGGAGGAGAACTTATGTTAATCAAAAGATGCTTTTTGCTAGTCGTTTTGACTTTTTTTGCCTTGCAAGCATGGATTAGTAGTGCTAGTGCTGCAGATATTACTGAAGCAGATAGAACTCTACCATTGAACGAAGCAGGAGATAGCACTGTTTTAAGTGTTGAGGAATATTCACTAGGTCAACGGCTATTTGGCTATAATTGTAGTCAGTGCCATATTGGGGGAATTACCAAAACAAATCCAAATGTGGGGTTAGGTGAGGAAGCTTTAAGTTTAGCAACCCCTCCACGCAATAACATTGAAAACTTAGTCGATTACCTCAAAAATCCCACCACCTATGATGGAGAAATAGAAATTTATGAACTTCACCCTAGCACAAGAAGTGCAGATATTTACCCAGAAATGAGAAATCTGTCTGAGGATGACTTGTACGCAATTGCCGGCTATATTCTTGTACAACCGAAGGTTCTGGGGGATCGCTGGGGAGGTTAAAAAACGCTGCGTTAACTTAGTTAGGCTGCCATGGAGACAAAAATTATCGTTTCCAAGGGCGGCCTTATTTCGAGAAATTATACCAAATCCCATTGTCAAAACCTCTTTATAGTTTTGCTCTCCTTCCTCCCACACCTCCCACACTCCCCACACCTCCCACACTCCCCAGTCTCCCCACACTCCATCCCCTAAAGCTACCCATTCCTAAGAAAAATGGCCATAATAAAAAATGCAAGGGATTGACTCTTAGCGAAATTCTAGTAAGCTACTATATCAATACACTAAAAAACCATAAACTTGTAAATCCCTGTTTATATAAAACTATATTGATGTTTCGGAGTGAGGAAATTAAACATCGTGTCGTCTACCACTATTCGACAGAAACACAACCCTAAGAAGTCCCCTAATGGTGAAGTCTCTTTTGCCCAAGGGGTTCTTCGTATTGCTGGGGGAACGGTTCTGAGTGCCAGTCTTTTAGCCAGTTCTATTGTTGCGGGGGGACTGGTAGGCTTAGCTATCAGTTTTCGTAACCTTCCCGATGTACGAACCTTAAACAACTATTCTCCATCAGAAACCAGTTACGTCTATGATATCAAAGGACGGCTGTTATCTCGACTGCACGGAGAAGCTAACCGAGAAGCGGTAAAACTCGAAAAAATCTCCCCTGAGTTGAAACGGGCGGTTTTAGCCATTGAGGACAGTCATTTTTACCAGCACCACGGCATCAACCCTACCAGTATTGGTCGGGCGTTTTGGGTTAACTGGAAAAGTGGGGGTGTGGTAGAAGGGGCTTCTACCTTGACCATGCAGCTAGTCAAAAATATTTTTCTGACCAGAGATAGAACCTTTAGTCGTAAACTCTCAGAAGCAGTTCTAGCCATTCGTGTCGAACAAGTTTTTGATAAAAACGAAATTATGGAAATGTACCTCAATAACATCTATTGGGGTCATAATAATTATGGCGTGGAAACCGCAGCCCAAAGTTATTTTAACAAGTCAGCCTCCCAGTTAAACTTACCAGAAGCTGCTTTAATGGCTGGATTAATTCAAGCCCCGGAAACCTATAGCCCCTTTAATAACTACCCCAACGCTAAACAACGGCAAAAGATGGTTCTAGACCGTATGGCGGATTTAGGTTGGATCACCCAAGAAGAAGCCCAAGTAGCCCATAAAGCCCCTCTAGGGGTGGGAAAACCCACTTCTTGGCAAGGAAGTAAACTTCCCTACGTTACCGATACTGTGATGCAGGAGTTACAAGAAACCTTTAGCAAAGAGGTAATTGTTAAAGGAGGAATGCGCATTCAAACCTCCGTAGACTACTTCATGCAGCAAAAAGCCGAAGAAACCGTTAAACAAGGGTATCGCAGCTTAAGGGGTCGGGGCATTTATGCGAAAGATTTACAAGTCGCCCTAGTGGCTGTTGATCCAAGAACTCACTTTATTAAAGCCATTGTGGGGGGAGTAGACTACGAGAAAAGTCAATTAAACCGCGCTACTCAGTCCCGTCGTCAACCCGGTTCCTCCTTTAAACCCTTTGTTTACTACACTGCCTTTGCCAGTGGAAAATACGCCCCAGGTTCAGTGGTTAATGATAGTCCTGTCAGTTATCGAGATGGTAGCGGTGTCTATAGTCCCAAAAACTATGGGGGAGGTTTTTCTGGCGCTATGTCCATTCAAGCTGCTTTAATTCAATCTCGGAACATTCCTGCAGTTGTTCTTGGGCAAAAAGTTGGGGTTAGTAAGATAATTGAAATCTGTCGTCGTTTGGGTATCGAAAGCCCGATGCGACCTGTTATTTCCCTTCCATTGGGTGCCGGTGACATCACTCCTTTAGAAATGGCCAATGCTTACGCCACCTTTGCTAGTAATGGTTGGTATTCTGAGCCGACCATCATTGTACAAATTACAGATAGCCGAGGCAACGTTTTAGTGGACAATACCCCTAAACCCCAATTAGTGCTGGATCCTTGGTCAACCGCTTCCTTAACCACCGTCCTTCAAGGGGTGATCAATCGTGGAACCGGAAGGGCTGCCCAGATTGGTCGTCCAGCTGCCGGTAAAACGGGAACCACCGATAACGAACGGAACGTCTGGTTTGTTGGTTATGTTCCCCAATTATCCACCGCTGTATGGGTGGGAGATGACGCTAACCGCGCTATGGGTCGAGGGGTAACAGGAGGAGGTCATGCTGCACCCATTTGGCGTAATTTTATGCGAGAAGCCCTCAAAAATGAACCTGTCTTACAATTCCATGCTGCTTCTAAATTTCCCCGTCCCAAAGTTAAAGACAAAAAATAGGCTGCCGAAATGAACAGGGGAAAATTGACAGAACACTTTAATTATCGCCCCTGGTTCTCTACGATCTAGCAATGGCAAGGTTCAGTGATTCCCTCTATTTTGCCTCGGGTTTTTTATTGTGGAATTTTTTCTTTGATTTTAAAGATAATTAACTCAATACTTATTCCTCATTACTTATTAAGTTACTAACTAAAATGAACTGGCACATTCCTAATAATCTTTCTTTTGAAAACGCATTACAGTTAACTGAAACCCTTCTAGAAGCCATAGCAGAGAAGCACTTAAAAGATGATGAAATTGAAGAAATAATTACTACTTTAGTGAGTAGCCAAAATGGGGCAAGGGGTTTTTTTGTTATCTATTTAACTAGCGATTTTTCTTTTGCTGATCATCCTAGTGACGGAGTAATTAATGCTTTAAAAACATCCCCTGAGATTGTGAGTGAACTATTAGTAAAAAATCTTGCTATGTCCTCAGCAATGGCCATTACTCATCGTCGTAATAATGATGAACAAAAAGCACAAGGTTCTGATCAAGTTCGTCGAAGAAATAGCCATTTGATTAAGCAACTCAATTTAGAATTAATTTCAAAAAAATTAGAAGTATTAAAACAAACAATTATTAATAATGAAGGAAATCATCAAAACTTTTTAGTCAAATGGGGATATGACGAAGAACAAAAACAAGTTATTAAGAATAATATAGAAAAAATCATAATTTAGGTAAAATTTAATGATTATTAAAACTGTTTTACAATTGAGGGAATTGTCAATCTATCAAAATAAACTCTGTAAACTCATTACTTAATCTGACTCCTAGGAACTATATATAGTTACATGAGTCTTAGAAAATTATATCCATAAGCTAAACAACTATGAAATGAACAAAAAATCTTCAATTTTACTATTACTAACCCTTATTTTCTCATGTTTTTTTCCTCGTTTTGTATTAGCAGAAACTGTTTTAGAAAAAATCAAAAGAACAGGAGAATTAAACGCAGGAGTCCGAAAAGATGCCATTCCTTTTGGTTACGTCAATAGAAGAGGAAAATGGACAGGATATTCTATTGATCTAATCCATTTAATTCATAAAAGACTCGAAAAAGAATTCAATCAACCCATCAAATTAAACTTAAGAGAAGCAACCATAGATAGTCGGTTTCGTATTGTTCAAAGGAGAGATGTTGATATTATGTGCGGTGCCACAACTATCACCCAAACCCGCTTAAAAAGCGTTGATTTTTCTGTTCCTTTTTTTATGACAGGAGCGCAATTTTTAGTTAAAGGTAAAGATGCCCCTAGCTTTGATTATAACGGCAACTTAACGAATATTCCTATTGCTTTTTTACCAGGAACCACCACTCAAGAAATTATTCCACAAATCTATCCATTAGCCAATTGGAAAAATATCACAAGTCGAGAAGAAGGAGTAAAAAAACTAAAACAAGATGAAGTAAAAGCAGTTGTCAGTGATGGAATTTTACTATTAGGAGAAATTGTTCAACAAGGCAATAATATAGGGGACTTCGTTTTATTACCCTCCCAACCTATTACCAGAGAATTATACGGCTGTATTTTACCCCAGAAAAATCCTCAATGGAAACAATTGGTTAATATAACGATTCTTAGCCCAGAAAATCGTATTTTACAAAAAGAATGGTTCAGTATTAATAGGGGTGACTTTCCTTACATCATTCAAGAACCCAATTAATTAAAAAGTAAAATGTCCTAATCAATTGTTATACCCTATACAAGTGGAGTAAGGACAGAAAAAGCCATCAGCTAAATTTAATCTGGGATATGGCCTGTACACCCCGTCTGTTCCTAAAATTACAAGCTACAATTTTTATATCATATTTTAGATATTTTTGGTAATAGTAAAATTACATAACATTTGCTTTTATGTTAATCTGTTTAAGAACAGATAACTAAAGAATATTGAAGAAAAATAAATAAGATCTGAAAAATTTTTAACATATTTATTATTAGTTGTCGATGATCGAAATCATAGGTTAAATGTGATTTTGCTCCTTGAAGAAGCGTAATTTTCAAAATATTTTGAATATAGAATCTACACTAACTATTTAAGACAAACAAGATATGAATATTAAATCAACCTCCCTAGGATTGCTAGGAGTAAGTATGGGTATGGGTGCAGTTTTGAGTCTTGCTCCGATAAACCCAGTTCAAGCTGGATCATTTAATCGAGAAATTGTTAATCCTGACGGTCAGAAAATCGGTCGCCTGGCATTTACTTGGGACGATAGTAAGGTCACCAATAACATATTAGAACACTTTGACTCCTTAACCAGTTTTTATCTCACTAATAATGATAAGATGAATTACGACCTGGAGTTTGCTAAAAACACACTTTTTCAAAACTTTGAGTTTAATCTTATTAACGGTAAGTTAAGGATTTTGGGTATCAATCTATTGAGCGAAACCTCGACAGGACAATCCGGATTTACCATTTGGAGCAAAGACTTTGATTCTGACGTAATATCCTCTAGTGAGATAGCTGCTAATCTCCCTAATAATCAAACTCTAAATCAAGCTTTAGCAATTAACCAGTATTCCATTAACTTAGATTTTGCTATTTCTACACATTCCGTCGACGGCAACACTCTACAGGAACCAATACCACAAGATCCACAGGGTGTACCTGAAAATAGTTTAACCACTGCTTTATTACTTATTGCTGGGTTGATTTTTCTGAGTCCTCAGAAAATTTTTTAAGATTAACAACCACAGCTATTCTCTTAGTTAATCAACCCACACTAAAAATTCATTAAAGTCAGTGTGGGTTATTTCTTTTTAATGGAAAAAATTTGCGGTTATTTTTCTTTTACAATAGAGACCTAAGCCAAAAAGGATTAATCCTATCCACGATGTAGGTTCAGGCACTTCTCTAAGATTAACGCTAACTGGTTCATCAGTGGTAATAGAAACACCGCCTTGACTGATGACTCCTGTATTGGCAAATAATACGTTAGCGTAACTCGAAGTACCATCAGTAGAAATAATGCGGGTCATGTCAGGATTGTCTGGGACATACTCCAGGGTGTCTAAGTTATCCAGGTTATGAATAAAATCTTCGAAAGTTGAGTTTCCTTGAAAGCTCATTTCATAAGCAGACACTTCATTATTCATAAAAGAGATTATATTGTCTCCATTTTTGTCTTCTCCTGAGAATATCCCCGTAACTTCTCCGCCACCTGGAATCCATTCTAATTGAGAAAATTCAAACGTTAACGCATTAGCTGGTCTATTTCCTATGGCAATAGCGAGGGTCAATCCTGTTGTCCCAAGAATAGACAAGGACTGTACTAATCTTTTCATAATTGTAAAAACTTCCAAAGAATGACTTGAAGCAATCGCTTCTATCACCAGTCTATTTAATTTCTCTCTTTGAAAAAATAAGCTTTTCTAACTTCTATAAAGGGAGCAAAATCTTAGTTTTTAAAACTCAATTTTTCTTAAAATTTTTTAGCACAAAAATAATAAAATAATGAAACTGTTATCATTGTATCAAAAGAAAACTCCTGCCATGAAGACAGGAGCAATAAATGTTAAATTTCTATTAGTGTTTAATGACTTTTCTGATGGCTAACAATCTTACGATTTCCTCGGTTAGAATTGCCGTTGTGCTTAGAATGATTAGAGTTATATTTACCTTTACGCTTAATGATAGGTTTAGGTACGCTCGACTCAGGTACTTCCCAGTCTGTTTTCATCCACTCAGGACAGTCTTGATCATAAATCATCTGTAACGCAGCAGCGGCGATCGCTTGGGGGTCATATTCAGCACTCAATTCCCGTACTAAGGGTAAAAATGAGGCCATCCGTTCTCCTGTCAAGGATTCTTTGATTTGATTTTGCAGTTTTTCTAAGCGTTTGGCTTCAACCTGAGAACGACTCGGTATCTTACAAGTTTCTAACTTTTGCCGTAGTCTGCGCTCAATTTGTCGCACCATACGGCGATCAATGGGTTCTATCAAAGAAATAGCTGTTCCTGTTTTACCAGCCCTTCCTGTACGACCAATACGGTGAATATAGGTTTCACTATTATCGGGTAAGTCGTAATTAATGACATGGCTTAAATTTTCCACATCTAAGCCCCGCGCTGCAATATCTGTAGCTACTACTAATTTAATTCTCCCGTCTCGGAAGCGATACACTAATCTTTCTCGTTGAGACTGAGAGAGATTACCATGATATTCATCTACACTATGACCAACTTCTTGCAGTTTGGTGGTCAATTCTGAGGCAGTTTGTTTGGTACGAACAAAGATAATCGCTGATTCAGGATCCTCCATCTCTAGGATCGGTTGTAGGGCTTTCAGTTTTGACCATCCCCTGGGAATCATATAGAGATGCTGATCAATGCGTGTGGGGGCTGCTTGAGTGCGTTCTACGGATACTGTTACAGGAGACTTGAGAAACTGATTAACTAAGTCTCGTATTTCTCGGGGCATAGTTGCAGAAAAACAAGCTGTACTGCGGCTTTCAGGGGTTTTTCTCAGGATGGTTTTTACATCGTCAATAAAGCCCATACTTAACATTTCATCGGCTTCATCGAGAACCGCCCAACGTAGGGAGTCTAAAACTAATTTTTTTCGTTCTAATAGGTCAATAACTCGTCCTGGGGTTCCGACAACAATCTGTACGCCTCGTTCTAAACTACGGATTTGTCGTTCAATAGATTGACCACCATAAACCGTTAAAATGTAAAGACGGCGTTCAGTGGAAAAATCTTTTAAAGCTTCAGCAACTTGTTGAGCTAGTTCGCGAGTTGGGGTTAAAATTAAAGCTTGAACATTGGGGTTTTTGGTATCAATTTGTTCAAGAATCGGTAAGGAGTAAGCAGCGGTTTTTCCTGTGCCTGTTTGGGATTGTCCTAAGACATCATGGCCTTCTAATAATAGAGGAATTGCTTTTTCTTGAATCTCGGTAGGGCTTTCAAATCCAAGGTCTTGTAACTTGTTAACGCGGGCTTCGGATAGTCCTAGGTTCTCGAAAGAAATGGTCATAAGGTCGTTTTTGTTGGTAAGTTGACTATGTTTAAACCTTTAGTAAGGTGCAGCTAGATTTTTTTATAGTGGCTTTTCAAACTGCTTATTATTTTCACTTATATTAGCATAAGTTTTTATTAGTTTCCACTTCGGTTTGTACAGAATTCAATGTTTGAGTTTACATAACTTTTCCATAGAGATCGTATACATCAGCATCGGTAATTTTTACGGGAATAATTGAGTTTAATTGGCCTTCTCCTCTAACATAAACAACGCCATCAACTTCGGGGGCAAACCTGATTGAACGTCCAATATATTCTTTTGTTGTTGGATTTTCTTGTTCAATTAATACCTCTACTGTCTGCCCAACACATTTTTGATTTTTCTTAGCAGAAATCGGTTGTTGAATTTCCATTAAATAGTTGCGTCTTTCCTGAGCAATTTCTGAGGGAACTTGATTGGGCATTTGATAAGCTGGGGTTTCTTCTTCAGGAGAAAAGGTAAACACCCCTACATGATCGAATTCGTGTCGTTGAACAAAGTTGATTAAATGCTCAAATTGTTCTTCTGTTTCTCCAGGGAATCCGACAATAAATGTAGTTCGCAAAATAGCATCAGGAATTGATTTTTTTAGCCTTTCAATAATAGTATCGTTGATCTGACCTTGCCAGGGACGATTCATGGCTTTTAGAATAGTAGGGTGAGAGTGTTGTAAAGGTAAATCCAAATAAGGTATGATATTGTCTGTCTCCCTAATGGCATCAATCACCTTTGGTGTTAATCCTGTGGGATAAGCGTAATGAATGCGAATCCAAGGAACATCAACTTTGCCTAATGCCCTTAAAAGTTCGGCTAATTTAGGTTCTCCGTAAAGGTCTAAGCCGTAGTTGGTGGTGATCTGAGAGATCAGAATGATCTCTTTGACTCCTTGATCCGCTAGTTGTTCTGCTTCGCTTACAATAGACTCTATAGAACGCGATCGCTGATTTCCCCGCAAATGAGGGATAATACAAAAGGCGCAACGGTAATCACATCCTTCCGCCACCCGTAGATATGCAACTGCTTCGTTAGTAGTACGGTAACGGGGAGTTGTTTCATCCGCAACAAAAGTGGGGTTTTCGGAGACTTCTTTTACCCTTTCCCCCGTTTCTACCCGTTGAATGACATCTACGATTTTTTGGTAGTCTCCTGTTCCTACTAAAGCAACTGCTTCTGGCAATTCTTGCAATAAGTCCTCTTGGAAATGTTGCGCCATACAGCCAGAGATAATGATTTTTTTATTCGCTTCAGCCAATTCGACTAAAGTACGGACGGACTCTTCTCTTGCTTCTTGGATAAAGCTACAGGTATTGACAATAACGTAATCAGCTAACTCCTCATTAGCATCGATAGCATATCCTTGCTCTGCCAGTAAGCCTAGCATATGTTCTGAATCTATACGATTCTTCTCACACCCGAGGTGAGATATGGCGATAGTTGGCTTGTTGCCCATGTATTATTTGGTTTTACCCCTTGTCTTCCACTGGGGCGAAAAACCAAGCAAATCCTCTAGTATAGCTTTTCAGCTAAGGGTGATGTTTGGGATACTGGTTTGCCCCTTTTGTACTCTTAATTTATCTTAACAGATTTTTTTCTTTAGGGGAAGCCCTTACGTTAAATTTCTCTATTGATTGTGATAAATGCAGGGTGATTAGGACACTTATCAGAAGTGGTGGATCTCAGTATAGCGATCACTGTACTCGTAGGTTGGGTAGAGCAACGAAACCCAACCTACACTGTGATCTCTGAGGAAATAATACAACTTTATGCTTTTAAGCAGACTCAGGGGTGACTAAAGATGATGGATGTAACAATAACTCAGAGGTTGAACGTTTTTCGACCATTTCTTTAGTAATCATGCACTTTTGAACATCTTCACGAGAGGGTAACTCATACATTACATCTAACATTAATTCTTCAACAATCCCTCGTAAAGCTCTAGCTCCTGTTTTCCGTCGATAAGCTTCTTGAGCGATCGCTTTTACCGCTTCTTGAGAAAACTCTAGTTCCACATTGTCCATGTTTAATAATTTCTGATATTGCTTAACTAAGGCATTACGAGGCTGGGTTAAAATGGCAATGAGGGTTTCTTCTGTTAAGGGATTTAAGGCAGCCATCACCGGAATTCTTCCTACAAATTCGGGAATCATACCAAATTTCACTAAATCATCTGGTTCCACTCGCTGCATTAAATCTGCTGTCCGTTTTTCTTTGGACTGTCCTTCTCCTGGACGAATAAATCCCATAGACTTTTTACCGATTCGTTGCTCTATCACCCTTTCTAACCCAACAAAAGCCCCACCACATATAAATAAAATGTTACTGGTATCGATTTGAATACAATCTTGATAAGGGTGTTTACGGCCTCCTTGGGGGGGAACATTTGCCACTGTTCCTTCTAACATTTTCAAAAGGGCTTGTTGAACCCCTTCTCCAGACACATCGCGGGTGATGGAGGGATTTTCACTCTTTCGGGCAATTTTATCGATTTCGTCGATGTAAATAATTCCTCTTTGGGCTTCTTCTACATCAAGATCGGCTACTTGTAGCAATCTTAGGAGTATATTTTCTACATCTTCTCCTACGTAGCCGGCTTCTGTTAAGGTAGTGGCATCAGCCACAGCGAAGGGAACTTCTAACACTTGTGCTAAGGTTTGAGCCAGGAGGGTTTTTCCTGAACCGGTTGGACCCATGAGCAAGATATTGGATTTTTGCAGTTCAATGCTATCATCATCCTGCTCTCCTTTTTTCCCTTGAACCAAACTCAGACGCTTGTAATGGTTATAAACTGCTACGGAAAGAACCTTTTTAGCCTCGTCTTGACCTATGACATATTCATCGAGGTAATTTTTGATTTCCCTCGGTTTCGGTAGTTCTTTGAGGGAGGTTCCATTTTTTTGTGTACGGGTTTTAGGACGAGGATTACTTTTTTCTGCAATGGGACTGGAGGTTCCCATGAGTTCTTCGTCTAGAATTTCGTTACAAAGCTCGACACATTCATCGCAGATGTAGACTCCCGGGCCAGCGATTAGCTTTCGGACTTGCTCCTGGGATTTTCCACAAAATGAACATTTTAGGTGGGAGTCGTATTTAGACATAAGCGGTTGAGTTAGTTGAGTGAGGTTACAGGGACTGTGGGATCAGACAAATCTGGCCGAGAGATGACTTTATCAATCAGACCATAATCCACTGCTTCTTGGGCTGACATAAAAAAGTCCCGTTCCGTATCAGCAGCAATCGTATCAAAAGGTTGTCCTGTATGCTCAGCCAGCATATCGTTGAGTCGTTTTTTAATGTAGAGAATTTCTTTAGCTTGAATTTCAATTTCCACTGCTTGGCCTTGTGCGCCTCCTAGGGGCTGGTGAATCATGATTCGAGAACTGGGTAACGCCATGCGTTTGCCTTTAGCTCCGCCCGAGAGCAGGAACGCTCCCATACTAGCAGCCAGTCCAAAACAAATGGTAGCTACATCAGGACGTATTTGTTGCATCGTATCATAGATAGCTAATCCTGCATAGACAGACCCTCCTGGAGAGTTGATGTAGAGTTGAATATCTTTTTCAGGGTCTTCTGCATCTAAGAATAAGAGTTGAGCCACGATGGAGTCAGCGACTTGGTCATCTACGGGGGTTCCTAAAAAGACGATTCTTTCCCGCAATAGTCTTGAATAGATGTCAAATGCTCTTTCCCCTACGCCAGACTGTTCTACAACCATTGGGACTACGCTGGCAGGGGTAGCGTAAATTTCTGAGGTACGCTTACTTGATAGGGAGTAATCTAGCGATCGCGATTGAATCATAGCCTCTAAAGATTAGGTTAAAATGTTATCTATTATGAACGTTACCCATTGAGTGTAAAACGCTGGTTGGTTCAACCGTTTGCGGTAATGGGGCGATGCCCCACAGACCAACTTGATTTAATTATAAGTCTTATTCTCGAATTTTGTCTCTTGTGTGACAACTTTATTAATCTTTATGAGACTCATTATGCTTATTTTACATTCACACGAACAAATTTCCTCATTTTATTTTCATCATTTCTTCTAAAACCGTAATAATAACTTGCGGGGGGATGTTTTCAGTAATTTTTACCTGACCAATATCCGTGGGTAAAATAAAGCGAACTTTTCCTGCTTTGACTTTTTTATCTAACTGCAAAATTTCTAAAATATCTTGAGGGTTCAAGGTATCATTAATGGTTAGGGGTAAACTAGCTTTTTGAATTAAGTTGTCTTGTCTTGTGGTCATTTCTTCTGTCCACATTCCTAGTTTAACTGCTATTTTTCCTGCTGCTACCATACCGACTGCGACGGCTTCTCCATGATTGATTTCACGATAACCTGTCAAACTTTCTATAGCATGGCCAATGGTATGACCATAGTTTAAAATAGCTCTCAAACCGACTTCTTTTTCGTCTTGACTAACCACATCAACTTTAGCTTGACAAGACTGTGTAATAATTTCTTTGATGATTTCTGAATCAATATTATCTAAACTATCTAATTTTTCTGCTGTTTCTAACTGCTTAAATAAATTTGGGTTCCAAATGACTCCATATTTAATTACTTCTGCCATTCCTGCTCTAAATTCTCTTAGAGGTAATGTTTTTAATACTATTGGATCAATAAAGACTAAACGAGGTTGATAAAAAGCACCAATTAAATTTTTTCCTTGAGGATGATTTACCCCTGTTTTTCCTCCAATAGACGCGTCTACCATTGCTAATAAAGAGGTAGGAACTTGAATAAAATTAATGCCTCTTAACCAAGTCGCTGCTGCAAACCCTGTCATATCTCCAATGACTCCACCGCCTAAAGCTAAGAGGGTTGATGACCGTTCTAAACGATGTTTTAAGGCAGTATCATAAATTTGAGAAATACTATCTAAAGTTTTGTAAGTTTCTCCTGCTGGTATTAAATGGGAAAACACCTCAAAACCCATTTGTGTTAGAGAATTAATAACAGTTTCCCCGTAGTAATTGAAAATTTCTGCATTAGAAATGACGAGAATTTTTTGACCTAACTGGAGTGAGGTTAACTGTTGACCTAAACTCTCTAAAGCGTTAGCATCAATAATAATTTTATAACTTGTATGGGGTAGGGTAACTGGAATTACAGATGACATAAAGTTTTAAGGCTTACTAAATTGAATAAGTTGTAACTTTTAACCTATAGCCTGTCTATTTTAACCTTTTTTGTAGGGATTTAAGAAAGATATATAGATAATCTTCCCATTTTTAACTATAATATTAAGATAATCGATATTGTGTTAAAAAACTCCTATGGAACCTGCAACCGTTTTAAGCATTGCTATTGGCTCAATTCTTCTCGTTATTACAGGCTTTGCCATTTATACAGCATTTGGTCCCCCATCAGCCCAATTAAGCGATCCGTTTGAGGATCATGAAGATTAAGCTCTCTCAAAGTAATTATAATGCTTTTCCTTGACATCAATAACAAGGTAAATGAATTTAGATATGGGTTGAGTTAACTAACAACAAAACTCAATCCTTTTTATTTGGGTTTATTATTTCACCGTTTCTATGTTTTTGGATAATCAATCAAGCAACAAAAATGATACGTTTCAATTAAGATACATTGATTTATTTTGTGGGATTGGTGGATTTCGTATTGCCTTAAACTTGGCTTGTTCTGCTTATAAAATTGAGAGAAAAAAGATTCAACCTATTTGTGTATTTTCTTCTGATATCGATAGACACGCTCAGATTACCTATCAAGCTAATTTTCAAGAGCAACCCCAAGGTGATATTACTAAAATACCAGCAGAATCAATACCTAGTCATGATCTTTTATTAGCTGGATTTCCCTGTCAACCTTTTAGTATTTGTGGTAAACTCGAGGGTTTTGAAGATACAAGAGGAACTCTTTTTTTTGAAATTGCTCGCATTCTTGATTATCATAGACCCTATGCTTTCATTTTAGAAAATGTTAAACAATTAGTGGGACATAATCAAGGTAAAACTTTGAAGGCAATTTTAGATATATTATTGGATTTAGGTTATTATACAGAGTATAAAGTTTTAAATGCTTTAGAGTTCGGCTTACCTCAAAAAAGAGAACGAATTTTTATTGTTGGATTTCCTGAACCACTTTCTTTTAGTTGGCCAAAACCTAATAAATCAATGAAACCTTTATCGGAAATACTGGAAAAATCTGTTTCTAAATTTTACTATGCTTCCCCAGAAATTCAAAAAAATAGATTAGCTAAGTATAAAGGAAATTATCAGCATGAATTTACCATTTGGCATGAAAATAAAGGAGGAAATATCAGTGCTTATCCTTATTCTTGCGCTATGAGAGCAGGTGCTTCTTATAATTATCTGTTGGTTAATGGAAAACGGCGTTTAACAGAGAGGGAAATGCTACGTTTACAAGGGTTTCCTGATTCTTTTCACTTAATTGGTTCTTATTCTACAGCCAGAAAATTAGTAGGGAACTCTGTTGCTATTCCTTGTGTAACTTCAATCCTTAATTGCATATTTAAGGCAGTCAACAATAAGACATTAAACTTTAATAAAAGAATGAATTATCGATCAATCTGAAACTAAATTACTACATGACACGACCCAGTAAACTCAAATACGATCGCGGAACATTAATTATTCATCCACCTCCAAGGGGTAAAGCTTGGATGGACTTCGCTACCTGGGATGACCGCATCGAAAAGTTTCGGGTTCCTGCCATTTATTATCGAACCTTAATCGAAACCTTACAAGCCAATAATCTCAATTTTATTGATAACGCTAAGGACTTTTTTTCTTTAGATTTAACCCCTAGTTTTGAGAGGGAACCCTATGTCCATCAAACGGAAGCTTTAGAGGCTTGGAAGCGTTCAGAACGCAAAGGAGTGGTTGTATTGCCTACCGCTGCGGGAAAGACCTATTTAGCCCAGTTAGCGATGATAGCTACCCCTCGCACCACTTTGATTATAGTACCAACCTTAGATTTAATGCACCAATGGTATGCTCAAATGACGGCCGCTTTTCCTGACATTGAGATAGGGTTATTAGGAGGGGGTTCCCGCGATCGCAGTCCCATTTTAATTTCCACTTACAACAGTGCAGCTATTCATGCAGAAACGTTGGGAAATCGTTACGCATTACAGATATTTGATGAATGTCACCATCTTCCTACGGATTTTTTTCGTGTTATTGCAGAATACTCTATTTCTCCTTATCGTTTAGGCTTAACTGCTACCCCAGAAAGGACTGATGGTAGCCATCGCGATTTAGATAGTTTAATTGGTGAGGTGGTTTATCGTAAGGGAGTGAAAGAACTGTCTGGGGGAACTTTAGCGGATCATAAGGTAATAGAAATTAAGGTTAAACTATCACAAACGGAACGAAAAAGTTATGATAAAGCAATGCAAATTCGTAATGATTTTTTACGTAAATCTAATATTTCGTTAGGAAGTTTAAATGGTTGGCAAATTTTTGTCAAAGCAAGTGCAAGAACCCCTGCTGGAAGACGGGCAATGTTAGCCCATCGAGAAGCGAAAGAAATAGCAGCAGGAACGGAAGGAAAATTAAGAGTGTTAGCAGAATTAGTTTGTGAACATCATCAAGATTCGTTGTTAATTTTTACCAATGATAATGCTACAGTTTACCGCATTTCTCAAGAATTTTTAATTCCTGCAATTACCCATCAAACCCCAGTAAAAGAGCGTCATGACATTTTAACCCGGTTTCGAGAGGGAGTTTATAAAAGTTTAGTCACTTCCCATGTTTTAAACGAAGGAGTTGATGTTCCAGAGGTGAAAGTTGCTATTATTATATCGGGTACCAGTTCCGCACGGGAATATGTACAAAGATTGGGTCGTATTTTACGAAAAGGAAAAGGAAAAAATAAGTTAGCAACCCTTTATGAAATTGTTGCAGAAGATACCAGTGAAGAACGAATATCGCAGCGCAGAAAAGAAGGAATAAAAACCTCAAAACCTCAACAATTAGAATTATTACCTTCTACTTATGAAATGAAGTCGAAAAAGTCATTACGGGCGGCTGAATCATCTAATAAGAAATGGGGAGAAGAAGAGTAACTTATTTTAATATATCCCTCTTTCATCACTTTCGGAAAGGGGGATCGCTGAAAGGCTTATGATTATTGATTTTGAGCAATTTGGACAAAATTTGAATCTCTTATTAGCAAATAGTTTAGCGATCGCACTTTGGATAAGAGTTCTAGAATTTACAAATCATCAGGGTTCTGCCAGACTGATGAAAGAGAGATAACTACGGGAGAGCTCTCAACAATTCGGTTTTAGTACTCAAATAATTAAGTTGGCGCAACAGATTGTTAGGCTTAAACGCCGTAGGATTGAGATAAGGCAGGCGTTTAAGAAGTTTTTAGCTAATCCTAATTATCAATTTTATTGCGAAGCGTTTGAGCAATTCGACCTAGGAATTTACGATTCTGTAATAATTCTTTGCCAAATTCACCCTTTTGAGCAATTTTTAGACGGTGATGGAAACGAACTTCGCAAGGTCAAACCTCGCAAATTTGGCAAAAGTGGGAAGCCCATAACTAAGCGTGTGGGGTTAAATCGGTTTCATGCCTGTTTGGGGAAAGCGGTTAAGCCTTGGGAGTCGGGAAAGACAAAGGGTCACATTGTTACTGGTTCGGTTCTGGCAAGGATTCAGCTATATTTGTGGGCGCGTCGTATTATGGCTATGTCACCCCCAAAGAACCCTAAGCCACAGGTTCAGTTTTTGCGTGATTGCTATCTTAAGGATATTCAGGCGAAGTTAACTAAGGAGGGAAACATTGACCCCAATTTCCGTGGGTTAAATTCCCTCAAACAATGGGGTAAGGCCAGAGTTGGGGATAAGTTGGTTAAATTGTTGTTTAAGGAACTAATAGAAGCTTATCGTAGACATCAACAACAGTAACCACAAAAAAAGAGGGGCATTTTGCCCCCCTCATTGGTGGTAATTAAAGCCAAAAAATCTTAAAGTAATACCCCGATTAATTTGGGGGTCTAGCGATAGGAAACCAGTAAGGGAATCTCTTTCACGCCTTCAGCTTGGTAACGGCTCATTAAGGCTTGA
>JAAUYD010006117.1_pt1 | contig 40298 bp, 23 predicted proteins | sample 7278101 | NCBI WGS metagenome assembly JAAUYD01 (sample SAMN14350128, study PRJNA611818) | marine sediment metagenome | isolation source: surface marine sediment (0.6m) | place: French Polynesia: Moorea | collected 2018-08
ATCAACGGACAGATTTTTCTGCCGCGCATATTCGAGGATTTCGAGCTTCTGATTATTCAGATCTTGTTTATCTGTTGAGGTGCGGATATAGGCGACGATTTTTCCCATAAACTTTAGTGTTGTTGTTTAACCTTTTATCCAATCAATAATTATACATTTTGTATAAGTTTTAAAAAGTATATCACATATACAAATTGAATAACATATATCGGTCATTAAATAATTACGCTTATCAAAATAAACTTAAGTTTAAGATTTGAAGTTAATCTCAACCAGATATGCAATCTTTCTTTAACCAAACAAATAATTGCATGTTACATCAGAAATATTTTGAGCATTCACAGAAGGTAAATTCAAAATATTTTCATTTTCATAAGAGGAAAAAATGCATTGTAGGAAAAATGCTAAATCCATGACAACATCAGAAAAGGCCGATTTTGCGCGAGCAATAACCCGTTTATATTCAAGGGTGTATTGTTTTCGTTGTTTGGACATGGTTTTGTCTCATAGTAGAGTGTATCTCGAGTTTGACTTATTCTCAGCTCCACTTTTCTGATGTCACGTCAGCTCATCGTTTAGATATTAATCTAAGTTTAGATATTAATCTAAATTGTGGGCCTTTTTATTGGCCTTGTATCGGGATACGGAGAGCATCAAAAACCGGGGATTGTTTAACAAACCAAGACGGTTAACTTACCCCCTGGATATGGATGACCGATTGAACTTGGACGACTAACGGATTTCATCTGGTGTGATTGGGTATGGGGCGAACTTTATCCAATCACACTGTTCGCCACTATGTGGCACTTGGTGACAGCTTCGCTCGTTTTACGCCAATTACGATCGTTGGAGATTTTGACTCTAGTGATAACGTAGAACTTGAGGCGCTTTTGTTCAATGAAAGGCATGAGTTTCTGGGTCGGTTAAGGCCCAAGACTGATGCTCATATCGAAATTCTCGATATTAATCTCAATAGGACCAGCGGGGGCATCCGCGCAAAAAGGTACGGTTCTCTCCAGTAAGTGAGGTCCAATAATACGTCTGAATTTATGGTGATCTACTCGATTAAACCGTATGTTTCTGGCCAAATGCCCCCGCTGATCCGTAAAGGAAAATACGATGAAAAACATAGCACACTTAATAGCGTTGCCTTCTTCAAAATTGGTGTTTGTGCTGATAGTTGTTGGAGTTTTCTTGTTTGCTTGTGGTAGTCCATCACCAGAGAGTGCCCCGCCTTCTTCTGGTGATGAAATTAATACCTCAGCTGATGATGTGGGGGAGTCTGTTGAAGAAGCCGAGAATTCAAGTGCTGAATCAGAAATCGATGAAGAGACTAAAGAAAATGAAATTTCTGAAGTGGGCAGTTCAGTTACGTTCACACATGCTCGTGTTTTAGGACTTTATATTAAAGGTGGAGTTGTGTCCGGATACTGGATAGATGAAAAAGATAGTGAGGGAGATATGTTTCCTGATGGCGCTGACCATTCTTTCACCAGTTATATGGTAAATAGGTCGATATGGGCGGTTGATACATCTAATTGTCCCGAAACTAATCTGGAAACGGGTGACCTATTTGAGGCTTCTGGTATCTGGAACGGACATGAACTGCTTGCTTGTTTAGGTGATGGTTATTTTAATGTGATTGGTCATGATGATATTTATGATGATGAAGAGGTCGTACAATATATTGGTATTTTCACCCAGAGGGGAAGAACGGGTTCACAAGACAAAACACATTATTTTGTTACCATTACAGATGTGTTACAAGGCTCCGACGAATTAGTTGGCGAGGAAATTGAATTTGTCAATCGGTTTGATGAGAGAAATACCGTAATTATGGCAACCGATATTGAAGATTGGCCTGATATTTATGGTGTAGAAGCGAATGTCATTTCACTTGCTCGATGGGTTTCCGCTGATGAGCAGAGTGGTGTTTTAATGATTCAGCTTCCAGTTGAATAAGTCATCTTATTACTCGCCTTTGTTTAGCAAACGTGCGAGGAGTGGCCACGAGCTAACTGACGTGATATCAGAAAAGTGGTTCTTCCTCAACTTTCGTGCTTAAATTTCGGAGACTACCAAAAACCGGGGGCAGAGAAATTGCAGAATCTCAATAGAGACGATGAACCACTCTAGAAAAATGTTAAGGGGTTTTGGCCCAACCCCTCAAAATGGTTCAATCCAGTATTTCTCACAACCCCTACCTCTGGTAGCGACTCTTACAACTCGGCCAAACTATCTAATTTTCAGATTTTGATTTTGGGGTCCGACTAGGATCGGACCCCAAAAAGGCCATCTCTCGAGTAGGCCGTTGTTTAACATCGCTGTCACCTACTGCCAACTTTTTGATAAAAAAACTGCTTTTTTGTCCAAAAATGGGCTAGCTTCATCATTTCAGACCATGAACCTTAGATTTATTCCGTAAAATTCAGCAGAGGCGGCCACAAAACTAACCCGAGAAAAGCAAATCAACTGGAATTGGGCGAAATCTACTCATTTTAAGTCAATATTCTGTTTCAAGTGGCAGTAGGTGACAGCGATGTTAAACAACGGCCAATATAGAGGTCTTATGAGTCCAACGATCAAAAACCAGCTCCCCAACAATCAGAAACTTCCAACCAACCTCAAGCAACTATTATTCAAGCTATTTGAACGATACCAGACCGTGAAAGTTCTTGCTCAATACACGTCTGGGCAAAGCGGAGCTGGTGTATATCGTGTTCGTGCTGTTACACAACAGGGGAATGATGAATTGCCGGTCATTGTTAAGATCGATGAATACCCAGCTATCCAGCAAGAAATTGATGCTTATGAAAAGCATATCAGGGGGCGATTACCTCAGCACGCTAATATTGAACGGGGACCTGCTTATCTACAACCCAAAGATCATGCCGGCATTGTTTATACACTTGCAGGTGAGGGAATAAAGTCAATCACTAGCCTCTCTCAATTTCTTCAGAGTGCCTCCATTTCTGATATTGAGTTAATTCTCAAGGATATATTTTCTGTTTTTGGCCCCATTTGGAGGCAAACGAAGACAGTAGAAGACTTCCACCACAGAGATTCCTATGATCAGTTTCTACCCGCCAATCTAACGATTCGTATCATGGCCGATGGTCTAACCCCTGATCAGACGATAATTCCTGAAAACTCTCACGATAGTGAACAACCTTGGAAAACTGGCGAACGAGTACAGATTTTCCGCTTTATGGTTGTTGAACAGGAACTTGCTGCTCAGAGGCTTGAATTGACAGCCCCAGGAGATGAACATCTCAACTTCCGTATCAGCTTACGAAACGTTGCCGATGTGAGGGACTATAGATTACGCCACAGAATTAATAAACCACTCGTCGGAATTATCACGAACACGCGTGAATCATTTCTTAGAGAACGTCTCAGATCGGCCCTAAACGAGCAGGTATTACTAAAAGAGAAATTTGAGCTGACTAAGAACGTTGTTGTTGATAACCCTTTCTTCAAGTATGATGAGTTGCTAAATAAATCCCACAATATCAAATTAGCCACCATACATGGTGACTTGCATTTCCACAACATAATTGTTTCAAGTGATAAACGCATCACAATCATCGACTTTGGAAAATCTCGGGATGATATAGTTTTTCGTGATCTGATACACATGGAGCTAACAGTCATAACAGATTTGTTAGGTAGTTCATTTACTGAACCAGTTAATCCACTACATGTGTATCGCTTCTATGAATTATTGGACACAGACAACCAATCCGAATTAGAAGGTTTGTCACTAGCTCAACGAAGAGCTTTGGCTTCGATTTGTCTAATTCGTAACACGGCTCGTGACCATTTATATGACTCGGAAAAATGGGATGCGTATTTTGATGGACTGTGTTTGACTTTGTTTGGGGCAATGAAATTCGAGCAGAAGGATATACGGATTCCACAAACACTGTTCTGGGCGGCCGCCACCCATTTGTCATTGCGGAAGCAGCCGTCAAAGGCAGTCATAGAAATGCTGAAAATGATGGAGCAGAGCGAGCTAGGTTCAAATAGTGCTGGTGATCATTCTTCTTCCTTATCTACGGCTCACCCGAAATCTAATGTGAACCCGGAAAAGTGACGTCAGAATACTCCACTGCACATCACTAAGACTTACACTGAAATTTGTTACTTCTGCAATCCTTTGGCCAGTTTCAGGGCTGGTGCCGCATCAAGGCTTTCAAAAATCGATATAGCACCATTAAGCAGTTGTGAACTTTCTGTGTGTTTTTCATGACCACCTTCGATAAAGTAATGAGTGGCCAGAGCCATGAGTGTTAGAGCCTGTTCATATGGTTGCTCATCATCTTTCAGAGAATCTAGACTTTGCTGCAATGTTTCTTCAGCTTCTGAAAGATTTCCGCCTGCTAGCTGAATCTGCCCTAGGAGACGAAGCCTGGCGGTCTCAGTATCTATCTGCTGTGCTTCAGCCTCAGCTTGAGATAAATCTTTCTGTACAAGGTGAATTTCTGCTCGACCAAGGTGAATAGATTCCCAGACCCCAAAATCTTTGATTCCTCGTTCTTCCATCAATTCACTACTCATGTTATATTGGGCTAGAGCTTGGTCAAATTGCTGTTGTAGTAAATGGATCAATCCCTGCGTAGCATAGGCGTGGGCTTCTCCTAATGCCGAGTTAAGTCTTACAGCTAGTTCCAATGTTCTTTCTACCAATTTCATTGATTCATCAAACTGACCTCGATGAGCTAGGAGGTCAGCATAATTCGTTGAAGTTAACATTTCACCGTAAAGATCGTTACTTTCAAATTGTGCTTGTAAAGCTCTTTTATAGGCTTCTTCTGCAGCATTCCAATCACCAAGTTCAAATGTGACGACGCCAATGCTCGAGTATGCTGCAGCAATGCCATATTTGTCGTTCAACGTTTCGTAGATATCTGCACTAGTAGTACATTCACTATGTGCTTTCAGTAAGTTCCGCTCCACCCGATGTAATAGCCCTTGAAGATTGTGAGCGCGTGCCGCTTCAGACTTGGCACTTACACTTTCGGCAATCCGAATGGCCTCGCGTGTTTCGGGAATAGCACTATCTTTATCTCCACGTCTAACATGTACGATTCCAAACCAGAGAGCGATGCGAGCAGCAACGTCGGTATTATCTTGATTATTCAAAGCGTTTCTGCCACGATCAAGCCATTCCAAGGCTTCATCATATTCTGCTTGGTACTCATAGATTTGAGCCAGATTCCAACAGAAATCTGCTACTTGCAAACCTTTTTCACCTAAGATCTGGATAGCCTTCTTAAGAATTTCGATAGCCTGTTTATAACGACCATGATCTGTAAGCCATTTACGAAGTTCTTCAACAATTTGTACGGCCTGATCGTTTTCATTTGCATTCAGAAAATGCTTAAATGCAGTCAATTTGTTGTCAACCTCTGTTGAAGTCTCACTGGGGTTAAGTTCAGACTTATCAGAAGATAGATATAGGCGTGCAGCTTTAAGATTCGCTGAGCGATATAAGTCATCCCCCATTCGACGACGGGCAAATTCGCGGGCCATTTTATGCACTACAAATTCACCAATTTCTGTGTGAGTTGGGAAAATCAATGATCTATCTTGCAACTTCTCAAATGCTTCCACTCCACTTTTTTGCGTCTGAAAATCAAAAAGTGTCATTGCTGCGGATCGCGTTATGGGTTCTGACAAGATAGCTAGATGACAAAGCATTTCCTTTTCAAACTGAGATAGTGATTCATAAATATCTTGAAAAAGCCATTCCGAAAATTTTTGTCGGTACCTAGGGATTTCACTAATCAGTTCTTCGGAAGTGGGATTACGATGGTTTATTTTATTTGCTATCCAATTAAGGTGCATTGGCAAACCTCCAATATCATTCATTACACTTCCTAGAGTGTCTGCATAGTTCCTTTTAAGTAAGCTATTTAGATAAGTTCTGGCATCATCTAGCGGTAACTCGTTGAGGTCTATCTGACCGATCTTGCTAAGCAATGTATCTACATTCCTTGGTCGTTCTTGAGTCACTAGGACTACACAGCTGTCTTGCAGCCATTTGTGAGTTGATTCAAGCAACACATTTAGGCTTTCGTCGTTTAAAATTTCCTCATAAGCGTCAAAAATAAGCATGTAGCCGTTTGTCTCTAAGGCAATGAGAACCTCTTCGGCTGCCTTTTTATTGTATTGAATTCCTTTATATATTGGCTCTAGGCTACCTGGGCGTTGTAACCGCCATCTTACATCTAAATTGGGGTTTATTCCTGCAAAAGCGTCAATGATATAATCAATATCAATTGTAATATTTGGTCGACAGTTTATAAGTATGACGGGAATGTTTCTATCAATCAATTGTTGCGCCCAGCGCTTGGTAAGATAACTCTTACCAATACCTGACGGCCCTTGTATGACAATTACTTGACAACTTTGCTTGTACTCATTTAATATTTTTAGCTCTTTTTTACGGTCAACGAAGTTGAGTGTTTGTGGTATATGTGATGAGCGAGCAAGTAGCATTTCCGGTTTTGGAGGATCAGGGCAATCAATATCCGTTTGAGCTAAATGAAATGCGACTGAAGACCCCCAAAAAGCAGTTTGACAGGATATTATATTTAGGTGATTAAATTTGAGCGCACCCAAAAGACACAAGCCAAGCCCATTATAATACTCGCCCCATTCATCAGTTTTGAAAAGATGGTGATGTGCAGCCTGACGTATACGCTTTAAGATAGAAAAAATCAAATCTAAGTCGTTGGATACAGTCACATTTTGTTGAAGAGGTGGACAATGCAGCTTCCAAAAAAGGGTGTAGATGGTCTCTGGCAAAGATTGTGTGTTATCCATGCATTGAGGCAGTAGGTTCATGATGATGCTCATCTCTAAATGCAGCAAATCACGCAATACGTGATCCTTCCTCGATTTGCCAAAATTGATTAAATGCGTTAATTCCGTACTTCTTTCCACTAATACATTGTGTAGATGGAAGCTGCCGTGGATACAAGATATGTGAACATCAGAATAATGAATCGGAGCTTTTGAATAATGCAATAAGGGGTTAGGTAGGGGAAAATCATTCCGCACCGAAATAGTTTCCATTGTAAGATCGATCTCTCGCGGAAGAAGTTCTTTAGCTTTACTAATTAGGAAGTTTTGACGTGTTTCTTTAATAACGCCTGTAATGGGTTTCTCAATGACACCACCGATCTCATATTGATCAATGTCATCAGAAACACCTTCAAGAAACAGATGAAAAGCATTGCTAGATTCAGGTGAGTCTAGCAACATACGATTCTTATCCAATTCAATTTCGGTGATTTGAAAGTGTCCTAATTGTACAAGCTCTCCAGTTTTCCAATCATTATGTCGTGCAGTGGTTGGATCAAGCCACTTAGGATTGGCATCCGGTGGCATGCTGGTCAGTTCAACGATCAAGTTCGCAGGCAAAAATGAATCATAAATCGTCAGCAAGTTAGCGTTTGCTTGTACCTTTATGTACTGTTCCCATAGTTCTTCCATCGTCTGAAGAAGATTGACAAGAGTTTTGTCAACATCTTCAACCGATGCTTGCTTCCAGTACTCAGCTAAGCTTATTAATTCTAAGACGCTAGACCTCGTTAAAGTATAACAAAGTCCACCGTATTGATTACCAGGTAATAACATAGGTTCTTCATGGATATTAGCAATAGATAGTTTATTCCGAAGATAGGCTTCGTATGCTTGCCATTCACGACGAATAGCTGCTGCCGAATCTATTTTGACTAAAGCATATAATTCAGCCCTTGATATGGTAATTGGTCTCAAAACAAACATCCGGCTTTGCCCCAGATCCGAAGTGAATTCTGATAGCAAGATTATCTCTTGATAATTTGCAAACATTTCTTCTAGAATATGTTTAATAGGGGGAGGTAATTCGCCTATTCGACTATCTATCTTCGGTAGTTGATTAGCCATACAGATTTCCTTCAAGCAATATTACTGATAAAAGAGGGTTTTTAAATTAGTGTGTTCCAATGCTTGCCTTAAATTGGTGCATTTCTCAAATCTGGTTTAAAAAGAGTGATTTCTTACCCTTAGGTTATTTGTGAAACAGAATTGGCAAATAGATCTGTGCCGGAGCCGAATAGTAGCGACCCTTATTGTCGTTCACAGCAACATTGCCCGCAGCATCTACTGCCTGGACAAAGTAGACTAGATCTTCATGGAACGGCAATTGTCCCAGCCAAATACTCTTATCCTCACTTGTTCCTAAATCTTGAGATAAATCAACAGCGTGCCAACTACCCTGACCATTTGTGTATGCCAATACGACACGCACTACGTCAGAATAATCAGTTGTCTCTGCTTCCACTGAAATGAAGTTTTCATCTCGGTGCCCACTGACGGACCAAATGCTAGGCGGCATGATATCGTTTGACGTCGAATAGTAAACAGTGTATGAAATCTCATCGAATAATCTTTGTACACCAATCTGATTGTCTGTTGCTTGATATTGAGCTGGAATGACAACTAATCTCTGCTGCAATCCAGTATTTGTTTGCACATTATTGACCAAATCCCAAGTCGCCGGAAACCAGTTTTCCCCACTGTAGATTGGTTCTTGTGCCCACAAATCTATGCGTGAGTCCTCAGTAATGACACGTGTTATCACTGGATCGAAAGAATTTATAATATGGTAGTTTCCCCCTTCAAATACCGCACCGTGAGCTATATTGTCAGGCAGAGAGATGTCCAAACCCACACGAGGTTGAATTGGATAACCAGCCTTCACTTGTGTTTCGTTGTCAATGGAATAATACATGCCCTGAGCTGTCTCTGTGAGTATGTATGAAGGCGATAACACAACGGTCGAACTCGTAAGATTACTTTCAGAATTCAACGTATGTGAGTCTTCTAATTTACAGAGATTGTCTAATACATCGTTTGATAAGACGCCCTCGGGTAAAATGTAAGAGGCTATACTTAACGGAACAAATAAGCCATTGATCTCGGCCGATGTCTTATTGAGTGTTCTAGACTTACACACCTCATTATAATTGTTTAGAGTATTTACCAACGGTTCGTTTTCATTCGGTACCGCACAAGGTGTCCTAATTTCGAGCATGGGAAGCCCATAGAGAGTGGCTTCAGCTAACGCTTTTTCATCATACGGACTAAATGAGTTCGCCCCTGTACGATTGAAATACTCAATCTTTGCCTTCTGAAGTGCTTCTCCCACTGTGTTACTTTGTTGCAAGTAGCGCGTGAACAGTACCATCAACAACTCTGAGTAACCAATCGTATCTGCATCTCCGTACCCAAATCCTGTGTTAGCAATGTAATGTGCACCTTGACCAACGAACGCCTGAGAGAAGTCGTCGGTATTCTGTCCAGCCTCCCAATCAGATATATTAAGTCCAGAATGGCAACCTACTGAAAATGATAATGTACCACTTAAAACTGTCCGTGCAGCCCTTATGTCATTTGGTGTAAGGTTACCAGCAGTTTGCAGCGCCGGGAATGCATTACTGTGATCAAAATGGGCGTTAATGGAACTTATGTCGTAGTGATTCATAAGCCAACTTTCCCTCAGGTCTTGAGCTGTCCATTCGTCATTAATCAATTGATTTGGGACCAACCCACCACATGATAGATGCTGACTTACAGATTGTGCTTGGTCAACAAGAAAATCGTAGCCTGACACAAAGGCCGTTGTAATTGTCAAGACAGAAGTACTCGTAAACGAATTTATGATCGCTGTTATCTCTTGAGGTGTCTCGACCAGTCTGCCAATATGGTAGTGAGGTAAATGCAGCTCTCGACCCCTCCAAGGAATGGGCTCATAATCAGTATAGTAATCATCTGATAGAAAGAAGCTCTCACTCAAAGCAGCCTCAATTGGTGATGATGTTGGTGTGTTCGAGGCATATTCCTCTTCGTTCCCTAACGTTGTTTCATCAGGAATCCTTCGGAAAGGCACAATATCATCATTGCCTATGATTAGTATGTACTCGAGATTTGGATAAGCGCTAATGTTCGCATCAAGTAATGCTTTAATAGTAGCTGCGGCAATATTGGCATGGATTGGGTTTGAGGTGTTGGAATCCCACACATCGTATACATTGTTGACTGTCTCATAATCTTTAAGATCGATTATTTGACCTTGAACTGTAGCATGTTGTGCTAGTTGTTCAAGTTTGTCAAGAAGGATAGTAACTTCTTCAGATGAATAATGGTTCTCAAATCTGCCGCTATGGGTCAAAATCAACGTCTGTATGTCAGGGTTAGAATCTTTTGGCGAGTTAAACGTAGGGGGAACAAAACTAGTGTCAATTGTTGGGTCACCAGGGGAAACTGTAATATCGAGCGTGTATGGAGCTAGATTGTTGGCTCCGTTGTGCCCTGCTACTAGAAAATAATACCATCCGGTTTGATCCCACACACCGGTGGCTACCTCCTCAGATTGGTTCCCTTCGTTAGTGCTAGCTTGTAGTAAGCTGCCCGTATCAAACGTTGGACCCAAATCAGCGAGCTGACCAATGTACATAACCCGTGAAATGTCTTCTACACGACCGGTTTCTTGAAGCTCATCAATATACATCACTCGCGATATGTACATAACCCGAGATATGTCTTCAGTTGAGCCAGTAATTTCGTTAGGTGCACTAAAGAGGTAAAGATCATAATCAGCAGAAAGATTGCTTAATGTTACTGTGATCGTGCTGTTACGTGTTGTTGCTGGTATTCGAAACCAATCCAGATCACGGTTGCCTGGAATGGAACCATGGCTCGAAATAGTGAAACTGTGGATTTCAGGAATTAACTCAGTCGCCTGTTTCCAAGAGTCATTTGATTCTGGTTCAATTTTCCATGGTTGATATCGTACATTTCGGCTGACCGCATCACCGATTCCTGTATTCAAATCCCGATCATCACATGCGTCAACTTCAGCAAAGTCATCAAGCGGCCCGGAAACATGGCCCCACCAGGTGTTGCTAGCATCAACGCAGACGTTGGTTAGATTGTTTATGGCAAACTGCCCATTAGCAGATAATGAATTAGCATTCAGTTCAAGTGCCTCAAACGAATTGATTTTTATGCCATCGTATGCGCTGGCAGCCACCGTACTGGAAATGATATTGACACTTCCTCCATCTAAAGTGATACCATTAGCTGCGAATTCCACGCTAACATGCTGAAGCAGTCCTGTACTCTCAGAAGTGAATGTTAACCCTTGCCAATCTCCTGGTATGGGAGCGGCAAATCGTTGAGCACTGGTAAGTCGAATAGGTCTTTCCTCATCACCCTCTGCCAGAAGATTTCCATGAACTATTGCCCCTAAACCAAAATCGAATTCGATATTCACGCCTTTGTCGACTGTCCAGATACGGCCGTTAGGCACGATTACATCATCTGAGATTACAACGTAGGTGTCTAGATCCCCCTGGCGGCTCCATGTCTCGTCAAGCAAATTCATTTCATCGCCATACACTTGGGCATAGTTGGCACGATTGTTCCTAATATCGTTTTCAGTAAACAGAGTACGCACTGGAAATTGAACGGCTATCCCCTCATTATCGAGGATTGTGTTACCTTCAATGGTGTTACCAAATGCATCACCATCCATGATAATGCCACCACCATTGTTGAATCGAACAGTATTACCGCCATTCCTAACCTTCCCGATAGTATTATTGCTTGCTCCATCAGTAATCGCTACTCCATCACCGCCGTTTCTTACGGGGAGGCTAGCTGTAGAATCGGTGCCAATTTGATTTCCAATTATTTCGTTGTTATCCGACCCCGAACCAATTATCCATACACCTACCCCTCTATTGCCACTTATTAGATTGGGCTGCCCTGGTAGCTCTCCGCCTACAACATTCTCCGATGCACCATCTTGTATCACCACACCATATTTGTTCGGTAAAGCTAAGCTTCCACTTACATCCGTCCCAATCTTGTTAGTAACAACTAGATTGTTATCTGCGGAGTCGGCCGAAATATGTACTCCAGCCAGCCCGTTCCCGCTAATCAAATTGCCTCTACTTGACGTGTTTCCACCTATTGTATTATTATTGGCCTCAAATATTAATATACCTCGTCCGCTATTCGGAATCACAGAAGCACCCGCTAGATCTGTCCCAATGTAATTGCCTTCAATCCTATTGTTGGAGGTCGAATTTCCATCAAGCCGCACGCCTGAATCCAAGTTTCCACTAATGAGGTTACATCTCTGTTCACAAGCTTCAGACGTAACCAACCCACCAATGACATTGTTGGTGGCTCCAGCCCCAATGCTGATTCCATCCATTCCATTGCCAAGTGGTGCTGCTCCAGCTGAGTCAACGCCGATGAAGTTACCAGTTACAGTATTCTCAGAGGCTCCAGTGATTGAGATCCCGTCAACACGGTTAGCACTGATGATATTTCTCGATGCCGCTGTATCGCCTCCAATCCGATTTTGCATCGCTCCGGAGCTAATGACAATACCAGCATCATTGGGTATTGAATTTTGTCCTACTAAATCAGTTCCAATGAAGTTGCCAATTATCGTATTATTGGAAGTACCGTCGCCAGTAACGCTTATTCCTTGCCCGTAATTGCCACTAATCAAATTAGCATGTTCAGGCAGATTTCCTCCCACAGTGTTGTTACTGGCTCCAAGATTTATGTGAATTCCTATTGTGTTAGAAATACTGTAAGTGCCTTCAATATCTGTACCAATAAAATTGCCTTGAACAATGTTATACGAGGTTTGGATGCCGCGTATGTCAATCCCATCACCCGGATATTGGCCGCTGATAATGTTACGGGTCTCTGGAGTTTCACCGCCTATTATGTTTCCGCTGGTTCCCCTTTCAAGCACTATACCGTCTGAGCCATTCCCCAAAGGTGAAACACCATCGAGGTCTACCCCTATTAGATTTCCAAGTACAAAGTTATCTATAGTATTATCAGTAATACTGTTTCCCTGTATCAAGATCCCTATGTCGCTGTTTTCACTTATAAGATTTCCTTGTCCTAAGGGCCCATTGCCGACAGATCGATCTCCGCCAATGACAGCGTTCTGTGTGCCTTGCTCAAGTACTATTCCTTTGCTGAATTGTCGAATTTGAATACCCCGAATAATGACACCATCTGCACCAGTTATTGTAAATCCATTTGGATTACCTGATAAAGCTACCCCATTGATAATCACGCCAGCATCACTACCATCTATAACAAGACCATTGATAACTATTTCAGGTAGCGTATTGGAGAGAGTAATTGTTGTTGGTGTTGCTGGTGGAAATACGAAGGGATCGAAAATAATCGTGTCACCGGCATCCGCATCTAATAATGCTTGGCGCAAAGTGCCGGCTCCGCTATCCTGGGCGCTCGTCACTATGATTACGCTGCTCTGAGAATAGACTGTTTCGGTTAGCGACTCTGTGGCTAAATCTATATCAGTCGAGAGGGGAGATGCAAACGTAACAGCAATTGGAAATAACAAACCAATTATTGCTGCGATTAGGAGAGGTAGTTTACGAGACATTCTGGCTATTCCCACTCAGGCTGTTCCAGTGCAGAGCAACCCCAAGTAACCCGAACCCCAACGTTGAGGATGTATTATGTGTATGTTCAACATGCGGGTCTACTGCTCCCATACAACAATAGGAAGATAGATGTATGAGGTATACAAATCGGTCGAGATAAACTTCGAAGTTGTACCATTCTCATCTGTTGTATTCAGGGATACAAAACGACTAGGTAGAGGACGAGGGAGTTTAAACATAAAAGCTCCATCTTCGCTTGCAGCGCTCTCACCTAAATATATATTCGCTGCAGGGGAAATAGAGGTGCTGGAGAAAATTTCAACACGGCAGTTTGCGCAAGTAATTCCCTCTATAATATTAGTTTCAGAAATAAAATGTGTAATGCGAATGGGAGTAGTGACGAATGTATCGAACTCAATGGGCAAGCCCGTATTACTGTGCATGATGTTACGTGTTATGGTGTTTCCCACACAATCATTACACTCAATATATACTCCCGCCCCGCCATTATAGGTGATGGAATTGCTGATACCAATAGTGTTGTTGTTTGCACTGTCATAGATGTAAATGCCATGTTCATCATTCGGTAAAGGGTTGTTATTGGGTACATCTGAACCAACTAGATTACCTATAATATGATTGTTCTCAGTACCCTCTTTATGAAGCACAATTCCACTGGCGCTATTCCCACTAATTAGATTAGCTGCACCTGTCTCTAAACCACCTATGATGTTTTCGGTTGCACCAAATCCTATGACCACCCCGAAAAGGTTTGGGATCGCATTAGTTCCCGAAATGTTAGTACCAATATAATTGCCAATGAGCCTATTGTTCATCGTTCCAATCCCGCCAATTGAGACTCCTAGGTTTGAGTTACCACTAATAAGATTGCGATGACCCGTTTCAAGACCGCCTACCACATTGTTATTGGCTTCCTCCCAAAGGACAATCCCATCTTGGAGGTTTGGAATAGCTTGATTACCATTGATATTGGTACCAACATAGTTGCCAATCACTACATTGCTTATAGCGGTACTGTGTTGTAACTGAATACCATCTTCACCATTACCACTAATGATGTTACGCTCAGTAGCTGTTGTTCCACCAATCACATTCTCCCTCGCTCTACTAATAGTGATGCCGTCATTTTCATTCGGGACCGCAGATGTGCCGTTGATGTCTGTACCAACTAAGTTACCAATTACTCTATTACCTATTGTTTCTTCGTCCTGAATGTATATGCCGTTTCTTCCATTACCACTTATTAGATTTTGGGAACCAGCACTTTCACCACCTATGATATTATTGCTTGCTCCGAAACCAATTCCAATTCCATCGCGTTCGTTTGGTAACGCAACTGTACCGCTTGGATCTGTGCCAACATAATTGCCCAAAACTTCGTTAAAATCTGTTCCAATGTTCTGAAGCCAAATGCCAAGCGTACCATTACCACTGATGACGTTTCTTTCACCTCCTAGAGTCCCACCAATGATATTTTCGCTTGCACCGAAACCGATAAAAACGCCATACTGAGTATTGGATATTGCTGTTGTTCCATTTATATCAATTCCAATATAGTTACCTATAATCCGATTTTCCGTCGTGCCAACACCCTCAACCGAAATCCCTGAACGTAGATTGCCACTCAGGACATTCCGTTCCCCGTCACTTGAGCCGCCTATATTGTTGGCACTTGCTCCTTCGATAATGACAACACCATCGTCATTAGCTATTGATCCAGTACCATTTGCATTTGTGCCGATCAAGTTTCCAATGATGAAATTGTTAGTAGTACCTATATCTTCAATCTGAATCCCATTATCGCTGTTGCCGCTAATGATATTACGCGCGCCGGGAACGCTCCCACCAATAATGTTGTTCTTCGCCTCATTGGAAATGCCAACACCATCAGCATTGGGAATAGCACTCAATCCCGTCACATCCGTACCTATGAAATTGCCTAGGACACTATTCCCTGTTGTTTCGCTTCCCTGAATTGTGATTCCAGCTCGCTCGTTACCACTTATTATGTTACGAGCACCTTCTATTTCGCCGCCAATGATATTCTCACTTGCACCAAAACCAATAGAAATTCCCCATAGAAAATTCCCCAACGAACTAGTACCATTGAAATTGGTACCCACAAAATTACCCTGAATCTGATTCCCAATTGTGGATTCGTTTTGGAGAGTTATTCCATCTTTACCATTTGCACTGATGATATTGCCGGCATGAGCTGCTGTTCCTCCGACTATGTTGTTGTTGGCTCCTGACTGAATTGCTATTCCCCATTCAAGATTTCCCAATGGTTCTGTACCTGTGGAATCCGTTCCTATTAAGTTTCCCAATATTTGATTGCCTGTTGTCTCATCCCCCTCGATTTGAACGCCATCATCATCGTTTCCACTTATCACATTTCCGGCTCCTATGCTCTCCCCGCCAATAATATTATTTATGGCTTCCGTATTGTTCTCGGAATTGGAGCTAATGATGATTCCATCCACCTCATTGGAAAGTCGGCTATTCCCATCTACATTTGTTCCTATGTAGTTGCCAGTAATTTGATTACTTGATCCACCAAGAATCAATATGCCATTACGCTGGTTACCACTTATTATGTTACCGGATCCCGGCGTGTCACTACCAATGCTATTATTGGCGGCCCCTAATGCTATAACCACCCCATCGGTACCATTTGGGAGTGCTTGTGTTCCACTAATGTTTGTACCGATAAAATTCCCTAATATGCTGTTACTATCAGTACCCAAGCTCTGCAATTGAATACCAGCATTGCCATTACCGCTAACAAGGTTACCTTCGCCTGTATCTGCGCCACCAACTAGGTTTTCTGAGGCGCTACTATGTATCCAAATACCGAAGACTGTATTTGAGATGGAATCACTTCCATTAATATCAGTACCCACGAAGTTCCCAATGATTTGATTATTAGTAGTTCCTTCATCTTGAATGACAATACCTGCCTCTGAATTACCGCTAATAAGATTCTTGGCACCCATTTCGGTGCCCCCGATTAGATTATTTGATGCTCCCGCCGCGATGGCAATACCAAAATAGTTGGATATGGGCTGTGTGCCAGAGATATTAGTACCTATCAAATTCCCACTAATTGTATTACTCATGGTTCCTGTACTCGCCATAACCACACCAGCTCTGCCTGAATTCGACATCCCATTGATGAGATTTCCTTGACCTAAGAGTCCATCACCAACATCCGGATTGCCACCAATTATGTTGTTCGTGGCCGCATTAAAAATGAGAATTCCATGCCATGGGAAATTTACTATCTGTAGGCCTCGAATTTCTACTCCATTTGCTCCGTCAATAACTAGACCATTACCGGAGGGCAGATTGTTACCGTCTAAGATGACGCCCGCATCCGAAGCATCAATCATGAGATTATCTACAGAAATGGATGGTAAGGGGCTTGCCAAATCGATTGTCGAAGGCATAGTTGTAGGAAAAACTGACGTATCAAATGTAATAGAATCGCCAGCCAGAGAAATAGCTAGACAGCCTCTTAAGCTTCCTGCTCCAGAGTCATTGGTGCTGGTTACAATACAAGTAGCCGATAACGTTTGAGGAGTTTGGAGGAAACCAAAATGCCGATTTTGAACAGCATTAATTTCTATTTTCTCTTCCAACTGAATAAAGAGGTTCCGTGTTTCTGGATTCTGAGTAGAGATAGCAGTAGTTGATTCAACTGCTAAGGTAGAAAGCCCAGCTTCATTGTCCTGTAGCTCGTCTGATTGATCCTGATGTGTTGGTATTTCAACAACTTGATTATGTGCCTGCAACCAATTGGTTGGAAAAGATTCCAAAAAGGTGTCGGAGGCTGAATTGGTTGAGCTAAGGTTATTGTAGCCGGCCTGATTTGTTTGAGTTAGCAAAACAGGAGCTTTTAGTCCTTCATTTGACTCCTGTACTGCAACAGCAACTAGTAGCCGCAGGAATAAAACGCTTGCCAGTGCTGCAAGTGAAAAAATCAAGGTGATTTGTAGCTTACGTTGTCTCATCGAAACCCTCTTTTTCTCCTTAATGTGGCCCACTCGAACTGAAACTATTGGTGACTGATGTAATATTCAAGGTTCATTTTGGTTTGCGTTGGTGATTTAATAGCAACTCGTATAGTAACCAGCCCCTAAGTTAGGACCTGTCACAAGTGGAATTTTCTGGCACAATATGCCCAGGAGACATTCCACATGAAACGGTCAAAATTTACCGAAACCCACTTCCAGGTAGTCCTAATATTGGTCCCTCTACAAAAACTAACGGGTAAGAAATTCACTGGCTTGCAGGCAAAATTGCTTTAATCTGAAAATAAAGCGTGTAGAGTTAGCAAGTGATGAACAAGCTTTTCCTCTCCTGATCACATTTTAAAGAAAAACAGACATTTGTAAAGTGTTAGAATCTGCGCATCCACCCGGTCAAAAGAGGCCACCAAGAACTGGGGCAAATTTCGATTTAGCAAGCATTTGCATAATGTGAAGGATGATAGAAGTCTATATTTCTTAATTCGAAGCGGATGTCAATTACTCAACCGATTTTACCTTCAAATATCGATAAACGCTGGTCTTAGATAGGCCATAATCCTTCATCAGCGTTTTAATCAAAACTCCTTCCTGACGACGGGCCTGAAGCTCCGCAATTTGCTCCGGGCTTAAAATCTTCTTTCTGCCAAAGTGCACCTCCCGTTCTTTGGCCTTGCGGATTCCTTCCCGCTGATTTTTTCCTGAAAGATTTTGTCGCACTGTTTGAGCTTATCCAGCTGCACATCGAGCGTCTGTCCCACCGAACTGACCCGGGCATATCCAATCAACGTCATCTTACCACCTACGTGCCATGAAGTCTTAGGCTTTTTGAGATTGGCTCATTGGCACATAGAATGGTACGCGATTTTCGCTATGTCCCCCAAAGTGTACTTTCTGCAACCCTAAAAGGAATAAATGTTGTATTGATGACGTTGGCCAACAACTAAGCCAGTGGTGATCTTGCCTCTGGCGATAGCTTCGCTGCCTTTTAGCCTTTTAGTTTCCGAAGTTGGTTAGCGTCCGGCTAATCACATCAGACGACAAACCCCACAACAACAGCGCCAAATAATCATAAACTAGGTTGGCCCCAAACCCAGCCCCGGCATTGACGTAAAACGACTGCATGCCCAAAATGACCAGCAAAATAAGCAGTACAATCGTAGCAATCGGCCGGAAAATCCAATATTTGATCTCCGTATTTACCCGGTTTCCCGAAAGCCAGGACATCAGCGACCAGACCATAGAGACAAATCGCGATCTAACCGGCCGTTCAATCTTCTTCGCTGTATTCTCTAGATGATCTAACTCAGTTTTGGCTACAATTGTCTCCCCACCTTTCCCCATGAACACCTCCTGACCGGCCGCTTCGAGTTTGCTGCGTATGTTTTGAATATGGCGGTTGGCCGTCTTGATCTCCCCTCTGGCTAATGCCCGCCTCGCTTCTTTAAAATAGTAATCGACATCGGCCTTCAGGGCGTCTGACAAATCGGCCGTTTCCAGGCGGTGCAGGGCTTCATAGGTTTTGATTTTGGATTCAATCGAATCGAGTATCGCCTTGAGATCTTCCTCACCCTGTGACCCATTATCTAGATCGGCCTTAAACGCGCTCAGCTGATCGAGAACGTCCTGCCGGGCTTCGTCGTTTTCAAGCTTATTGGCTCGATTACGCAAATCGTAAAATATCGGCAGCAAGTTGAACTGAGTTTTGGTCGCCGTCGATTCCAATCCTTTGGCCAAACGACCTAGCAAAATACCGATCAGGGTAATCATCATGGCCCACAAAGGTCCAAGCCGCACGTCCAAATTCATATTGATGGCAATGGGATCATCCCTGCCACTGACGTTGAGGCGCAGGGCGCCCTCATATTGGTCGGCCTTCAAATTGGCGCGGTTCAGCTTAAGGGACAACGAATCTACCTCGTTGGCGCCCAAGAGCTGCGGCACCTCCACAGTAATATCCGCTGCCCCAGGGACGGAGTTGGCCACCTTGCCGCGCAGAACCACTTCTCCACCTATGACCTCAACTGGTTCAACCGTCTGGTTGTTCAGAAGAACATCCCACGAGTCACTGATCACGGTAGGTGGTAAAAATAGGGGTGCCAGCCAGCAATCAAGCCGATTGACACAGTTCACCACCTGGATCGAAAGGGTTGTATTCAGGGGCATCACCTTCGGCTCGGCCGTCAGGCGCAGCTCTACCGGGATGGTTAACAGCTCTCCCGCTTGTTCGTCGGCCACAAAGGTGATTTCACCTGTGTACAAACCAGGATGCTCCAGGCCTGAAATGCTCACTTTAACATCGACCGGCCGATCCACCTTCAAACCAATCCCATTGGCAATGGAAACATGGGTGCGGGCAATATTCTTGTTTGGGTCGCGGGCGTGGGTCAGATCTGAAGCCAGTAGGCGCAGCTGTTCAATATCCCCACCCTTAACGGTCAGCTGAACATTCCCGCTGGCTGAATCAACCCCGTCACGCAGAATTTCATGGATGACCAGCGGCGTATCAGCCGATTCGACAACCAACTCCAAATCTGTAGACAAGGTTTGATTTGTCGACGCAGCGGCCGGGAAAACAATCAGAAGACACCCAATAAGAAACAACCAGATGATGCGAAACACGATTGACCCTCCTTCCTTTGTACATACAGGAAATTAGATGACCGGTTGGGCGAGTTTGATATCGGCGCTGGCAAATAAACTATACATCAACCCTCGCGGATCGAGATGATCAATTAATAAATCCCGGCGAGCCTGAAACAGCGATTCCCCAACAGTCGTTTCTTTTAAAAACCGCACAAAAAAGGCGCGCATAAAGGCGTCGGCCAGTTTCTCCAGGACAGCGCATTGGGTTCCGATAACGCCGGATGCTCCCTGTTCAACCAAATGATGCAGCAGGCTTTCAAAATCATTGGGGTTGTAATCGGCGCTTTCGCAGGCGTTCAATATAATGAGCGGCTGCTGCTGCCGTAAATCTTCCTTCATCCATGCCTCTAATTTATTGACCGTAATTTCTGCCTCATCTGCGATCTGCAGATAGGGGGCGCCCATGTCGTTTTTTCCCCCATGTGTAAAAAAGTAAATGAGCGCCGCCGACGGACACTTTTCACCAAAAAACAGCCTGGCTTCGCTTAAATTATCAATTGTTTCAATCTGGAGTTGTCCCGCGCCGATCTCCTGGAACATGTGTAAATGCTCGGCCAGCGTCTTAAATCCATAAACTAGGGTAGGCAGAACCAGCGGTCTATCGTTAAACAAAAGCTGGGTCAGAACCCGTTGACCGGCCGCATGATCTTCCGGTTTTTTAAAAAACGGGAGCTGCTCAATGACAAAGCGATATCCCCAGAATCCGTGGGGGCAGACCACATTGGGGTCGTCTTTGTGCGGACATTTCTGCGGATGTTTAATATGGTCTTCATTTTTAAATGCCGTACAAAGTCTGGTTTCGCCATCTACGTAATCAATCCGGCGATCGTAAAGCAATTCCCAGGGCATGGAAATCTCCGGAGAGAGAGGCGCAACTTGAATGGTTGAACTGACCTCGAGCGCTGCGCGCAGGTTTTCCCGGAGCGCCAGGTTATCAGATGCATCAAGCAAATTGCGAAATAAGGTGTGACCGGCATCAGCCAGCAATCCGAGGTGTTTGGCCAAAACATCCTCTGTGCTGCCCACATACCCCCGATACTGCTCCATCGTGTTTTGCAGGCGTTTTTGCAGGCCGTCCAGCTGTTTGGTCAGTTTCGATTCAGTTAAACGAGTCGTCTGCCGGCCGATTTTTTCACCCTCATGTGTATAAAAATGCAAATCGATATGATAAGTATCCGCACTACGCTCAGGCAGGATGGTCAAACGACGCGGTGAATCCTCCAGCGGTTTCAATGCTTCTTTTGATAGGTGAGTCGTCCGCGTAAAGGTGACCCCACCATCCTGTACCGGTTTATCCGGCGCAAAACGAGGATCTTCGATTGTTTGTAGCACCTCCGCTTCGGTCACACGCGATTGCAGCAGATGCCCCTGATAAAACACATCGACCTGGAAAGCGAACCGTCCCGGGTGAGCCAACTGAAGAGCAAAGAATTCTCGACCGCTGTTCCCAAACTGGGGCAGCACCAACTTCCTCTGCGGTTTTTCAATCGTCACCCCTGCGGTGGATGAACGGACAAACAGATCAACCTCAATCGATCCGGCCTCATAAACTTCATCCGGCAAATCGGGAAAACCTTCTTTGCCCGAGCCCGGCCCCCACGGCTCACCAATATCAACCCCCAGCTGATACGATCCATTATTGAGTATCAAGGGTTGTCCTTCTGAAACCCCTTTGCCGCTCGGATCGACAAATCCGGCGTTGAGAAAACGCTCCTCAGCGGCAGACTTGGTTTTAAACTCATCCCGGCCAATCGATGAAGGATCGGTCTGCTCGAACTGGGCGATCATCCGCTGAAGAGTAGCCATACCCTCCGGCTCACCCAGATCTACCCCAGCCTCATGGGTTGATTTTTCAAAGACTGTTCCTTCAAAGACGCTCAATTCGATCTCCTCCACAAGAGCGAACTCTTCAGGAAAGTGGGTCAGCTTGCGGATTTCACTCAGGGCTTGATGCTGATCCTCCAGCATCGCAAGCTGGGGGATGAGCTCAAGCAGCCCGGCCCAAAATAGCTGCCATTCATCATCTGATAGCTTTTGGCGAATGGCCGGCAGCTGGCGGAACAGTCTGGTCAGAAGTTTAGCATATTGGTCGGGTGAGTAGACAGATGGCATACGATTGTCCTTGTTCGAGTCAAGAGAAGCCCAATTTTTTCAAATGTTGAACCTTGCTTGATTTTTTTTCGCGCTGCGCTTGCGCGGCCCTGGGGCCGGAGATCGCTACCGCTCCTCCGGCACGACAGAGCCCAGAGCGCTAGGGAGATGGGGGACGACGCACCAACCGAAACCCGCTATAGTCGTTGCGGTCTGATGGGAGGCTCCTGAGGCGGTAGGCAGCGCGCGCGAGCTGATTGCCGTTGCCCCACGAACCGCCGCGCAACACCCGCAAAACGTCGCTCGACGCGGCGACATCTTCACGCCCATCCCTCGAGTCATAAGGCAGGGTAAACTGCGGTCGATCAATCTCCGGCCCCCACAAGCTGAGCGTCCATTCCCAGACGTTGCCGCTCAAGTCAAATACGTTTTGAGGTGATTTGCCGCCCGGAAACGCCCCTACCGGGGTCGTCTGCTTGAGCCGCGTTTCAAAGGTGTTGCCGGCCGTGGGGTCAAATTGTCGTCCATAAGGATAATCCCGGCCCCATTTGCCCCCGGCCGCCGCCTGCCACTCCCCTTCGGTCGGTAAATCAATCTCCCAACCGGTCTGGGCTGACAGCCAGGCGCAGTACGCCCGGGCTTCGTACCAGGTGATGCCTACAACCGGTTGGAGCGGGTGGTTAAAGCGGCTATTAAACCAGAAATCAGGTTCAGTCAGCGGGTCGACCTGGTCGGGAGATTGTCTCGACAATTCTTCTTGATACTCATCCCGGCTCAACTGTTGAACCCTCAATATTTCCTCAATTTCCGGCGTATCTACATTATCCCAGGAACGAATGACCTGGGGATCAATGTCTTGTATTTGATCATATACCCACAATCCCTGCTGAATATACCCTGCATCGACCCCGATTCCCTGCCGAATTTTCTTCGCGTCTTCCGACTCCCACCACCGTTCCTCTTCATAACCGCCGGCCCTGATAAAAAATTCAAATTCCTGATTGGTCACCGGATATCGCCCAATTTTAAAGGCCCCAACCCGGTACTGATATTTGCGAAACTCCCGCATCCGTTCCCAACGGGTGGCCTGTTCCGGCGGCATGAGATAGCGCCCGGCAGGTATCGGTATAAACGATGGTTCCAAAAAGGAGCCATATCGGCCCACTCGCTCTTTAAAGCGCGGGTCCCCCAAACCGGGCAGATATTCGGCGCTCAGGATTCTGGCCCGCAAATCGGCCTGCGGGTCTTCCAACCGCAGCACCAGCGCCTGCTGCAGCTCCTCTTTTAGCCGGTCTGATAACGAAACACCGGACTCGGCCGCGCAGCGGGCGGCCAGGGGTAAATTGACCGCCATGAGGGCGCGAATAAATGCCTCCTGCCCGTTTTTGGGAACCATCGGCGCGGCCAGGACAAAGGTCTCCTCCCAGGCAGAAGCCCCCAGAGGCGGCAGCCGTTGATCTCTGTCCAGCCCTTGCAACACCTCACGCAGCGGGGTTTTCATGTCGGCCGCCCGCCACGGCCGGCGAACCAGCTCGGGTTCCGAGTTCCGGGCCATGACCCTAGCGGCAAAATATTCCTGGATCATCTGGTGATAAAAGAAAATCGTTTGGAAATTGTCGCTGCTGTCGAGAATGTTGAGCCGCGCCCCAATCTTGAAGATATCGTCGGCCAACGCCTGGTCCTGCACGCAATCCAGATCTTCCAGGGCCTGAGCATACCGGGTTTTTACCTGATGGCGCTCCGCTTTAAAGTTTCCACGCTGCATCTTATCAGCAAGCGTCGTCAGCCTGTTAAACAGCGGCCCCTGGTCGGGCAGGGCATAGGGGTTCCGGGGAAGATTATTTTGAACCAGCGACAGCCGGTCGCCGCGGGTCAGGAGATACCCTTCGCGCAGCAGGGCGTCATCCCGATCGCGTCGCAGGGCGCGTAGAACGAAAGCGGTTAGCAGCGAGGCCCGGTTACGCACCCGTTTTTCAGCGGCCGGATCGTCTTCTTGCCACGGTCGATCTTCTATTATCGTCAACAGGCGCAAAAAGAAGGGGGTTGAGAAGAGTTCCAGCTGATCCCGATCCTCTCGAATCTCACCCCACAGTTCACTCGCCTGCTCCGGAATGTATTTTTCCAAAAATTCCTTAATCTGCGGTGGCATGAGGGGCTCCAGGTCCACCTGCCTGACCGTCTCGTCACCGCGCCCCGCCAGGTCTTTGCTGTAATCGAGGCTGCGACAGGTAAAAAGGGCGCGGCAGCTGGCCGGAAGCGTCTTTAAAAATTTCTGCCAGCGGCCGATCAGGGTTTCATATTCCATCCCATCCTGATGGGTCATTTCGTTGAGACCGTCGAGCCCGATGAGCAGGGGCACCCGCCCAAAAATCTCCCCCCACGTCGGCAGATGGGGCCAGAGAGGGTCATTCTCACGCACCTGTCGCTTGACCAGATCCCACTGCTCGGCCAGCCAGACGGCCGGTTTGGCGCTCTCCTTTTCATAACCATTCAGCGAAAAAAACAGGGGAATCAATGGCGTTTCAGCCGTCCGCAGGTAATTTTTAATATGGTGGCGCAGCAGGGTTGATTTGCCGCTGCCCGGCCGGCCGAGAATCACCAGCGAGCGCTCTTTAACCTTTTCCAGGGTCTCCGCAATGCTTTGGGCCCGAATGGCATCTTTGGCCTTGACAAATTCGCGGCCGAGCTGCTCGCTTTCCTGCTCAACCAGTAAGGTCAACGTCACAAACTGGGTGTCGATATCCCCAAGCAGGTCGCCGTGCGCGCGGGCGATCTGCCGCAGGCCACCGCGCTGAACCAGATCGGCCGTTGTTAAAAACCCAAGTTCCGGTTTCCAGCTGGCGATGGCCGCGCAAGGAACGGCGAATGCCGTTTTACTGGCCTGATCGTCGGCCGCGCGGGCGATTACCCCGATTACTCCTCCCTGCTCCTCATCCCACAGCGGGCCGCCGCTGAACCCCTGCTGGACCTCAAATCCACCCAGTTTATCTCCGACAATCTGGATACGGTCGTTCGGGAGCACGGGGCGAATCTCCCCCTCGGCTTCAATGCCAGAACTCCCCAGGGGAAACCCGATCGCCTGGAAGCGATGCCCTTTGATTTCGACTTCGGGCGTCTGTAACAGCGGCAGTTTGAGGAAATGACCCGGCAATTCTTCATCGATGGTGAGGGTGGCCAGGTCAAGCTTGAGGTTGACGTCTTCCCTGCTGCGGATACGACCCGCATATTTCCGGCCTCCAGCATCGTAGGGAAAATCCAGTGCAATATCCCGGGCAAGCAACTGTTCCAGAAAATCAGGCGCATTTTTGTCCAACCCGCCCGCTTTCTCCAGGACGTGGGCACAGGTCAAGATCTGGCCCCCGGCGATCAGCACCCCGCAGCCCACCGCTATCCGGCCGGTGTGGTGGTAAAAGCGAACAATCGACGAGCTGAAAGGAGGCTTAGACATTAAATCATAGAGATGTGTAGTTTGGTCGCCAGCTGGGACAGCGCTGGATGATCGTTTCATTATATATCGATCACGTCAATTAATAAAATCACGGAACAGCCCGGTACCCTGTTCACACCCGGATCGATTCAAACAGCGCCCTTCTCAACCCCCACGTATCCCCGTAGCGCACGTGGTTGATCCACCCCTGCACGCTGGCGTCCAGCTCGGCAAAAGAAATCTTACCGGCCCGGTAATCATCCAGCCGACCGCCCAATCGTCGCTGGAAATTTATCGCGTTGCGCCGCTTCAATCGTCGATGGGTCGGAAACACAATCCAGCCCAGCCACGGGATTCCCTGACCGGTGGGGTAAACCTGAGCTCGGCTTTCGTGAACCCGGAGCTGCATTTTTGCCAATCGCTGGACAATCTCTCTTTTCCAGAGATGCAGCAACTTTTTGGAGTCGGCAAAAAGCGCGAAATCGTCCACGTAGCGAATATACCCCGGACAGCCCAGCTCTCGGGCCACAAACCAGTCAAACGGGTTTAGATAGCAGTTGCTCCAGAACTGGCTGGTCAAATTGCCGATTGGTAAACCTCGGGGACGATTATCAACCCTTTCTAGATCGCGCAGCTCATCGTCCAGGATCCCTTCCCCGCTTTTGATGATCTTCTGGATCAGCTTTCGTATTCGGTCATCCCCAATTTCACGAAAAAGCGTTTCGGCCAGGATCTGGTGATCGATCGATGGGAAATGCTTGACGATATCGAGGCGCAGCACGTAGCGATATCTGCGGGCCATCGTTTGCAGGGTATCGATGGCCCGATGGGTGCCTTTTTCCCTGCGGTTGGCGTAGCTGTGGGGGTAAAAGCAGCGGTCAAAATGAGGCTCGATGACGTTGCAAAGCGCATGATGCACCACCCGGTCGCGAAAAGGAGCGGCCGAGATTTTTCGCCGTTTGGGTTCGCGAATATAAAAATGTTTGTAGGCCCCCGGCCGATATTCTCCGCTGAGCAGGTCTTGCTGCAGATCAATCAGATGGTCAGCCAGTGTTAGTTCAAAGCTGGCGGCCGCCCCACGGCCCCGTTTCCCACGGGCGGCTTTGTGGTACGCTAGCCACAAATTTTCCCAGGAAGTGAGGTTTTCAAAAGAAATGCCGGCCGACATGATCATTTTCACCCGCACCTATGACATTCTGAAATGGATTTTGCCCCGGGCCATCCATTTCCCAAAGCAATACCGCACGACGGTCACCCAGCGGCTCAAAGATGCCGCGCTTGATTTTCAGGAAACGATCGTCGAAGCCAACGCGTTTACCGCCAAGCTGCGGCTGAGATATCTGCGTCAGGCCGACGGCCACCTGGCCAAGGTGCGCCTCTATCTGCGCCTGGCCTTTGACTGGGAATGGCTGACCGCCGGGCAGCATCAACACATCAGCCAGATGGTCAACGAGGTTGGCCGGCTGCTGGGGGGCTGGATCAGCCAAACTGAAGCCTCTATATAGTTGAGGTTCAGGGGCACAAGCCAATCACCCGGTTTGAACGGGTGCCCCTGAACCGCTGGCGCGGCCGGTGCGGGAGCGCATCCAGGCACCGGCCCAGTTTTTATATTAACCTGCCGCCACCGGCTGCACCGCGCCGATGCGCTGCGATCAGGCGGGACAAACCCGCGCCATCTCAAATAAAATCCCGAAGCCGCGTCCGACCAGAGGTGAACCATGAAGGAATCCCCAACCGGCATGTACTGGAAGCGTGTGGTTATGGGGGGCCACACGCTCGCGGTGGTGATCCGGGTATCAACACCGCCTGGGAAATGGGGGACGATATCGACCAACTCCAATTGAGACGTGGGACGACGCACCAACCGAAACCCGTTATTGTTGTTGCGGTTTGATGGGTTGTTCCTGTTGCGGTAGGCAGCGCGCGCGTTTTGATTGTTGTTGTTCCACGAACCGCCGCGCAACACCCGCCGGTTGCCGGGTTGCCCCAGATGCCAAGGCATCTACCCTTCATTTTAGCAGATATCAGGCAATAAGAATCAATCTAAGGTTACTGAGCTTGCCGAGCAGATACATCTGGTACCTCTACCGGCCAAATTTTGGCCAGAGATCGCTACCGCTCCTCCGGCACAACAGAGCCCAGAGCACTAGGGAGATGGGGGACGACGCACCAACCGAAACCCGAAACTGCTGCGGCGGAGCGATGGGAGGCTCCCGTAGCGGAAGGCAGCGCGCGCGAATCGATTGTGGTTGAACCACGAACCGCCGCGCAACACCCGCCGGACGATGTCGTCGGCCTGCAGATTTTCTCGCTCCGGCCGGCGTTCTTCATAAGGGTAGGTAAATTCTGGTGGATTAATTTCTTCGCCCCAGAGCGAGATGGTCCACTCCCAAACGTTGCCGCTCAAATCAAAGAGCCCTTCCGCTGATGCACCATCTGGAAACATCCCAACGGGGGTTGTTTTTAACAGATGGGATTCGAGGGTGTTGCCCCCCTCCAGAAGGTAATCCGGCCCATAGACATAAGCATTCGGGCGGCCCCGGCGGGTGGCTGCTTCCCACTCCGCTTCTGAAGGGAGATCGCAGCCGACCCCGGTTTTCACACTTAGCCAGTTCGCATAGGCTTGGGCTTCATGCCAGCATATCCCGACTACTGGCTGGTTGGGGCGGTTAAAAGAAGAGTTTTCCCATTGGGCTGGTTTTTTAAAGGTAATACCCTGAGGCGCAGTTTCATTTAGCCATTCTTCGAATTCTTCATCGCTCCAGTTTTTTAGGGTGATCCAGCCTCTCCGATCATTAACAGTACCAGAAAAGTTATTTTGAATTTGATCATCAGTGAAATCTTGCAAGAATAACCGATTCGATATCCAGACTCTTCTCTCACCTTCAGCCGTGCTCTCCCCGCGCAGCCAGGCCAGCGCGGCCGGGGTGTCCCACCACGTTTCGTCGTCATAGCCACCGTCGTCGATAAATCTACGGTACTCGGCATTGGTCACCGGAAACACGGCGATTTCAAATGACTTAACTAATACATCATTTTCCGGCTTATCTCCTGGAAAAGGGCTTTCATCATCACCAATCCGGTAGGTGCCACCGGCCACCGGCTTGAATTCCGGCAGCAGATAATCCCCATGATCTTCCAGCCGGGGATCGCCCATATCGCCCAGAACCAGACCGGCCTCCAACCGGGCACGGATATCGTATTGGGTGTTATGCATGCGGGCCAGCAGTGCTTCTTTCACCTCGCGAAACAGTGCATCCGAGATTTTCACCTCGGCCGACCAGGCGCAGCGGCCGGCAATGGGCAGGTTGAGCGGTATCAGGTCGCGCACGAACCGCTCTGGATCATCGACCATACCGGCCGCCAGGACCATCGTCTCTTCCCAGCCGGTCGTCGGCAAATTAGAAACCGGCATACCTGAATCCAGCTTCTCGATTTCTTCGAGATAGGTTGGCGAAACCCGATCTGACCGGTGATCGACCTGCACCCGGGTAACCTCCTGGCTTTCTGCTACTTGCCGGGCGGCAAAGTACTCCTGGAAGAGCTGATGGGCAAAGCGCAGGTCGCGCCCTTTTTCTCCCTCCTCTTCGGTCAACAGATTGAGCTGCTGGGCGGCACGGATCAGTTTGTCCGGCAGATGGTTGGCCAAAAACCGTCTGGCGTCCCTGGCGGGAAGACTGACCAGACCGCCAGCCAAACCCGAATCAGCCTGCATCTGATGAGCCAGGCCAATCAGGCCGGGGATCAGCGGCCCCTCACCCGGCAGGGCGGATGGCCTGGTGCCAAATAATTCTTGTTCGATTTCAATGAGGTCTTCAGGTGAAAGCAGGCCGCTTCGCCGCAGGAAAAGATTATGGCGCTCCTTTACTTCCCGAATGAGCACTTTGCGTACATAGCCGGTGATCAATGCGGCCCTCCCCTTCGGAACCCGCCCACGATCATCCAGCTGGTCGATCAGCATCTTTAAAAAGAAAGGGGTGGCGTAAAGTTCGATCAACCGCCGGTCCCCGCGAATCTGTTCCCAAGCCTGCCTGGCCTGATCCAGCTTGTAGGCTTTCAGAAAATCGTAAATTTTCTCTTCAGACAGGGGCTCAACCTGGACTCGCTGCAGGTTGACATTTTGACTCCCATCAAGCGGGGTGCTGTAGTCATGGGTGCGGCAGGTAAAAATCGCCCGGTTCTGGCCAAGGTCTTCTTCAAGAAATTCACTCCAGAGTTGAACCTTATCGTGATAGGTTTCTCGATCCGCGTGGGGAATCTCATTGAGGCCATCCAGGAGAAATAGAAATGACCCTGCATTGAGCAGTTCTAAAAAAGACAGACCGTTCTGCATTTTAAACTGTTTTTCCCAACGCTTTGACAGCCAGGTCAGTGGATCCTCTCCCCGGAACTGATTGAGGCGGACAAAAAACGGGATACGATCTTGCCCTTCCACCAGGGCTGCCCGGGCCGTTTGTAGCAGTTGCCGTTCCAGCAAGACCGTTTTGCCGCTGCCCGGTGCCCCCAGAAGGATGAAGACTGGGGCCTGCTTTTTGCGGATGAGGACATCCAGCTCTTCAAATTTATCCTCATCTTTTATCGAAGGAGAAACATCTTTCCCCTTCCCCTGAGAAATCATCAGGGTCAACTGAACGAACTTATCCTCCAACTCCTCCTCAATGCGTTGGGCCCGGTCGCTGATGCATTTTTCAAAGTAAGCTCGTCTGACCTGAAAAACCCTGTCCTGATCGCTCAAGCCGGTTTTCAGGTCGGGGGCCGCATCCTTCAGCGCGGTAACAGGAATAATATAGGCGACTTTCTCCTGTTCATCATCACCCCCCCGGGTCAAAATACCGACAATGCCATGCAGGTCGTCATTCCAGATCGGCGTGCCGCTATACCCCTGCTCTATATCTTTGCCAGTCTGTTCTTCGCGCTGGATCTGGTAAAGGCCACCGGCAATTTCTTCCATAATGCGGCCGTGGGTCCAGGCACCATCTTCATCTCCCAAGGGAAATCCCAGAGCCCGGAATGAATGCCGCCAGACCTCCGGCATCTTCTCATGATCAAGAGCGATGCACGGCTCGGGATCTTGCTCGAGCACGACGTGATCCGGCAGAGACACAACGGCAATATCGTTGTCCCAGTTGATGGTCTTTAGTTTTGCTTGAAAGGGGGAATTGAGGGATGAGAGGAACGGCAATTCAATTTTGATTTCGGTTGCATCCGGAGCAATCCGGTGCTGTTCAGATTTTCTGAGACCAGCCGCCAGGCGGACGACATGGGCGCAGGTCACAAGTTGCTGGCCGTGGATGAGCATACCGGCACCAACCACGGCACCAGATTCCGTTCGAATGCGGGCGATTCCCTGCTTAAAAGAAAGTTGATCCATCAAAAAATTGGGGGTGTTTTTTGCAGCTTCAATTTTTAGGTGATCATAGCACGCAGTTCTTAAGATGCAATTTACATTTTTGCCTGAATATCTTTCCCCTGTTAATCTCCGCAGCTTCTTTCCGCCTGGTATCCCCAGCCTCACGACCACATCTGCCAGAGAGGGGTATTCCTAGCGACAGGTTTGGCATGACACAGGATGGCAAGTATTGCTTGACCAATGTGACCTCCTACCGACCAAAATTTGGCAGGAGATCGCTACCGCTCCTCCAGCATAACAGAGTCCAGAGCGCTATGGAGATGGGGGACGACGCACCAACCGAAACCCGTAATCGCTGCGGCGGCCTGATGGGAGGTTCCAGCGGCGGTAGGCAGCGCGCGCGAAGTGACTGATGCTGAACCACGAACCGCCGCGCAACACCCGCCAGTCCCTATCTTTGCTATATAGGCTGTTCGTCCACTCCCACACATCGCCGCTCATGCCATCTGTGCCACATACGGCCTGGCCTTTGGGGAAGGCACCCACCGCGCCAGTGCGCGGCAGCCCGCTTTCGAGGCTGTTGATGATCCCATCCTGCCACTCGTTCCCCCATGGATATTCCCGGCCATCAGTGTGACGGGCAGCGCGTTCCCATTCCTCCTCAGTTGGTAAAGCAAAATGCTCGCCGGTGACGGTCAACAGCCAGTTTACATACGCATCCGCTTCATACCAGCTCACACCCACCACCGGCTGATTGTCATGGTTAAAATCTTTGAATTCAGGCTGACCCCATAACTGGGGCTGCCGCCAATTATTGCCCGTTTTGGATCGCCACCCCTCTTCTAACCAGTGGGCTGGATTCTCATACCCTCCAGCTTCGACAAAATACCGGAACTGGGCATTGGTTACCGGATAGCGGGCAATTTCAAACGGCTCCAGCTTGATTTCCTGTTTGTCGTTCCCATATAAAAACGGGCCACCGGGAATTGGAATCATCAGCGGTTCCCTGATGCACACCCCCGGCCTTGGATCACCCAGGAGCGAAAGCACATCGCCGGCGTGCACCCGCCGCAGCGGAGTGAGCCCCCCCTCTTCCAGTAAATCTATCAAGACCTGGCGCAGTTTAGGCAGCAGCGGCAATCCGACTTCTTCATCCCGTTCGATTTGGGCCAGGCCGATCACCACCGCCATCTCCCCGGCCAGCCAGACGCGGCTCCAGTCAGACGGCTGAGGGTTCTCCGGCACTCCCTCACCCACCATGTACGCCACCGCATCCAGCGGGGTCTGCCAGTTTTTGAGATTGTGCACCAGATTGCCAGCCGCTAGATTGAGCACCTCTCGCCACATGTCCCCCTGCTCGGCCAAACGGGCCGCCTCCCGGCCAAAGCGTCGTTGGGAGGAGAGAAAGCAGGCGGCCAGATACTCCTGAAAGGTGCGGTGTGGAAAGGCATACACGCGTTCATCGGCTCCACCTCGGCCGAGCAGGAGATGGGCCCGCTCTTCGGTGTAATGGAGAAACGCCTCGGCGTTGGCATAACTCCCCACATATTTGCGGGCAATGCGGATGATGTCACCCTCCGGGATGTCGGCTCTATCTTCCCGCTCTGGTGTTTTGGCGTGCGCCTCCCAGGCGATCTCCCACAGCAGCTGCTCCAGCTCCGCTCGGCTGATCCCGAGTCGATCTAGAACAGCCGGCAGCTCCTGCCCCTCCACCACCTCCTTGTGGCGCTGCCAGCGCAGCAGCATCGTTTCCACACAAGCCTGATAGAGCATCGCCCGCTCATCCGGCAAGGTTCCGCGGTAGGTCTGCACCAGGGCCATGATCGTCAGCAGCATCGGGTTTTGGGCCAGCGGGAAGAGGCGCTTTCGCTGCGCAGCCTGCTGCAACATCCGTTTGTAGCTCTCCCCTTTTGGCCGGTCAAATTCGCCTGCCTCAATGAGGGCTTCGTACCAGCGATCGACAAAACCCTCGATTTGCTCCTGATCAAAGTCGGCCAGGGTGACCGGCTTAACACCCGCCGGGGCTTCTTCAGCCACATAAGATAAAACGCGACAGGTAGCGATCCAGCGGCATTTAGCGTAAATCGTGTTAGATAAATCATCGATGCAGGCCCATACGTCGGCCCGCTGCTCGACCGGCACTTCATCGACCCCATCGAGCAGCAGCAGAATCTTGCCTTCATCGATCTTTTTTTCTAGAATAGGCACAACATTGGTCTGCTTTTCCTGTTCTAACAAAGAGGCAATATAGGCCCAGATCGCCAGCCCCCCAAGTTCCTCATGCTTTATGTTGGCAAAGTCGCGCAGGTTGATCATGATGGGGATCAGGCCATTACCATCCCATTCCACTACTTTTTCTTCTTCTTCAACGTCATCATAGTGCTTCCTTTCTGCATCTGAAGAATACGGTTGGATGATGTTCGTCCACGAGAGCTGGAGGGGCGGTTGAGGATGGAGCGCACCATGAGCCAACTGACCAGCCACATATCGCAGAAAGGTTGATTTCCCGGATCCGGGATCTCCCAGAAGAATCGCCTTGTCTTTGTCATACAAGTGAGCCAGGGCCGCAGAGTACAATTCAGCGTATTGATCGGTCGCAGCGGTCGTTGAGTTGACCGCATACGAGCCATTGAGAGACAGACCGATATAGATTTGATCGAGCGATATCGCCTGCTGATCGGCACTCGATCCCGCTTCATCGAGTGGGCCCAACTGCAAACGCCGGGTACGGTTGATGATCCAATTCAGGTAGCGGTTGAGATGTTCCTCATCGCGATTCCTTTCAGTGGATTGATAGATGTGGGTGATATTTTGATCCCGGCCGATAATCGTTCCACCCTGCTTGGCCATCACATCACCGGTAAATGCTGCTCCGCCATTCGTATTGATTGCGGTCTCGGTTGGCGATTCTTGGGGCGCTTTTTCTTTCCCGAGGGATTCCGCACTTTCCAAAGTTACCTGAGCTTCATCTACTCTTTGGTGAAATTTGCCAACCTGTCCAATACGGCCGTCCATTGCCAGAAGAACCAACATAAGGGCTTTGAGTTGATCCAAGGTGATCAAGGTAGTCAAATGGGCTGAAAACTCAGGTGAAGAGCTAGACCAGTCAATTTCCACTTGCTCAACCCATTCTTGACCAAAAGTAGACGCGAGGATTTCTCGCCGCACGGCTTGATCCTCAAAATGCGGCCGGCAGATCTCGACTATTTCATTGAAAAGGGGTTCCGGTAGTGTTGGCATCCAGTTGTCCTACATTGTAACTCGAATAAAAAAGCCGATGTCCCCCATTTTACTGCAATCCCAACCGATCTGCATCGGTGGATCAGTTTGTTGCAAAAATAGTCTGTGATGGTAACGTGAAACCACGTCGGTGGGCGTTGGTAAAACAGACTATTTTCAGATTAAAACCGGAAGGTCTAGGGTGACATCAAAACATCAATCACATATTCTTCAAGCGCCACAAGAGCCTCTTCGTCTGGAATGTCCATCACCACCATTAGCTTTTCAAAATCCCGCCTCTCAAAAGCAACATGCGTATTCAGCTCCCTTCTATTGCCAAAAACCTCTTGGGAATTCCTGAAAAATCCAATTAAAAAGAAGGTTAAATCTGCCAGATCTTTGTTCATCTTACCATCCTTTTCCTGTAAAAATCGTGCCATTGGGTTAACCAGCACCGTTATCATCCCCCCCTAAGCCTCATTTGCAAAGCCGCCACATTTACCGGCCGCTGCTGGCCTGCATCGAGCCCGCTCGAGAGCGTCTTGGCAAACGCCTGCGGCCCATCTTCCATAATATAGCCGTTCATGAGGCATGCCTCTTCAAGCGCCGCCTCAACCGCATCCGCTTCAAGCAATCCCGCTCCCACATACCGCCCACAGATAAAAGCGGTCCGATTGAGCTGCGCATTGCGGCCGCCGGCTGTGGTCTCGGCCAGCTCCTGCGTCAAGCGACTCAACACCGCCTGGGCATAGGCCTGCACCCGCTTCTCCATTCCGTTAGCTGATGTCGTATTCTTGGAAGCCGCTCGCTTGGGCGGCACGTACACCTTCTCCGCCCTCTCATTCAAGCCGGCGGCCGCACCCAAAAGCGCCACATACTGCCGCGTGGTGACCATGGGAATCGACTCAGGTCCACCGGACAGCCAGCAATAGGTCCGCCCATTGGGATGAACCGACGGCGGCAGCAGGCACAAACTCCCCTCCCCGCGCGACTCAATCAAAATGCCGCCGCCGGCATTTTTGGCCAGTTGGATGCTGCTTACCCGCTCCCGATAGCGCAGATAGACGTGAACACCCTTCCCCGTCTCCACTACCGGCAGCAGATCACTCAGCAGCCGGGTGCGCTCTCGCCAGCGCGCCCAATTCCGTGCAGCATCGATATCAAAATCAATAACCACCAGCCCACCCGAAACCTGGCCGCAAACGGCCGCCAGATTCATTTCACTGACCTGGCGAAACCAGCCGCGCACCTCGGCCTCGGTCGGTGGGGCCTCCTGATACATTTTCCAAGAAGGTGCTCCATCGACTTGGGGCAGCACCTCCCGGAGCGGCCGCTTCTGCCGGGGGCAGATCGGTACCAGGGAAAATCCTTGGCTCAAATAGAAGAGCGCATCTTTAAGCGTCACCATTTCTTCCTCCTACCCGGTCGGATCGATAAAGGTCTCATCTGCCACATCTTGTGGAGATACCGGCGGCCGGTATCCCCCTCCCCACCTCGGCTGCGGCCGGGACGCCGTCACCTCCATCTCAAAGGGCGGGGACGGCAAGGCTTGAAACACCCCCACCGGCCACAGCCGATAAGCTCTCAGCACATGCTGTCGGTCAGCCTGCACGATGACCTCGTTCCTGTCGAGGGCCATCATCTCCTCCGGCAGCAGTGCTGGCCGGTAGGAAAGTGAGACGGAGCGTCCGTGGGATTTCAATCCCAAATCGGGCAGGAGCGGCTTGTCTTCCCGCCGGTGGCTGTGGGCCTGCAGCGGCTCGAGCTTCGTGCCGTAGATCTCGCTCATCCGCTTGGCCGTGATGGCATCCGCCGGCGGGTACCACACCTGGTGCTGGCAGTTAGAGAGAATCGTTTCCGCCCCGCGCTCCCCATAGAGCCGGGAGAGCTGGCTGTAGGTTTGCACGTAGAGGATGAGCGAGATCCCGTACCCGCCGACGGTGGCCAGGTACTCGGCCACGTTGTGCAAGCCCACCACCGGCAGCTCGTCTACAGCCACAATGATCTGGTCCCGCCGCTCCCGCATTTTCTGGTAGCGCATCAGGGCGGCGATGATGGCGCTGACCGCCCCACCGACTCCCTTTAAGACGTCAAAGGGATAGGTGACGTAAATGGTGGCCTTCTGGGCGGCCCAGTTAGCCGGGATCGCTCCCAGCCCCTCGCCGGTGACCAACGTGTGCCAGTGCTGCTGGTAGTCAAACATGCGCGTGGCGAAGTTCCCCCAGGAACTGGCGGCAAACTTGTCAAGACTGTCCGGCTCGTCCCCGTTAGTGAAGTTCATGACGTTGTCCCAGTCGGAGGAGCGGAGCGCCTCAAGGACGGTGGCCGGGGCGCTCCCTGCGGCGTCAAGCAGCACCAGCAGCGGATTCAGATCGTACGCCCGGGCATAGCTATGGGCGGCGGCAAAAAGAAACTTGGCCTTCTCGGCAAAGATCGGCTGCCGGTCGCTCCACGGCTTCAAGAGATGGTAGTGCAGCTCGGTCAGGTCGTCGTTTTTCCCCAGATCAAAGTAGCGGGCCAGGTCGAGGGTGTGGCCGGGAATGGTGTAGACCGGGCCCACGTGCGCCGCCCGGTACCCGGCCGTGCGCTGATGCTGCTCCCCTTTGGGATCGACGACGAGCATGGCACAGTCGGCGCTGAGAAGCACCTGGGTCAGGTGCATGCCCTTGCCGGAGCGGGTCGGTCCGGGCACGAGAAGATGTCCTTCGAGCTTGTGCAGCGGCAGCCCAATCATTTTCCCGGATCGCTTATCTTCACCGGCAGCGAGTGAGGCCAGGGGCAGCGAGGGCCCGTCAACGAGGAGCTGCGCCGCTTCTTTGTGGGTGAGGCGCCCCTGCTGCCGACGATACGCCTCAATAGCAAACTCATTGGCTTTGCGCATGCGGGCCGGGGCCCACAGCCACAGCTGGTGGAGGCCAAAAAGCACGGCCGTGGCGCCGCCGGTAGCGATCAGGAGGGTTCTTTGGCTCGTAAACAGCGGCTCAATAAAGAAGTAAATGAGTACCGCAATCACGACCCACATCATAATAGAAGAGAGCGGCCGTTTTTTGCGAATATCCCGGTTGCGATAGAGGGTCATACCTCGAGTCCTTTCTCTTTGCTTTTGCTCCGCCTGCGTCGCCGCCGGCCGCGGCGGCTGGGCTTGGCTTCCTCCGGCTCACGCCCCTGCTCGCGGCTATCGGGCGACAATCCTTTGGCCTCCTCAATCTCGATGATCTGCTCCCGAAAGCCGACCTTCCACTCTTCGAGCGTCTTACGGGACATGGTCACGTCGCTAAAAAAGATGACGTGGGCGTGGGTGTGGTCGGTGTCGTGGTGGACAACGAGCATAAACCGCTCCCCAAAGCCGGTGCGCTCGCCAGCCGCGCGAATCGCCTGGATAAAGTCGCCGCCCGCCAAACCATGTCCTTTGGGGGAGGCGATGACCCGGTAGGCGTAGGGGTGATGGACGGCGCGCCCCATGGCCCAGCTTTTGTACTCGCCGTAGCGCACCACCTCCCCGTGGTGGTCCAAAATCGCCCCGCGCTGTTTCATCTCCGGATTGAGCGTTTTATCCCCGTAGACGTTGTAGAAGACCACCTTCTGCAGATTGGCGGTGACGGTCTGGCCGCGCGCCCCGCGGTTCTTGATGTAGCGCATCTTAACCAGGCCGTACGCCCCTTTGCCCCGCGTCTTGCGGCTCATAAGGGATCCGGCTGCTCGCTGGTAACTGGCTGCTCCTCAATGGCTTCCGCCCAGCGCTCCAGGTCGTGGATGAGGTCGAGGAGCTCTTCAATCGGGCGGCGGAGCCCCTTGACCGAGCGCGCCCGAAAGCGCTCACGACTTTTCTGCAGCAGGGTGATGAGCGCCTGGCCCGAAGGGGATCTGGGATCCACGGCGAAGCGGGTTTCAAACTCAGCGAGCGAGATCTCATGTGGATTAAGCCCCGCGGCATATTCATCCATCTCCCGAAGCAGCATCAGCCAGTAGATGCGCAGCGCCGCCTCTTTGGCGGCTCCAGCCTCCAGGGCGCTATGCACCGACAGCTTGGCAAAGCGGTTAAACTGGCGGCTCATCTGCTGCTGGATGACGGTCGAGAGCATGGCCGCCACGCCCAACATGCGGGCATCCCGGATGCTCATCAGCGCCAGAGCTTCGATGGTGCGTGAGAAGTTGCTGAGCTCGTTCATGGCCATGTATTCTTCAATATAAGAGATCGTCGTCTCGCTCAGCGTCAGATGTTTGGCAACGCGACGAGGTGAAAGAGGTTCTCTGTCCATGTTGAATGGTTGCCGCAGATTGCAGCCTATTGGCGCGCGCCAATTTGCCCAATCTGCGGTCGCTCTCCGAGCGATACAGTCCCGCGCTAGCGGGATTAACGGCCGCGGTCGTTAACGTGTCCACGGCGCAACGTGGCAAGATTGGGCCAGAAATAGGAGTTTATCTGCGCTTTTAACCCAGGTGATTTTTGCGCTCGCAAAAGTTAACCCCGGTTAAAAATTTATGGCCCTTATCTTGCTTACCCGCGTTTCTACAGCATGTTCAATCGAGACGCGGGTTCGTCGTGTGTGTCTCACAGCGAGATCGTGGTGTAGTGTTTCAAAATAAATGGCACTCATCCCAAAATAAGTGGCACTGTTCGCGAGTAAGTGGCAACCATTCGGAAATAAGTGGCACTGGCCACTTGTCGTTCGCGAATAAATGGCACTGAGAGAGTCCTACCAAATACGATTCGAAAAGCCTTCTCACTGCCTCAGTAAAAACATGTAGCGCTGCATTGAGGATTTTTTTGCCGCAATGTAGCGCAGTGCCATTATTTCTGAGATGAGTTAATGATATGGTGAGTCAAAACCATCATTTGAGCTGATTTTGTCCATCTCAGTGCCACTATTTTTGAGATCCGTGCCATTTATTTTGAGACGCTACAACAGGGAAACACACACGACGGGGGGCCAGTCGCTAGAGCAGGAAGGTCAGCAGCGACGCGGTGGGCGTCCCGGTGTCAAAGCCCAGTAGGGCCGCGACCCCGGCGACCAGGAACGGGGCACCCCACACCAATATGTGCTGGGCGATGGCCGTCCCCACGGCGATGCCCCCCTCGCGCCGGAAGAGCATAGCCAGCAGGCCAAAAACGGCGATGATGAGCGAGGGAATGGCCACCCAGGCATAGATAAAAGAGAAGTCCGCCCACACCGGCAGCTGGTTGGCCCAGTGGGTCCCGTACCAATCGACAATCGTTAACACATCCATTTTGATTACTCCTTTTGTGATTTCTTTCAATAGGTTTTGCACGCAGTCTCAATCTGCGCGCTCTTCGGCCGCGGCCTCATCAGCCACTTCTTCCGAGGTTTTCAGCCGGCGGACCTCCTTCTCGATGGTCGCCTTCTGCCCTTCCAAATACGCCAGAAACTCCGGCGCCAGCCGGCTAAACAGCTTGTTCATATCGGTCGCATCTAACATGGGTCTCCTTTGTGTTTCACCGCGGAGAGCGCCGAAGGCGCTGAGGACGCGGAGGGCGCTATGAAAGGGTTTCCTCTGCGCTCTTTGCGCCCTCGGCGGTGAGTTCTTTCCTCTCACATTTCAGCCAGCTCGCGCCGCATCTGGGCAATCAGGGCCTGCGCCCGGTCCCGGTCGTGCAGCGCTGAGGAGAAGACGATCTGCTCCAGTTCCGAGGGGCTCACAATCACCCGGAACGTCCCCTGCGGGGTCTGGGCCACACACTGCCCGCGCGGCAGGGCATGGATCTGCCGCCGGTAGGTGGGGGGCATCATGGGGAACGTCTTCTCGGTCATCTCCTTCTCGCTCCCCTGCTGAAAGAAGATGAAGCGGTGCGGCGCGTTGGCCAACATCTCATCCCCGTGATGGACCCCGTGGGCGTCGGCCGGGCCGATGAGTGAGGCGATCGTCTGGTCGGCCACGATCATCGACACCCCCAGCGAGCGGGCGGTCTTGTACTTGTCGGAGACGTAGTCGGCCACCACCGCGTCGCGCATCAGCACCCCGATCTCATCGACAAAAAACTGGATCGGGGCCCG
>JAAUYD010286922.1_pt1 | contig 40243 bp, 36 predicted proteins | sample 7278101 | NCBI WGS metagenome assembly JAAUYD01 (sample SAMN14350128, study PRJNA611818) | marine sediment metagenome | isolation source: surface marine sediment (0.6m) | place: French Polynesia: Moorea | collected 2018-08
CGAACACCTCACGTTGCGAGACCGGTGTCAGCGGGATCGGTGCGCCACCGTCGTAGAGCGCGTCGACGCCGAGCACGTCGGTCGCTCCCGCCGTCGAGATCTCGTTGATCACCACGACGTTCCCGGTGCCGCCGCCCAGGATCCCGCCGACGGAGAACGAGCGCTCCATCACCAGCATCGTGCCGGCGTCGTCGATCGGGAGCACCTCGACGATCCCGTTGACGCCGAAGATGGTGGACGGTTCGGCCCACGGCCCGACCTCGTACACGTACTCGGTAACCGGCTCACGACCGCGGAGGTCGTAGACGAGGACCCGCGCCAGGCTCCCGTTGGTGAACGTCGACGCCGGGCCGTCCTGGAAGAGCGCACCCTCACCCGCCGTGACGAGCTCGCGCCGGTTCGGCGTGGGGTTCAGGCTCTCGAACGAGAGGTTGAACCTGACCCCGCGGTCGACGCCATTCGAGAAGTAGTAGTCGGGGATCGGCAACTCGGCCGTGACCTTGCCGCGACGGTTGTAGCGGCGGACGAACGGGTCGATGATCGGATCGGCGAGCGAGTTGCCCTCCGACGACAGGTAGAGCTGTCCGCCGCGGGCGAGTGCGAAGCCCTCGGGGTCGACACCGCCCGGGGCGAACGGCACCTTCCCCCGATCGAAGAGCTGCGTGACGTCCTCGAACTCGAGCTCCAGACCGGCGTCAGGGGTGCCACCGTCGCTGCTGTCGTCGTCGCTGCTGTCGTCGTCACTGCTCGCGTCGTCGCTGCGATCGTCGCCGCGACTGCTACTCACGTCGTCGATGTCCAGCTCGACGGTGTAGTAGCGGACCGGATCGCCGGTGGGGCGGTTGCCCTGGTCGTCGGAGACGACGTAGTAGACGTCACGGCCCCGGTCGTAGGTGATGCTGGACAGACCACCGATCTCGGTGCCGTCGAACAGCGTGCCGGTGGGCACCACCACCTCGCCGAGGAACTCGACGCCGACGACGGTCCGTGCCTCGGCGTGGTGTCCGCCGGATGCCGCCGACGACGGTGAGACGAGCGGAACCCCCACCGCCAGCGAAGCGCTGACCGCGACGAGAACTCGAGTACGTGGGCGCATGGTCGTCCCCTCTCAGGTACGGAGTGTCGCCGCCCAACGTACTCCAGTCGCAGGTAGCGGCACCGAAGAGCGGACTCACGAGCACCGCTGCGCCACCTCGAGGAACTCGTCGCCACCCTCCTCGAAGTCGAGGAGGTTCGCCAGGCCCGTCGAGACCCGCTCGATGAAGCCCCACTCCCAGACGGCTTGCTCGTCGGCACCGCATCGTTCGGCGAGCTCGTTCGCACGTGCCCGCGTCAGTGCGACGGTGTCGCCCTGCAGCAGTGGCTCGTTGTACTCGCGCATCGGGACACCGAGGTCGTGGGCACGATCGGAGATGAGACCCTCGGGGTCCACGAGCTTGTACCCGTGCTCGTCCGCCTGCAGTGTGTTCCAACCGTGGGCGTCACCGTGGACGAGCACGGCATCCGACCGCTCGAACGCGTCGATCCGTGACTGGCAGAGGTCGAGCGCACGGTCGACCACGATGCGCGGGCACGGGCGGCCGAGCTCGTCCCAGGCCGAGGTGATGAACTCACCGAGCGCCCTCGCCTGATCGGCGCCGGTCGGCAGGGGAGCGTCCGACGCGACCGGCCGCCAGAACTCGCGCAGCGTGTCGGCAACGGTGGTCAGGATGTCGGGGACCCCGAAGCCGAGCCGGTCGAGGTTCGGGCCGAGCCGTTCGAGGAGCAGCGCGCGCGGCTCGACGTCGTGGCGCAACAGCCGAGGGCAGCCCCTCCCGTCGGCCACCTGGTGGACGTAGACGGCTCGATCGAACGTGTCGAACGCGGCGTCGTCGAACGGCATCGCGACCTTGAGCACGCACGCCGTGTCGTCCGAGGCGTTCGCCGCGACGACCAGCGACGCCGTGCCTCCCTCGTACACGTCGCCGATCCGGAGGTCCCAGCGTTCGGCCACCGCTCGCACGATCTCGGGCAGCTCGGCGAGCCAGGTCGTCCCGAGGTCGCCCATCGAGGCCGCTCGCTGGCGTACGAGGTCGGGGACGACGACCGGGTCCACGTGCAGCTGATCAGCGGCCGAAGTCGAACGTCTTGATCTCTGCGAGCTGCTCGCAGAGGTGAGCGACGTTCGCCTCGAAGAGCTCCTGACCGAGCTCGGCGGTGGCACCGGTCGGGTCGCCGATGTAGCCCTCGGGATCGAAGTCGTTCGACAGCCAACCGAACATCACCGAGCCACCGAACTTCACGAAGCGGTTCTGCGCCAGCGCCTCGGGCACCTTGCGTTCGACCGCCGACAGGTCGACCTGATCGGGGCGCAGGTGCATGAACACCGACGTCTCGTGGAGGCCGCCGTGGATCCCCATGCCGAGCTCGGACTCGGTCGACGTGCCGCCGTACGCGGGCGGAACCGACGGGTGGACGAGGAACGTCTTGAAGCCGAACTCCAGCCGGAGCTCGCGGAGCGCCGTGTTGAGCAAGGTCGTGTTGCCACCGTGGCCGTTGAGGAGCACGAGCCGCTCGGCGCCGGTAGTCGCGAGGCACCGGCCGAGGTCGCGGAGCACGGCCAGCAGCGTCTCGGCCCTCAGCCAGAGCGTGCCGGCAGCCCAGGCGTGCTCGTTCGACTTGCTGACCGACAGTGTCGGCAGCTGCCAGACGTCGAGCTCGTCGCCGACCCGCTCGACGACGGCGGTCGCAGTCTCGTGGGCGATCACGTGGTCGACGGACATCGGCAGGTGCGGCCCGTGCTGCTCGACGGCACCGACGGGCAGCAGCAGGATCGACTCGGGGCCGATCACCTCGGCGACCTGCGGCCCGGTGAGATCCTCGTAGCGACGCGACATGCAGCGATCGTAGGTGGAGTCAGCGGCCGAGCACGCGGCCGATCCGCTCGAAGAAGCGCGCAAACGTGCCGACCGCTTGCTGGGACGTCGGCCGCTCGGCGCGGTGCGCCTCCACGCACGCCGAGTGGAACCGGCGGCCGCCCACGGTCACGACCGTGTCGTCGTACGCGATCTCGTGTCGGCACGCCGAACACACCAGCGACCGCATCTCCGCCACGCGCCGAGCGTACGCCTCGGCGAAGGCGCCTGCGCTCTCGGGGTGTGCCTACGCTGCTGTCGATGTCGACGATCCGGAACGCCCGCCTCACAGACGGTCGCAGGGTCGACATTCGCATCGAGGCCGGCCGTATCGCCGAGATCGTCGACCATCGACCGGTCGAACCTGCGGCATCCGGCGGCGCAGCCGGTTCGGAGGCGGTCGACGTCGATGGTTGGCTGCTGCTCCCGGCGATGGTCGAACCGCACGCCCACCTCGACAAGGCCCTGACCGCCGAACGGGTGCCGAATCCGACCGGTGACCTGCCGGGTGCGATCGACGCGTGGATCGCAGCCGCACAGACCGGCATGTTCACGCACGACGACATGGTGATGCGGATCCGGGCGGCCCTCGAGAAGCTGCTGGTCAGCGGCGTCACGGCGGTCCGCAGCCACGTCAACACGGGGGCGACGGCCGGCATCGCGCACCTCGTCGCCGCGCAGGAGGCGGTCGAGCCGTTCGCCGGGTTGGTGGACGTGCAGCTCGTGGCGCTCACGAACTCGCCGATCGTGGGCCCGGGCTCGGAGGCCAACGCCTCGGCGATGACCGCCGCCATCGAAGCGGGCGTCGACCTCGTCGGCGGGTGCCCTGCGCTCGAGCCGGCCGGCGCCGCATCGATCGCCGACGCGCTGGCGCGGGCCGACGCCGCCGGCATCGGGGTCGACCTGCACGTCGACGAGACGCTCGACATCACGTCGCTGACCCTGCGCGAGCTCGCCCGCCAGGTCACCGACTCCGGCTTCGGCGGCCGCGTCGCGGCGAGCCACTGCGTCAGCCTCGGCATGCAGCCGCCCGAGGTGCAGGCCGAGGTGGCCCGCGAGGTGGCCGGCGCCGGCATCGCCGTCATCCCGCTCCCGCAGACGAACCTCTTCCTCCAGGGGCGCGATCACCCCGTGGCCCCGCCCCGTGGGCTGACTGCGCTGCACGCGCTCGGTGACGCCGGCGTGCTGCTGGCAGCGGGCGCCGACAACGTGCAGGACCCGTTCAACCTGGTCGGCCGGTCGGACCCGCTGGAGACGGCGGCGCTGATGGTGATGGCCGGTCACGTGCTGCCCGACGAGGCCTACGACATGGTCAGCAACAACGGGCGCCGAGCGCTCGGTCTCGACCCCGTGCGCTTCGAGCGCGGCGACCCGGCCGACTTCGTCGCGATCGATGCGCCGTCCATCCGAGGCGCCATCGCCGACGCACCGGCGAACCGCAAGACGTTCAGGGGCGGGCGCCTGGTCGCCGAGTCATCGACGTCGGCGACCGTTCACACACAGGCTTCGTCGGGATAGCGGAACCAGCGCAGGTGCTCGAAGTCCTCGGTGGTGCCGGGCACTCCGATCGGCTCGGGCACCGAGGTGGTCAACTCGCCGATCAGCGCCTTCGCCTGGTCGAGGTACTCGCTCAGTCCGCCGGCCGGCAGCGGGTGCGGGCGGCGCTGGTAGTGCATCGAACCAGCCAGGTAGTCCACGTCGTGGAGCGAGAGAGGTGGCTCGCCGAGGCCGTCCCGGTGGCGCCACAACCCGGTGTCGGGCTCGAACCGGTAGTAGGGGAGCAGCGCACGTCCCTCGTCGGCCACCAGGGCGACGGCGCCGACGATGTAGTCGAAGGTCTCGTCGTCGATGAAGTAGTTGAAGTTGACGCGGACCCAGCCCGGCTTGATCCCCTCGCAGCCGCGGTTGACCTCGCGCTCGAACTCGTGTGAGCGATCGATGTCGATGCCGAGGAGGCGGTGACCGTACGGGCCGGCACACGAGCAGCCGCCGCGTGACTGGATGCCGAAGAGGTCGTTGAGCACGGCGACCACGAAGTTGTGGTGCAGGAAGCGGGCGGCGCCCGCCTCGGTCGGGTGATCGCGCACCACGAACGAGACGATCGAGAGCCGGTCGGCCTCGCGGCTGCCGAGGATCGACAGGTTGTCGTGTCGGCTCCACGCATCGATCGCCCGTCGCACGAACCGCTCCTCGCGACGCACGATCGTGTCGATGCCCACGGCCTCCTTGAGCTGGAAGATCAGCCCGGCGCGGATCGACCCGACGATGTCGGGCGTGCCGCCCTCCTCACGGTGCTCGACCTCGGGTAGGTAGTCGTGCTCGGTGGGGTTGACGTAGGCCACCGTGCCGCCACCCGGGACGTCGGGCACACGGTTTCGGAACAGATCACGGCGGGCGACCAGGAGTCCGGGCGTGCCAGGCCCGCCGATCATCTTGTGCGGCGACACGAAGATCGCGTCGAGGTAGCCGTCGCCGTCGGCCGGTGACCCCATCCCGATGCCCACGTACGGCGCGGCCGCGGCGTAGTCCCAGAGCGCGATGGCGCCGTACCGGTGCAGCAGGCTCGAGACGGCGCGGACGTCGGTCATGATGCCGGTGACGTTCGAGGCCGCCGAGAACGAGCCGATCAGCTGCGGCCGGTCGCGGTGCCGTTCGAGCTCGGCCTCGAGGTGCATCAGGTCGACGTGGCCGTCCTCGTCCTCGTCGATCGTCACGACGTCGGCGATCGACTCACGCCACGGCAGCTCGTTCGAGTGGTGCTCGAACGGTCCGATGAAGACGACCGGTCGTTCGTCGGGCGGGATGTGCGACGTGAGGTGGTGCCGATCCTCGAGCACCGAGGGCACGCGCAGCCCGAGGACGCCGACCATCTTCGCGATGGCCGCCGTCGAGCCACTGCCGCAGAAGATCACCGCATGCTCGTCACCCGCACCGACGCATCGCCCGATGATCTCGCGTGCGTCCTCCCGGAACCGGCTGGTCTGCAGCCCGGTGCCCGACGACTCGGTGTGGGTGTTGGCGTAGAGCGGCAGGACGACGTCGCAGATGTAGTCCTCGATGAACGACAGCGACCGGCCCGAGGCCGTGTAGTCGGCGTACACGACGGGCCGCGGCCCGAACGGCCCGGTCACCATCTCGTCGCGCCCGATCACCGACGACCGGATCAGGTCGATCAATCCCTCGCCAGCCACGTACAGCAGCGTACCGATCGGCGCTCCTCGGGCCGGGCTCGGTCGCGGCCGCAAGTCCCGGCGGTCGTGTGTTCCGCGCCCAGGTCGGTTCGATGCCACGGTGGCGCACGACCGGACGGGCCGGTTGCCGGCGTCTCCGATGCCATAGTCTCCGATGCCATGGCGCAGCGGATGGCCCTGTACCTGCAGGACAAGCATCCGATCGCGTACGAGATCGAGATGGCGAAGTACGCCGAGTCGCGGGGCTTCTCCGAGATCTGGCAGGCCGACACCCGTCTCGCTCGCGACTGCGTCGTGCTGATGTCGGCACTGCTGACCGAGACGAGCCAGCTGCGGATCGGGTCGGGCGTGCTGCCGATCTGGACCCGCAACCCTGCCGTGATCGCCGCCACGTGGAGCACGATGTGGGAGCTCGGTGGGCTCACCGAGGCCGGCGAGAGCCGCGTGATGTGCGGGATCGGCGCCTGGTGGGAACCGATCGCATCGAGGGTCGGCGCCGACCGTCGCACGCCGCTGCGGGCGATGCGAGAGCACGTCGAGGCCCTGCGGGCGCTGTTCACGATGGAGGAGGTCAGCTACGACGGCGAGTTCGTCCGCCTCGATCGGGTCCGCCTCGACGTCGCCTACGGCGACACGGGCCCACGCGACATCCCGATCTACATCGGTGCGACGGGGCCGAAGATGCTCGAGCTGACCGGCGAGATCTGCGACGGCGTCGTGCTCAACTACGTCGTCTCGGTCGACTACATCCGCGACGCCGTCACCAAGGTCGAGGCCGGCGCCAGCCGGGGTGGCAAGAAGATCGACGACGTCGACCGGCCCGAACTGCTCGTGTGCTCGCTGAGCGACGACGACCCGGCCGAAGCGGTGATGACCGGCAAGTCGCTGGTCGCCTACTACCTGGGCACCGAGCCGCACATCATGGAGGCGAGCGGCGCCGATCCGGAGCTGGTGGATCGGGTGCAGGCGGTCGTCGGTTGGCCGGCCACCGAGGCGGACTACCGCAAGGCCGCCCATCTCATCCCCGACGACCTCGTCCGCTCGCTGATGGCGGTCGGCACCTCCGACGAATGCCGTCGCAAGGTCGCCGAGTACGTCGAGGCCGGGGTGACATGCCCGGTCCTCTACCCGATGATGGACGACATCAAGCCGGTCATCGACGCGTTCGCGCACTGGGAGCCGTCGTGAGCGGCGCGTCATGATGGTTCCATGAACGACGCCGCCACAACCCTGGTCACCGGTGGGGCCGTCGTCACGGTCGACGACGAGTTCACCATCCACGACCCTGGCTGGGTGGCGATCGACGGCCGCCGCATCGCCGCAGTCGGCGCCGGTGAGCCTCCGCCCGAGCTCGCCGCCACCGCCGGCGAGGTGGTCGACGCCACCGGCTGCGCGGTCATGCCCGGCATGGTCAACGCCCACACGCACCTGTTCCAGACGTTCTTCCGCGGGCTCGGCGACGACAAGCCGCTGCTCGACTGGCTGCGCGACTACATCTGGCCGGGCGCCCAGCACTTCGACCCCGAGATCGCCTACCACGCGGCGAAGGTCGGCATCGTCGAGAACCTGCGCGGTGGTGCGACGACGGTCATCGATCACCAGTACGTGCACACCGGCGAGCGGGCCGGTGAGATCGACGATGCCGTGTGCCGGGCCGCCGACGAGCTCGGCGTGCGCTTCCTGCTCGCGCACGGCTGGGCCGACAGCCGCTATCCCGATGCGATGATCGAGTCGGCAGACGTCGCGATCGAGCGGGCCGGCGAGATGCACGCCAAGTGGGACGGTCACGACGACGGCCGGATGCGGGTCGAGATGGCGCCGCTGATCCCGTGGGGCTGCTCCGACGATGCCATGCGGGCGACGGTGGCCGCCTCGAGATCGTGGGGGAGGGGGACGCACATCCACTGTGCCGAGACCAAGGCCGAGGTCGACATGAGCCTCGAGGATCGTGGGTTGCGTCACATCCCGTGGCTGTACGGGCTCGGCGTGCTCGGCCCCGACATGCAGCTCGCCCACAGCATCTGGCTCGACGACGACGAGCTCGACGTCATCGCCGAGACCGGCTCGATCGTCGTGCACTGCCCGGTGTCGAACATGTACCTCGCTTCCGGCGTCGCACGCATCGTCGAGATGCGCGAGCGGGGGATCACGATCGCGCTCGCGAGCGACGGCCCGGGCTCGAACAACCGCCAGGACATGTTCGAGGTGCTCAAGTCGACGGTGCTGCTGCAGAAGGTGCACCGGCTCGACGCGATGGCACTTCAGCCCGAGGACGCGCTGCACATGGCCTGCCGCGGTGGGGCGGCGGCGTTCGGGACCCCGGACGACCTCGGGTCGATCGAACCCGGGCGACGGGCCGACCTGCTCGTGGTCGAGCTGACGTCCCCGTTCGTCGCTCCGGTACACCGCGTGCCGAGCGCTCTCGTGTTCAACGCCATGCCGCACGACGTCCGCCACGTCGTAGTCGACGGACGCTTCCGGCTGCGCGACGGCGTGGTGCCCGGCATCGACGACGCCGTGCTCGCCGACGAGGGGCGCCAGCACGCGCGGGCGTTGTTCGGGCGGGCGGGTCTCCCGCTGCCCCGCTGAGCAGCGAGCGTCGCACTCAGATCCTCCGGCCGGTCTGCAGATCGAAGAAGTAGAGGCGCGACGTGTCGGGCTGCAGCCGCAGCGGCGCCCACATCCCGATCGAGTCGTGCGAGTCGGTGATCAACCGCACCGTGGCGTGGTTGGGGATCCCCTCGCCGGGTTCGGCATCGTCCTCGACCTCGACACGCGATCCGCGCTGGTGCACCGCGACGGCCTCGATGGTGCCGTGGACCAGTTGGTCGGGGCCGAGGGTCTCGGTGAACGTGACGCTCGCCACGATCGGCCCGTCAGGAGCGCGCTCGAGGTCTTCGGGCCGGATGCCGACCGCCACCTCGCGGCCGACCGAGTCGTGCAGCCACGGGTGGCGGTCGAGCACTGAACGGTCGAGCGGGATGTCGAACGATGCGAACCGGAGCTCGAGGGCGTCGTCGGTGCTGCCGTCACCTCGCTCGACCGAGGCGAGGTAGACGTTCATCATCGGCGAGCCGATGAACTGGGCGACGAACAGGTCGACCGGTTCGGTGTAGATGTCCATCGGCAGGCCGCGTTGCACGATGACGCCGTCGCGCATCACCGCGATGCGATCGCCCATCGCCATCGCCTCGACCTGGTCGTGCGTGACGTACATGGTCGTGGCGCCGAGGCGGTGCTGGATCTTGAGGATCTCGAAGCGGGCCTCGGTGCGCAGCTTGGCATCGAGGTTCGACATCGGCTCGTCCATCAGCAGCAGACGCGGGCCGCGGATGATCGCCCGTCCCATCGCGACGCGCTGCTGTTGGCCGCCAGACAGCCGTCGCGGCTTCTCGTCGAGCACGTCGACGAGGTCGAGCGTGCGGGCGACCTCGGCGACGCGCTCGTCGATCTTGGCCTTGGGGACGTGGTGCACCCGCAGCGAGAAGCCGATGTTCTCCGCCACGGTCATGTGCGGGTAGAGCGCGTGCTGCTGGAAGGCCATCGCGACGTCGCGGTCCTGGGGCGTCTCGTCGTTGACACGCTCGCCGTCGATCAGGATGTCGCCGGCGGTCGCCTCTTCGAGCCCCGCGACCATGCGCAGCACGCTGGTCTTGCCGCAGCCCGAGGGGCCGACGAGCACGAAGAACTCGCCGTCGTCGATCGCGAGGTCGAGGTCGGACACGGCAACGTGGCCACCCGGGTAGACCTTCGAGACTCGTTTCAGCTCCAGTATCGACATCGATCTCCACTCGGCTCGTTGCGGTTCATGGTGGCAGACCGCTCGCGACCGGCACCAGGGCCGACCGGCCCGCGTGGACGGGAGCCCACTCTGCCGTCGCCGACGGCCTGGTGTAGCGTCGATCGCGAGACAAGCATCGTCCGCTCGACCGCCTGGCGGGCGAGCCCGATCTGAAACCGGAGTGCTTCGCGTGCCGTTGGTCGCTGCATATCACCGGCCCGACACCCTCGACGAGGCGTTGTCACTGCTGGCCGAATCGAATCGGATCCCGCTCGCGGGCGGCACGGTCGTCAACGCCGATCGGGCGCGGCCGCTCGTCGAGGTCGTCGATCTGCAGGCGCTCGGTCTGGCCGGCGTCGACGACGCCGGTGGCCGGCTCCGGATCGGGGCGATGACCACGCTCGACGCGCTCGCCGACGACCCCGTCACACCCGACCTGGTCGCCCGCACCGCTCGGGCCGAGCTGCCCTCGACGCTGCGCACGCTGGCCACTGTGGGTGGAACCGTCGCCGAGGGCGACGCCGACAGCACGTTGCTCGCGGCGCTGCTCGTGCACGACGCCGAGGCCCACCTGGCCGGCGCCGAGGACGTGCCGCTCGCGGTCGTGCTCGCGGTCGGCGTGCCGCCCGGTGCTCTCGTCACGGGCGTCTCGATCGACGCGAGCGGGCAGGGCAGCCTGGCCGTGACGGGCCGAACCCCGGCCGACACGCCGATCGTGGCGGCCGTCGGACGGCGCGCAGCCGACGGCATCCACCTCGCGCTCACCGGTGTCGCCGGCCGACCGGTGCTGGTCGACGCCGCGCAGCCGACCGCCGACCTCAGCCCCGACGGCGACTTCCGCGGGAGCTCGGTGTACCGGCTCGAGCTCGCCCGCGTACTGGCGGCCCGCGTCGTGGAGGAGCTCGGCTGATGGATGTCACGTTCGAGCTCAACGGAACCTCGACCACCGTGGCGTGCGAGCCGTGGGAGTCGCTGCGCACCGTGCTGCGGCGCCTGGGCATGTTCAGCGTGAAGTACGGGTCGCCGTCCGGCGAGACCGGCGCTGCCGCCGTCCTCCTCGACGGCCGGCTGGCCAGCAGCGACGTCGTCCTCGCCGCCCAGGCCGGCGGTCACCGGGTGACGACCGTCGAGGCGCTGAACACCGAGCGCGACCTGCACCCCGTGCAGGCGGCGTTCACGGCCGTCGGCGCGTTCCAGTCGGGCTATTCGGCGGGCGCGATGGTCCTCGGCACCATCGCCCTGCTCGAACGCGATCCCGATCCGTCCGAGCCCGTGATCCGCGACATGCTCTCGGGCATCCTCGACCGCGAGACGGCGTACGTGAAGCCCGTCGAGGCGGTGCAACGGGCTGCCGCGACGCTCCGCGGCGAGGCGCCGCCGCCGTTTGCGCCCGAGATCGTGCCGCCACTCACCGACGGCACGCACGCCGCGCCCTACGACCCCGACGACCACCCGCCGGTCGCGAGCCGCGCCGTTCCCCGGCTGATCCCGTCGAGGGACGTTCCCGACATGGCAGTGGTGGGGAAGCCCGAGGTCAAGGTCGACGCCGTCAAGCTCGCCAAGGGCAACCCGGCGTTCACCGACGACATCGACCTGCGGGGGATGCTCGTCGCCAGGCTGCTCACCAGCCCGCACGCTCATGCCCGCATCCTCGACATCGACGACTCGAAGGCACTCGCCCTCCCGGGCGTCCATGCGGTGCTGTCCTACAAGAACGTCGCACGCGTGAAGTACGCATCGGGCGGCCAGAGCTGGCCGAACCCGCATCCGCACGACCAGGTCAGCTTCGACACCAAGGTCCGCTACGTCGGCGACCGGGTCGCAGTCGTGGCCGCCGAGACCGAGGAGATCGCCGAGGAAGCCGTCGCCCTCATCGACGTGCTCTACGAGGTGTTGCCGGCCGTCTACGACGAACGTGATGCGATGCTGCCCGAGGCGCCGGTCATCCACGACGAAGACGACACCGAGGAGATCTTCGACGCCTCGCGCAACGTCGTCCATCAGATCGCCGCGCAGCGCGGCGACGTCGATGCGGCCCTTGCAGGCGCCGACCACGTCTTCGAGCAGACGTTCCGCGTGCATCAGGTGCAGCAGTGCCCGATCGAGCCGCACATCTCGATCGCCTGGATCGACGAGGACGAGCGGATCGTCATCCGCACCGCTACGCAGGTGCCGTTCCACACGCGGCGCATGGTCGCCCCGCTGCTGGGCCGCGACGTCAAGGACATCCGGGTCATCAAGCCGCGCATCGGCGGCGGCTTCGGAGCCAAGCAGGAGATGTTGATCGAGGACATCGTCGGGCACCTGACGATCGCGACGCGCCGTCCGTGCCGGCTCGAGCTCACCCGCGAGGAGGAGTTCGTGTCGAGCCGCACGCGGCATCCGCAGACGCTGACGTACCGGACCGGCGTCTCCGCCGACGGCACGATCGTCGCGCAGGACCTGCACATCATCGGCAACACCGGCCCCTACGGCACGCACGGCTACACCGTGCAGACCGTCTCGGGCATGCGGGGTCTGAGCCAGTACAACAGCCCCAACAAGCGCTTCCACTGCGACGTCGTGTACACGAACATCCCGGTTCCCGGCGCCTATCGCGGCTACGGCGCCCCGCAGGCCGAGTTCGCGCTCGAAGCTCATCTCGAAGACGTCGCCCGCGAGCTCGGCCGCGACCCGATCGAGTTCAAGCGGCAGAACTGGGTCACGACCGGGTCCGAGATGGACATCGCACCGCACCTGGGCGAACGGGCAGTGGTCGAGGGCGAGCTCGACGAGTACCCGAAGATCATGTCCGACGGCATCGAGGAGTGCGTCGCGCAAGCCAAGCGCGAGATCGGCTGGCACCGGCGCGACGATCCCGACTGGGTGGCACCGCCCGATCGGCCGAACATCCGGCGCGGGATCGGCTTCGCCTTCTGCATGCACGGCACCGCGATCCCGTTCCTCGACATGGGCGGTTGCTCGATCAAGCTCAACGACGACGGTTCGTTCAACATGCTGGTCGGTGCGACCGACCTCGGCACGGGCGCCGACACGGTGCTCGGCCAGATCGCCGCCGAGGTGCTCGGCGTCCCGCTCGACGACATCAAGGTCTACTCCAGCGACACCGACATGACGCCGTTCGACACCGGCGCCTACGCCAGCTCGACCACCTACATCTCGGGCACCGCGGCGATGCGAGCCGCCGAAGCGGTCCGCAAGCGGCTCAAGGAGCGGGCGGCGATGCTGCTCGGCGTCGACGAGCCCTGCACGATCGAGCTGCGCGACCGCCGTGCCCACGCGCCCGACGGGCGGTCGGTGTCGCTCGAGGAGATCGCCCTCGACTCGCTGCACTGGCAGGAGCAGGAGCAGATCATGGGCACCGCGTCGTACGTGTCGCCCGACTGCCCGCCGCCGTTCGCGGCCCAGATGGCGGAGATCGAGGTCGACGTCGAGACCGGGCAGGTCACGGTGGTGAAGCTGGTGATGGCCGTCGACTGCGGCGTCGCGATCAACCCGATCACGGCGAGCGGCCAGGTCGAGGGCGGCATGATCCAAGCGCTCGGCTACGCCCACTGCGAGGAGTTCGCCTTCGACGACGAGGGGCGGGTGTCGAACGCGTCGTTCGGTCCCTACAAGATCTACCGCGCCGACGAGGTGCCCGAGACGGTGGTCTACCTCGTGCAGACGATGGAGGACTCGGGCCCGTTCGGTGCCAAGGCGGTCGCCGAGATCCCCAAGGACGGCGTCGCACCGGCCTTGCGCAACGCGATCCTCCACGCAACGGGTGTCGCCATCAACGACCTGCCGTTCACGCCCGAACGGGTCTGGCAGGCCCTCCACCCGGCATGACGATCGTCGCGCCGACCTGGCTGGTCACGTCGGCCGGCGAGGAGCCGCGACGAGACTGGGGCGTCAGGGTCGCCGGCGAGACGATCGACGCGGTGGGCCCGACGGTCGACCTGCGCGAGGCGCACCCCGCCGACGAGGTGGTCGACGCGGCCGACCATGTGGTGCTGCCAGGCTTCGTCAACGCCCACGTCCACCTCTACGGCGTCCTGGCCCACGGCATCCCGGCGGATGCGCAGCCCGACGGGTTCTGGAGCTTCCTCGAGGACTATTGGTGGCCGCAGGTCGAGGATCGACTCGACCACGAGATGATCCGGGTCGCCGCCGAATGGGCGTGCCTCGAGATGCTGCGATCGGGTACGACCGGGTTCTTCGACATCCTCGAGGCGCCACACGCGCCCCCCGACGCGCTGTTCGTCGAGCGGACTGCTGTCGAGCGGTTCGGGTTGCGCGGCCTGCTGTCGTTCGAGGCGACCGAACGGGCGGGACCCGAGGTTGCGCGACTCGGCCTCGACGAGAACGTGCGGCTGATCGACGACGACAGCGGTGCGGGGCTCGTGCAGGGTGCGATGAGCTGGCACACCGTCTTCACGTGCACCGAGGCGTTCATCCGGGAGGCCGTCGATCTCGCCGGCGAGCGTGGAGCGATCTACCACGCGCACTGCAACGAGGGAACGCACGAAGGGGAGTGGAGCCAGCTGCATCACGGCATGCGCACCGTCGAGTTCTACGACTCGATCGGCGTGGCCGGACCGAGCTTCCTCGCGAGCCAGTGCGTCCAGGTGTCGGATCGGGAGCGGGAGCTGATCGCGGAGCGCGGGATGCGTGTCAGCCACATGCCGCTCGCCAACTGCGAGGTCGGGGGTGGCATCGCCCCCGTTCCCGAGCTGCACGACGCCGGGGTCACCATCGGTCTCGGCAGCGACGGCTACATCAACGACGTCTTCGAGGTGATGCGGGGCGCCTTCTTGTTGCACAAGGCGCGGCTGCGCGACCCTGGCGCCATGCCGGCGGCAACGGTCCTCGGGCTCGCGACCGAAGGCGGCGCACAGGCACTCGGCTTCGAGCGCGTCGGGCGGCTCGAGCCCGGCTGGGCGGCCGACCTCCAGGTCGTCGACGCACGGTTCCCGACGCCGGCGCACGCGCACAACCTCGTCGAGCAGCTGGTGCTGTGGCGCAACCACACCCACGTGCGCGACGTCATGGTCGCCGGATCGTGGCGGGTGCGCGGCGGCGAGGTCATCGGCGCAGACGCGCCTCGCCTGCGAGCCGCCCTCCACGAGCAAGCGGAGCGTCTGTGGGCGGGCTAGACGTCTACGCCGAGTTGGCGGCCGCCATCGGCGCGGGCGAGCCGGTGGTGCTGGCGACCGTCGTGCGGACCAACCGGTCGGTGCCCCGTCATGCGGGCGCCAAGATGTTGATCTACCAGGACGGGCGGACGAACGGCACCGTCGGCGGCGGCGAGATGGAGGCCCGGGTCCGCGCCGAGGCGCTCGCATCACTCGGCGACGGCCGCCCCCGCTACCTGACCTTCCCGCTCGTCGATCCGGCCTCGGGTGACCCCGGCGTGTGCGGCGGCGAGGTCGAACTCTACGTGGAGCCACAGATGCCACCTGCAACCCTGTTCGTCATCGGAGCCGGCCACGTCGGCAAGGCGGTCGTCGAGCTCGCCGACTGGATGGGCTACCGGACCGCGGTCTGGGACGATCGCCCCGACGTCCTGGGCGAGATCGATCGGGCCGACACGGCGCTGGGCGGCACGATCGACGACGCGATCGCTACGGTCGGCGTCGACGCGCGGACCTCGATCGTGCTCGTCACGAGGAACGTCGCGCTCGACCTCGAGCTGCTGCCCGAGCTGCTAGCCACGCCCGCTGACTACATCGGCGTGATGGGCAGCCGGCGGCGCTGGGCGACGACTCGCGAGGCGCTCCTCGACGCAGGGGTGTCGGCCGAGGCGCTCGGTCGTGTGACGTCGCCGATCGGCATCGACATCGCGGCGGAGACCCCCGAGGAGATCGCCGTCAGCATCATGGCCGAAGTGGTCGAGCGCTCGCGTGCCAGCTGACCTGTGCCTGATCCGCGGCGGGGGCGACCTCGCGACCGGCGTCGCCTGGCGTCTGAGTCGTTGCGGCTTCCCGGTGATCGTCACCGAGCTGGCCGAGCCGCTGTCGATCCGGCGCACGGTGGCGCTGTCCAGCGCAGTCCAGCACGGTGTCGTCGACGTCGAGGGCCTCGTGGGGCGGCGGGCATCCTCGACGAGCGAGGCGTGCGAGATCGCCGAGAGGGGTGACGTCGCCGTGCTCGTCAGCGCGTCACTGCCCGACGTCGCCGCGCCGATCGTGGTCGACGCGCGGCTCGCCAAGGAGCCGCTCGACACGACGATCGACGATGCCCCGTTGGTGGTGGCGCTCGGACCCGGCTTCGTCGTCGGCACGCACTGCCACGCCGTCGTCGAGACCCAGCGCGGCCACCACCTCGGCCGCGTGCTGTGGGAGGGGTCGGCCCAGCCCGACACCGGCACGCCCGGCGTCATCGGCGGGCGCGGCACCGAGCGGGTCGTGCGCGCCCCCGGTGAGGGGCTCGTGAGCTGGCACGTGGCGATCGGTGACCTGGTCGCCGAGGGCGAGGTGCTCGGGCTCGTGGGCTCGGCACCGATCCGAACCTCCATCGACGGTGTCGTACGGGGGACGTTGGCGCCGGGCATGCATGCGACGGCAGGCCTGAAGATCGCCGACATCGACCCGCGCAGCGACCCGGTGCTGTGCCGTGAGATCTCCGACAAGGCGCTGGCGATCGGCGGCGGCGTCGTCGAGGCGGTGTTCACGTGGTCCCCGTCCCGCTGAACCACCTCGCTGCGTCCCTCCGACTCGGACCGCGCGAGCTGATCTCGATCGTCGGGGGAGGTGGCAAGACGACGACGCTGTTCGCGCTCGGCTCGCAGCTGACCGGACGCGTGCTGCTGACGACGACGACGAAGATGGGCGCTGCGCAGACGGGGAGGCTGATGACGCTCGACTCGCCCGAGGACGGAGACCTGCGGGCGGCACTCGCGAGCGGCACGGTGCTGGTCCGCAATGGCGCGGACGGCCACAAGGCGCACGGTGTCGACCCGGTGGTCTGCGACCGGTGGTTCGCCGACGCCTCGCTCGTCGATCACGTCGTCGTCGAGGCCGACGGCGCCCGGCGACAGCCGTTCAAGGCGCCGCGCCCGTTCGAACCGGTCATCCCTGCCACCACGACGACCGTGCTCGCCTGCATCGGCGCCGACGCACTCGGGCGCGTGATCATGGACCAGTGCTTCCGGCCGATGCGCGTCGCCGCCGTGGCGGGCTGCCGTCCCGCTGACCGCCTCACGCCGCAACGGGCGGCGGCCGTGCTGTCGAGCGAGCGGGGGAGCAGGAAGGGCGTCGCTCCGGCCATGCGATTCGTCGTGGTCGTGACGAAGGTCGAGCCGGCCAACCGCACCCTGGTCGACGAGCTCTCGGCGGAACTGGGCGGCAGCGCCGAGATCATCGCGATCGAATACGCTCCGGGCGCATGATCGAGCTCGGTGTCAACCTGATCCCCGACACCGACATCGACTCGATCGTGACGCTCGCCGCCGAGGCCGAGCAGCTGGGCTTCTCCCGCTGCCGGGTCTACGACGAAGGCCTCGTGACCCGCGACGTGCACGTCGTGATGAGCGCCATCGCCAGCGCAACCGAGCGGATGACGGTCGGGCCGGGGATCACGAACCCGTACACGCGCCATCCCGCCCAGACCGCGGCGGCGATCGCGAGCCTCGACGAGCTGTCGGGCGGTCGCGCCTCGCTGGGCATCGGCGCGGGTGGCAGCCTGACCCTCGACCCGATCGGTCTACGGCGCGTCCGCGCGCTGCGGGCGATCCGCGAGACGATCGAGATCAGCCGGGCACTCTTCTCGGGCGAGCGCGTCAGCTACGACGGTGACTTCGCCGCGTTGCACGACGCACAGCTCGACTACGCCCGTCACGACATCGAGATCTGGCTCGCCGGTCGGGGCCCGAAGGTGCTCCAACTGGGTGCCGAGCTCGCCGACGGTGTGATGCTCGACTTCCTCCACGAGGACGTGCTGGCCGATGCCGTCGCGTCGATCGAGCAGGCCGCGAGCTCGGCGGGTCGGCGCTGCGAGCTGGGGTACTCGACGGTCGTCGTGACCGAGGACGACGACCTCGAGTTCGTCCGCCCGCACATGACGTACCGGCTGGTCGATGCACCGCCGGCGATCAAGCAGCGCATCGGGCTCGGCGACGACGACGCGGCTCGCATCAGGTCGGCGATGAGCGGCGGGCTCGAGGCTGCGGCAGAGCACGTGCGGGACGAGTGGGTGCTGCCGTTCATCATCCACGGCTCGCGCAGCGAGTGCCGGCGGCAGCTCGATCGACTGATCGATCGGCACGGCTTCTCCGAGTTCGTCCTCCCGATGTTCGACATGCCCGACCCGTCGAGCTACCTGCGGCGCGTCGCGACGACGTTCGAGGGTTGACGTCAGCGGGCGATCACCGCCCCGACTCGTGTCCTCGGATCCGCGGCACCGGCCAAGGTGCCGTCGTCGGCCACGACGATCGCATGCGCATGACCGAACGTGCTGTCGAACGCTGCGACGTCGTTGACGCGGTGTCCGCGCTCGCCGAGCGCTGCGCCCCAGGGGGCGTGGCCCTCGACATCGAGCACCGGGCCGTCGCCAGAGGTCCAGGTGTCGAACCCGGTCACCGGCCCGGAGAGCGCCCAGCGCGGCGCGTTGATCGCTCGTGCGGGTGAGTGGCCGTGATGGAAGAGACGCGCCGCGAGCTGCAGCAGGATCTGCGGCTGCGCATCGCCGCCCATCGTACCGAGGACGCTCACGAACTCGCCGGCCCGCGTCGCGAGCGCCGGCGAGAGCGTGTGCGGCGGGCGTCGACCTGGACCGAACTCGGCGGGGTGACCCGCGACCAGGCTGAACCCGAGGCCGCGGTTGTGCAGGTTGATCCCGGTGTTCGGCTCGGCGAGCCAGGAGCCGAACCCGGACGCGTTCGACTGGATCAGCGAGACGGCGAGCCCGCCGGCCTCGGCGGTGCACAGGTAGGTAGTGTCCCCGGCGCCGTGCGGGGTGCGGTAGTCCGAGCTGCGTTCCATGTCGAGCAGGTGGTGACGTGCGTCGATCGTGCGCAGCAACGCCCGCCCGTCGGCGTGCTCGTGCAGCACGTCGGGCCGGTCGAAGCCGGCGAGCTTGGCGCACTCGACCAGCAGGTGGACCGAGTGCGCGATGTCGGGGTCGCCGGGGAGGTCGAGCCGATCCGCCAGCAGCGCCCCGCCGAGCGTGAGGTAGCCCTGCGAGTTCGGGCCGATCGTGTGCAGCTCGACACCGAAGCACGAGGCCGTCAGCGGCGCCACCCACTCGGCCTGTGCGGTCCGCAGGTCCTCGGAGCTGAAGTAGCCGGCAGCGATGCCGAGCAATCCCTCGCCGAACTCGCCCTCGTAGAAGCCGGAGCGGCCACGCGCCACGATCGATCGCAGCGCGCGTGCGACACCTGGCAGCCGCACGGGTGCACCGACCGCCGTCGCCTGGTGGGCGAGCTCGCCGAGCTGGTCGCGGCCGGCGCCGTCGAGGTGGGCGGAGGCACCGGCGAGCAGCGGGCTGGCCGGGAAGCCGTGCTCGGCCAGGTCGATCGCCGGCGCGAGGACCTCATCGAGCTCGAGCGAGCCGAACCGCTGGTGGAGCGCGAGCCAGCCGTCGACGCAACCGGGCATCGTGACCGATCGGACGTCATGGCGGAACGGCATCGTGTCGTGGCCGGTGTCACGGAGCACGGCGGCGTCGGCGCCCGAACCGGCTCGCCCGCTGGCGTTGAGCGCGACCACCTCGTCACCGGTGTGCACCAATGCGAACAGGTCACCGCCCATCCCACAGAGATGGGGTCCGGTGACGGCGATCGCGGCATTCGTCGCGATCGCAGCGTCGACCGCGTTGCCACCGCGTTCGAAGGTGAGCGACCCGGCCCGGCTGGCCAACTGATCGGCGGAGGCCACCATGTGCCGCGTGCCCCGGATGCTGCTGTGCGGAACGTGGGTCATGAGGCAGACCGTAGGCTCGGCGTACGCTCCGGACGTGATCGATCGGCCGCACGTCGCGCCGACGCTCGTGACGGTCGCCGGGATCGTCACGATCGTCGGGACGTTCCTCCCGTGGGTGCGGTCCGGCTCGGCCGATCGGTCGAGCTATGCGACGTTCGACATCGTCGATCGCCTCGGCTTCTCGCCGGACGGACCGGTCGGCTGGGCCCTCCGCCTGTGGCCCCTGGTGCCGTTGCTGGTCGTGCTCAGCGTCGTCGCCGTCTGGTGGTCGCACGAGACCCCGCAGGTCATGATCGTGCGGCGCCTGCTGCTGCCGGGTGCTGCGCTCTACGCCGGCGGCACGGCGTTCGCGATCCGGCTGGCACCCGATGTCGGACTGCTGCGGATCGGCGTCGGTCCGACCGTCACCCTGGTGGGCGCGCTCGGCCTGATCGTCGCCGAGGTGTGGTGGCTGGCCGCCACCCGGCGTCGCTCTGCGTGACCGGCGCCGTCAGTGCCACTCGCCGCGTTCGACCAGCACCTGCTTGAGGACCGCCGGTCGATCGGTCATCAGCCCGTCGACACCGAGGTCGAGCAGCCGGCGCATCTCGGCCGGGTCGTCGATCGTCCACACGTGGACCTGGAGTCCACCGCGGTGCGCGCGGTCGACGAAGCGCTCGTTGACGATCGTGACCGGGCCCTGTCGCACCGGCACCTGTGCGGCCTGCCCGCCCCAGGGGACACGCCCGGTGTACCGGAGCGCGGCGATCTGCGCCGGCCCGAAGCTCGAGCAGAGACCGTCACCGAGCAGCGAGCGCAACCGCCGCAGCCTGCGGTCGCTGAACCCCCCGATGCAGACGCGGTCGAGGCAGTCGAGCCGGCGGAGCGATGCGACCAGGGCGTCGACTGCGCTGTCGGCCTTGCAGTCCACGTTCACCCGGGCGTCGGGGAACTGCTCCATCAGATCCTCGAACAAGGGGATCGGCTCGCGTCCGTCGACCCGCGCGGTCGACACCTCGCTCCATGGAAGTCGGTCGATGACGCCGGGGCGACCGCAGGTGCGGGTGAGGTCGGCGTCATGGAACGCGACGAGCACGCCGTCGCTGGTCACGTGCACGTCGGTCTCGAGATACGTGTACCCGAGATCGACGGCGTGCCCGAACGCCGGCATCGTGTTCTCGGGATGCTCGCTGGTGCCACCGCGGTGGGCGAACGCGATCGGCCCCGGCCAGTCGAGAAACGGATGCACCGCCACCAACGGATCATGACAGATATCGACGTGATCGCGGCGTCCGGGACCGTCGCCCGTCGGCGGCGTCCCCACGCTGACGAGGATTCAGATCGCTCGGCCGGCGGCCTGCCAGTACTCGTCCTTGAGCAGGCGCTTGTAGAGCTTGCCGGTGGGATGGCGGGGGAGCTCTTCACGGAAGTCGACCGAGCGCGGGCACTTGACGTCGGCGAGCTGGGTGCGGCAGTACTGGATCAGCTCGGCTGCCAGGATCTGCGCCGCCTCGTCGTCGATCGGCATCTCGCGGGGTTGCACGACCGCCTTGACCTCCTCACCGAACTCGTCGTGCGGCACGCCGAACACGGCGACGTCGACCACGGCGGGGTGCATCGTCAGCACGTTCTCGGCCTCCTGCGGGTAGATGTTCACGCCGCCCGAGATGATCATGTACGCCTTGCGGTCGGTGAGGTAGAGGAAGTTGTCGGCGTCGAGGTAGCCGACGTCACCGAGCGTCGACCATCCCTTGGGATGTCGTGAGCTCGCCGTCTTCTCGGGGTCGTTGTGGTACTCGAAGGTGCTACCGCCCTCGAAGTACACGGTGCCGACGTCGCCCTGCGGCACCTCTTCGCCGTCCTCGCCGACGATGTGCACGACACAGTTGATCGGGGTGCCGACCGTGCCCTCGTGCGCCAGCCACATCTCGCTGTTGCAGTAGACGAACCCGTTCCCCTCGGTCCCCGCGTAGTACTCGTGGATCACGGGGCCCCACCACTCGATGATCTGCTTCTTGACCGGGATCGGGCAGGGAGCCGCGGCATGGATGACGCACTCGAGCGACGACACGTCGTACCTCTCGCGGACGTCCGCGTCGAGCTTCAGCATGCGGACGAACATCGTCGGTACGACCTGGCTGTGGGTGGCTCGGTACCGCTCGACGTACTTCAGGTAGAGCTCGGCGTCGAACCGCTCCATGATCACCAGCGTGGCGCCGACCGCCACGGTCGCCATGCAGAACCGGAGCGGCGCGGCGTGGTACATGGGCGCAGGGGAGAGGTAGGTCTTCGTGCCGTCGAGCGCGAACAGGATCTGCATCAGGCCGGCGACACCGGTCACCCGCTCCTCGAGCGGCTCGGGTTCGAACGCCGGCAACACGCCCTTCGGCCGACCGGTCGTGCCGGACGAGTAGAGCATGTCGGTGCCGGCGATACGTTCCTCGAGCGGTTCCGCCGACTGTGCCTCGACCGCCGACTCGTAGCTCTCGTACCCGTCGATCGTGGCGTCGAGCATCAATCGCAGCTCGACCTTCGGGGTCTGGTCGACGATCGCGGCAGCCTGGTCGGACTTGTACCTCGAGGTGATGAAGACCCGAGCCTCGCAGTCGTTGACGATGTAGGCGAGCTCGTCGGTGGTGAGACGTGACGAGGCGGCGGTGTAGATCAGGCCGGCGTACTCGCAACCCCAGAGGATCTCGATGTAGCGGGGGTGGTTCTCCATGCACAGCGCGACGTGGTCGCCGGGCTGGAGCCCGACTGCCCTGAACAGCCGGCTGAGCCGGTTCGCGGCGGCGTCGAGCTCGGCGAACGTCTGCGTCCAACCCGAGTCGGCGATGACGACGGCGGGCTTGTCGGGCTGGGTCTCCAGGTGTGAGCCGGGGTACATGGCCGCGGACGGTAGCCGACGGTACGGTCCGGGCATGGGTCGGGACCCGCAGTCCGAGGTCGTCCGCCGCGTCGAGCCGTTCCGCATCGCGATGGACGACGCGGGCGCCACCCTCGACGAGCAGGCGCTGGCGCTGTCGTCGGCGCTGCAACCCGGCCTCGACGTCCTCGGGGCACTGACCGAGCTCGACGTCCTGGCGGGCGAGTGCCCGACGCCGACCCGCCACGGCGTGATGGACTTCCTGTTCGGCGGCGGTGCGTTCGCAGGCGATCGCTCCGACTACCACCGCTGGCAGAACTCGTGCCTCGACCACGTCCTGGCGAGCCGCAGGGGCATCCCGATCACCCTCTCGGTCATCGGGGTCGAAGTCGCCCGCCGGTTGGGCGTCGAGCTCGCCGGCGTCGGCATGCCGGGCCACTTCCTGATCGGCGACCCGGACGACGCCGACTGGTTCGTCGACCCGTTCCGCGGCACGGTCGGCCTCGATCGCGAGAGCTGTCGCGGCATCCTGGCCCAGCTCGGTGTGGCCCAGTGGTCCGAGCACTTCCTCGACCCGACACCACATCGGCAGATCATCGCCCGCATGCTCAACAACCTGCGCAGGACCTGCGAATCCCGCGGCGACGCGGTCCGCCTGGCGATCGTCATGCAGGCACGGCAGGTCCTCCCCGAGTTCGCCGACGAGCGCGTGGAGGCACAGCAGGCGCTCGCCGTCCTCAACTGAGCATCCTCAACCGAGCATCGGGCGGTTCGCTGCCGGCCTTGGCGGAGGCGTCCGCACGCTGGTCTACTGACGCGATGATCGATCGAACGATCAAGCGCTCGCTCGGGCAGATGATGAAGGGCGTCGAGGTCGTCGGCGCCCGCCACGAGGGCGTGGCACGCGCCTACACCAGCCACTGGGTGACGCAGGTCAGCTTCGACGAGCCGATCGTGCTCGCCAGCGTGTCCCCGAAACACGACACGTTTCCGCTGATGGTCGCGAGCGGGGAGTTCTCGGTGTCGATCCTCGCCGGAGACCAGATCACCGAAGGTCAGTACTTCAGCTATCCGGGCCGCAAGTTCCGCCGGCTGTTCACCGAGTACCTGGACGACTGGCCGGACGACCCTGCGGGGCCGCCGATCGTGCCGAACTCGATCGCCTGGTTGCGGTGCCGGATCTTCGAGCGCACGACGATGGAGGACCACGAGCTGCTCTTCGCTCGCGTCGAGGAAGTCGTCGAGGGCCGCCTCAAAGAGCCGCCGCTGCTCTACTCGAGCCGGCTCGGCTGGCGCGTGGCCGGCGACCGTGCCCGCGAGCCCGGCGTCAGCATCCGCGACCAGCTACTCGAACGCCTCGACTGAGCCGGGCGCTTCGCACCTGGCGCCACGGGCGGAGCCCCTCTACGGCTGGCCGTAGGCCTCGAACAGCCGGCTGACCCTGTCGACCTCGTCGTCGGCCAGCACGAGCGGCTCGCCGAGCTGACGTGCCCTGCGGTGCACACCGCAGAACCACTCCACGTCGAGTGCGAGCGCGACCGCCGACTCGAGACTGAGGCCGAGCGCAACGGCACCGTGGTTGGCCATCAGGCACGCCGTCCCGCGGGCGCCGAGCGCCTCGGCGACGTTGGCGGCAAGCTCGGCCGACCCGTACCTTGCGTACGGCGCGCACGGCAGCTCGCGGCCGCCGAATCGGGCGACGACGTAGTGCACGGCCGGGACCGGCCGGCCCACCGCCGCCGCTGCCGTCGCCTCCGGCGAATGGGTGTGCACAACCGCTGCGATCTCGGGGCGCCGACGGTGCAGCTCGAGATGCAGTCGCCACTCGCTGGTCGGCACCCGCCCCTCGACCGGCGCACCGTCGGGGGCGAGGACGACGCCGTCGCCGGGCACCATCTCATCCGGTGGGATCCCCGACGGCGTCACCAGCACGCCTCGCGCGGTTCGCACGCTCAGGTTGCCGGAGGCGTTCACGTTGAGACCGGCGGCATCGAGGCGTCGCGCTGCGTCGACGAGCATCCCGCGGGCCTCCGACTCGTCGAGTGCGTCAGCCACGCAACCACCCCGTGATCTCGCTCGCCTCCAGCACGCCGCGGTCGGTCACGTAGCGGTCGACGAGGCGGGCCGCGGTCACGTCGAACGCCCAGTTGCGGGCTCGCGTCCCGGGCGGCGCGATCGGACGGCCGTTGACGGTGAGGATCTCGTCGTCGTCACGCTCCTCGATCGGGATCGCGTCGCCGTCGGCGGTCTGCGGGTCGAAGGTGGACCGCGGTGCGGCGACGAGGAAGGGCACGCCGGCGTCGCGGGCGGCGAGCGCCTTGAGCGCCGTACCGATCTTGTTCGCGACGTCGCCGTTGCGGGCGATCCGGTCCGCCCCGACGACGACCAGGTCGACCATCCCCGTGCGGAGGAGGTGGCCCGCCGCGTTGTCGACCACCAGCGTGTGCGGCACGCCGCGGTGGCCGAGCTCCCACGCGGTCAGCGCCGCGCCCTGGTTGCGCGGTCTCGTCTCCGAGACCCAGACGTGCACCGGGATGCCGCGTTCATGGGCGACGTAGACGGGTGCCGTCGCCGTGCCCCACTCGACGCATGCCAGCCAGCCTGCGTTGCAGTGGGTCAGCACCTGGACCGGCCGCGCCGTCCGTTCGTGGACGTCGGCGAGTAGACCGACCCCCGCCTCGCCGATTGCCCGGCACGCGTCGGCGTCCTCGTCGGCCATCTCCGTCGAGAGTCGGCGGGCGACCTCGGGCCGGTCGTCCGGCGCGAGCGGTTCGAGGACCGCCCGGCAGCGTTCCAGCGCCCACCGCAGGTTGACCGCCGTCGGCCGAGTCGCCGCCAGCAGCTCGATCGCGCCGTCGAGCGAGCGCGGATCGTCGTGCATCGCCAGGGCGAGACCGTGTGCGGCAGCGACCCCGATCAGGGGAGCGCCGCGCACCTGCATCGTGCGAATGCCCGCCGCCGCATCGTCGAGGCAACGCCAGCGGGCGACGGCCGCCTCGTGCGGGAGACGGGTCTGGTCGACGACGACGACCGTGGACGCCTCGTCGGCGGCCCACCAGATCGTGCGTTCGAACACGCGGGTGATGTTACGCAGCCGTGCGCCCGGGCCGCTGCGCCGGTGCGCTCTCAGCCGGCCGTCGTCTCGGGGATCTCCTGCAGCGGCTGGGTCGCCGGCGGGCCGGGGTTGTTCTGGCTGTCGCGGCACGTGAACTGGACGTAGTCGTTGACCCGTTCGACGGGCGACTCGTCGGACACCCGGCCCTCGGCGTCGAACGCGGTCAGCGAGCCGTCGGCCACCGTCGTCCCCGTGCCAGGGGCCGCCGGCGACGTGGGCGACGTAGCCGGTGCGGATGTCGAGGTCGGCGAGCTGTCTCCCCGGAGGCCGTCGAGGACGGCCCGGAAGTCGTCGGCGATGACCTCGGGCACCTCGTCCAGGATGGCGACGTACGCGTCGATGATCAGTTGGCGGGCGTCGCCGGGCTCGTCGGCGAGGCGGTCCGCCAGGTCGATCATCGCCTGGCAGAACGGCGTGAGCCGCTCGGCCGGCACGGTGACGCTCGGCACGACGGCGATCTCGTCGGCCTGCGTGTCGCCGGTCTCGTCGGCATCGGACCGGCATGCTGCGGTCACGAGCAGGCACAGCGCGATGATCGTCGGGGCGGTGCGTCGTGCCATCACCGTCGATTGTGACAGGCGACGGTGCGCCCCACCCGCACCGCCTCGCCCGGCGGGCCGGCCACAAGTTACCGTCGGGTTCATGGCCGTGATCGATGCACCCTTGACGTCCGACGAGCAGCGGATCAGCGATCTCACCGAGGAGCTGCTCGAGGCGTTCCCACCCGCAACGACACCGGCGCGCGAGTTCCTCGGCGAGCAGTACGACCGCGGTCTCGCATGGGTGCACTTCGACGAGGGGTTCGGCGGGTTGGGTCTGTCGCCGAAGCTCCAGCGGATCGTCAACGAGAAGATCTCGGCGGCGGGTGGCCCGTTCTGCATGGCGCGCAACCCGATCGGCTACGGCATGTGCGGGCCGACCGTTCACGTGTGGGGGAGCGACGACCAGAAGCAGCGCTACCTGCGTCCGCTCTTCACGTGCGAGGAGATCTGGTGCCAGCTGTTCTCCGAACCCGGCTCGGGGTCCGACTTCGCCGGCCTGTCGTCGCGGGGTGTCCGCGACGGCGACGAGTGGGTCGTCAACGGGCAGAAGGTGTGGACGACGCTCGCGCACGTGTCGAGATGGGGCCTGCTGGTGGTTCGCACCGACCCCGAGGCGGTCAAGCACGCCGGCCTGACGGCCATGGTGGTCGACATGGAGGCACCGACCGTCGAGACGCGACCCCTCCGCCAGATGACGGGCGAGGCCGAGTTCAACGAGGTCTACTTCACCGACACCCGGATTCCGAACGACGAGTTGCTCGGCAACCCGGGTGATGGCTGGCGGGTCTCGCTCACGACGCTCATGAACGAGCGCACGTCGATCGGCGGCGGCATCCCGCAGCGCGGCTCGGGCACGATCGCCCACCTGATGCAGGTCTGGGGTGAGCTCCCCGACGAGCGCCGTGACGCGAGCACTCGCGACGAGGTCATGCGCCTGTGGATCAGGGCCGAGGTGCACCGGCTCACCAACATCAGGGCCAACCAGAACCGGCGGATGGGTGACCCGGGGCCCGAGGGCTCGATCGGCAAGATGGAGTCGGCCAACCTCAACAAGGCGATCTTCGAGCAGGTGATGGCGTTGCTGGGCGCCGACGGCATGCTGTACGGCAGCTACGCGATGCACCGCCCCGAGATGACGATGTCGTCCGACTCGCTGCAGAAGTCGTTCCTCCGGTCGCGTGCGAACTCGATCGAGGGCGGCACGACCGAGGTCATGCAGAACATCCTCGGCGAACGCGTCCTCGGCCTCCCCGGCGACGTCCGCGTCGACCGGGACGTTCCCTGGTCCGAGGTCCCCCGCAACTGACCCCCGTCGCGAGTTGTGTCAGACACAACTCGCGACGGTTACGTGCCGGTGGTCAGCAGGTAGCCGAGGAACATCGCGCCGAGGCCGAAGAGCAGGCCGAGCGCGCCGCCGAGCGCGAGCGCGAGACGGGACCGGCCGACGGTGTGCACGGCGGCGGCACCGCCGCTCGCCATCGCCAGCAGGATCTTCAGGAACAACGTGACCTGGTACTCGGTACTGGTGTCGGCGACGTCGACCTCGACGAGGCTCCAGAAGCCGGTGACGACGACCACGGCGAAGGCCGGCCACGCCACAACGCCGAAGGCCTGCGCGGCGACGCGGGGAATCTCGGCCCCAGCGCGTCGCAGCCGGGGCACCAGGCCCACCATCACGATCTGACCGCCGACCCACACCGCTGCCGCGAGCACGTGGAGGAACAGCCGCAGCGTGTCGATCGACGGGCTCAGCATCGTCAGCCCGCAAGAGCGGCCAGCACCTCGCTGGCCGGCAGGTTGCGGTCGTCGAGCGCTGGCCGCGACAGCAGGGAGCCACCGAGCATCGCCGTGCTGGCCTGCTCGATCGATGCCTGCAGCTCGCGGATGGCGCGCGGCGGCGGGAAGTACTCGTCCTCGTCGGTGATGCGCACGGCCTCGACGCCTGCCACGGGCGCGAGCCGGGCGACCACCGCCTCGACGAGCTCTTCTGGCGCCGACGCACCGGCGGTGACACCGACGACGCCGCTGAGGTCGTCGGGCACCTGGTCGGCGACGTTGACCCGGAAGACGCGCTCGCAACCGGCCTCCTTCGCCAGCTTCTCGAGCGCTCGCGTGTTGGACGAATTCTGCGAGCCGATCACGACGATCGCGTCGCACCGATCGGCCATGGCCAGCAGCGACGCCTGGCGGTTGGTCGTGGCGAAGCACAGGTCGCTGCGGCCCGGCGTCCAGACGTCGGGGTACCGCTCGCGCACCCGCACGGCGACGTCTTCCCAGTCGCGGTGGGACAGCGTGGTCTGGGCGAGCAGCGCAACGGGCTCGTCGAACGCGGGGAGCGCGTCGACCTCGGAGATCGACTCGACCCGGCTGATGGCATCGGGCGCCACGGCCATCGTGCCCACCGCTTCCTCGTGCCCCTCGTGGCCGATGTACACGATCCGGTAGCCCTTGCCGGACCGCACCTTGACTTCGTGGTGCACCTTCGTCACGAGCGGGCAGACCGAATCGACGACGAAGCTGCCGCGCTCGCTCGCCGCGGCGACGACCTCGGGTGCCGAGCCGTGGGCCGAGAGCATGATCGGACTGCCCTCGGGGACGTCGGCGACGTCGTCGACGAAGATCACGCCCTCCTGCTCGAAGCGCTCGACCACGATCCGGTTGTGGACGATCTCGTGGTAGCAGTACACGGGGCCGTCATGGGCACGGACCATCCAGGCGAGCGCCTTGATCGCCATCTCGACGCCTGCGCAGAACCCGCGCGGGTCGGCGAGCAGCACACGGTCGACCGTCATCGTCGGTCTGCGGGCTCGGTGGACGGCGACATCCGGGCCCAGAGTACTGCCGCCGCCGACCGACCCGACCGATAGCCTGAATCGGCCATGTCGGCACCCGTCATCGTCACGATCGCACCCGGCTCACCAGCCGCGATCGCCGGTCTCCAGCCCGGCGACGAGATCGCGCGCATCGACGGTCAGGTACCCCGCGACGTCATCGAGTGGCAGATGTACACCGACGCCGCCGACGTCGAGCTCGACGTCGTGCGAGGGGCGCTCGAACTCGAAATCGGCATCCCCAAGCGCGCCGGCGAGCCGCTGGGCGTCGAGGTGCAGTCGGCGGTGTTCGACCGCGTCCGCACGTGCGACAACCACTGCGAGTTCTGCTTCATCTACCAACTCCCCAAGGGGATGAGGCGCAGCCTGTACCTGAAGGACGACGACTACCGGCTGAGCTTCCTCTACGGCAACTTCACCACCCTGACCCGGTTCACCGAGGCCGACCTCGAGCGGGTGGTGACCGAGCGGCTGTCGCCGCTCCACGTGTCGATCCACGCCGTCGACGGCGAGGTCCGGAACCGGATGCTCAAGAACCGGCGCGGCGCGATGAGCCTGCGCTGGTTGCGGGCGCTCCTCGACCACGGCATCGAGGTGCGCGGACAGGTCGTCGTCTGCCCGGGCATCAACGACGGCGACGTGCTGGACGACACGCTGCTCGGGATCCTCGACCGCTTTCCCGAGCTGTCGAGCGTTGCCGTCGTGCCGCTCGGCCTGTCGAAGTTCAACGCCGAGCCGGCGATGCGGCTGCACACCACCGACGAGGCCCGGCGCGTGGTCGACATCGTCGAGTCGTGGCAGCAGACCTTCCAGGGGGTGCTCGGCAGGCGAATGGTCTTCGCAGCCGACGAGTACTACCTGATGACCGGCCGACCGTTCCCCCCTGCCGACTCGTACGAGGGCTTCCCGATGCACGAGGACGGCATCGGCATGGCACGGACGTTCGAACGCGAGTTCACCGGCGAAGCCGCCGAGGTGACCGGCGTCCGTCGCGGCTTCTTCGCGGCGGCCGACCTGCCCGAGAATCCGGCGGCCTACACCGGCCTGCGAGCGCGACATGCCGACGATGCCCCGACAGCGCCCGTGGCCGTGTCGCTGCCGACTCGCCGCGACGCCCCGATCGGCGTGCTCACCGGTACGTTCGGGGCCAAGGTGATCGAGCCGCTTCTCACGCCCTACGACCACGTCCGTGTGGTCCCGGTCCAGAACGAGTTCTTCGGCGGCAACACCGGTGTCACCGGGCTCATGACCGGCGACGACCTCACTCGCGTGCTCGCCGATCAGCCCGACGGCCACCGCTACCTGCTGCCCGACGTGTGCCTGAGCGACGACGGCCGCTTCCTCGACGGGCTGACCGTCGACGAGCTGCCGCGTCGCGTCGAGGTCGTGCAGACCAACGGTGCCGCACTGCGCGCTGCAGTGGAGGCGGCATGAGCGCCGTCGACGCCGATCCGACCGAACTGCCGACGGTGGTCATCGTCGGGCGGCCCAACGTCGGCAAGAGCACGCTGTTCAATCGATTCCTCGGCGAGCAGGCTGCCATCGTCGAGAACCGCCCGGGGGTCACCCGTGACCGCAAGGAGCTCGAGGCGGAGTGGCTCGGCGTGCCGTTCCGCGTGATCGACACCGGCGGCTGGATGCCGAGGGGCAGCGATCTCGACGAGAAGGTCAGTCGCCAGGTCGAGGCCGCCGTCGCCGCGGCCGATCTGGTCGTGCTCGTGGTCGACGCGAGCGTCGGCGTGCTCGAGGACGACGAGGCGGTCGCCGACTGGCTGCGGCGCGGCGAGCACGACGTGCTCGTCGTGGCCAACAAGGCCGACAACAACCGGCGCGAGGAGGACACGTGGCAGTTCCTGTCGCTCGGGTTGGGTGATGCCCTACCGGTCAGCGCGCTGCACGGCCGACGGGCCGGTGATCTGCTCGACGTGGTGATCGACCGCCTCGGCGACAAGGCCGCGCCGCTCGCGATCGACGCCGATGACGAGCTCGACGGTCACGACTGGGGCGACGAGGACCGTCCGCCCCCGCGGATCGCCATCGTCGGCCGCCCCAACGTCGGCAAGAGCACGCTGTTCAACCGGCTCGTCGGCGAGGACCGGTCGGTCGTCCACGACATGGCCGGCACGACCCGCGATGCGATCGACACGCTGGTGGAGACCGATGACGGGCCGATCGTGTTCGTCGACACGGCCGGCATGCGGCGGCGGGCGAAGATCGACGACTCGGCCGAGTACTACTCGCTGGTGCGAGCGCTGCGGGCGATCGACGACGCCGACATCGCGCTGCTCGTCGTCGATGCATCGGAGGGTGTCACCGGGCAGGACCAGCGCCTCGCCGAGCGCGTCGAGGCGTCGGGGTGCCCGATCGTGATCCTGCTCAACAAGTGGGAGCTGGTCACCGACACCGATCGCCGGCGCGAGATCGAGGCGGAGGTGCAACGCAAGCTGGCCTTCGTCGGCGACGTTCCCGTGCTCAAGATGTCGGCCCTGACGGGCAAGGGGGTGCACAAGCTGGCGCCGCGTCTGCAGGACGCGATCGAGCAGTACCACCGCCGCGTGCCGACCCGCGACGTCAACCGCATCATCGCCGCTGCCCAGCAGCAGCAGCCCGCCGGCAAGGGGGCGAAGGTGCTCTACGCCGTGCAGGGGGCGACGGACCCGCCGACCTTCACGCTGTTCGTGAACCGCGAGCTGCCCCAGCACCACGTCCGCTTCCTCGAACGGCGGATCAAGGAGGAGTTCGGGTTCGGCTCGACGCCGATCAAGCTGCGGATCCGGAAGAAGTCCGACTGATGCCGGGACGCGCCTGATGCCGTACTGCGAGGAGTGCTCCCGGTACTTCGCTCCGAGCGCGCTCCGGACCGACGGTACCTGCCCGACCTGCGGGCGTCCCGTGGGCGACGTCGAACAACGTGCGTCGGAGGTCGTGGCCGAGGAGGGCACGCCCTGGCACTTCAAGCTGCTGGTCGCAGCCCTGATCGGCTACCTGGGCTGGCGCTTCGTCGACATCTTCGTCTGAACGGGGCTTGCCGACCAGCCGAGGTGGATCGGCGGCACCTGCCGTGCTCGCCGCCGCCGCTTCGCTGTGGCGCTCGCCCATGACTCTGGACGATCCCGCGATCCAGCCGTCTGATCGGCCGGGGCCGGGCGGTAGGCTCGTCAGCCGAGTGATCAACGATCGCTCGACGGGCTGTGGCGCAGTTTGGTTAGCGCACTTGTCTGGGGGACAAGGGGTCGGAGGTTCGAATCCTCTCAGCCCGACTCTGCACACCGACGCGCTGGACTCCAGATTGGCTGCCGACGGTGCTGCGGGGGCGGCGATCGGCGGGCCGGCGCAGTGTGCGATCCGCCGCGCGGCGCGCGCTACGGTGTGCTCGCCATCCGCGACGAAAGGGACCATGACATGGCTGGGAAGTTCGAGCTCTACACGGACAAGGCCGGCAAGTACCGCTTCCGCCTCAAGGCCGGCAACGGCCAGGTGATCGCCAGCGGCGAGGCCTACGAGAGCAAGGCGTCCGCCCTGAACGGCATCGAGTCGATTCGCAAGAACGCACCCGACGCCAAGCTCGACGACCAGACCGACTGACCGGGGTACCCCAGCGTGTGCGGGCGCTTCGTGTCGTCGTCGACACCCGAGCGCATCGCCGCGTACTTCGGCGCCGACACCTCCGTCGAGACCCTCGGCGAGAACTACAACGTCGCGCCGACCAACGACATCTACGGCGTCGTCGCCGATGCTGACGGCAACCTCGACCTCCAGGTGTTCCACTGGGGGTTGATCCCCGTCTGGGCGAAGGAGCGCAAGATCGGCCAGCGCATGATCAACGCGCGTGCCGAGACGCTGGCCGAGAAGGCAGCCTTCAAGGGCGTGTTCAAGAAGTACCGGTGCATCATCCCGATGGACGGCTTCTACGAATGGGCGCCGGGACTCGAGGGCGGCCCGGTCACCAAGAAGGGTGCGCTCGCCAAGCGGCCGCACTTCGTCCACCGCGTCGACGGCGAGCCGCTCGCCGTGGCCGGCCTGTGGTCGGCATGGCGTGACAAGTCCGAGGGCCCCGATGCGCCCTGGCTGCACAGCGCCACGGTGGTGACGACATCGGCCAACGGCACGATGGAGCCGATCCACGACCGCATGCCGGTGATCCTGCCGAAGGCGATGTGGGGCATGTGGCTCGACCCGGCGAACCAGAACATCGACATGCTCGCCAAGCTGCTCGTCCCCGCTCCGGACGACCTGCTCGAGATGCACGAGGTGCCGACCGACGTCAACAACGTCCGCAACAAGGGCCCCCACCTCATCGACCCCGCACCGCCAACCTGACGACATCCGACCCGTCGTGGCAGGCCTCCGGCGGCGGGCCCTGCGGGTGTGTGATGCATGCGTCGACCCGGCCGTCGGAGCAGCCGCGCGACCACCGCCCGGATCGACGGATCCAGGCGGCGGTCGAGAGCGGGTCACCGGTTCAGGCAAGCAGTCACTCGCCCCGGACCCGGTTCGTCAGCAGACCCCGACGTCACCCGGGTCGACTGCGCAGCCGTCGATGCCGGCCCCGCCGTCGTAGGTGTCGTTCCCCGCTCCGTCGTTGGTCAGCACACGGTCGTTGCCGTCGTTGCCGAACGCCGCGTCGGGCAATCCGTCGTCGCCCACGGCGGCGTTGACGACGTCGTTGCCCGCTCGGCCGGACAGGTGGTCGCGGCCGGCGTGCCCGGCGACGAAGTCGTTGCCGGGACCGCCGTCGACGACGTCGTTGCCGTCGTTGCCGAACACGCGATCGTCGCCGCTGCTGCCGAACACCCGGTCGCTGCCGTCGTTCCCCCAGGCGATGTCGGCACCGTCGCCGCCGTTCAGGTAATCGTTGCCGGCCTCGCCGAACAGATCGTCGTCGCCGTCGCCGCCGTGCACGCGGTCGTTGCCGCGATTGCCGTTGACGACGTCGTCGCCGGACCCGCCGGTCATGCGGTCGTTGTCGCTGTCGCCGCGCAGCCAGTCGTCGTGGCGGCCGCCGTAGATCGCGTCGCGGCCGGGCCCGCCGTGGATCTCGTCGTCGCCGTTGTTGCCGTAGATACGGTCCGCGCCGGCGTGCCCGCAGATCAGGTCGTCGCCGCCGCGCCCGCGGATCAGGTCGTCGCCGGCGAGCCCGGCGATGACGTCGGGACCCGGCGTCCCCACGATGACGTCGTCGCCGACGGTGCCGACGATCGTGGCCACCTGACCGTCGCAGGTGGCCGGCGGGTTCTCGAACACCGGGGGGATGGTCGGCACGGGGGTGGCGTGGGCCGCAGTGCCCGTCGCCGTGACGAGGCCGAGGCCGCCGACGGCGAGGCCGAGGCAGCCGGCGGCGATGCCGAATCGGCGAACCCGGCTCACCGAGGTCGGGCCGTCGGTCGTGGCGAGTCGACCGTCGACATGGTCGAAGCGGCGGTGCTGGTGAGTGCTCATGGCGATGTCTCCTTGTTCGGGCCGGTGCCGATCACCGACCGTGCCGCCATCGTGAGAGCACCCCCGCCGCGACGTCGACGCGGCTGTCCGCACTTCGAGGTCCGGTGATGGGGTACGGCGATCCCTACCCCATCCGCTGAGCGCCCACCGGCAGGTGAACGGGACGGAACGCAGATCGCGGGTGTATCTGACGGCCCCCGGCATGCATCCATGTAGCGAGCCGAGCGAGCAAGGAGGTGGCGGGTGTCCACGATCGTCGGCACGATGTCGGGTGAGGGGCCGCACCGGCTCGTCGCGGCCGACGACAACCTGCTGGTGCGCGAGGGCCTGGCCGGACTCCTCGGAAGGCGTGACGACGTCGACCTGCGAGCGATGTGCGCCTCGGTCCCCGAGCTGCTGGCGGCGATCGACCGGGAGCACCCCGACGTGGTGCTGACCGACATCCGGATGCCACCCGACCACGATCGCGAGGGCATCGCCGTCGCCCGCCGGCTCCGAGACACGCACCCCGACGTCGGCGTGCTGGTGCTGTCCGCGCACGTCGACCCGGGCTACGCCCTGGGTCTGCTCGACGACGGCTCGAACGGCCGCGGCTACCTGGTGAAGGACCGGCTCGCCGACGTCGACCACCTCACACGGGCCCTCACGACCGTGGCCAACGGAGGGACGTTTGTCGACGAGGACGTGGTCGACGCGCTCGTCGGGCGCCGCCGCGGGGGTCGGTCCGCGCCGATGACCCCGCTGACCGGACGTGAGCTCGACGTCCTCGAGCGGCTCGCGACCGGCCGGACGAACGACGCCATCGCCCGCGACCTGTGCGTGTCCCGGCACGCCATCGAGAAGCACTGCAACTCGATCTTCGCCAAGCTCGGGTTGAGCGAGGAGATCGACGTGAACCGGCGCGTAGCAGCCGTGCTGATGTACCTCGACGACGCTTCGAGAGCCGCTTGACATGCAGACCGTCACGCGGACGCCGCTCGCGAGGCCTATCTCGCCACTGCGCGTCGTCGACGGGCGCTGGCTGCGACGGATCGTGGCGATCGACCTCGCGGCCGCCCTCGTCGGTGTGACGATGCTGCTGCTCATCCGGCTGCTCGTCGTCCGTGACGACGCCGTCCTCGCTGCGGCGGCAGTGGTGGGGGTCGCCGGGGTGGTGATGTACGGCGCCCTCCGACCGGCTCGCGAGCTCCGCTCCGAGGCGGTGGTGTGCCGCCTTGCCCTCGCCAACTGGGCGACGGCGCTGCCGATGAGCGGGATCGCCCCGTTCTCGTGGCCGCTCATGGTCCCGGCGGCGCTGATCCCGGCGGTGCTGGCGGCCTCGTACACGTCGGGCCTCCGGCTGTGGACGTACGTCTCGACGTCGATGGCGGTCGCCGTGGCGGCGGCGTCGCTCGGCGAGCTGCGGGCGGGGGGCGGAGTCGACCCGGCGGTGCCGACCTGGCTCCGGCAGTCGATCTTGGTGGGCTGGACGCCGGTGCTGGGCCTCGTCGTCGCACTCATCGCGCACCAGAACAGCGCCAGGCTGCACGCCGTCCTCGCCGAGACGATGGCCTCCAACCACCGCCTCGATGCGTCCCGACGCGAACTGCGCCGCCGGGCCGACGCGCTGCAGCGGTCCCGCAGCCGGATCGTCGCGGCGACCGAGCGGGCGCGCCGGCAGATCCAGCGCGACCTGCACGACGGTGCCCAGCAACGCTTGGTCGCTCTCTCGATGCGGGTCGGCGCGCTTCGAGATGACCCGCCGACCTCGCCCGAGGCGACCAGTCGGTACCTCGCCGACATCGTGGCCGGGCTGCGCACCGTGCAGGTCGAGCTCCGGGCCTTGGCGGCCGGCGTCTACCCGGCCGCACTCACGGACGCCGGGCCGGCGGTCGCCCTGGAAGCGGCCGTCGAGGACTCGCCGCTCCCCGTGCGGGTCCGATCCGGTCCGTCGGTCCGGCACGACCCAGACGTCGAGGCGGCGGTCTACTTCTGCTGCCTCGAAGCGGTGCAGAACGCGACCAAGCATGCGGGTACGGGCTCGCAGGTCGAGCTCGCAATCGCGGCCACGACGTCCGGCATCTGCTTCGAGGTGGTCGACGACGGCATCGGGTTCGATCCTGACGGCGAGCCTGCTGGGCTCGGGATGGACGACATGCACGATCGCATCGCCGACGTGGGCGGGCGGCTGGAGATCGCCAGCTCGCCGTCGCATGGCACGATCGTCCGGGGGCGGGTACCGGCCGGCGCCGGGCACACCCGACCGACGGTGCTGCGCGGCGACGTTCCACCGAACCCCGCCCGGCCGACGCGGCAGGTCTCTCGCACGGCTGCGGCGGACCAAGCGTGCCCTGCGTGACGTCGGGTGGCGCTGCAGGTACCCCTCCAGACCGCCGCCCCCTGCAGGGGATCCGCGCTCGGCGATCCAGTCGACCGGGCCTGATCAGTCGATCAGGGCCTGGTAGACGAGCTGTTTGAGCTGGGGCCTGATCGGGTGCGTGCTCGACGGCAGCAGCTGGGTCAGGAAGACGACGGCGAGATCCTCGACCGGGTCGCACCAGAACGCCGTGCTCGCCGCCCCACCCCAGGCGAACTCGCCCGGGGAGCTCATCACACGATTGGCCACCGGGTCGAGGCTCACCGAGAATCCGAGCCCGAACCCGACGCCGTCGAAGCTGGTCTCGGCGAACAGCGGCCGTCCGAACGCCTCGAGATCGGCGTTGCCCGGCAGGTGGTTGCGGGTCATGTAGTCGAGCGTGCGGGAACCGAGCAGCCGGACCCCGTCGAGCTCGCCCCGGTTCAGGAGGAAGTGGCAGAAGCGGAGGTAGTCCTGCGCCGTGCCCCACAGACCGCCACCACCTGACAGGAACGTCGGTCGCTCGGTCGGGGTCAGCTCGAGCGGGCTGATCATCGCCTCGCCGGTGGCCGGATTCGGGCTGTACAGGCGGGCGGCCCGGTCGCGCTGATCGTCGCGGACCCAGAACCCGGTCTCGGCCATCTTGAGCGGCTCGAAGATGCGTGTGCGGAAGAACTCGTCGAGCGACTGCCCGCTGATCACCTCGACGACGCGGCCGAGCACGTCGGTGGAGACGCCGTAATTCCATTCGGATCCGGGTTGGAATGCGAGGGGCAGCGCCGCCCACCGGTCGCAGCACTCGGCCAGGTCGAGGCCCTTCGGGGCGCCCCATTCGAAGCCGGCATTGCGGTACAGCGCGTCGGTGACGTGTTGGGAGTGGAACCCGTAGGTCAGGCCCGCCGTGTGGGTGAGCAGGTGCCACATGCGGATCGGCTCGGTGAGCGGCTCGGTCACCGGGTTGTACGCCGACCCGCTGCGGTAGACGCGGGCCTCGCCGAACGACGGGATGAACCGCTCGACCGGGTCCTTCAGTTCGAACGCGCCTTCCTCGTGGAGCATCATCGCCGCCACCGACGTGATCGGCTTCGTCATCGAGAACAACCGCACGACGGTGTCGTCCGACCACGCGATCTCGGCGTCGCGATCGCGGTGACCGGCGGTGCTGTGGTGCACGAGCTGACCGCGCCGGCTCACCGCGACCTGCCAGCCGGTCAGGCGTCGATCGTCGATGTACCGCTGGAAGTGGCGGTCGATGCGGGCCAGCCGGTCGGCGTCGAAGCCGACCTCGGCGGGGTCACTGGTGGATGTGCTCATGCCGGCCAGTGTGGCCGCCGTTCCCGATCAGGAGAGAAGCCGGCGGCGCCGGGCCATCACCAGGAAGACACCGCCGACGAGCACCAGTGCGAACGCCGTTCGCAGCAGCGCCTCGGACTCGGATCCGGTGTCCGGAATCGGGACTGCCGTCACCGAGATGTTGCCGCCGGCCGCTGCGGTGACGGGACGATCGGGGGTTCCCGCCCGGGCGGCGGCTGCATCGGGCGTGGCGCTGCTGACACTGACCTCGTTGCGTTGGGTGCCGGCCGATTCGAGCTCGGTGCGGATCTCTAGCGTCGCAGTCGCGCCGGCGGCGAGGGCGTCGACCGTCCAGATCTTCGACGCGGTGTCGTAGCGGCCGACGCTGGCGTTCACGGAGACGATCGTGAGGCCGTCGCTCGGGTCCTCGACGAGGCGGACGTCGCGGGCGGCCGACGGCCCTGCGTTCGTGATCTCGACGGTCCACGTGATCGTGTCGCCGACCGAGCCGACCGTGCTCGATGGCGTCTTGGTGACGGTCAGCTCGGCTGCGTTCTCGACGGTCACGCTGGCACACGCCTCGTTGTTGGTCAGGTCGATGTCACCGTCGTTCCTGACCGCCTCGACCAGCGTGGCCTCGACGCCGCCGATGATGCTCCGCCCCGTGCCGGTCGCACAGTTCTCAAGGTCTCCCGGTGTCTCACCCCGGACCTCGAGCTCGAACGTGGCTGATTCGCCCGGCTCGAGGTCGGGGGCCTCGCAGAAGATCTCCGCACCCGCCGCGGTGCAGTCGGTGCTGCTGGTGACGAGGCCGAACCCCGCCGGGAGCTCGTCACGGACGATCACCTGGCGGGCCACCGAGGGCCCGAGGTTGGTGACCTCGACGGTGAAGGTCGTCGTGGCGAAGTAGGGGATCGAGGCGTCGCCGGCGACCTTGGTGACGGCGAGGTCGTACTCGCCGTTGGTCTCGCTCGTGGCCGTCGAGCCGTTGTTCGTGGTGTCCGGGTCGGGTGTCGCCGAGGTCACCGACGCGGTGTTGGCGAGGGTCTCCTCGTCGTAGGTGGTCGTGATCAGTGCCTCGATCGTGACCTGCTTCGTCTCGGACGGTGCCAGCGTCGCCCAGTCGCACGTCGCGACGGAGCCGGCGAGCGTGCATGCGAGATCGTCGTCGCTGACCGCGATGTCGGCCAGACCGGCCGGCAGCGTGTCGGTGAGCACGACGTCGACGGCCGTCGACGGGCCGTTGTTCGTGACCGTCAGCGTCCAGGTCCCCGTCGTTCCCGCGACGAGCGGGGTCTGGCCGACCTTCGCGACCGACAGGTCGGCTGACGGTGAGAGGGAAATCGTGGCCGAGGCCGAGTCGTTGCCGTCGTCGGTGTCGGCTGTGGTCGTGGTGACGCCCGCCTCGACGACGAGCGAGCCGGTCGCGTCCGCCGCGATCTCACCACTGAACGTGAGCGCTTCGGCTGCGCCGGCCGCCAGCGTGGCGATGGAACAGGTGATGACGCCCTGTGCGAGCACGCAGGGGCCCTGCGGGTCGAGCGGCGTCAGGGTCACCCCGGCCGGCACCGGGACGGTGACGACCACGTCCTGGGCGTCCGACGGACCCAGGTTCTCGAGGTCGACGGTCCATGTGAACGGCGTCCCCGGCGTCGCGTCGGCGGGTGCGGTCACGGCGACCGCGAGGTCGGCCGAGGTGGTGACCGGGGCGTCGGGGGTGGTGATGGTGTCGTTGCCCGGCGTCGGATCCGCCGTGTCCGAGCTCACCGCAGCGGTGTTGGCGATCGTCGACCCGTCAGCAGCGTCGGCGGCGAGCAGCCCGGTGACGGTGTAGCTCGCCGAGGCGCCGGCAGCGATCGTGCCCAGGCTGCAGGTCGGATTGCCCACCGGGTCCTCCGCACACCCTGCGGTGGACACGAAGGTGACGTTGGCGGGCAGCGTGTCGGTGACGGTGACGTTCTGGGCGTCCGACGGGCCGTTGTTGGTCACCGTCACCGTCCACGTGACGTTCTCACCCGCCACCACCGGATCGGTGTCCAGCACCTTCGCCACACCCAGATCCGCCGACGTCGTCA
>JAAUYD010185835.1_pt1 | contig 40180 bp, 30 predicted proteins | sample 7278101 | NCBI WGS metagenome assembly JAAUYD01 (sample SAMN14350128, study PRJNA611818) | marine sediment metagenome | isolation source: surface marine sediment (0.6m) | place: French Polynesia: Moorea | collected 2018-08
CTTCGACGCTCACCCACCTCGGTGACGTGGCGCGTTCGGTCGGGGCGTGGCCGATTGGCGGAGCCGGCTCGGCGTTGCCTGCCGGGCTCGCCGTCTCCGCCACGGCGCTGCGCGCCGCCGCTTCGACGCTCGCCCACCTCGGTGACGTGGCGCGGTCGATCTGTGGCCGTTGGCCGTGGCTACTCGAGGCGACGAACGGCTGCCTCGACCCGTTCCGGTCGACGCAGCACGACCCGTGCGTCGGTGACGATGCACGCGTCGTTGCTGACGATCAGCGGATTGATGTCGAGCTCCGCGACCTCGGGGTGGTCCGACGCGAGTTGGGCGACCCGGCAGATCGTCTCGGCGACGGCGTCGAGCACCGCGTCGTCGAGCACGATCGCTGCACGCGTCGACTCGATCATCGACCTCGCGGCGGACGGTGAGATCGGTGCGAGCCGGCTCGACTCGTCGCCGATCGCGTCGGCCTGCACGCCGCCCAGGCCGGCGGTGATGACCGGGCCGAGCCGCGGGTCGGCCACTGCATGGACCCGCAGGTCGACACCAGGGGCGGCCATCGGTTGCACGAGGACCTCGCTCGCGTCGTCGCCCAGGTGTTCGACCATCGTCGCGACCGCCTCGGCGACATCGGCCGGATCGCCGAGGTCGAGCGCGACGCCCGCCTCGGCCGACCGCCCGAGGTGTCGGCGGATCGCCTTGACCGCGACCGGGTAGCCGACCCGGTCTGCTGCAGCGACCGCGTCATCGGGCGGTACGAGCTCGGTGCGGGACATGGGTACCCCGTACGTGCCCAGCAGCACGCGCAGCGCCTGTGGCGACATCGTGCCCTCGTCGAGGTGGCCGTCGATCATGGCGCTCGCCCGAGCCGGGTCGATCCGTGCCGGCGACGGCCCGTGGTCGGCGCCCTCGGTGCGCCGCCAGTGCGAGTAGGCGGCGATGCGGGCGATCGCCGCCGCGGCCTGCTCGGGGAAGGCGAAGTTCGGGATCTGCGAGCCGGGGAGCGGGCCGTCGTCGGCTCCGAGCATCACCGTGACCACCGGCTTCGTCCCGCGCTCGGCGGTGGCGGCGATCGCGGCCGCCGGTGCCTCGAGGTTCGCCACGGCCGACGGTGCGTGGATGACGAGCACCGCATCGACACCCTCGTCCGCGAGCGTGGCGGACAGGGTGCGTGCGTAGTCGTCGGCATCGCTGCGCCAATCGAGGCGGTCGGCGCCGGGCACCACCTCGAGACCGGCGGCGGCCAGCGTCCCGGCGGCCAACTGCTCGGGGTTGGCCGCGTTGCACAGGACCGCGACGCGGTTGCCGGCCATCAGTGGCTGGGACGCGAAGACGCGGGCGGTGTCGAGCAGTGCGGTCACCGTCGGTACCTCGATCACGCCGGTGCGCTGGAACAGGGCGGCGTTGGCGGCGCCGAGCAGCGCGGCGCCGGTGCGGACCGCCACGATGGGCCGCCGGCGTGAGACGCGCCGCGCGATGCGGGCGAACTTGCGCGGATTGCCGAGCGATTCGGTGTACAGCGCGACGACGGCGGTGGCGTCATCGTCCTCCCAGAACTGGAGCAGGTCGTTGGCAGACACGTCGCGCTTGTCGCCGAGCGACACGAACCACGACGTGCCGAGGCGACGATGGGCGGCCAGCCGCAGCAGCGCGCTGCCGAGCGTCCCGGATTGCATCGAGATCGCGACGCGGCCGGGCGGCAGCGCGACGTCGACCACGGCGCCCTGGAGCCCGATGTCGGGACGCGGCGACGCGACGCCCATGCTGCTCGGGCCGATGATGCGGAGCCCGTTGCGCCGGGCGTGCGTGACGAGCGCCTCGACGTCGATCGATTCGTCGGTCACGGCGGTGACGACGACTGCGCCCCGGACCCGCTTCTCGATGCACTCGTCGATCGTCTGTCGCAGTGCGGCTTCGGGCACCGCGATCAGGGCGAGGCCGATCTCGTGCGGCACGTCGAGGATCGACCGGAACGCCGTGACTCCGCCGACCTCGTCGTGCGCCGGGTTGACCGGGAACACCGGGCAGCGGGGTCGCCGCGTGGCGTTGCGCCACAGCGACTCGCCGACCGTTCCCTCGCGATCGGACGCGCCGATGACCGCGACCGCCGTCGGCAGCAGGAGCCGTGCGATCGCGCGGGAGTCGGCGCGCTGCTCGCGGCGTTCGACCGAGTCGATGAACTCGGTGGTGTCGTCGAGCGAGAAGTCGACGTCGATGACACCCGAGTCGAACCGTCGCTGCAGCGGCCAGCCGGCCTTGGCGAAGACCGCCAGCATCGCTCGGTTCTCGCCCATCGTCTGGGCGGTGAAGCCGGAGATCCCGTTGTGGCGCGCGACAGCGGCAAGGTGTTCGAGCAGCAGCGTCGCGATGCCCTGCCCGTGGTGACGGTCGTCGACCATGAAGGCGACGTCGGCGTCGTTGCGGTTCTTCCACCGCTCGTAGCTGCCCCACCCGATGAAGTTGCCGTGCTCCTCGACGACCAGCGCTGCGCGGTCGACGAAGTCGACGTTGGTGAAGCGTTCGAGCTCGGCGTCGGTCAGGGTCGGCTTCGGCGAGAAGTAGCGGAGGTAGCGGCTGTCGCTCGATTGCGCCTCGTGGAACGTCTCGAGCGCGTCGGCATCCTCGGGCGTGATCGGCCGGATCACGGCCGACGTGCCGTCGCTGAGCACCACCGTCGACGTCCACCGCTCGGCGACGTCGGCGGTCGACACATCCGCGGCATCCATGGCCGTGAGCTTGCCACGCTGGACGCCCGACCCAGCTACCGCTCCCGGGTGACCGATGGCACGTAGCCTGTCGCCGATGCATCGGCCGATCGGCATGTTCGACTCGGGTTTCGGCGGGCTGACGGTCGCCCGCGCGCTGATCGACCTGCTTCCCGGCGAGGACCTCGTCTACATCGGCGACACCGGTCGGTACCCGTACGGATCCAAACCGCTCGGCGACGTGCGCCGATTCGCCCGCGAGCTGGCGCGGTCGATGGTCGACGACTTCGACGCCAAGGCGATCGTGGTGGCCTGCAACACGGCGACCGCGGCCGGCCTCGACGAGCTGCGGGCCGAACTGTCGGTCCCGATCCTCGACGTGATCGAACCAGGTGCCCGCGCGCTCGTCCAGACGACCGAGTCCGGCCGGGTCGGTGTGATCGGCACGGTCGGCACGATCTCGTCGGGGGCCTACGTCGAGGCCATCGAGGCCGTCGACGGTTCCGTCGAGCTGACGTCGGCCGCATGCCCGGGGTTCGTCGAGTTCGTCGAGCGCGGCCAGACCACCGGCGACGAGGTGATGGTGCTCGCAGAGCGGTTGCTCGCTCCGGTCCGCGAGGCCCGGGTCGACGCGCTGCTGCTCGGCTGCACGCACTACCCGTTCCTCGCACGGACGCTGAGCGACGTCATGGGGACCGGCGTCACGCTCGTCAGTTCCGCCGACGAGACGGCGTTCGCCGCGATGGGGCGCCTCGCCGACCTCGGGCTGCTCCGCGAGACCAGCCAGCCGGGTCGACACCGCTTCCTCTCGAGCGGGGACATCGACGCATTCCGCGAGCTCGGCGGCACACTGCTCGGACCCGAGCTCGACCACACCGAGCGGTGGCCGCTCGAGACCACCCGAACACCAACACCTCGATGCCGAGGAGAGGAGCAACCATGAGCCGTCCCGACGGACGCACCGCCGACGAACTCCGGCCGATCACCTTCGAGCGCGACTTCACTGAGATGGCCGATGGGTCGTGCCTCGTCACCTTCGGCAGGACGCGTGTGCTGTGCACGGCGTCGGTCGACGAAGACGTCCCGCGTTGGATGCGCGGCAACGGCAAGGGATGGGTGACGGCCGAGTACTCGATGCTGCCGGGCTCGTCGCCCGAGCGCGTGGGGCGCGAGGCGGCGAAGGGCAAGCAGAGCGGCCGCACGGTCGAGATCCAACGCCTGATCGGACGATCGCTGCGTGCGGCGTGCGACATGACCGTTCTCGGCGAACGGCAGGTCGTGGTGGACTGCGACGTGCTCCAGGCCGACGGGGGCACTCGCACCGCCAGCATCTGCGGCGGCTTCCTCGCCCTGCACGACGCCCTGGCCAGGGTCGTCCAGCGGGGTGCTCTCGCCGCCCACCCGCTGCACTCGTTCTGTTCGGCGATCAGCGTCGGCATCGTCGACGGGACGCCGGTCCTCGACCTGCCGTACGTCGAGGACAGCCGCGCCGAGGTCGACATGAACGTCGTGATGCTGACGCCCGCCGAGAGCGGCGAAGCCCGGTTCGTCGAGGTGCAGGGGACCGCCGAGGGCATGGCGTTCACGCGGGGCGAGCTCGACTCGATGCTCGCGCTGGCCGAGGGCGGGCTCGCCGAGATCACCGCGCTGCAGCGCGAGCTGGTCGCATCACCGCCGTCGCCACGATGAGCGAGCTGCCCGAGCTGGTCTGCGCCTCGGCGAACCCCGACAAGGTCGCCGAGATCGAGTACATCCTGCGCGGCGTCGTCCAGCTGGTGCCCCGCCCGGCCGGCGTCCCCGACGTGGTGGAGGACGCCGACACGCTCGAGGGCAACGCGCGCCTGAAGGCGGTGGCGATCTGTGAGGCGACCGGGCGGCCGTCGATCGCCGACGACACGGGACTCGAGGTGGTGGCGCTGGGCGGCGAGCCGGGCGTGTTCTCGGCGCGCTGGGCGGGGGAGGGGTGCACCTACGCCGACAATCGCCGCAAGCTGCTGGCCGAGCTCGGTGACGCCGCCGACCGGCGAGCCCGGTTCCGGACGTGTGCGCTCGTCCGCTGGCCCGACGGGCGCGAGGTCGCCGTCGACGGCGTCTGCGACGGCGTCATCACGCAGGCCGAGATCGGCGACGGCGGCTTCGGCTACGACGCCGTGTTCGCGCCCGTCGACGGCGACGGGCGCACGTTCGCGCAGATGACCGAGGGGGAGAAGCACGCCATCTCGCACCGCGGTCGTGCGTTCCGCAATCTCGTGGTCGCGCTCGGCGGCTGACCGGCCTGGCTCGCTACCAGCCGCGCAGGTCGATCTCCCAGCGGTCGACGATCTCGCCGCCGCGGACCAGCCAGGCGACGTCGTGCATCGCCACCGTCGGGTCGACGTGGGCCGGCAGCACGGTCACCCGTTCGCCGACCTGCACCGCCTCCCCCGGCTGGTAGGTGAGGTGCTCGTCGGAGCAGAACCAGACGATGCCGCCGACCACCGACGGGTTGCCGTGATCCATGCCGAGCGCCTTCAGCCCGACGTCGGCCACGGCCCAGCCGTCGCCGACCGAGATGACCGTGCCGACCAGGTGCAGCGCCTGCTCGAACGGCAGTTCCTGCCGGCCGTAGTCGGTGTCCATGAGCGCGTAGCTACCGGCCTGCACCTCGGTGACGCCGGTCCCCTCGTGGAGGTCGAACGTGCCCGTCCCGCCTGCTGAGACCACGTCGCCGCCGACCTGTTCGTGGGCGAGCAGCAGGAGCGCCATCGACGCCCCGACGCGCTCGCGCCGCTCGGAGCGGTCGGCGACCATCATCAGATGACCCTCGTAGCCCATCACGCCGCGGACCTCGAGGCCCCGGTGGCGAGCGTGGTCGGCGAGCCGGCCCGCGGCCTCCGGCGCGACGCCGCACCTGGGGAGCCCGACGTTGACGTCGACGAGGCAACGGTGGATGCCGGCGCTGGCTGCAGCGTCGACGGTCTCGACCGAGTCGACGGCAACCGTGACCGCGGTCTCGAGCTCGGCCATCGTGCGCAGCCGGCCGCGGTCGACGGTCTCGTTGGCGAGGAGGAGGTCGTCGCCGACGCCCGCGCGGGCGAGGCCGACGACCTCGCGCGGCGTCGCACACGTGAACGTGTCGTGGCCCACGCCCTGCTGTGCCCGGGCGATCGAGGTGCACTTGTGGGCCTTGACGTGGGGCCGCAGGCGACCGCCAGGCAGCGCTGCGGCCATGGTCGCGAGGTTCCGTTCGAACGCATCGGCGTCGATCACGAGTGCGGGCGTCGGCAGGTCGGCGGGTGTCACGGGCCCAGGGTGACAGATTCGTGGTCGGCCGGGACCACGTGGCGTCAGGTGACGTGGTCGGCGATGCCGTGGATCATCGACGCGTCCCACTGGGGGAGCCAGCGGCGGAGGTCGAGGTACGACATCGGCGGTGCGATGGCATAGCCCTGCGCGACGTCGCAGCGGAGGCGGGTCAGCTCGTTCCAGATCGCCGGCCCCTCGACACCCTCGGCGACGACGTCGAGCCCGAGGTCGTGGGCCAGCTCGATCAGCGACGACACGATCAGGCGGTCGCGCGGGCTGACCAGGAGCCCCTGCACGAAGTCGCGATCGACCTTGACGCGGTCGACGTCGAGCAGGCGCAGGGTCTGGTACGAGGAGTACCCGACCCCGAAGTCGTCGATCGCGATGCGGACGCCTCGCTTGCGGAGGAGGTCGATCGTGTAGCGGGAGCGCTCGACGTTCGCCACCAGCGCCCGTTCGGTGACCTCGAGCTCGAGCCGGCTCGGCGGGAAGCCGTTCTCGTCGAGCACGCTGAACACGTCGTCCGCGAAGTACGGATCCTGCAGGCTGCGCGACGAGACGTTGACGGCGAGCCGCACGTCGGCCTCACCGGTGGTGAGCAGTCCCTTCGACGCGGCTCGGAGCACCATCTCGGTGATCGGCGCGATCAGGTCGGTCTGCTCGGCGAGCCCGATGAACTCGGAGGGCGAGATCTCGCCGTGGTCGGGATGGTTCCATCGGATCAGGGCCTCGACCGTGTCGATCTGGCCGTCGGTCAGCCGCAGCTGTGGCTGGAAGTGGATGTGGAGCTGGTTCGCCTCGAGCGCGTTGCCGAGGTCGGTCAGCAGGTTGAGTCGCCCGCGCTGCTTGACCTGGATCCCGTTCGCGTACCACTCGACCGGTGTGCCGGTCCGCTTGGCGCGGTACATCGCGACGTCGGCGGCCCGGAGCAGGTCGCGGGTGGTGTGGCCGTCGGCCGGGGCGGCGGCCGCGCCGATGCTGACACCGATCGTCACGGGGAAGCCGTGGATGTCGAGGGGCTGCGTGAGCGCAGCGTGGAGCTCCTCGATGATCTCGCGCCGGAACCGTTGCCCGACGGGCGTCACGATGATGACGGCGAACTCGTCGCCGCCCAGCCGAGCCCCGGTGCCCGCCGCCGGCAGCGCCCGCCGGAGCCGCTCGGAGAAGGCGATGAGGACGGCATCGCCCACGTCGTGGCCGAGCCGGTCGTTGATCTCCTTGAATCCGTTGAGATCGAGCAGGAGGACATGGGGGTTGGCGGCCGAGAGCTTCGCCAGCGAGTCGTCGACCGCATCGATGAACGAACGGCGATTGGGCAGCCCGGTGAGGGCATCGTGCTGGGCCTCCTCGAGGCGTTCGAGCGCCTGGCGGGTCGAGCGGAACACCAGGATGGTCGTGATGCCCAGCAACGGGATCAGCACCGGGCTGAAGTCGAGACCGATCACCCACAGGGGTGCCAGCGACAGCAGCGCGCCCTCAGCGGTGACGCGTGACCCGAAGTCGCGCTGCATGATCGTGAGGAACGAGACCGATCGCTTGGTCGACAGCGCGATCGCTGCGATGACCGCGTTGAGGAGGACGATCGCGAGGCCCGTCATGACGATCGCCGTCGCCCAGCCCACCGGCACGGCCTCGAGGTTGGTGATGGTGCCGTCGACGCCGAACGCCTTGAGCATGAGCGCAGCCGTCGCCAGCGAGAGCGTGGTGCCGGCCGCGCGGGTGATCGCGTCGGCGTGGGCGTCGGTTCGCGAGCGTCCGTGGACCACGATCCCGAGCAGGGCCACCCCGATCGCGATCGAGTGCGACCCGATCAGGATCAGGGCGTACGAGAACATCCAGAGCGGGGTCACCACGCCGGCCTGGCCCGAACGCACCCACGCCCGCGGCGTGCGCTCGCACGCCAGCAGCAGCAGCGAGATCAACACGAAGATCGTCCAGTTGACCGTGACCGGCTCGCTGCTGACCTCGGCCCAGAGCACGACGGCCAACATGGCGCCCGCGATCGCGGTCACGACGCCGCTGAAGGCGGCAGGGCCGAGGCGTGGCCGGGCGTTCACGAGAGCGTTCATGGGTGGGTCGATGGATTCAAGAATCCTGCAAATTCATCGTCAGAGCAGGCCCCCGCCGACATCCAAGAAAGTGTCAAGTGTCGTGAAATCCTGTCGGTCAGCTGCTGCGCTGCGTGGCTGTGGGGGCCCCTAGCATGATGCGGCGTCAGCCGACGTAGCCCAATTGGCAGAGGCACGGCGTTTAGGTCGCCGTCAGTGAGAGTTCGAGTCTCTCCGTCGGCACGGCTCAGGCCTGACTCGAGTGCGCCACGACCACGTCGAGCGTCGCCGCGACGGTGTCGGCCAGCTCGTCCTGGCGAGCGAGGCACTGGTCCAGGGCACGCTGGTTCGCGGCGAGCTGGCGTTCGATCGATGCGAAGCGCTCCTCGTCGAGCTCGGCGCGAACGGGACGCGGCAGCGTCTTGCCGTCGAGCTCGGCCAAGAGCGTCGAGAGCGCGCCGTGGGTGCGCTCGACGTCGGCCCTCGCCTCCTCGCGCAGCGCCGCAGCCTGTCGGTGCGCCGTGTCGGCCTGCGCGCTGACCAGCGCCAGCTGGGTGTCGAGCTGGTCCCGGAGCTCGGCGACGATCTCCGCGATCGCCTCGATGTCTGCCGGTACCGGTGTCGCGGTCCGCCGCACGTGGTCGGCCACGGTCTCCCGGCTCGGCTCGGCGGGAGGCGTGGCGCACCAGCGGTGCGCCAGATACGTGCCACCGAGGACGATCAGGACGTCGCCGATGCTGAACACGTTGGCGAGCGGCCACCCCTCGGGCACGTAGAAGATGTCGCCCAGGTAGGCGAGCCGGGCCTCGGCGACGGCCGACGAGTTCTCGAACGCATCGGGGTCGGGCAGTCCCGCTGCTCTCCACGCGGCGGGGCGAGCGGGCATCGAGCCGCCGTTCGCGACGATGGCTGCGAGGTTCATGGCCGTTCCCACGGTGATGATCCAGAGTCCGGGGATCTGACGGTTGCGGACGAGGAACGCCATGCAGAGGGCGTAGGTCGCGAGATGGAGCGCGTTCGACACGCCGACCGGGATGAAGTGCCCGAGCCACTGGAAGACGAGCACCTGCGTGCCGATCGCGAGCCAGACGAGCCACAGCCCGACGATCGGGAGCTCGGCGATCCGCCGGACGCGATCGGTCGTGTACAGCGCCGAGGCGACTCCGATCGCGGTCAGCACGAGCACGATCATGCGGGCACCTCGACCTGGTCACGGTGGTGCCGTGCCTGGACGACCATCTGGAGCTGCTGGATCGGCATGGGTCGGGCGATCGCGTAGCCCTGCGCGAAGTCGCACCCCAGCGACTCGATCTCGGCGAGGATCTCCAGCGTCTCGACGCCCTCGGCAACGACGTCGAGTCCGAGGCCGTGGCCGAGGTCGGTGATCGTCTTGACGACCAGCCGGTCCTCGGGAGCCGTACCGACGTGTGCCGTGAACCCGCGATCGATCTTCAGGCGATCGGCGCGGATCTGGCGGAGCGACGCGAACGAGCTGTAGCCCGTGCCGAAGTCGTCGATGGCGATGCGAACGCCCGCCTCGCGGAGCTGAGCGAGCGTCAGGGCGATCCGGTCGGGATCGCTGGCGAGCGCCCGTTCCGTGATCTCGAGCTCGAGACGTTCGATCGGGAAGCCGGCCGTCTCGGCCGTGGCGATGATGCCGGGAGCGAAGGTGCGCCGATGGAGGGTGCGCGCCGACACGTTGACGGCGAGCGAGATCCCGTCGTCGTCGAGGAGCAGCAGGTCGCACATCGACCGGGCGAGCACGTCGTCGGTCAGCGCATCGATCAGGTCGGTCTGCTCGGCCATCCCGATGAAGTCGTTCGGCAGGATCAGCCCGTGAACGGGATGCTGCCAGCGGACCAGCGCCTCCACCGTGTCGATCCGACCGGTCGAGAACGAGATCTGCGGTTGGTAGAAGTTCGTGAGCTGTTGCTGCTCGATGGCGGAGCCGAGGTCGGACAGGAGCCCGATCCGGCCCGGCCCTGTCGCCGCGGAGCCCGCCGTCTGATGGAACACGACGCGACTGCCGAACTGCTTGGCGCGGTACATCGCGAGGTCGGCCGCGGCGAGCAGGTCCTCGGCGTTGGTGCCATCGGACGGGGCGACGGCGACCCCGATGCTGACCGAGATCGACAGCGGGAACCCGTCGATGTCATACGGTTTCGTGAGCTCACGGTGCAGCGTCTCGGTCAATTGCAGCGCCTCGCCCTGAGGCCGGCGACCGGGAATGACGACGGCGAACTCGTCCCCGCCGAGTCGGGCCGCGGACGCGGTGGGCGGCAGGTTCTCGCTGAGACGCTCTGCGAACCCGACGAGCAGCGAATCACCGACCGCATGGCCGAGCGAGTCGTTGATCTCCTTGAAGCGATCGAAGTCCATCACGAGCAGCGTGGCGTCGGGCTCGCTGCCGAACAGGCCGATCGTGCGGCTGACGCGGTCGTCGAAGGCGCGCCGGTTGAGGAGGTCGGTCAGGGGATCGTGATTGGCCTGGTGGGCACGCTGCAGCGACTTCCGGGCGGATTGGATGACGATGTAGGAGGTCGACGCCAGCACGGGCACCAGCAGGAGGCTGAAGTCGATCGCGATCACGAACACCGGCGCGAGCGACAGGAGCGCAGCGTCGGCGCTCATCGTCAGCGCGAGACCGGTCCGAAGCGTCGTGATGAAGCCGGTGCCGGTGTGCAGCCCGATCACGATGGCGGTGAGCAGGCCGTTGAGGACCAGCACCGTGCAGGCGCTCACGAAGATGCCGATGCCCCAGGTCAGCGGAATCGCGTCGATCGATCCCATCGACTCGCGGAAACCGAAGAAGTGGAGCACGAGCGCACCCGAGCTCAGTGCGGCGGCGATCTGTGCGAGGTTGAAGACGACGATCCGCACCGGTCGCCGTGATTGCAGGCCGACGATCGTGTTCGCGACGAGCAGGATGCCCAGTGCGCCGATCGACATGCCGAACAGCACGAGCGCATAGGCGAACGTCCAGCCGGGGGACACCGCGCCGTTGTCGCCGAACCGCATCGTGAAGCTCGGTTGCGTCTCGGCGAGGAACAGCAGCGTGCCGAAGAGCGCGAAGATCACCCAGTCGGTGCCCGACCACCACTGGTCTCCGGCGACCGCGACGAGCGACGCGGTGAGGAACACCGCGGCGGCGGTGACGCCGGCGACGAACGCCAGCACCTTGCGGTCACGTTTGCGGCTGGGGTCGAGAGCGCTCAATCGCGTACTCCGTGGCACGAGGGAACGAGGAATGAGGGTGTCCGGGTCCGCCGAAGCGGACCCGGACAGATCAGGTCACCACCACTTGGACGGCGCACCGACGGCTGCAACGAGGGCAACGACGGTTCCCGCCGTCGCGGCCGCACGAACCGCAGGCGCAGCAACGCGCCACTTGATGGTCTTCTGAACCTGCTTCATCAGGTTTCCTCTCCCACCCCATACGGGGCTTCTCTGTGGTCCGAAGGGCCGGTGTGGCCATTCTCGGCGACTGGCGGGCCACCACCGGCTTCATCGGCTATCGCAGCGTTATCTTGAGCCGAAGTGGAGCGACCGTGGCGGCGACGCCCCAGGTCGCGGCCAGGATCAGCCGGCCCGGTCAGTCGACCGGCAGCCAGGCGAGGGAGAGCTGGGAGACCTTGACGTCGGTCTTCTCGAGCGGCACCTCGATGGTGTCGATCTGCTTGGCCTGCTCCATCCACTTGGCGTCGATCTCCATGACCTCGTCCTCGAGCTCGGCTTCGAGCTCTTCGAGGTTCTCGACGAGGCGGGCGGCCTTGTTCTCGGCTGCCTCGACGCGCTGCTTGGACGCCTTGGTGCGACCGCGCCGGCCGGCGGCGCTCCCGAGCTTGCCGAGCAGGCCGCCACGTGAGCGCTTGCCGCCGAGCAGGCCGCCCAGGATCGAGCCGGCGGTCGACAGGAGCTCGGAGTTGCGCTGGCCGGCCGCTTGCTCCTCGAGGACCTCGACGCGGTCCTCCGCTGCCTCGATCTGGTCGCGCAGGCGGGTCGCCTTCGACTCGTACTTGTCGCGGAGCTTCGCGATCTCGGCGTCGGCGAGATCGTCGGCCGCTCGCGCGCACCGGATCTCGAACTGCTCGGCGGTCTCGCCCGGCCGCCCGTAGAGCTTCATGCCGGCGTTGGCCGGGATCTCCATCGAGAGGCTGCGCGTCAGGTGATCGCGGAGATCGCGCTCGACCCCGGAGAAGAACGTCTTGTTCTTGAGCTTCGCCGAGCTGATCCGGTAGATCGCTCCGTCGGGTGCGTCGGGGCGGAGGTCACGGTCGTCGTAGTCGACGGCGATCGCCCGCGACACGTCGACCGACTCGCCGAGATCGGTGACCACGCACTCGAACTCCTCGTCGTGCACCAGGTCGGCCTTCGTCTCGTCGTACCGGAGCTGGACGCGGGCGACGATCGCGGCGTCGAGCCGGGTGCCGCGTGAGTCGCCGCCGGCTTCGGCCAGCCAGGGTGATGCGACGTCGACCCAGCGAACGGGCGTGCCGTCGGCGACCTCGGGCATCACCGTGGTCTCGTCGTCGGCGAGGTCGCTCGCGGCGGGTGCTGTCGCCGCGGCACCGGCACCTGCGGCGGCCGACGGAGCGGTAGCGCTCGGCGCCGCCGCGGCCGCGGCGCCGCGTTCCGCTGCCATCAGCTCGCTGATCTGGTCGCGGGTCATCGGGCCGCGCAGATAGCTCATCGCCCACCGGGTGGTGAACACCGACGTCGCGTCCTTCCCCGGAACGCGCAGCACGAACTCGCGCTTGCCGAGCCCGGAGATCGTGTCGTCGACGGCCTCGATGTCGACGCCTCCGGCGGCGGACGTCAGCCCCTCGAGGAGCCGACCCTTGTCGCGTTCGGTCGAGAGGCGGCCGATCATCCAGGTGCCGGCGTTCGACAGCGCCTTGTAGTCGATGTCGACCGGGTTCTGGGTCGAGAGCACGACACCGACGCCGAAGGCGCGCGCCTGCTTCATGAGGGTCATGATCGGCTTCTTCGTCGGCGGGTTGGCCGTCGGCGGGAGGTAGCCGGCGACTTCGTCCATGTAGAGCATCGCCCGCAGGTCGGTGGTGCCCGACTGGCGGCGCATCCAGGTGACGAGCTTCGACAGCATCAGCGACGTGACGAATTGCCGCTCCTCGTCGCTCAGGTGGGCGGTGGTGACGATGGCGCAGCGCGCCGTGCCGTCGGGCCGGTACAGCATCGACTGGATGTCGAGCGGCGGGCCCTCGGCCCAGGCCGCGAACGCCGGCGAGGCGAGCAGGCCGTTGAGCTTCATCGCCAGCTTCATCCGGTCGTCGGGCGGGAAGAACTGGTCGAGCTCGAACACCCCGAGCTTGCGGATCGGCGAGTTGCCGACCAGTCCGACGAGCGTCGGCAGGTCGAGCGCCCGGCCCTCGGTCCACGAGTGGTTGATCAGGTTCGACAGCAGGATGTGCTCGCGGCTCGAGAGCGGGTCGGCCTCGATGCCCACGAGCCCGAGCAGGCCGGACACGTAGCCCTCGATCTCGTCACCGACGATCTCGGCGTCGCTCATGTCCTCGGGCACCTGGAGCGACCCGACGATGTTGACCGGAACGCCCGACTGCGAGCCCGGCGTGTAGATCGTGAAGTCGGTCTTCGACCGGAGCTCGGCGATGTTCTGGGCGGTGAACCCCCAGCCGAGCAAGCCCTTGGTCCAGAGCTCGGCCTGCTGCTGGGCGAACTCGTCGGGTGATGCGCCGGCTGCCTCGGCCTGTGCCTCGTCGATCCACGGCCGGAAGTCGGCCGGCTGGAGGCCCGGGAACGTCAGGCACAGGTTGGTCAGGTCGCCCTTGGGGTCGATGACCAGCGTCGGCAGCCCTGCGTCGAGCACCTCTTCGAGCAGGACCACGCCGAGGCCGGTCTTGCCCGAGCCGGTCATGCCGACGATGACCCCGTGGGTCGTGAACTTGTCGGTGTCGATGCGGATCTCGTCACCGGTGCGGTCGTGTGTGGCCGGGTCGACGATGCCGCCGAGGAACAGTTCTGGCATGGGTGAGCAGGGTACTTCGGTGGGCGTCGTCCGCCCTCCCGAACCGTCGGGGCGGGCAGTACCGTCTGCAGCATGGCGTTCACGGGGATCCCGCACGAGGCGATCGTGTTCTACGAGCAGCTCGAGGCCGACAACTCGAAGGCGTTCTGGGAGGCGAACAAAGCGCGCTTCAAAGAGGTCGTCCGGGGTCCGGTCGAGGAGCTCTGCGAGGAGCTCGCCGAGTACGGGCCGTTCCACCTGTTCCGTCCGCACAACGACCTGCGGTTCTCGAAGAACAAGCCGCCGTACAAGGTGCACCAGGGCGCCTACGGGGAGTCCCAGGGCGGCGCAGGGCAGTACTTCCACGTGTCGGCGCAGGGCCTGATGTGCGGCACCGGCTACTACGCGATGGCCAAGGACCAGCTCGAGCGGTTCCGTGCCGCGGCCGACGCCGACGGCACCGGCACCGAGATCGCCGGCATCGTCGCCGATCTCACGAAGCGGAAGTACTCGATCGGTGCGATCGACGAGCTCAAGACCGCGCCGCGCGGCTATCCGAAGGACCACCCCCGCATCGAGCTGATCCGGCGGAAGGGTCTCATGATGTCGAAGGACTTCGGCGCGCCGAAGTGGCTGCACACCAAGCAGGCCGCCGCCAAGATCCGCGGCGTCTGGGAGGCCGCCGGAGAGATGAACGCCTGGCTCGATGCCCATGTCGGTCCGAGCACGCTCGAACCCGAGGGCATGTTCGGCTGAAGGACGGTCGTCGATCCCACTGGTGGCGGACCGGCCGGTCCGCCGCGCCGCCGAGTGTCGGACGCATGGAGCACCTGGATCGTGGCGACGCGCACGATGTGAGGAGCACCAGCGACCGGGTGGTCTGGCTGATCGCCGCCGTCGTGACGATCGCGCTGACGGTTGCCGCGTCGTCGGACTCCGTTCGGGTCTGGACCAATCCCGAGCCGGCACCCGACGGGCCGCCCGCCGCGGTCGCGGGCGGCGATGCTCCGGCACCGGCGGTCAACGAGCCTGACGAGGGCCGGGACTACCCCTGGATCGGCACCGTCCTCGAGATCCTGGCGATCGGGTTGTTCGCCGTGTTCGTCCTCGGTGGGGCGTTCGCGGCCTCCCAGTGGCGACCGGCGGTGCGCGCCTGGCGCCGGGCTCGGCCCGCACGGCGTCGCGTCGAGTTCGCCGAACCCCTCCCCGATGCGATCGAGTCGCCGGTGCGCGTCGACGCCGCTGCGGCGCGTACGACGCTGTCGCACGGTCCGCCCCGCAACGCGATCGTGGCGTGCTGGCTGCACCTCGAAGGCGATGTCGCCGACGCCGGTCTCCCGCGGCGACCCTCCGAGACGTCGAGCGAGTACGTCGAACGCGTCATCGGTCGCTCTTCGGTCGATCCGGCGCCGATCACCGAGCTCGCGGCGCTCTACCGCGAGGCGCGGTTCTCCGTGCACGAGCTCGGCGACGAACACCGCGAGCGCGCCGCGTCGGCCTTCGACCGGGTCGTCACGGCCCTGGAACCGATCGCCGAGGTGTCGACATGACGACCAGGCGGCTCGCCGCCACCTTCGCCGCCTGGCTCCTCGTGTCGATCGGGCTGTGGCAGAGCGACGCCGACCCGTCGGTGATCGCACTGGCCGGCATCGTGGCCGTCGCGGCAGCTGCGGGTCTCGCTGCGTTCGACCTGTTCAGATCGACCCGGTCGATCCGGTGGCCGCTGCCACCCGGCTCGACGACGTCGAACGACGCCGACGACCAACGCGTCCCGAGAACGCTCGGCGACGTCGAACGCGCCGTCCGCTCGCGCCCGACCGAACTCGAGTCCAGGTTGGTCGCCTTGGTCGACGACCGCTTGCACGCACGCCATGGGATCGATCGACGTGTCGCACCGCGCGCCGCCGACGACGCGCTCACCCCGGCGCTCCGCGGGCTCGTCGGGGGTCGCCGCGGCCGCCAGGCGGGCCGGCCGGATCTCGAGACGATCCTGAGCGACATCGAGGCGCTGTGAACCAGCCGATCGACGTCCCCACCACCTCCCGCCTCGCCCGAGAGGTGCTCGACGAGGTCGGCCGTGCCGTCATCGGCAAGCGAGACGAGCTGGCGCTCGCGCTGTCGGGCATCCTCGCCGGCGGTCACGTACTGCTGGAGGACCTCCCGGGACTCGGCAAGACGCTGGCCGCCCGCTCGTTCGCGCAGACCCTGGGACTGCAGTTCACGCGTGCCCAGTTCACGCCCGATCTCCTGCCCGCCGACCTCACGGGGTCGTTCCTGTACGACCAGCGCACCACGGACTTCGTGTTCCGTCGGGGCCCGCTGTTCACCGGCCTGCTCCTGGCCGACGAGGTCAACCGGGCGCCACCCCGGACCCAGGCCGCCCTCCTGGAAGCCATGCAGGAACGTCAGGTCAGCGTCGAGGGCGAGACGTTCCCGCTGGAACCTCCGTTCCACGTGCTGGCCACCGCGAACCCGGTCGAGTACGAGGGCACCTACCCGCTGCCGGAGGCGCAGCTCGATCGATTCATGCTGCGGATCTCGTTCGGCTATCCGTCGCCCGAGGAGGAGTGGCAGGTGCTGCAACTCCGGGTCGAGCGGCAGTCGGATGCCGCCCAGCTCGCGACGATCGTCGACGCCGAGACGCTGCGCTCGATGCAGGCGGCGGTCGAGACCGTGACGGTCGACGGCGACGTGGGCCGGTATTGCGTCTCGTTGGTCACGGCCACGCGATCGCACGCCAAGGTGCAGCTCGGCGCGTCGCCTCGTGGGGCGCTGGCCCTGTTGCTGTGCGCACGCGCACGGGCGGTCATCGCGGGTCGCGACTTCGTGACGCCCGACGACGTGAAGGCGGTCGCACCGTCCGTGATGGCTCACCGCATCTCCGTCAAGCCGGAGCTGTGGCTGACCGACGTCTCCGGCGAGACGATCACCGCCGAGGTGCTCGCGTCGGTGCCGACGCCGACGCCGCTGGGCGGCTCCGGGTGGTGACCGGCACGGGCCGGTGGAGCCCGACGGCCGCCTACCTCCGCGCCGTGCTGGGCGGGCTCGGGTGCGCCGCCGGTGCGGTCTTGGCCCGCCGACCGGATCTGCTCGTCATCGCAGCGCCGCTCGTGTGTGCGGCGGTCTGGGGTGCGACGAGGCGGCCGTCGCTGTCGCCGACCGTTTCGGAGCTCGTCGGGCAGACGACGCTCCGTGAGGGGCAGGTGACCCGGCACCGGATCCGCATCGACGACCCGAGCGGCCGTGTCGAGGACGTGGCCGTGCTGTTCGACCCGCCGCCCTGGGTCGACCAGGACGGTCACGGCCGCCTCGCCGTCGGTCTCGGCGACGACGGCGACGAGCCGCTGCACGTCGATGTGCGGCCCACACGCTGGGGGCGCCATCGGCTCCTGACGCCGCTCGTCGTCGCCGGCAGCGCGTGGAACAACCACCGGTTCGTCTGGCGCGACTCGCTGCGCCCGCGCGAGGTGTTGACGCTGCCCGAGCCGGCGCTGTTCGACGCCGTGGCCCCTGCGGTCCATTCACCGGGGCTGATCGGCGTCAACCGCTCGCCGAGGACCGGGAGCGGCACCGAGTTCGCGACCATCCGCCCGTTCCAGCCCGGTGATCGGCTCCGGCGTGTCCACTGGCCCGCGTCCCTGCGCACCAACCGGCTACACGTCGCGACCACGTTCGCCGACCATGATCGGCACGTCGCGCTCCTCGTCGATGCGTTCGAGGACGTCGGCACGAGCGGCGGTCTCCACGGGTCGGCGAGCAGCCTGGACGTCGAGTTGCGAGCGGCAGCCGCGATCGCCGAGCACTACGTGCGGGCCGGCGACCGCGTCTCGTTGGTCACGATGGGGTCGCAGCGGCTCCGCCGGGTCCGGCCCGGCGTCGGGCGACGGCATCTGCGCCGTCTCCTCGAGGTGCTGGCCACGATCGAACCGGCCGAGGCCCTCGTCGACGACGGCCGAGTGCCACGCGGGCTCGGCAGCGGCGCGCTGGTCATGGTGGTCTCGCCGCTGCTGTCGGCGGGTGCGCAGCAACGGCTGGTTGCCATCTCGGACCTCGGCCTCGACGTGATCGGCATCGATTGCCTGCCGGAGGACGTCCACGAGCGGTTCGGCGACCCCGACGCACGCGTCACCTGGCGGATCGGTGTGCTCGAACGCGAGCGTCGGCTCCGGCACGTCCGGGAAGCGGGTATCCCGATCGTCCCGTGGCACGGCCCGGGCAGCCTCGATCTGGTGCTGCGCGCCCTCTACCGGCGCGCCAACGTTCGAGTGGGTGGCCGGTGATCGAGTCCCCGAGTCCGAGCCGTGACCGGGGCGCTCGCCCGTTCCAGCTCCTCCTGCGAGCCACCACCGTCGCCGGCGCCGTCCTGGCGATCGGATGCACGAGGCTCGCCGCCGACGAACCGCTGGTCGAACTCGAGGTCGCGGTGCTGGTGCTCTCGCTGCTCTGCGCGGCGATGCCCGACAGCCACGTCGGGCTCCTCGTCGTCATCGCGATCGGCGCCACCTGGCTGGCCGTCGTCGACGACCCGACCACCCCGTGGGCGGTCGGAGCCGCCGTCGGCGTCGCGCTGTTCCACACGTCGTTGGCCGCAGCGAGCGTCGCGCCCTTGGCAGCCCGCTGGGGTCGGGCGATGCGCCACCGATGGGGGCGACGACTCCTCGTGCAGGTCGCCGTCGCCGTCCCCGTCTGGGTACAGGTCGCCCTGGTCGGGCGCATCGACATCCCCGCGAGCTCGATCGTGATGACCGGCGCCCTGCTCGTCCTTGCCATCGCCGGGCTCTGGGCGGCGCAGGGCGGCCTGCGTGCCGACCGGTCGGCGCGCTCCGAGCGGTGACCGTTCGCCGGTCCACCGCGGGTCGGCTCACAGGACCCGTCGGCGGTCGGTCTCGACGGCGTGCACGACGAGATCGCGGACGGCGCAGGCGTGGTCGGACTCGATCATCGGGACCGCCAGGAAGCCGTCGGCCGACTGCAACCGCACGGTCGCGAGGCCCTTGCGCCGTTCGAAGAAGCTCTGCGTGACCGTCACGACCTGCGCCTTGACGATCGGCACCTCGGCGGTGTGGCGGCGGAGCAGCTCGTACGACTCGGCGAGCCGGCCGTCGGCCAGTCCCCAGCGGCGCAGGCGCCACCGGCGTCGCGCGATCGCCCACTGTGCCGGCACCGCGACCAGAGCGAGCGCACTCCAGCCACCGATGCGCAGCCACAGCACCACGACGACCAGGGCGGTGATGATGGCGGTGTTCCGGACGGCCTTGAACACGTACCACCGCGAGATCATCCGGTCGAGCGTGGGCGGCGCCGTCGCGCCGAGCACCAGCTCTCGCAGCATCGTCAGTTCGTCGGGTCGTGCGCCGGGCAGCGAGAGGTCGTTGTCGCCGAAGACGCGGAGACGGACGTGCGTGAACCCGAGCCACCGCTGCGGCGGTGTGTCGTCGGTCGTGATCGTCTGGATGCGCCGCACGGTCGACGAACGGCTCGTCGTGCTGAGCAGACCGGCGGTGCGTCGCACGCCGGTGGCCGTGCGCACGAGCGTGAGGTCCCAGTGGGCCAGGACCTCCCGAACGACCTGGAGGACGGCGCCGACCACCGTGATCGCGACCACGATGCCGGCGACGACGGCGACAGCAGCAGCCGGCGACTCGTCACCGAGTCCTCCGACCCGCTCGGCCTGTTCCTCGATCCACACGCCGACCCCCGACAGCTGGCCGAGCTCGTCGCCGAACGCGATCAGCGGCGCGATGACGACCAGGCCGGCCCAGGGTGCGGTCGTCAAGCCGACGAGCACGAGCTCGCGCCACGATCGCCGGACGAGCACCTCTGCGACCTCTGCGGCGACCGCGCCGGTGGGCGTGCCTGCCGAGGCCTGCTGCTGGTCACGGGCATCGGCGGCGACCCGCCGAAGCGCCTCGGCCCGCCGCCGGTCGATGGCGTCGATCTCGAGCTCGGCCTGCGACGAGCCCGCCGTGTCGACGGAGGCGCGGACGAGTCCGACCACCCGGTGGGTGAGCCGCTGGTCGATCGCGACGCTCTGCACCCGGTCGAGCGGGATCACCAGGCGTTCGACCGACAGGATCCCCTTGGTGACGACCAGCTCGTCCCCGACGACGGCGAACGTGAAGCGCCACCAGCTCAGCGCCGAGAAGACGAACAGTGCGGCCGCTGCGACGAGCGCGAGCGCGGCGATGCCGATGCCGATCCCGCCCTGGGTCACGAACACGACTGCGGCGACGAGGGCGGACAGGCCGAGCCGGCGGACGAACCGCATCGCGATGAAGGCGAGCGCAATCGGCGACTGGCGGATCGGTTGCGCGAGCAGCTCGCGGTCACCGGGCGCCGGTGGCGGCTGCCAGTTGGGCGGCGGGAGCGGCTCGCCGCCGGGTTCGGTCGTCATCGCCCGCCGGTGTCGTCGGCGACGTCGGCCTCGGCGTCGGCGAGCTCGCTGGCCCGATCGGCGACCACCTGCTTGAGGCGTTCTGCGAGCTCGACACGCAACCCGGGGATCGCAATGCTCCCGCCGGCGGTGCGCATCTGCAGGGTGGCGAGGCCGAACCGGCGATCGAGCGGTCCGCGATGGATGGCGACGTGCTGGACCCGAGCGAACGGCACGGTCGCCACGGCACGGCTGATCACGCCACTCCGGTACGACACGTCCTGCTCGCGCACGAGGAACCCCATGTAGCCGACCTCGATCCGGCGGGCGAGCGCGACGAGGGCGACGAGGGCGACGAGAACGGCCCCGACCACACCGACGACCCAGGACGAGGACAACAGCGCCACGGTGAGCGCGGCGACGGCCACGACGGCGCCGAACGCGCCGGCGGCCACCATCCGCATGCGGAGATACGCCGGGTCGAGGGACTCGAAGGCGCCCGCCTCGACGCGAGGCAGGGTGCCGAGGTCGAGCGTGTCGTTCGTGAACTCGGCGGGCTGTTGGCTCGGTCCCGTCACGGCAACGAGGGTACGGGCTCGTCGCCGGCGCCGCGCACGCGCGCCGGCGGTCAGCCGACGGGCGCGCCGAGCTGGTCGGCGGCTCGGTCGAGGATCGCCCTCGCCGACGTGTGATCGCCGACCGCCCGGTAGGCACCGGCGAGCGCGAGGTAGCTGCGCTCGTGATACGGGTCGGCCTCGAGAGCGGTTCTCGCCATGTCGATCGCCTCGGCCGGGCGCCGTGTCGCGACGAGCAGCTCGGCTGCTCTGCAGGCGGCGCGCACGAAGCGGCTGCCGACGTGGATGCGCTCGAGGTCGAGCCACTCGTGGTCGAGGTCCGCGGCGAGGTCGCCCCGCCAGAGTCCGGCAGCCTCCACCAGCACGGGCAGCGCCTCGGTCGGCCGTCCCCGCCGCTCGGCGTCGTCGGCTCGCTCGAGCAGGTCGTTGAACCGCCACAGGTCGACATCGAGGCTCCGGTGGAGCGTGAGGTGCTGGCCGTCCGCCCGGACGAACCATGCCGCGTCGCGACTCGTGCGCTGCGGTTCCAGCACGCGGTGGACGTAGTTGAGCGTCGTCCGCAGGTTCTTGCCCGCCTTGTCGGGATCGAGGTCGGGCCAGAGTGCCGCCGCCGCCCGGTTGCGGCTGCTCTCCGGGTTGAGCACGAGCCACACCAGCAGCGCCCGCACACGCTCCCGCCGCCAGTCGGGGTCTGCCGTGTCGGACCGGTTGACCGTCAGGCGCGTCTCGCCGAGCAGCCGGACCGCCACCGGTTGGTCGGGCGGTGTCGGGGTGCGAGCCCGCAGCTCGCGCGCCGCCGCACCCAGCGCGGGGTGCTCGATCCATCTTGCGAGCGCGTCGCGCGCCGGTCGGCCCCAGTGCTCACACAGCCATGCGGCGAGTCGGCCGGCCTCGTAGCGGCCGGCGTGTGCCCCGTACACGGCGAGCTCCATGGCCCAGTTGACCGGCAGCCGGGCGGCGATCAGCCCCGGCTCTGGCCACCGCATCGTCGCGATCGCACCGAGGTCGTCGCGTTCGCGCGCACCGGCGAACGCTGCGGCGAGATACCTCCCCTCGACGAGTGACGGCCCGAGGTCGGCCGTCTCCCAGAACGAGCGCGTCTCGGGGACGAGGACGTACGGGAACGTGAGGAAGCTCCGCAGCATCTGGTCGCTGATGCCCTCGCCCAGCGGGAGGTGCTCGAGGATCGCTCGGAGCGTCGTCGCTGCTGCCTCCTCGTTGCTCTCGACGACGTCGATGACCATCCGGACGCCGACGAGTTGGGCGGCGATGAGGCTGCCCGGCGCCGCGCCGGCGCCCTCCTCGGCAGCTGCGAGCAGGCGCCGAGCCGACGCGATGTCGCCGGCGTTGGCCCGGCAGAAGGCGAGGAACGAATTGGTGACGAACCGGTCTCGGGCGCCGTACTCGGGCCCGAGCCCGTCGGCCGGCCAGTCGTGGATCACCTCGGGGTGGCCGGCCCACCAGTGGCACCCGAGCTCGGTGCTGAGCGCGCCGGGGATCGCGAGGTGTCCACTCTCGATGTCGCGGGGCACCGCGGCGAGCGCCTCGTGGGGACGGCCGAGATTGCCGAGTGCGTGCGCCACGAGGTGGTCGCGTGTCGCGCTCCACAGCAACGGGAGCTGCGTCGGATCGATGGCCTCGACCGCTGCGAGCTGATCCCGTGGTCGGCCGCGCACCAGCGCCAGCCACGCGTCGCAGAGCAGGACGAACGGTGCGGCCGGTGGATGGTGCTCGCTGAGCCGGCGGATGCGTTCCTGCACGGCGAGCACCCGATCGGGCTCCCCCGAGATGCGAGCGACGTATCCGAGGTGCGAGAGCGACACCAGTTCGAGCTCGTGGTTGCCGGCCAGCCGGAACCCCTCGGCGGCGGCGTCGAGCGCGTCGGTCGCCTCGGCGGTGGTCGGATCGCGCTCGCGCTCGATCAGGCCGGCGAGCAATCGGCCGACCGGTGCCTCGGCGTCCCCGCGGGGGATCGTCGCCTGCCATCGGCGCAGCAATTGGGGGCGGAGTCCGCCCACGACGCCCTGCGCCACGGCGTGCTCGAGCGTGACGAGCAACTCGTCGTCGGCACCGCCCTCGGCGCACAGATCGATCGCACGCTCCAGAGCGTTGCGCCCGCGGGCCACGCGGGCAGCCGCGACAGCCGCTGCGGCGCGTTCGCCCTCGGTCAGCTCGTCCGCGAGCAGTTCGCCCCAGAGGTCGTGGAGCTGCGCCCAGCCGCCCGTCCAACGAACCAACGGCAGCTCGCCGACGAGGTCGAGGAGTGTCAGCCCGGTCACGGCGGCGGCGACCTCGTCGTCGCCACCGCCGACGAATGCGAACCGGGCGAGATCCCGACGGCGTGCGGCGTCGAGTGCCCGCAGCGCCTCTTCCTCGAGGTACGTCCGCGGGTCCGATCCGCGGGCCCGTGCCGCGAGCTCGACGAAGGCCGGCCAGCCCTGGGCAGGGTCGAGCGCGTCGGCGTCGACGCCGCGCAGGTTGGCGAACTGGACGACCTCGTCGGCTGTCATCATCAGATCGGACTGCGTGACCTGCTCGAGCTCGCCGCCGGCGTCCAGCCGCGCCGTCGGCACGTCGATGCGTCGGCGGCCCGATGCCAACACGTGCCCGTTGCCGGGCAGGTGTGCGAGCAGGTCGGTGATCACCTCAGCGGTCGGCAGCAGCTGGGTGTCGTCGAGGATCAGGCAGACCTGCTGCGGCGAGACCGCCAGCACCATGTCGGCGATCTGCTCGACCGGGTCGCGTTCGGGTGCGTCCGGATCGCCGCCCAGCGCCTGCTGGCAGGCCGCGAGCAGTCCCGCGAGCAGGCGGTCGGTGACCCGGTCGGCCGCCTCGCACGGATACCAGACGTCGATCTGCTCGGCCTCGGACTCCATCGCCTGGGCCAGCAGCGTCGTCTTGCCGCAGCCCGCACCGCCCACGACGAGCGTGAGGCGCGCCTCGAACCGACGGCGGAGCTGGTCGATCAGACGTTGCCGGTGCACCACCGCTCGGCGCGGCACGGCGCCCGTCGCCTCGCTGATCGACATGGCGCGACGTTAGGTCCACGTGCGTCAGCGAGCCGTCAGCGGGCGATCCGAACACCTCGCTGACGTTTCGCTGTCGACACGCCGGTAGCCGTGGCCGCATGAGAAAGATGGGTGGGAAGACGGTGGGAACCATCGGCGTCGCGCTGGCCGCGACCGTGGCCGTCGGCGCAGTGTCCGCGTCGGCGGCGCCACGGCAGTCGGGCGGCATGGCGATGATCGATCGGGGCATCGCGTTCGTCATGCAGGATCTCGAACGGGTCGAGGCGGCACGGTTCGCGCCGGTGACCGATCCGCACGACGACGTGCCCGGTGAGCCGAACCCGATCCGAACGGTCGGAGCGAAGACGTTCGCGTTCGACGGGAGCACCGCGGACCCGTCCTCGTTCGCTCCCGAGGCGCTTTCCGACGTGCTCTCGACGCTGAACGCCGGCGACACCGGGTACTTCGTGAACCAGCTCGCGTTCACGCTCGTCGTCGCGGGACTCGATCGATCGCCCTCGCTCAGCAACGCTGCGATCAGCGAGGTGTCGGTCGCCTGGGCCCTGTTCGGCCTCCCCGTACTCGAGAGCTCGCAATACGCCAACGACCCGCTGGAGGGGTACGGCAACGTCGTGAGCACGGCGATGGTCGACGGGCAGACGATGACCGGGTTCAGCTTCGTCGACGAGGGCGCGTTCGCCCCGGGCGCCAACCCGATCCCGACCTTCGGCTTCTGGCGGGCCGACGCCTACTACCAGGCGTGGGTGCTGCCCGGGATTCCCGAGCGGATCGGCGTCACCTCGTCGGACGCCGGCGAGGTGAGTCTCTCGTCGATGACCGCGCAGCACCAGACCGTGACGGTGCCGACCGTCGTGACGGACCAGAACGACCCCGACGTGCAGGCTGAGTCCGCGGAGGCCGTCGCCGGCCTCACCGGCGAGCTGTCGGCGACGCCGCCGGTCGGCGTCGAGCCGGTCGACGAGGACGCCGGGGCGGTCGACGATGACGTCGAGCCGGTCGACGAGGACGTCGGGGCGGGTGATGAGGTCGCCGGGGGTGACGTACCGGACGCGGTCGACGAGGGAGCCACCGAGGCCGACGCGCCGGCCGACCCCGAGGTCGCCGCCGAGGAGGGCCAGGACGAGGAGCAGGACGCGGAACGAACCGCGGCCCCGGCGCCCGACGAACCAACCGAGGAGCCCACCACCGCCGAGGCGGTGGGCGCGCCGACGCCGGCCACCGGCGAGGATGCGGACGACAGCGATGATGGCGGGCCGAGCCCGGCACTCGTCATCGTGCCGGTCGTGGTCGTAGGCATCGTGATCGGGTACATGGTCTACCGGCGCCGAAACGGGAAGACGGAGGTGTCGTTCGAGCCGGCGCCCGCCGCGACGACGGCAACTCCGTCCAGCAAGACGGTCGCGGCGATGCCGGATGCCGACCGACTCCAGGTGCGCCAGGACATGCGGCGAGCGTGGGACCTCCGACGAGCCCTGGGCGCCGGCGCGACCTGGACCGAGGGCGGCTGGATGCCGATGCCCAAGGGTGCCGAGACCGACGCCGACATCGACCTGGATTGGGGGCACTGGCCGTCCCTGGTCGACACCGTCGGAGAGTCCCCCGAGTGGAGCGGTGTACTGATCAACATCGTCACGCTCGAGCGGCTCGCGCCGGGGCAGGACGGCTACGCCGAGCAGCTTGCCGAGCTCGGCTTGGAGCCGCCCGATGCACCGGAGCAGACGATCGTCGGCGTCGGGTTCGCCGCCGAGCGAGCTCGTGGCATCGGGATCCGGACGCTCGACGGCCTCACCACCGACCAGGCCGTGAGGCTGCTCACGCAGCACATCGAGCGATTGGGCGCAGATGTGCTGAGCTTCTTCTCAGACCGCATCGTCGAGCGCTGTCTCTCGCGGGGTCGACAGGCCGTCCCCGGCAACTGGTTCGCTCCCACGCTGGGTGACATGTTCGGAGACGCTCAGCTGCCGAGCGGTACGTCGGGCGGCTGGTCGGGCTTCTTCGTCAACGGCGGGGACGGCCGGGTGCTCGCATCGGGCGACGACGGGTACGACGAGCTGGTCGAGCTCTTCGGCTTCGACGGTCCGATCGAGCGCTCCGACGCGATGATGGCGACCGTCATGGACGAGGTGGTGGTGCTCTGAGGTTTGTTTGCCAGACTGTCGAGCGTGACGGTCATCGACTCGCCTGAGCATCGTGACGCGCTGGAGAACCAGTTCGGCTTGGCGGACCGCGTCGTCGACGAGGCGGCGCTCGCCAACTCGGTCGACCGGTTCCGCGAGCGAGGCATCACGCTGCCGACGTTCGCACAACTCGCCGACCCCTCGTCGTTCGACCACGCCGAGCGGGTCGGCGACGCCGACCATCACGGCCAGGACGCCCGCAACCTCTGGCGCGTGCACTGGTACAACGACCTGGCCGGCGGCAGGGTCGACGTGCCGCAGCACGTCGTGCTGCCGACCGAGCTGACCGGCGTCGAGAGCCCGATCATCGTCGTGTTCGGCGATCGCTTTCCGATGATCACCGCGCACAAGGTGCTCGCCGCGTACTCGTGCCTCGCGCCCCGCGTGGTGACGGGCCAGTTCGACCCGACGCACCACCGCGCGATCTGGCCGTCGACGGGCAACTACGCCCGCGGCGGCATCGCGATCAGCCGCATCATGGCGAGCCGCGGCGTGGCGATCCTCCCCGAGGGGATGAGCCAGGAGCGGTTCGACTGGCTCCAGCGGTGGTGCGAGAACCCCGACGAGGACGTCATCCGCACGTTCGGCACCGAGTCGAACGTCAAGGAGATCTACGACGCCTGCAACGAGCTCGCCGAGGACCCGGGGAACTTCGTCCTCAACCAGTTCAGCGAATTCGGCAACCACCTCGGCCACTACACGGTGACCGGGCGGGCGCTCGGCCATGCGTTCGAGACCGTGCGCGCCGAGCTCCACGCGTCGGAGGGCCGCGACCTCCACCTCGCCGCGTTCGCGTCAGCGACCGGTTCCGCCGGCACCATCGCCGCCGGCGACCGGCTGAAGGACGACTACGGCGCTCGCATCGTCGCCGTCGAGGCGCTCGAGTGCCCGACGATGCTCGAGAACGGCTACGGCGAGCACAACATCCAGGGCATCGGCGACAAGCACATCCCGCTGATCCACAACGTGATGAACACCGACGTGGTCTGCGCGATCAGCGACGTCGCCACCGACGAGCTCGACGTGCTCTTCAACACCGACCAGGGTCGCGAGTACCTGTCGCGTTCGAAGGGCCTGAGCGATCAGCTGATCGACGCACTCCCGCACTTCGGCTTCTCGTCGATCTGCAACACGCTCGCGGCGATCAAGACCGCCAAGCTGCTCGACCTCGGGCCCGAGGACGCCCTGATCACCGTCGCCACCGACGGCGGCGAGCTGTACCCGAGCGAGCGGGCCAAGACGCTCACCCGCAGGTACCACGACGAGTACAGCCACACCGACGCCGCCGAGGCGTTCGGCCAACACCTCGGCCACGTCACCACCGAGCACATGATCGACATGACCGAGGCCGACCGGCGCCGCGTCTTCCAGCTCGGCTACTACACCTGGGTCGAGCAGCAGGGCACCCCGTTCGAGCTGTTCGAGGAGCGACGCTCGCAGGACTTCTGGCGCGGGCTCCGCCGGTACGTCGGCGTCTGGGACGAGATGATCGACGAGTTCAACCAGCGGGTCGCCGAGCCGGCGGGACGATGACGGTCGGGTCGAACGAGAATCGGGCGAGGGCGAAGGACATCCCGGCGCTCGCCCCGGCCGCCAGCACGCGCCGAGGTCCCGGCGTGGGATCGATGGTGGTCAACCCGGCCGGGATCGAGGCGCTCACGACGTTCCCGAAGTCGGGGAACACGTTCCGCACCCGGGCGACGCCGTACTCCTGAAACCCCTCGTCCCAGCGGCGACCCGTGGCGGCGTGCACGACGACCTCGTCGAACCCACCCAGGTCGATCGCATCGCGCGCGGCCAACTCGTGGAGCGATCGATCGGCGTGGTGGAAGAGGCCCGGCCCGTCGGCGACGAACCCGATCCCATCGGGCCAGGCTCCACGGGCTTCGTCGGCGACGTAGCGACGGCCGGTCGGCAGCGTCGCGTAGCAGAGCGGGAGCAGGTCCGAGCGTGCCGAGAACGAGAACCGCCACGGCGTGTCGCCGGGTTCGAGGATCGTCACGGCGACGCCGTCGCCGATCGTCATCGCGGGGAATCGCCGGCGCAGGTCCGCGAGGCTCGAGACGCGGTACTGGTCCGGGCGGATGGCGCCGCCCTCCGACGTCGTGAACTCCGCTGACACCAGCAGCACACGCTGGGCGCCATCCGTCTCCAGGAGCGCTTGTGCGATCTGGGCGCCTCGCAGCCAGCCGTTGCAGCCTTCGAGCACGTCGAACGCCGAGCAGTCGAACATGCCGGCGAGGTTGGCGATGACCGCGGCCTGGGCGGGCTCGAGGACGGCGCGGTCCACCGACGTCGAGATCAGCACATCGATGTCGCCGGGGGAGAGGGAGGCTGCGGCGAGTGCCTCCTCGATCGCTCCCGCAACGGCGTCGCGCACGGCACCGTCATCCGAGGTCCAGTATCGCCCGCGCGCCCCGACGTACGAGAGCAGCCTCGACAGCCGTCGCCGGATCCGCCGCTCGTCGGCCGCGCCGAGCGGGCGACTCGATGCGACGACCTGCTCGGCGAGCTCGTCGTTCGAGATCGATCGATCACCCGGCCGGAAGACGAGACTGCGAATCCGCACGCGTATCCTCCCACTCGAGCGCTCGCCGGGGCGCGGTCCGGGTGGTCATCCCAGTTTGAGCTGGACCTTGACGCCGGCCGCTCGCACCACGAAGTACACGAGCACGACGCCCGCCCCGACGACGGACCAGCCGAACACCGACAGACCGAGGAACCCGTCGGGTTCGGCGAGCATGACGACCGCAGTGAGGCCGATGCCGAAGAGGTCCGCCACGACCCGGAGATAGAAGCGCCGCCTGGCCTCCTCGGTCTTCTTGGCGCGGTCGACCATCCTGAAGCCGATGACGAGGCGTGCGAGGAAGGCGACGAACACGATGATCCCGACCCTCATGGCAGGCCCGAGATCGCTGGTGCAGCCGGCGCCGTCGCTGAGCTCGCACTGGGCCGAGTTGCGCAGCTCGGCTGCCATCCAGAGCACCACACCGCCGGTGAGGAGATCCATGTACAACCACGGTTGTGCGTACGGGAGGCCGAGCTCGCCGTGGAGCTCGGCCAGCACGGCGTACACCTCGGCGAAGATGAAGATGAGCACGACGAGCAGCAGCAGCCCGGCCGGGAACGGGTCGGCGTCCTCGATGTCCGCGAGGATGTCCGCCGCGTTGGCGAGCATCACGATGAGGAGCACCGCCATGGCGATGCGCACGAAGCCGAAGTGGTCGGACGGTGCCCGCGACATCGATGCCTCGCCCCCTAGTCGAAGACCGCGAGCACGAGGACGATCATCGCCACGACCAGGAGCACGCCGCCTGCGACCCACGCCGTCTGGGGCTGGGACTGGGGCGTCGCGCTCGCCTCGGTGTCGTTCGCTGTGTCGCTCGTGGTGGCGTTCGTCGTGTCGGTCGCCTCGGTGCTCGTGTCGGCGGCCTCCGCGACGGCGGGTGCTCCGATCTCGGACTTGAGCATCTCGATCAGGCGAGCCGAGTCCCGGCTCCACTGAGCGGAGTCGATCGGGAACGCGTGCCAGCTGTGCAGGTCTTGCAGCGACGGGGGGAGTTCGTCCCGCTCGGGCATGTCGGCCCCTTCGAGCAGGACCGGCACGACCTTGACCTCCCTCGCGAGCGCACCTTCGATCTCCTTGCGCAACAGGTCGCCCTCGAGGGTCAGACGCTGGCGGTCGTCCTCGTCCACGGCGTGGAGCCAACCGGGCCCGATCGCCACGAGGACGGCCGACGCGGCGTCGAGCTCGGCGTTGATCCGCTCCTCGTAGCGCTCGATGCGGAGGCTGTCGACGTCGCGGAACGGGTCGAACGCGCCGTCGTTCTTGATGTCGTTGAAGAGCCGATCCACCTTGAAGCTCACGTCCTCCCGCCGGTACGCGATGAAGATCCTCGGCTTCTCCGAGACTGCGGGCTCTCGCTCGTCCATATCGGCGCCCCCTCGGACCTGTGTGATCCGGTCGCTGCGAACCAGCCTAGTCAGCGGGTCGTTGCGAGCATTCGGAAATACCCGCCGCCACAGCACGGGCGAGGCGGCGATCGATCAGTCCAACCGACCCGGGCTGCCGCGTGTCACGATTGACGTCGTGATCGCCGGGTTCAAGTGTGCCGTCTGTGGAACGGACGTCGACATCGGTACTCCGTTCGCCTGGCGATGCCCGCAGGCGACCGCCGACGATCCGTACCACGTCTTGCACATCGTGCGGTCGGACTCGCTGCCGCCCGCACTCGACGACCCGAACCCGTTCCTGCGGTACGGCCCGCGACTGGCGTGGTGGGCGTTCGCGCAGGCCAACGGCATGACCGGCGACGCGTGCGCGGCGATCACCAGGGAGGTGGCCGCCGACTTCGTCGTGACGTCGTTCGAGCGATCGGACGCCCTGTCGTCCGAACTCGACCTCGATCTGTGGGTGAAGGACGAGACCGGCAACGTCGCCGGCTCCCACAAGGCGCGTCACCTCGCCTCGATCCTGATGCACCTGCGTGCTGCCGAGTCGCTCGGGCTGCTCGCTGGGCGCCCGCCGCTCGCGATCGCCTCGTGCGGTAACGCAGCGCTCGCCGCCGCCACACTCGCCGCCCGCGTCGACTGGCCGCTCGACGTGTACGTGCCGACATGGATGGACGACGCGTTCGGCTCCGAGATCGAACGGTTGGGCGGCCGGATCCACCGCTGCGAGCGTCGCGACCACGACCCACCGGGTGACCCGGCCATGCTGCGATTCCGCGACGCACGCGATGCCGGTGCGATCCCGTTCACCGTGCAGGGGCCCGAGAACGCGTACTGCCTCGACGGCGGCCGCACGCTCGGGTGGGAGATCGCCGACCAGGCTGTGCTCGCCGGCGTGAAGCTCGATCGCGTGGTCGTGCAGGTCGGAGGCGGAGCGTTCGCGGCGTCGGTCGGTGCCGGCCTCGGACATGCAGTCCGGCTCGACACGGTGCAGGCCGAGGGCTGTGCGCCGCTCGCCGCGACGTGGGACCGCATCGCCTCGATCGAGCAACCCGAGCGCTACTGGAGCCAGGTGATGCGGCCGTGGCCGGAGCCGCACTCGATCGCAGACGGCATCCTCGACGACGAGACGTACGACTGGATCGCCGTGACCGAGGCGATGGTCGAGAGCGGTGGCCGGCCGATCGTGGCGCTCGAACGCGACATCGTTCGGGCCCGGCAACTCGCGACCGACGCCGGCTTCGCGGTCAGCGCCACCGGCGCCGCCGGGCTCGCCGGGGTGCTCACGGCTCGGGAGCACATCCACGACGGCGACCACATCGCCGTCGTGATGTCCGGCGTGGCACGCTGAGGTCCATGCAGGAGGCCGTGCCAGGGTTCGAGCCGGAGTACGGCGAGCCCGACGATGCGGCGCCGGTCGACGACGCGCCCGGCGCGGTGGTCGTCGGCTTCGACGTCGACGTCGTCGATGCCTGGCTGCCGACCGTCACCGACGTGACCGGCCCGATCCGCTGGGAGCGTCTCCCGGGTGGTCACTCGAACCTCACGTACCTGCTCACCGACGCCGCCGGGCGCGAGCTGGTCATCCGCCGGCCCCCGCAGGGCGAGTTGCTCCCCAAGGCGCACGACATGTGGCGCGAGTACCGCATCATCGACGCGCTCTGGGCGACGGCGGTGCCGGTGGCCGAGCCGATCGCCTACTGCGACGACCGCAGCGTCGCCGAGACGCACTTCTACGTGATGGGCAAGGTCGAGGGCGAGGCCCTCTACACGGGCGAGGTGGTGTCGAACTGGCTCGACGAACCCGCCCGCCGTCGCGCCGGCGAGTCGTTCGTCGACGTGCTCGCCGCGTTGCACGCGGTCGACATCGACGAGGTCGGGCTCGGTGAGCTGGGGAGGCGCGACGGCTACGTCGCCCGGCAGCTGAAGACCTGGTACGGCTCGTGGAACGCCTCGATCGAGTACGCCGACCACGACGACGAGCGGATCCACGACCTGCATTCGATGTTGACCGATCGATTGCCCGAGCAGGGCCCGGCTCGCGTCGTGCACGGCGACTACGGCCCCCACAACGGGCTGTTCGCCCGGGACGGCACGCTGATGGCGGTGCTCGACTGGGAGATCGCGACGCTCGGCGACCCGCTCGCCGACTTCGCCTACTCGCTCAACGCCTGGGTCGAGCCGGGCGACGTCGGCGTCTATGGCGCCGACCCGCCGACGGCGCTGCCGGGCTTCCCGAGCCGCGACGAGCTGACCGAGCGCTACGCGGCAGCCACGGGCGCCGACCTCTCGCAGCTCGCGTACTACCGGACGTTCAACTCGTTCAAGACGGCGTGCATCCTCCACGGCGTCTACGCCCGCTACCGCGCCGGCCAGAAGAGCTCGGACGACGTCGACCTCGACATGCTCTTCGCTCGGATCGGGCTGTCGACCGACGCCGCGATCACGATGTCGGCCGAGATCGGGTGACGTCGACCCAGTCACGTCGACGCAGTCACGTCGACGCAGTCACGTCGACGCAGTCACGTCGACCACATCGACCAAGGAGACCGAATGAGCGAACAGAGCATCGGCACGCTCGAGCACGTGCGGCCGGACGCCTCGGCCGACAGGGTCCACGAGATCCTCGAGCGCGACGGCGCGCTGATCATCGACGACCTCGCGCCCATCGACACGATCGACCGGATCGCCGACGAGATGGCCCCGTACGTGGCGGCGACTCCCGGCGGGAGCGACGACTTCTCGGGTCGCAACACGCGCCGGACCGGGGCGCTGGTCGCGCGCTCACCCGCCAGCCACGAGTTGATCCGGCATCCGCTGATCCTCGACGTCACCGGCCGGCTCCTGCACCGCGCGAAGAGTTATCAGCTCCACCTCACCCAGATGATCTCGATCGGGCCCGACTCACCGGGGCAGCAGATCCACCGCGACCAGTGGGCGTTCGACTTCTTCGACTTCCCGGCCGACCATCACGTGCAGTGCAACACGATCTGGGCGATGACGGACTTCACCGAGGAGAACGGCGCCACGCGCGTGATGCCCGGGAGCCAGGCGCTGCCGAACAGCTTCGAGCACACCGTCGACGAGACGGTGCCGGCCGAGATGTCCAAGGGCTCGTGCCTGCTCTACACCGGCAAGGTGTACCACGGCGGCGGCGCCAACCGTTCCGGCTCGGTCCGTGCAGGGTTGAACATCACCTACGACGTCGCCTGGCTGCGCCAGGAAGAGAACCAGTACCTGTCCGTACCCCGTGACATCGCCGAGCAGCTCGACGACGACATGCTCCGGCTGATGGGCTACCAGCTCGGCGCGTACGCGCTGGGCTACATCGACGACGTGCGCGATCCGCTCGACGCGATCCGCGGGGGCCGCGGCGCGATGAGCTTCGGCGGACGGGCCCGCTGACCGGCGGGCAGCGGACCGCGCCCGATCGGGCAGCGCGGCGCGCCGAAATCCGGGCGAGCACGTCCCCGGTTCGGCGTACGCTGGAAGCACGGAACAGCAGCGCGACCGCTCTCCGCACCGAGCCCGACTCGGTTGGCTCGGATGTGGCGTCCTGGTCGCCTTCGTCGCGCTCGTCACCCCGGGCAGTGCGCCGCTCACCGCACAGTCCGTCGCCGAGCCGGCCGAGGTGGTGTCGCGTCTCCCTGGGGGCGGCGGGCCGTTCACGAACTCGAACTTCGACTCCTCGATCTCGCACAACGGCCGTTGGGTCGAGTTCGGGAGCTCGTCCGAGGTGCCTCGGGTCGCGTTGCGTGGCCGCATCGCCGACACCACCGACGCGGTGTCGGCCGGCGAGAGCGTCAACGGGTCGATCAGCGGCAACAGCTGCGTCGTCGCCTACTCCGACACCGGGACCAACGTCGGGTCCGGCACGATCTACGGCGTGTTCGCGTTCGATCGGTGCAACGACACGACGACGCTGGCCGGGGCCGCGTTCGCGCCCGAGGGCAGCAGCTCGCCGCCGTTCCCGGTCCCCAATCGCGACGGGTCGGTGATCGCCTGGTCGACCGAATCGGCGATCAACTACTCGACCCGCTCGGGTTCCGAGTACGTACAGGCCGAACCGATCACCCCGGCCGGCCTCGGTGACGTCGGTCGCAGGGTGGCCATCTCGGACAACGGCCGGCTGATCACGTTCGACGCCATCGGTACCGAGACGTCGCAGCCGAACGCCGGAATCAGGTCGGTGTTCCTGCTCGACGTGCAGAACCCCACGGCGATCGAAGCGATCGCGGCCGATGCGTCCGGCGTCCCGTTCGGGCCCGCCTTCGGGCCGTCGATGTCGGGCAACGGCTCGATCGTCGCCTACACGTTCCGCTCGTCGGACATCGCCACTGCGTTGCTGGTCCGCGACCGGGCGAACGGCCAGGACCGTGCGATCTCGGCTCAGGCCAGGAATCCAGCGGTCAGCCGCGACGGCAACTACGTCGCCTTCGAGCTCGTGGGCGGTGAGATCGCCGACATCTACGTCGCCCGGTCCACCGGCCCGTTGCCGTTCGAGTCCGTCGAGATCGACCTCGTGTCGTACGTCGACGGCGACCCGACGACGAACACCGGTGGTTCGGCATCCGACCCCGCGATCTCGGCGCACGGGCGATGGGTCTCGTTCGACTCCTTCTCGCCGTTCCTGCTGGTACCGGCCGAGCCGGTCTTCCACCAGTCCAGCCACGTGTTCGTGCGGCAGCGCCGTCCCGCAGTCACCGTCGAACCCATCGCCTACGGGACCGTGACCACCGCGGTCGACGGCACGTCGACGGTCACCAGCAACGGGCTCGCCGGCTTCCAGATCACCTCGATCGAAGCCGACGGCGACTACGGCGTGAAGGCACACAACTGCCCATCGGTGCTCCAACCCGGCGCGTCGTGCGAGGTCACCGTGACGTTCTCCCCCTCTGCCGAGGGCCTGCGGACCGGCACGCTGACGGTCCGCGACGACTCGTACCCGACCGACCTCCTCGTCGGGCAGGGCGCCCTGACCGGCACGCTCGAGGGCGTGCCGGTCACGACGACCACCACCACGACGCTGCCGCCAGATCTGGGGCTGACGATCGATCCGGACCCGGTCGAGTTCGGTGAACGGTTGGTGGGTGCGTCGGGGCCGACCGTGGAAGCCACGGTGACGAACATCGGTGATGTGACGGTGACCGTCGAGAGCGTGTCGATCGGCGGGGTCGATGCGGCGGACTTCTCGGTCGTCGTCGACGGTTGTGTCGACGAGGCGCTGTCACCGGGCGCGTCGTGTGAGCTGGATCTGGGCTTCGTCGCGTCTGCGGCGGGCGCCCGGACGGCGAGCCTCGCGGTCGCCGGGTCGAGCGCGACGAGTGCGAGCGCTGTGCTGCAGGGTTCGGGGCGCTTCGACGCCGTGCTCGAGGTGTCGCCGTTGGTGGCCGCCGGCGGTCAGGTGGTCGCGATCCTGGGGTCGGGGTACCCCGCCTCGACGGCGGTGCAGCTGACGACGGACATCGGTCAGTCGCCGATCGACGTGACGACCGATGCCGACGGCGGGTTCATCGTGCAGTTGCTCGTCCTGACGGCCACGCCGCACGGTCCGAGCCCGATCGATGACGTGGCGGTGGTGGGGGAGTACGACGCGGCGCCGGTCGAGGTGCTGGTGGTGCCGTCGCCGGTTCGCCCCCAGGCGACGGCGACCCTCACGCGATCCAGCCGCGCGTACGTCTCCCGGTAGGGAGACGCCGACGCTCGCTCGAGAGACGCCGGTTTCCCGTCAGGGAGATGCCGGCCCCAGCTGGGAGCGACACAGGCTCACGTCGAAGTGCACGGCCTTTGCCGAGCCACCAGTGGTGGCTGAGGACTGGCTCGGTGGCCCGTTCTGCGGGCGTCCGCCTCACGCAGCCTGCTCGGTGATGAAGCCCGAGAAGCTGACGAAGGCGTTGCACGTCGTCGGTGAGGCGGGGAGCAGGGTGCCGGGCTCGACGCACAGCAGGACCGCTTCGATGCGCTGCCCTGCCTCGAACACGTACGGGGCGACGAAGTGGTAGTCGAGGTCGCGGAAGTTCGCGAGCTGGAGCTGGAAGAGGACCTCTCCGTCACGCAGGATCCGCAGCTCGCCGACCGCTCCGGTCGGGTTCTGGAACACGATGTCGGTCAGCTCGAACTCGGTCCCGGCCGCGAAGTCGAGGCCTCCCGAGTCGGCTGGGCCGTTGGGCGGGTCGGACAACCGGACCTGGAAGTCGAACGGCCCTGTCTCGGTCGGCGGTGGCGGTTCGGTGGTCGGCGTGGTCTCGGGAGGTGGTTCGGTGGTGTCGGGCGGTGGCGCCGTGGTGACGGGCGGCGCCGTCGTCACCGGCGGGGGCACGGTCGTGCCGGGCGGTGGCGCCGTGGTGGCCGGGGGCGGTCCCTCGCCACCGCCGTCGAGCGCGTCGAGGCGCTCGTCGAGCGCTGCGACTTCCTCGTCGACCTCGCCGAGCTCTTCCTCGACCACCTCCTCGGCCGTGTCGCGAGCCGCCGACTCGACGGTCGGCTTGAGCACCGTCTGCCACAGGATGAAGAGCAGGATCAACAGCGCGATCAGCGCGAGCAGCGCCTTCCAGAACCACTTCGGGAGGATCGGCTGCTGGACGAACGTGCCGTCGACGATCTCCGGCTCCTCGTCGTCCTGCGCGATGACCACCTGGAACGGCAGGCTCTTGGGCTGGCCGCGCCAGAACCGCTTGCGCGGCCGCACGGTCACCGTGGCGAGCCCCGCCGCGCCCGGCTCGACGGTCAGGTGCGTCGGCTTGATCTCGATCCGGACCAGGCCGTCGGGGTCCAACCCCGTGAACTCGGGCTGGATCGGCGTGTTGCCGTGGTTGTCGACCGCGAGTTGGTGAACTCCCTTGCTCCGGCCCGTCGAGGTGTGCGGGTGCAGCTCGCCCGCCCGGAGGTCGAACGGGGCGATCTGCAGGGTCAGTTCCTCGGCGACCGACCCGTCGGGGTCCTCGGCCGAGATGACGCGGAGCGCGAACGTGAGATCGCCGAGCGGGGTGTCGGCGCTCCGCGGCGGCGAGATCGAGACCGTGACGTCTTCCTCGGTGTCCGGGAAGAGTCGCACCTCCGCCGGGTTGACGACGATCCAGTCCACCGGAATCCCGATGGCCTCGAAGGTGAACTGGTCGACGATCGATCCGGTGTTGCGGACCCGGACCGTGACCTCTGCCGTGCCGCCCGGTTCGACGGGGACGACGGCCTGTCCGAACGATGCGCTGGCGCCCATGTCCCAACCGTACGGCGTCGGGGCGAACCCGTGCAGCAGATTCTTTCGACGCAGGCGTGCCCGATCGGGCGGTCGAGTCTGCTCGTTCGCGCTCGCGGGTCGGCGTCGCGCCAGGCTGCGGGCCCGACGACGGCGCCCGCCAGTGCGGCCGGGGACCCATCACGCCGATATCTCGTCGTCCGATCGTGCCCGTTCAGCTCGCGTTGATCGCACGTTGAGGTCTCCCGTCCATCGTGGCCGGGACACGGACGTGCATCGAGGAGGGCAATCGTCATGGTCGGAAGGTGTGGGGTCTTCGTCTACGGCAGCGACCCGATCTCGCAGGCGGGCGTCGCCTCGCAACTGCGTGGTCGGCCGAGGATCTCGGTCGTCGAGGAGCGTCACATCGACGACGCCGACGTCGCAGTCGTGGTGGTCGACGAGATCGACGAGTCGACGGTCCGCACGGTCCGCGGTATCCAGCGCGACCACTGCCCGAGCATCGTGCTGGTCGCGACCAACGTCGACGACGCGGCGCTGCTCCAGGCCGTCGAGTGCGGGGCGCGGGCGGTGTTGCGACGGTCGGAGGCGACGCCGGAGCGGCTCTCCAAGGCGGTCGAGTACGCCGAGCGGGGTGACGGCGAGATGGCGCCCGACCTGCTCGGCAAGCTGCTCGAGCAGATGAGCCGGCTGCAGCGCGACGTGCTCGCGCCGAGGGGTCTCGGGCCGCAAGGCCTGTCCGAACGGGAAGTCGAGGTCTTGCGACACTTGTCGGAGGGCTCCGACACCGCCGAGATCGCCGAGGCGATGTCGTACAGCGAACGAACGATCAAGAACATCATCCACGAGGTCACCAGCCGTTTGCAGCTCCGCAACCGGTCGCACGCCGTCGCCTATGCGATGAAGGCGGGGATCATCTAGCGGCCGGACGACGGGGACCTCGTGGCCGACGGAGAGGGGTGGGCGTGATCCACGACCTGGATGCATCGCTGCGGAACCTGATCGAGCGGGACGTGATCAACGGCTCGGGCGTCGACCTGGAGTTCGACGCGCCGACCAAGGACTGGGCGGGCAAGCTCAGCAACCCGACGCTCGACGTCTTCCTCTACGACATTCGGGAGGACCACAACCGCCGCGAGGTGATGTTCGAAGACGTTCGCGATGCGGATGGCAAGGTGACCGAGCGCCGCCAGCCGCCCCGGATGTTCAAGTACGGGTACCTGATCACGGCGTGGACGAACTTGCCCGAGGACGAGCATCGCCTCCTGGCGTCGGTGCTCGCCTGCTTCCTGCAGCACGAGCGTCTGCCACCCGAGGTGCTCGCCGGATCGCTCGCCGACTCCGAGCGGCCGATCGTCACCCAGGTCGGGCTCGCACTCGACCAGGACCGCATGTACTCGAACGTCTGGGCGGCGCTCGGCGGCGAGCTGAAGCCGGCCATCAACGTCGTCTGCACGGCGCCGTTCGACGTCTCCCGTGCACTGCCCGTCGGACCACCGGTCACCGAGGAGCCGCGCATCTCGGTCGCCCGACCCGACACCGACGAGGCCGAGACGGTGCGGCCGCGTGGACGTGGCGCACCCTCGGACGAGGACGAGGCGGCGGCCGCACTCCCCGACGAGACGATCCGTGGCGGTGCCGAGGACGAGCCCGGACGCGTCTATCGCGTCCGCGCGATGCCGCGATGAGCGTCGCCGAGCTGACGGCCACCGGCGAGCTGCGGGCCGCCACGCTCGATCGGCTCGGTCAGGTGCATCGCCGTGTGGCGTCGGCAGTGTCGGCGATGCGGGAGGAGGATCCGGCGACGGTCGACCCGCTCCGGGGCCTCTACATCACCGACGATCACGCCGAACGCATCGCCGCGGGGCACCACTCGTCGCCGCCGGCCGAGGATGCTCTCGGCCCCCTCCCGGATGCGCTGGCGACGTGGGCCGACCGGGTCGGCCTCGACGAGACCGAGGTCGACCTCCTCCTGGTCGCCGCGGCTCCGGACCTCGACCGCCGCTACGAGCAGCTGTTCGGGTACCTCCACGACGATCTCACCCGCCGGCGCGCCTCGATCGGTCTGGCACTGCGCCTCGTCGGCGCCGACGCCACCGATCCGGCCAGCCGCCGCCGGTTCGCGGACGACTCGTCGTTGCGCCTGCTCGGTCTCGTCGAGCTCGACGAGGTGGACCGGCCCTTCCTCACCCGCTCGCTCCGGGTGCCCGACCGTGTCGTCGGCGCCCTGCTGGGCGATGCCAGCCCGGCGGCCGGCACCCGGGTCGAGACCGCTGTGCCGATCCGCAACGTCTGGGTCGACCGACTCGCGACGGCGCTCAGGGGCGGCGTGCGACTGGTCTACGTGGGCGACGGGCGCGACCGTTCCGCGCTCGAGCTCTCGGCAGCCGCAGTCGTCGAGGCATCCGGCGAGGCGGTCGTCGTCCACGTGCAGCAGACCACCTCGGCCTGGGCCGTCTCGCTCGCCGATGCGGTGCGGGAGGCGGTGGTCAGGGGCTGCGGGCTCGTGGTCGGCGGCGTCGACGAGATCGCCCGCGCCGAACGGCCGACGATCGAGCGTCTGGTCGGGCTGCCGCGCCCGGTCGTGCTCGTCGGACGGTCGGACTGGGATCCCGAATGGTCGTCGGCGACGCCGCTCGTGGTCGACGCGCCGATGCTGACCCACGACGAACGCGACCGAACGTGGCGACGAGCGCTCGGGTCGGGCACCGACGTGCTGGACGCCGGCGAGGCGACCGTCGCCTTTCGCCTCGGCCCCGACCGCATCCGCCGCGCTGCGACGGCAGCGACGTTGCGTGCCCTGTACCGCAACGCGCGCGTGGCCGAGGACGATCTCCGCTCGGGCGCCCGCCAGCAGAACAC
>JAAUYD010056391.1_pt1 | contig 40103 bp, 33 predicted proteins | sample 7278101 | NCBI WGS metagenome assembly JAAUYD01 (sample SAMN14350128, study PRJNA611818) | marine sediment metagenome | isolation source: surface marine sediment (0.6m) | place: French Polynesia: Moorea | collected 2018-08
ACGTCACGCGCTTCCGCGGATGCCTCGAAGTTCTCGATGCGTTCTTTAATCAGCGAGCTGATTTCAGAAGCTTTGAGTGCCATTTCCTTATCCTCTTTACTTGGTCAGTGCGTTCGACAGGCCGTCCAGCCTCGCCCGCAGTGACCCGTCAATTACGACATCGCCGGCGCGGATCACGGCACCACCGATGAGGTTTTCGTCAATTTCCGTCGTGATGTTCACTTCACGGCCGAAACGCTCGCGCAGCGTTGCCCCCATCTCCTGCAGCCGCGCCTCGCTCAGAGGTGCTGCAGAGGTGATGACTGCGTCCACCGTATTCTCGACCTTCGCCCTGAGTGCCTCGAACTGCTCTGCGATTTCCGGCAGCGCAACGACGCGCCCGTTCTCGAGCAGCAGGCGCAGGAAGTTCGTGCCATGCTTGTTGCCGCCGGCGAACACCGAACCTGCACCAATCGCTTTGGTGAACAGGCCCTGCAGGAACTCGAGTCGCTCCGCATCGGTCAGCGACGGCACTGCAAGGAATTCGAGCACCTGGCCATCCTCGAGCAGCACCCTGGCAGCCTGCAACGACTCGGACAGCTCGGCCAGCGCATTGTTTTCCTGCGCAACCTCGAACGCTGCCTGAGCGTAGGGCCTGGCGACTGTGTTGTTATCGGCCACGGCTTAGATCTCCTGTGCGAGCTTGCCCAGAATGTCGTCGTGCGCCTTGCCGTCGATTTCGCGGTTTAGGATCTTCTCGGCTGAAGCAATCGCGATCGCCGAAACCTGGCCGCGCAGCTCTTCGCGGGCCTTGTTGGTCTCTGCCTCGATCTCCACTTTCGCCGCCGTGAGCTGGCGCTCACGCTCCTTGACGCCGGAATCCTTGCCCTCGGCAACGATTTCGTTAGCGCGGGCATGAGCCTGGTCGAGGATGCCGGTCGCCTGGTGGCGAGCTTCGGCGACGATCTCGTCGGCTTTGGCCTGCGCCTCGACGAGCTTTTCCTGGCTCTTGTCGGCGGCTGCGAGGCCTTCCTCGATCTGCTTCTGGCGTTCCTCCAGCGCATGCAGGATGGGCGGCCAGATGAACTTCATGCAGAACCCGACGAATACGATCATCGCGATCGTCTGGCCCCAGAGAGTGAGATTAATGTCCACGTAATGCTCCTTGCAGCATCTGCAAAGTCACAGTGGAGGGCGGCTTGACGGCGACATATTCGCGGCCAAGACCCCTCCTAAGGAAGCGGTTATACGCCTGCAGGTGCTGTAGCTGCCTGCAGCTGACCGACGAACGGGTTCGCGAATGCGAAGAACAGTGCGATACCAACACCGATCATCGCGACAGCGTCGAGCAGTGCGACGACGATGAACATCTTGGTCTGCAGCATCGGGGCGAGTTCCGGCTGACGGGCAGCGCCTTCGAGGAAGCGGCCGCCGAGCAGGCCCATGCCAATACCGACACCAAGGGCGCCGAGGCCGATCAGAAGAGCAACAGCGATTGCCGTCAAGCCAATAACAGTTTCCATCAGTTTCTCCTACGGAGGGTCAATTAAATTAGTGTTTCTCAGATGCCAGACTCAGATAAACGATAGTCAGCATCATGAAAATAAATGCCTGCAGCGTCACGATCAGGACGTGGAACACGGCCCAGCCGAAGTGCAGCGGCAGTTGCCAGATCCCGAGCAACGCAATCAGGATGAAGATCAGTTCACCGGCAAACATGTTGCCGAAGAGTCGCAGGCTCAGGCTGACCGGCTTGGCCAGCAGCGCGACGCTTTCGAGAATGAAGTTGAACGCGATGATAAACGGCGCCGCCAGCAGTCCGGCGCCCTTCAGCGGCGGGGCAATCGGGTGCAGCGTCAGCTCGCCGATGAAGCCAGTGATGCCCTTGTTCGCGATCGTGTAGTAGATGATGAGCAGGAATACAGCAATCGACATGCCGAACGTGATGTTGACGTCGGTCGTTGGCACGACCTTCATGTATTCGATGCCGAGCGCGTAAGAAAGCATCGGAATCCAGTCGACCGGAACCAGGTCCATCAGGTTCATCAGAAAGACCCAGACGAAGATCGTCAGGCCCAGCGGAGCGATCAGGTTGCTCTTGCCGTGAAACGTCTCTTTGACGCTCGAATCGACAAATTCGACGATGATCTCGACAAATGCCTGCCATTTCGTGGGTTTTTCGACGGAGGAAGCCTTGGCGACGCGCCAGAACAGGAAGCAGAAAATCAGGCCGAGGAACACGGACCAGAACATCGAGTCGACGTTAATCGCCATGGGGTTGCCGGCGCACTGGTTCCAGACCCACTCGCCGGTCTCGTTCTTGCAGGCCTGCAGGTTCTGCAGGTGATGTGTGATGTACTCGCCTGACGTTTGGGGCCCGTGTCCGCCTTCAGCTGCCATTCGTGTTACTCGTTCTCGTGTCTGTGTCGTCCCGCATCAGGAACCCTCCGAAGACGGTTAGCTGCGAGGCGATGAAACCTGCAAATAACGCCGCTGCGTTGAGCGGCCTGACTGACGTAAATACGAGCGTGAATAACAGCACGGTCAACGCCAGTTTTCCCATTTCGCCAACCCAGGCCGCCCGCTTGAGGGCGCCGGGGTCCCGGCGAGGCACTACCAGTCGCAGCCCTAAAAAGGCATTCGGGAGCACGCAAACCAGGCTTCCGAGCAGGGCCGAATAGCCAGCGACGCTTCCAAACAGACTCCACAGGACTGCGGCAAGACCCAACCCGACCAGAAACTGCCACATCAGCACGCGGGCGATAGTGGAAGTCATTGTTTCTTATGCCTCTCGCACTAAAAACGCCACGTCCATCGGGCGTTCCCGGGGGGTGTGGCGCTTTGGTTGGTTTTTCCAGGCGGGCCTCGAAAATTGCTCGCGCATTATAGTGGTGGGCCCTCGGCATGGCAATACAAAACACGGCCTGTTTTGATCTTCTTTTCGGCCATTTTTCCCGGGGTTTTTAGGGGGTTTCAGCCGACACCGCGAGTACGACATAAGTCCGCCCGAAACGGGCTCAAGAATGTGAGCGAGTCGCCGTTAACGCTCCTGTCCGCTGAACTAACATGTCAGGCCATGCTGTTAATTTCCAGTGAAACTGTCAGGGCCCATCAAGCGCTGAACGACGTCGTTCGCGAGATGAGCTTCACGCCCGGCTACTTCGCCAGTGCGGCGACCTTTGCCGAGCTCATGAACGGCCAGTCCCGGCGCATCGTGATCCTGACTGAAGGTGATGTAACGCCCGAGACCCTGCGGGCGCTCAAGGGCGCGCGTGACCGTACTCCCTTTGGCATCATCGTTGCCGCGGACCGCAAGACGCTGCGCAGCAGCGACCGGGCCGAGCTCGCGGATCAGCTCGCCGACTTTGACAATATTGAATGGGTCGGCGAGGAGTTCGATTTCGACAAACTGTCCGGCTCGGCCCGCCGCTGCCGGCGCCGTATGCTCCGCTTTTCCCAGCAGGAGATAGAGGTCGCGATCGACGATGGCCAGTTCGTCTTGCGTTACCAACCCAAGGTTGAACGCAGCTCGGACAGTGAATGGTTGACCCGCGAGGCCGAGGCACTCATTCGCTGGCACCACCCCGAGCATGGCCTCGTCAGCCCGCTCGAATTCCTGGCCGAGGCCGAGGCTTTCGGCCTGATGGCGCGGCTCAGCGAGTTCGTGCTGCGCGAGACTGCTCGCCAGCAGGTCACGTGGCGTGAGCAGGGTATCCAGCTCAATTCCTGTATCAACCTCGCCTCAAGCCAGCTCACGAGCCCGGAGCTTGCCGACACCTATCGGAGCATCGTGGAGGAGGCGGGCCTCGAGTGCTCGAGCTTCACTTTCGAGGTAATCGAGCAAGACCTGACAGATCCGTCGGCGCCCCACCTGGCGACGATCGAGGCGCTGCGCAACCATGGTTTCCGCATTTGCCTCGACGACTTCCGCATCGCGGCAGCCTCGCTCGCAACATTCGAGCAGCTGCCTTTCGATGAGATCAAGATTCATGCCTCTGCGTTGCGCAATGCACAGAAAGACCCGGTATCGATGACGGTGCTCGCGGCCGTGACGGGGCTGGCGCACAACCTCGGCATGTCCGTCTGCGCGGAAGGCGTCGAAGACGAGGAAACCTACGAATTCCTGAAAACGATCGAGTGCGACAAGATGCAGGGCTTCCTGATCTCGGAAGCCGTGATTCCGTCGATTATCCGACGCGTCTACTCGGCCGGTGATGGCGCCTCGGACGAGGTCGCCTAACCTCCGGTGTCAGTCACCGTGACTGACACAAAAAAGTGGCGATTCTCGGTACTTTCGCGTCGTGCGGCATGTCAGCGATTCTCCGATATTGGCAGTCCAGCCTTCAATTCGGATGATTTGCGTGACAAGAGCTGCTCGAATGGTAGTGCCGGGATTTCCGCATCACGTTACGCAGCGCGGCGTCCGGGGCCAGCCCACCTTCCTCGATCACCGGGATTACGAATGCTATCTCCGCCTGGCTCACGAGCTCAGCTCATCACACGATATCGAGTTCTGGGCCTACTGCCTGATGCCGAACCACATTCATGCGGTAGTGGTACCGGGCCGAGACGACAGCCTGGGAAAGTTTTTCAAAGCACTCCACCAAAGGTACGCCCGCTTGACCAATCTCAAATACGATTGGCAAGGCCACTTGTGGCAGGCTCGCTTCTTCTCTGTCGTGTTAAACGAGTTGCACGCTCTCACCGCGCTGAGGTACGTCGAGCTGAATCCTGTCCGAGCTGGAATAGTGCTTTCCCCCGAGGAGTGGACCTGGTCGAGCGCAAGGGGAAATCTAGGGTTGGGTGACGATGCCCTGGTCAACCGAAGCTCAACGCAAGACTTGGTCCCTGACTGGAGGTCTTACCTTAATCAGCCCGAGATAGACGCCGACCTTAAGGGCCTTCGGCGGCAGACGTTGACCGGTAAACCGGATCTAAGCAAGCCGGTGTCAGACACCGTGACTGACACGAGGGGGGCTATTTGATGTGATTGAGGATGCCGTCGAGTTCGTCGAGGGTGTTGTAGCTGATCACAAGCTTGCCGGCGCCTTTGGCCGTATGCTGCACCGCAACCTTTGCGCCGAGCTTTTCTGAAACCTCGATCTCGAGTCGCCGGATATCGGCGTTCTGTGCGGGCGCCTTCTTGGCCGGCTTCGGTTTTGCGCCCTCCAGCATCCGCTTTACGAGCCGCTCAGTCTCGCGCACCGACATGCCTTTCTTGACGACCTGGCGTGCCGCGTCGAACTGCTGCGTCGGGTTCGAGATCGACAGCAGCGCACGCGCATGCCCCATCTCTAGCTGCCGGTCCTCGAGCAACGGCTTCACCTTGTCAGACAGATCCTGCAGGCGCAGCAGGTTGCTGACCGATGCTCGCGATCGGCCAACGGCGTCGGCGGCCTCGGCGTGTGTCAGGTCGAATTCGCGAATAAGCCGATCAAGCGCGCGTGCTTCCTCGAGCGGATTCAGGTCCTCGCGCTGGATGTTCTCGATGAGGGCCATCGCAATCGCGGCTTCGTCGGGAATCTCGCGAACGACAGCGGGTATGTCGGCCAGGCCGGCCATCTGCGCGGCGCGCCAGCGGCGCTCGCCGGCGATGATCTCGTAGCGCTGCTCTTTCCCGGGACTCGGGATTGGGCGCGCGACGATCGGTTGCACGACGCCCTGCGCCTTGATGGAAGCTGCAAGATCTTCAAGCGAGTCCTGTCGCATGTCGACGCGCGGCTGGTACTGCCCGCGCTGCAGCAGCTCCACTGGAATCTCGCGCAGCGTATCCTCGCCGTCACTGGTGGGTTCGCTGGCCGTTATTTCAGCGGCCGGTTTGCTCAGGAGGGCATCAAGGCCCCGGCCCAGTCGTTTCTTTGGTGTCATAGTCGTCAAACAGCTTCCGCAACACGCGCATCTTCACGGCGCAGGATTTCACCGGCAAGTGCGAGATACGCGATCGCGCCCCGCGAAGAGCGGTCATGCAGGAGTACGGGTCGGCCGAAGCTCGGCGCCTCGGCGAGTCGGATGTTTCGCGGCACGCAGGTGCGGAACACCTTGCGATCGAAATGCTCTATGAGCTGCAGCGAGACCTCGTTGGAAAGATTGATACGCGGATCGAACATGGTGCGCAGAATGCCGAAGACCTCGAGGCCCGGATTGACGGAGTCGCGCACCTGCTCGATCGTATTGAGCAGCGCAGACAGGCCCTCCAGCGCGTAGTACTCACACTGCATCGGAATCAGCACTCCGTCCGCGGCTGTCAGCGCATTAACAGTCAGCATGTTGATCGACGGCGGGCAGTCAATGAGGATGAAGTCATAGAGCCCCGCGACGGGTGAGAGCGCTTTTTTCAGCTTCATCTCGCGGCCGATTTCCTGCAGGAGCTTGACCTCGGCGAGCGTCAGGTCCTCATTGCCCGGCAGCACCGCGAAACCGCCTTCGGGTGCCGAGACGATCGTGTCTGCTGCGCTTGCTTCACCGAGCAGCACGTCGCAGGCGGAATTCTCGAGCTCCATTTTGTTGATACCACAGCCCATCGTCGCGTTGCCCTGCGGATCCATGTCCACAAGCAACACGCGACGCTGCGTCGCCGCCAGCGACGCAGCCAGATTGACACAGGTGGTGGTCTTGCCCACCCCGCCTTTCTGGTTTGCTACCGCAATGATTCGTGTCATGTTCCTGCTCGTCGCAACAGCACGGCGTGCCGCGAGCCCCGTTCCAGCCCCGGCACGTTCAGTTCCATCACTTCATGGCTCCACGGAGCCGGTAGTTCTTCTATTTCTTCAGCCGGGTAGCGCCCCTTCAGCGCCACGAACACCCCGTCCTCTCCCACGTGATGACCGGCTATCTCTGTCAGGCGCCGCAATGAAGCGACTGCCCGGGCGATCACGGTATCAAAGCGGTGGCCGGGTGCAAAGTCCTCGGCGCGCGCTTTCACGGCCGTCACATTGTCGAGACCCAGCAGGTTCGCCGCGTGCTGCACGAACATGATCTTCTTGTTGTTGCTGTCGAGCAGCGTAAAGTCGCGACCGGGTTCCGCTATCGCGAGCGGCAGTCCGGGAAAGCCCGCGCCCGTGCCGACATCCAGGATGCGGCGGCCCTCGAGCAGCGGCCGCACGACGAGGCTGTCTTCAATGTGGAGCGTGACCATCTGCGCGCGGTCACGAACGGCCGTCAGGTTTACCTTGCGGTTCCAGCGTTCGAGCTCATCGAGCAGCCGATCGAAACGCTCGTCATTCACGCAACAGATGCTCCTCGAAGAAGAGCACGGTTGCCTGCTGGTAGATGTCGCGATTCTCCTTGCGGCGATAACCGTGCCCCTCATTCAGGGCGTTCATGTACCAGACGGGGTGGCCGCGCTCGCGCAGCGCATCGACGATCTGCTGCGCTTCGGTAACGGGCACGCGCGGATCATTCTCGCCCTGCACTACAAACATGGGGACATCGATCTTCTCCACGTTGTTCAGCGGACTGATCCGCTCCAGGTGGGCGCGCATCTCCGGGTCCCGCTCGTCCCCGTACTCGACACGGCGCAAATCGCGCCGGTAGTCCTGGGTATTCTCGAGGAACGTGACGAAATTGCTGATGCCGACGATGTCGACGGCCGCCTTGAGACGGTCGCTGTAGTGAACGGCGCTGGCAAGCACCATGTAGCCGCCGTAACTGCCGCCGAATACCGCGACGCGATCAGCATCGAGGTCGGGCGTTGAGCCAATCCAGTCGAGCAGCGCACCGATGTCTCGCACGGAATCCTCGCGTTTGAAACCGTTATCCAGGCTCACGTAGGTCTTGCCGTAACCGGTGGAGCCACGCACGTTCGGCACGACGACAGCGACACCGAGCTTCTGCATCCACAACTGGTAGGTGCTGCTGAACGAGGGCCTGGCCTGGCCTTCAGGGCCGCCGTGAATCGATACCACAACCGGGAACGGACCCTCACCGACGGGCTTGTACACCCAGGCCGGGATCTGCCGCGGCGCGCCATCAACCTCGTCGAATGTGGGGAAATGGATCAGCTCCGGTGAAACGAATGCCGATGTATCCAGCCCGCCTACTTCGCTTGTCGTCCAGCGCGTCAACTCACCGTGGCTGAGAGGGTCGTCGCCGAGCGCCAGAGAAAACGAATCGCTCGGCGTGCTTGGTGTATTGAGCGTCATGCCGAGACGGCGATCATCGGGACTGAACTCGAGTGAGCCGGCCAACCCGGTCGGCAACCCGCTGACCTTGCGGTACTCCCGGGTCCTGGTATCGAGCAGGTACAGTTGCGACATCCCGCCTTCGTTAATGACAAACGCCAGCCGGCGACGATCATGGCTGATTACCGCGCCACTCACGTTCCAGGGGATGTCTCCAGTGACGACTTCGACGGATGCACCGGCCTTACTCGCCTGCCACGCCAGTTGCACGAACTCGCCGCCCTGATCCGTAAGCATCCAGACGCCGTCGTTTTCGTCGTCAAAGGCGACCGGAACGTTGTAGCTCGGGACGCTGCCGCCGCCGGCCAACAGGCTGACCGCACCCGAATCGAGGTCGACCAGGTGTACTCGCGCGTCGGTAATGCTGACGTAATTCGTCGCCAGAATTTGCGTACCGCTTGCCGAGAATTCGGCGGCGCCCCAGAACGACCCATCTGATGACTCGAGGGCGATACGGGCGGCATCCGGTTCGTTCGGGTCCATGACCCAGATGTCGTTCGACGCGCCGTTGCGACGTGTGCTCTGATACGCAATTCTTCGTCCCTGGCGATCCCAGACCACGCCTCCATTGCGCGACTCGCCGTCCGTCAACAGCGTCGCGTCACCGGTGGCGGGGTCCAGCAGGAAAATCTGCGCGAACTCGCCGCCGCCGACGTCGCGAGTGAACAGCAGTGACGCACCGCCGGGCTGCCGCGTCACGCCGTAAACGGGTTCCTTGTAAAACGTCAGCTGGGTCCGCGCGCCACCCGGCATATCGACGCGATGAATCTGGTTCAGGTCGCCGAAGCGTGTGGTAACGTATATGCCGGCACCGTCTTCCGTCCAGCCGCGGAACGCGGCCGACCGCACGTTTTGATAGCGGTTCAGGTCTTCAACGATGCGCGCGGGAATCGGCGGAATATCTTCCATCACGAGGTTGCCATTGTTGGCAGTGGTTCTTACGACATCGTCGGCGAATGCGGCCGACGCCATCAGCAGCGCTGCGGCGAAACCGGTGATGGCCGCCCTGATCCAAAAGCTCATCTTGTTCTCCTAGCGAGATATCTCAACGACCGTTCGACCGGTAATTGTCCCGTCTATGTAGGCCGTAAATGCGCCAGGTAGTTCATCGAAACCGATCGTCCGATGGCCGATCGTGTCCAGGTGCCGCGGTTTCAGGTCTCCGCCGATACGCGCCCAGACGGCCCTGCGCAGGTCGCGCGGGGTATCAACCGAGTTGATGCCAAGCAGACATACAGCGCGCAGGATGAAGGGCACGACCGTCGTATTCAGCGCCGGGCTCGCCGCCAGTCCAATGCTGGCAATGTTGCCGCCGTACTGCATCGTACGAGTCAGCCACGTGAGGTAATCACCGCCAAGGTTGTCGATAGCGCCGGCCCACTGGGCTTTCTCGAGCGGCCGCTTGCCGAGGTCGATCTGGTCGCGCAGCAGGATTCGCGCCGCGCCAATTTCACGGAGATAGCGTTCTTCCTCGACCTTGCCCGTCAGGGCAACGGCCTCGTAACCGCGGCCCGCGAGCATGTCGATCGCAATACTGCCAACCCCGCCCGTGGCGCCGGTCACTACAACCGCCCCCTGGTCGGGCGCCTGGCCGTTCTGCTCCATGCGGTGAATAGCTAACGCCGCAGTGTAGCCGGCCGTGCCGATCTGCATCGTTTCCGCACAGCTCATGCCCTCGGGAACAGCGACCAGGCCATCACTGTTGACGCGAGCGTATTCCGAATAGCCGCCATCGACGGTTTCGCTCAGGCCACAGCCGTTCATCAGCACCTCGGTGCCGGGTTGGAACTCAGCGTCCTCGGAGCTGACGACGACACCCGCGAAATCAATGCCACCGTTAAGTGGGTAGCGGCGCAGGATCTTGCCTTTGCCCGTCGCGGCCAGCGCGTCCTTGTAGTTGATCGTCGAGTGCGTCACCCGAACCGTAACGTTGCCCTCGGTCAGGTCGTCGATGCCGAGCTCCTCAAGGCCGGCAACAATCTCGCCATCACGTTCATTGATACGAAAGGCGCGAAACTTATCCATGGTGTTTCTCCAGCCGCTGCAACCAGGACACGAGGCCCTGCGCGTTCAGCACAATATCAACTTCCAGTATCGACCATAGTGCGTCGCGATCGCCCTTGAAACCATGGTCGCGGGCGCGCGCCGAGAGGTGGTCGTCCATGGCCTGCTGGATCTTCGCGTCGCGATCGTCTTCATCCTTGTTGGCCAGTGCGAGTTCGACATAGGCATCGATGCCAGCGTGCATGTCGGCCGCGAGGCGCTCGAGGTCGGTCACACGACTGTAGTGTGTGAGGAAAAGCTGCTTCGGCTCGCACGCCATGATGCGATTCACCGACTTGTGAGCCTCGTCCGGATCAAAGCTCGCGGGTGTCGTGGTCGGATAAATGAACTCGCCGTTCACCGTGTCGAGCTCACGATACGAAATGCCGAAGTTGTCGCCGGTAAACACGCCGCGCGAAGCCGGGTCATTGAGCACATAGTGATGACGCGCATGACCCTCCGTGTGCAGAGTTTGCAGCCGCCGGCCGTTCAGATCGAACCAGGCTTCGTCATCCGCAACAATCACGCGGGACTCCTCGATCGGCAGAACCTCGCCATACATCTCGCGCGTTTTCTCCTCGCCGTACACGCCGATCGTGCCGGCAACCAGCAGCTCGGTGTTGATCATGTGGGGCGCCCCGCGCGGATGCACGACGCAGCGAGCTTCCGGCAGCTCGCGCATGAGCAGGCCGGCGCCGCCGGCGTGATCGAGATGAATGTGCGTCAGAAAGACATAGTCGACATCTGCGGCGGCAAGCCCCTGCTGTTCGAGCGCATCGAGCAGCAGCGGCACGCTGTCGTTCGTGCCGGTATCCACAAATGCAGCGCGCCCGTCCTGGATGATGAGGTGACTCGCATCCTGGAGCGGGCGCAGGTATTCAGTGTCGATGGCGATGATGCCATCGCCCAGCGCGGTCAGCTGTGCGCGCTTATTCGGGCTTGGTGGTTTCGAGGCCATCGAGGCGCGAGAAGTAGAACGCAAGCTTCGCCAGGTCTTCTTCCGCGATCAGAGCTGCCTGGGCCGTCATGACCGGATCGCCACGCGTGCCGTCACGATACTGCTTGAGTGAGTTAAGCAGGTAGTCCTCGTGCTGCCCCGCCAATGTCGGCCAGGCGGCATTGATGCTGATCCCGTTGGCGCCATGGCAGGCGGCGCAGGTGGCGGCCTTATCGAAAGACGCACCTTCGGTTCCGCCTGCGGCCACGGTTTCGGCGCCCAGTGTCGCGAGATAGGCAGCCACATCGACAATGTCCTGATCCGAGAGGCTCTTGGCCTGGCCCACCATCGTCGGGTGCTCGCGCGTGCCGTCGCGGTAGCCCCTGAGTGCGATCTCGAGGTAGCCGGCTTTCTGGCCGCCGAGCTTGGGTACCCGGTAGGACGGGTAGGCGTTGCGATAACCGTCGATGCCGTGGCAACCGAGGCAGGTGTAGGCGATTTTCTTGCCTACTTCGATATCGCCTTCGGCGGCGGCGGGCGGCGCGAAAAATAGGGTGGCGATCAGCAGTGTCGCGGCGCTGGCTACGATCTTCATGTTCGTAATCACTTGGTTTCTCGAAACTTTCCATGCCCCGGTCGAAACCCGGACATCGCGTGAGGCGCTATGGTAGTGGCAGTTAAGGCGGATTTCTATAGCTGCGTCACAGTACCGGGCGCCTCACATGCTAGCATCCGGGATATTGGGCACCTCCTGCAAGAGGAAAGATCGTGAAGAAAGGTCTCGTAGTCGTACTGGTCCTGCTCGCCGCAGTGATCCTTGTCTCCCCCGCCATCGTCGGTCGTATGGCCGAACAGTCGATGGACGAAAATCTCAACTGGGCCGCGGAGGAAAGCGGCGCCGTGCGCGTCACGTCGGATAGTTTCGAGCGTGGCTGGTTCTCCTCGGAAGGCCAACACCGCATCGAAATCATGGATGGCGAGCTGTTGTCAGCCATGTCGACGATGGGCATGCAGACAGACGAGCTGCCGGTCTTACTCATCAATACCAAGCTTGATCACGGCCTGATTCCGGTTTCCTCGATGGGGCGGGAACAGGGTTCGCTCGCGCCTGGTCTGGGTAGCGCCGTCTCGACGCTGGCTATCGAGTCGCCGGACGGCGAGGTCTTCGACCTGCCCGGCACGATCTACAGCAAAGTAGGCCTTGGCGGCGAGCTGCAGTCGAATTACGTCGTCGGGCCGGGCTCGCACTCGGACGGCGACATGACGGCGAGCTGGGGCTCGACCAACGTCGATATCAAGACCGATCCTTCAAGCGGCGAGGCTGTGTTCAAGGGCAAGATCGGCGACCTTTCGATCGACAGCGGCAACGAGGGCGTTAGCCTCGCCGGCATCACGTTTGAGGGCGATCAGAAGCCGACCGAATATGGCTTCGCGGTTGGCGAACTCACCTTCGCCGTCGAAGAGCTGATCGTCGCAGCGCCCGGCGCCCCCGGGCCGATGTCGATGGCTGTCACCGCGAACACCCAGCTCGATGGCGAAGCTGTGAATGCCGATGCGACGGTCAGTGCGACCATGCGCAAGCTGCCCAACGTCGGCGACATGACCCTGGATCTCAAAATGGCCATCGAAGGCGCCGATGCTGCAGCGATGGGCCGCCTCGAACAGGTCATCAACAGCATGGACCCGGCCACGCAGCAGGATCCGATGGCGATGTATGGCGCCATGGAGGGGGATCTCAAGCAGCTGTTCGCGTCGGGCTTTGCACTGAACTTCAATCGCTTCGATATCACCGTGCCGCAAGGCACGATCACGTCGCAGCTGCTGTTCTCGTTCGGCGAGGAAGACGTCAGCACGTTCGAGTGGACGTCCCTGCTGCTCAATACCGAGGCCACGATTGACCTGTCGATTCCCGAGCCGATCGTCGAGATGGTTACGGCCATGAACCCACAGGCGGCCATGGCAATTGGCGGCGGCTACCTGACCAAGGAAGGCGATGCTTACGTGCTGAAGGCCGAGATGAAGGGTGGGCTGCTAACCGTTAATGGCGCGCCGATCCCCCTGCCCATAGGCGCGTTCTAGTTATCCAGAGGGTAATGGCACGCAACGCGTGTCCCGCCCGAATCGCGCAACCGCGGCCGCTCGACGCTACAGGTGTCGTCGACCCGCGGGCAGCGCGGATGAAATACGCACCCGGGAGGCGGATTTAACAGCGACGGCGTTTCGCCACGTACCGGTGCCGCCTTGGGTGCAACCACCGGGTCCGGCACCGGCACCGAATCGATCAACGCTTTCGTGTATGGATGCAGCGGCGTCGAAAAGATCTGCTCATTGCTTGCTGCCTCGACAAGGCGCCCCGCGTACATAACGAGAACACGATGGCTGATCGACCGCACGACCGCGAGATCGTGTGAGATAAAAATTATCGATAGCCCGGTTTCATCCTGAACGTTGCGCAGCAGCTCGAGCACCTGCTTGCGAACAGACCCGTCGAGCGCAGCGACAGCCTCGTCACAGACCAGAACCCGCGGTTCGAGCACGAGCGCTCGGGCGATCGCAACCCGCTGGGCCTGCCCCCCTGATAGCTCGTGCGGAAAACGCCGCAAGAATGCGTCGCTGAGACCAACCTTCGCGAGGATCGCGGTCACGCGGCCCAGTCGTTCGTTGCTCGGCATGCCCCTTTCGTGCACGAGCAACGGCTCTTCGACGATTGTCTGCACGCGCATCTGCGGATTCAACGCGCTTGCCGGATCCTGGAATACGAGCTGCAGGTCACGACGCTGCGCCCGCGCTCGATGCTGCACCGGACCCTCGAGTGGCTCACCGGCGTATACCACCTTGCCCGACGCCATTGGCACGAGTCCGAGCACCGCGCGTACGAGGCTGGACTTGCCGGAGCCTGACTCGCCGACAACCGCGACAGTCTCACCTTGACGGAGCGCAAAACTGACATCGTTGACAGCCTCGAGCGCCGCCCCGCCGCGTTCGCGATAGCGAACGGATGCTTCATCGACAGCCAGTAGCGTACGACCATCGACCGGCTCGGGCGCCGCGCCGCGATCCACGCGCAGCGCTGCCGATAGCAGCGTCTGTGTGTGCTCATGCCGCGGTGACGCAAAAACCGACGTCGTCGGTCCAGCCTCGGCCACCCGTCCCTTCTCCAGCACGATCATGTGTTCGCAGTGCCCGGCCACGATGCCAAGGTCATGCGTTATCAGAAGCAGCGCCGTGTTGTCGCGAATGTCCTCGAGGAGGTCGAGGATCTGCGCCTGCACCGTCACGTCGAGGGCGGTGGTTGGCTCGTCCGCAATGAGCAGGTCCGGTTCTGCGATAAGCGCGGACGCGATCATGACGCGTTGTCGCATGCCGCCAGATAGCTCATGCGGATAAGCGCGGAATTGTCGCTGCGGATCAGGCAGCCCGACGCGCGCGAGCATTTCAGTAACACGTGCGTCCGCCGATCGTGCATCTGCCAGCCCGTGCGCCAACAGCACCTGGCGCAGCTGTATTCCAACCCGCAGGTAAGGGTTGAGCGCCTGCATCGGATCCTGGAAAACGATCCCAATGCGTCGCGCCCGCAGCGTGTCGAGCCAGCGCTCGTCGGCACCCAGAACCTGGTGGCCGTCGAATTCGATGCTGCCACTTACCTCCGCCCCGGCGGATAGCAGGCCAAGGATCGCCATCGCGGATTGCGACTTGCCGGAACCCGACTCGCCGACGAGACCGACCGACTCGCCCCGCTCCACGAACAGATTGACGCCGTCCACGACCGTGTTATTGCCGTAGCGAATCGTCAGGCCCGTGACGTCGAGCAGACTCATTGGCCATGCCTCGCGTCGAAGTAATCGCGCAGGCCATCACCCATGAAATTGAAGCAAAGCAGGATAACGGCCAGCAGCGAAGCGGGTATGAGCAACGTCCAGGACGCTCGCTCCATGTGCCCGACGCCGGCGTCCACCAGCGTACCGAGCGAGGTCTGCGGCTCCTGTACGCCCAGCCCGAGGAAACTCAGGAACGATTCGAAGAGAATCGCCTGCGGAATCGTCAGCGTGATGTAGACGACTACGATCCCGATCAGGTTTGGCGCGATGTGCCGAAATACGATGCGTGCCGTGCTTACGCCGGTCAGTCGCGCCGCCTCGACAAACTCGCGCTCCCGCAAACTCAGCGTCTGCCCACGTACGATCCGGGCCATATCGAGCCAGTTGATGGCGCCGATCGCGACGAAGATCAGCAGGAAGTTTCGCTCGAATACGACCATCAACAGGATGACGAAGAAGATGAACGGCAATGCGTACAGCGTGTCGACGAAGCGCATCATGACGGCGTCAACGCGCCCGCCGACATACCCGGCAATGGCCCCGTAGGTAACACCAATCACAAGGCTCACGATGCTCGCAACGATTGCAACGGCAAGCGTCACGCGAATGCCGAGCATCGTGCGCACGAACAAATCACGACCGAGATCGTCCGTTCCGAACCAGCGTGCGCCATCAATCGACGGATTAGACAGAATCGCATTGAAGTTTGTCGTGACGTAGTCGTTCGGGCTCAGCCACGGCCCTGCGATTGCGGCAACGGCAATCGCCAGCAGGATGCTGCCTGTCACCTTGACCGTCTTCACCGGTAGCGCACCCGTGGATCGATCACGGCATAGAGAATGTCGACGATCAGGTTAAACGCGACAATCAGCGTCGCATAGAACACAACGACGCCGAGGACGAGCGTGTAATCGCGATTCAGCGCACCGCGCACGAACTGCTGGCCAACGCCGGAAATGCCGAAGATCTCTTCAACAACAACCGACCCGGTAATGATTCCGGCGATAGCCGGTCCCATGTAGGACAGCACCGGCAACAGGGCCGGCTTGAGCGCATGCACACGAACAACGCGCAGCGTCCCGAGCCCCTGCGCCCGCGCGGTACGCACGAAATCGCGACCGAGCACGTCGATCATGCTCGCGCGTGTGAGACGCGCAATGTAGGCAATCTGTGGCAGCGCCAGCGTGATGACCGGGAGCACGTATCGACTCACCGATTCGGTGCTGGTCCAGCCTGCAGGCAGCCACTGCAGTTTGACGGCGAACAGCAATACCAGCACCGGCGCAATCACGAATACGGGAATCGAAATGCCCGTCATCGACAGCCCCATGACGAAACGGTCCGTGAGCGTGCCCTGGCGCAATGCCGCGTAGGTGCCGCTGCTGATGCCGACCAGCAGGGCAAACAGAATCGCGAGCGCGCCGATTCGCAGCGAGTTCGGAAACGCGCTGCCGATCAGCTCGGAAACGGTGCGGTCTCGATACCGATAGGACGGGCCCAGATCGCCCTGCAGCAGGCCGCCAAGATAGCGGGCAAACTGTTTTGGCAGCGGCTCGTCGAGATGGTATTTGGCCGCGATGTTCGCCTCGACCTCGGGCGGCAACCGCCTCTCTGCGTCAAACGGCCCGCCTGGTGCAGCATGCACCATCAGAAACGCGAGCGCGATAACGAGCAGCAGCGTCGGTATCGCTCCCAGGATGCGGAGCAGCGTGTATCGCAGCAAGTCGTTGATCCAGCGCGGCTATTCGGCCGCTTTGAAACTCAGGTGCTGACTGTAATGGTAATCCAGGGGGTTGTCTCCCCAGCCTTCGACGTCGGGGTGCACGAGATGCCGGGTAACAAAGAAGTACAGCGGGATGACCGGATAGTCCGCGAGCATGATGCGCTCGGCCTCTTCAAGTAATAGCTTGCGCTGTTTGGGGTCGGTCTGGGCACCGGCGCGCGCCATGAAGTCATCGAAGTCGGCGTTCCGGTATCGCGGCATGTTTTGCGCGTTATCGCTTTGCAGCACGTAGAGAAACGTGTGCGGGTCGGTGTAGTCGCCGACCCAGCTCGAGCGGAAAACCTGCGTTATCTCCGCTGCTCTCATATTGTCCATCAGGACCTGGAATTCCTCGTTGACGAGCGTCGCTTCGAAGCCCAGCACCTCGCGCCACATCGATTGCACCGCAACGATGATGCGGCGATTGGTGTCGCTCGTGTTGTAACGAACCTCGATTTCGAGCGGGTTGTCCTCGCTGTAACCGGCTTCCTTATACAGGCGGCGTGCGAGCTGATCGCGCTCTTCCTTACCCAATGCGGCAAAGCCCATCTCGACCGGCTCGTAGCCGCTGATGCCCGGCGGCACCCAGCTATAGGCCGGGGTTTCACCCCGTGCGGTGACCTTGTCCGTCAGCCCCTCGCGATCAATCGCCATCGAGAGAGCCCGGCGCAGTGCGCGATTGTCCTCGAACGGCGGTTTCGTCAGGTTGAAGCCGAGATAGTAGACAGCGAGGAAAGGACCAACATGCAGCTGATCGCCAAACTCGTCGCGCACCTGTGCAAAGCTGTCCGACGGCACCGTGCTTGTAATGTCCAGCTCGCCCGCCCGGTAGCGATTCAGCTCGGCTGAGGCCTGCACGATCACGTGCCAGTTGACCGCATCGATCGCCGTCGCCTCATTGTTCCAGTAGTGCTCGTTGCGCTTGAGCGCAATCAGCGAACCGGGTATCCATGCGTCCAGCCTGTAGGCGCCATTGGAAACCAGTCTTCCGGGCTTCGCGTGATCATCGCCGTGCTCCGTAAGGCTCGGCGTATGGACCGGGAACGTACTCGGATGCGTCAGGATGCCCGTCAGGTAGGCGGTCGGCCGCACGAGGCGAAGGACGAGCGTGCGCTCGTCAACCGCCTCCACGCCGAGCATCGACACGGGAATATCGCCCGAGATGATGCCCTCGGCGTTTTCGAGATCGATGAGCATGCCCGCGTTGAACGCGGCGGTCGCCGGATCGACGAGGCGGCGCATGCCCGCAACGAAGTGCTCCGCCGTGACAGGGTCGCCGTTTGACCAACGCAGCGCTTCGCGCAGATAGAACGTATAGGTGAGCCCGTCCTCTGACATTTCGAAGCGCTCGGCGGCCGCCGGGACAACCTCGTTGTCCGTCGAGTAGGTGAACAAGCCTTCACCGATATCGCGCTGCACGTCAGCGGCCTGTGTGCTGCGAGCGACTTGCACGTCGAGGGTTTCAGGGTCAGCCGGCAGAGCGCGCTGCAGTGTGCGAACCGGCTCGGACACATCGTCCTTGCCGCCGCACCCCGCGACGAGCGCGAAGGAGATAACAAGGGCGAGAATGCGTATGGCGTTCATGCCCGAAGCATACCGCAGTTATGTGGGCTCAGGCGCTTCTGCGAAGCTGTCTTTTCTTGAGATGCACGAGTAGCAACGACACTGCTGATGGCGTCATGCCTTCAAGCCGCGACGCCTGCCCGAGCGTCGCCGGGCGTGTGGCGATGAGGCGCTGGCGCGCCTCGTGTGACAGCCCGTCAACAGTGTCGTAATCAAGGTCCTCTGGCAGTCGCAGCGATTCCTGCCTGGCATGCTTCGCAATCTCGCGCTCCTGGCGCTCGATGTAGCCTCGATACTTGGCCTGGACCTCGACCTGAAGCTCCACCTGTTCGCGCTGCTCGACATCCAGCGGTGACGTGATATCGCTGGCGCCAACCTCGGGCAATCCAACGACATTGGCATAGCCGAACTCGGGTCGCTTCAGCAGCACATCGGCTTTCGTGCCGCGCGCCGAAATTCCGGCCAGCCGCGCCTGCTCGGCTTCGACGGCTTCACGCTTGATATTGAACGTGGCCCAGCGCGTGTCGTCGACCAGGCCGAGCTCGCGCCCTTTTTCAGACAGGCGCAGGTCGGCATTGTCTTCGCGCAGCATCAGTCGGTACTCGGCCCGGCTCGTGAACATGCGATACGGCTCCGAGACGCCGCGTGTAACGAGGTCATCGACAAGCACGCCGAGATACGCTTCGTGACGCTGCGGAAACCACTGGTCCTCGCCACGGGCACGACGCGCGGCGTTCACGCCCGCGAGCAGGCCCTGCGCGCCCGCCTCTTCGTAACCGGTCGTACCGTTGATCTGCCCCGCGAAATAAAGACCCTCAACGTGCTTTGTCTCGAGCGTCGGGCGGAGGTCGCGCGGGTCGAAATAGTCGTACTCGATGGCGTAGCCCGGCTGCGAAATCACAGCCTTCTCGAAGCCGACAATCGAGTGCACGAAGCGTTCCTGCACAGCCAACGGCAGACTGGTCGAGATGCCGTTCGGATACACGATATCGGTGCTGAGTCCCTCGGGCTCGACGAAGATCTGATGCGAAGCCTTGTCGGCGAATCGCACGATCTTGTCCTCGATTGACGGACAGTAGCGGGGACCGACGCCTTCGATCATGCCCGAGTACATTGCCGACTGATCCAGGGACGCACGAATAATGTCGTGTGTCTCGGTCGTTGTTTTCGTCACCCAGCACGACACTTGCTCGGGGTGCTCGTTGCGACGACCAAGAAACGAAAAGACTGGCACCGGCTCGTCGCCCGGCTGCTCCTGCATGACGTCGTAGTCGAGCGTCTTGCCATCGAGACGCGGCGGCGTGCCGGTCTTGAGCCTGGCGACATTGAAAGGCATGTCGCGCAGCCGTGCGGCAAGACGGTTCGATGGCGCGTCGCCAATACGACCGCCGGCCTCTTCGGTATCGCCAATCAGGATGCGACCGCCCAGGAACGTGCCGACGGTCAGGACGACCGACCTGCCTGACACGCGTGTGCCGTCATCGCCAACAACACCGGTCACGCGATCGCCCTCGACGATGAGGTCGTCGACCGATGCCTCGTACAGCTCGAGGTTGGCCTGGCCTTCGACGATGTCGCGAATCGCTGCACGATACAGCTCACGGTCGGCCTGGGCGCGTGTTGCCCGAACGGCCGGCCCTTTCGACGCATTCAGGGTACGAAACTGGATACCGCCACGGTCAATCGCGCGAGCCATGGCGCCGCCCAGCGCATCGATCTCCCGGGTCAGGTGACCCTTGCCGATGCCGCCGATTGCCGGGTTGCAGCTCATCTGCCCGAGGGCCGCGATCTTCTGCGTCACGAGCAACGTGCGCGCACCCGTGCGTGCGGCAGCCAGCGAAGCTTCCGTACCCGCGTGACCGCCGCCGATCACAATGACGTCGTATATCTCGGACATTGGTTAAAAAGTGAGCAATAAACCGGGCCGGGATTCTACCAGAATCTTTACTATCTTCAGGCCTTTGTCCAAGATAGCCCGCTCCTTTCGCAGACGGACCACCGATGTCCACACCCCTCGTTCGTACCCTGTACGCCGGCCTTGCCGTGCTCGCGCTCGCGGGCAGCCCCTCGGCAGAAGCGCTCGAGCTCGAAGACTGCCGCATCAGCGCCGGCCCCGGCTACCCGGGCATCAAGGCTCGCTGCGGCATGCTGTCGCGCCCGGAGAACCCCGCTGACCCCGAGTCGCCCGACATCGAGCTGCGCGTGGCGGTCGTGCCGGCGCTTAATCTGAGTCCCGACCCGGACCCGGTGGTGCCGATTGCCGGCGGACCCGGCCAGGGCAGCATCGAATTCTATGCGGCCTATCGCAGCGCGTTTGAGTCGCTGCGCCGTAACCGCGACATCCTGCTCGTCGACCAGCGCGGCACGGGCGAGTCGGCGACCATGGATTGTCCGATCGACGATGAGGCAATCCTGTTTGAGAGCGAATTCTCGCTCGAGGATACGATCGAGTTCGTACGCGAATGCCTCGACGAACTGCCGCATGACCCGCGCTATTTCACCACCAGCGTCGCGGTCACCGATCTCGAGGCCGTGCGCGAGGCGCTCGGTTATGCGGCTCTCAATCTGTACGGCGTGTCTTACGGCTCGCGCGTCGCGCAGCACTTTGCTCGCCGGTATCCCGATTCGACACGCACTGTCATCATCGATGGCGTCGTGCCCCCGCAGATCGCCCTCGGCCCCGAGATCGCAACGGAGAGTCAACGCGCGGTAGACGCGATCTTCGCACGCTGCGCCGAAGACGCTGCCTGCAATGAACGCTTCCCCGATCTCGCGGCAACCTTCAAGCGCGTCGTTGCAACGTTGCGTGATGCGCCGGTCATGGTCGAGGTCGACCACCCGAGCACCGGCCGTCCGCAGGAGTTTCGTTTTAGTGCCGGCGAGATGGCGGGCGCCGTGCGACTGATTGCCTACAACCCGAATATGAGCGCGCTTCTGCCGCTACTGGTTCACGAGGCCGGGCTCGGCAACTATGACCCGCTTGCGTCGCAGTACCTGCTCGTCGCGATCTCGATGAGTGACGCGCTTGCCATCGGTATGCACAACTCCGTCATGTGCACCGAAGACATCCCGTTCCTCGACAGAGACGCGATCGACTATGACGCGATCAACGCCAGTTACATGGGTTCATTCCAGCTCGAGGCCCTTGAGGAGATGTGCAAGATCTGGCCTGTCGGCCCGATTGACGACGACTTCAAGACACCGGTGGCCACGAGCATCCCGTTCCTGCTGCTGTCTGGCGATGCGGATCCGATTACGCCGCCGCGCTATGCCGACATGGCCGCCGTGGACCTCGGCAACGCGACACACCTGATTGGCAAGCACCAGGGCCACGGCCAGATCGCCGTCGGCTGCACGAGCCGCCTTGCGGCGCGATTTGTCGAGTCAGCGAGCACATCGTCGATCGATGCGGAATGTCTTGAACGCAGTTTTGTCATGCCGTTCTTCCTCGACTTCTCGGGACCTGCGCCATGATCAAGGTAGAAGGCATTCACAAATCGTTCGGCAAAGTGCACGCCGTTCGCGGTGTTTCGTTCGATGCGCCCGACGGCAAGATCACGGGGCTGCTGGGCCCGAACGGTGCCGGCAAGTCAACAACGTTGCGCGTGCTCTACACGGTCCTGAAACCGGACCAGGGCAGCGCCTCGATCGACGGCGCCGATGTTGTCACCGACGCCCTTGAGGCGCGCAAGCGTATCGGCGCCCTGCCGCATGGCGCCGGCCTCTATCCTCACCTGACCGCGCGCGAGAACATCGCCTATTTCGCCAGGCTCTGCGGACTCGCCAAAGCGGAGATCGACGACCGCGTGGACGAAATCATCAGGCTGCTGGAGATCGGTGATTTCGCCGACCGTCGCACCAAAGGCTTCTCGCAGGGCCAGCGCACGAAAGTGTCGCTCGCCCGCGCCCTCGTGCATGACCCGCAGAACATTTTGCTCGACGAGCCGTCGAACGGCCTCGATGTCATGGCCACGCGCTCGCTCCGCGAGCTGATATTGAAGCTCAAGGACGATGGCCGCTGCGTACTGTTCTCATCGCACGTGATGCAGGAGGTGGCGGCACTCTGCGACGACATCTGCATCATCGCGAATGGTCAGGTTGCGATCGACGACTCGGTGGCCGGCATTCGCGAACGCACGGGGTGTGAAGACCTCGAGGAAGCCTTCGTCAGGGCGATTCTGATGGTGGAGGCTGAATGATGCGCACGATATTCACAGTCTTCATCAAAGAGATTCTCGACAACTTCCGCGACAAGCGAACGCTGGGTTCGGCCCTGATCATGGGGCCGATTTTTGGCCCGATCATGTTCGCGTTCGTCATCAATATTTCGATCGAGCGCTCCCTCGAGTCCGCCGAAAGCACGCTTGAACTTCCTGTGATCGGTCAGGAGTACGCGCCCAACATGCTGACGTACCTGAAGAGCAGGAACATCGACGCTGTTGAGGGCCCCGAGGATCTTGAGGCAGCAATGGAGGCGGTCAAGGTGGGCGAACACGATGTCGTGCTCGTGATTCCGCCGACGATCGGCGAAGAGCTCGCGGACATGATCCCGGCGACCGTGCAGCTCGTATCGGACCAGGCCAATACCGACGCTGACCGGGACGCGCGACGCGTCCGCGGTGCACTGTATGGCTGGAGTCAGGATATTTCGGCAGTGCGTATTGTCGGCCTCGGCATCAACCCGATGACGCTGCGGCCACTCAACATCGATGAGATTGATGTTTCGACGCCGAGCGGCCGCTCGGCCATTCTCCTCGGCATGATGAGTTATTTCTTCGTCTTTGCGGCGCTGATGGGCGGCATGTATCTCGCAATCGACACAACGGCCGGTGAGCGCGAACGCGGGTCGCTCGAGCCGCTCTTGTCATTGCCGGTGACGCGCGACCAGCTCATCGTCGGCAAGATTGCCGCGACATGCCTCTTTATGTCGCTCTCGTTGCTGCTCAGCCAGGCATCGTTCTATTTCGTGCTCGATTTCATGCCGCTGGAAAAGCTCGGCTTAACGCCTAACTTCGGTATCGACGTCGTGTTCAAGGCGCTCTTGCTATTCCTGCCCTTCATTCTGCTCGGCGCAGCACTCATGACGCTCGTCGCCTCGTTCACGAAGAGCTACCGCGAGGCACAGACCTGGCTCAGCGTCGTGCTGATCGCGCCGACGCTGCCCATACTCATTGTCAGCATTCTCACGCTGCGGCCGCGCACGGAATTCATGTTCGTGCCATCGCTGAGCCAGCACCTGTTGCTCGTAGACATGGTCAAAAACGAACCGATCAACGGCTTGCACGTGGCAATCTCGGTGGTCAGCACACTGGCGATCGGCGGAATCCTGACCTGGGTCTGTGCCCGCCTGTATCGTCGAGAGGGCCTGCTCGGCTAAACTACGCGCCATGAGTCTGTTCTCCGAGCTCAGACGACGAAACGTCTTCAAAGTCGCGCTGCTGTATGCGGTGGCGAGCTGGCTGCTCGTCTGGATCGTCAGCCATCTCGTTGACGGCGTCGGGCTGTCGCCGTGGATCGCCGACTACGTGCTGTTGCTGCTCGCTATCGGTTTCCCGGTCGCCCTGATATTTGCTTGGACTTACGAGATTACGCCGGCCGGCCTGCAGAAAGCTGTCGACGTCGATCAGACACAGTCGATCGTTTACAAGACCGGGCAGAAGCTCAACGCAGCCGTTGCCGTGCTCGCGGTCCTCGGCGTCGCTGCGGTGATCGGCGAACAGCTTCTCCCGGAGTTCACGCCGCCTCCGCCGCTGGTGCTCGAAGAGATCCCGCTGCGGCCCGTGTTCGACTTCTCTGCCAAGGCCGAGGTGCCGCGCGAGATCACGTCATTCAATCTGCCGAATGGGCTCGAGATCATCGTCTGGCCTGACCACGACATCCCGAACGTTGCGCTGTACATATTTGTCAGGGCGGGCGGGCGCAACGAATACCCGGGCATCACCGGCCTCGCGCATTTCTTCGAACACATGATGTTCAACGGCACCGACTCCCGTGACGTCGGCGAGTTCGACCAGGAGATGGAAGCGGCCGGCGGCGCCAACAACGCCTACACGTCCAACGATGTCACCGTCTACACAGACTGGTTCCCGCGTTCCGCACTAGAGACCATCTTCGATCTCGAGAGCGATCGGCTCATGAACCTCGCCATCGATCCTGACGTCGTCGAAACGGAGCGCGGTGCGGTCAAGTCGGAACGCCGCAACGGCGTCGACGACAACAACACCGGGCGGCTCTATGAGCAAATGATGGCGATGGCGTATGTCGCGCATCCGTACCAGAATCCGGTCATCGGCTGGCCGTCCGATATCGAGAACTGGACCCAGGAAGACCTCGAGAGCTTCTTCAAGACCTACTACGCGCCGAACAACCTGACGATGGTGTTCGCTGGTGATGTAACTCCCGAAGAAATCTACCTGCTCGCCGACCAGTACTTTTCGCCCATTCCTCGCCAGTACCCACCGCCCGAGATCACAACCGTCGAGCCCGAGCAACAGGGTGAGCGCCGGTTTGTCATAGAGACGGACGCGCAGACGCCGCTCCTGCATCTTGCGTTTCATGGCGGCGCGACCGGCGACCCACAGACGCTTCACATGGATCTCCTGCTTGCCGTGCTCGCTGAAGGTGACTCGTCGCGCCTGCACCGCGCGCTCGTCGAAGACGAACAACTTGCGCTGTCCGTTGGCGGCTTTCAGACCGACGGCTTTGACCCCGGCCTCGTGTACTTCTACCTGACGTTACCCCCGGGGGGCGACCTGGCCGCGACGGAAGCGCGGTTGCTCGGGGAGCTGCAGCGCGTCGCTGATGAGGGTGTTACCGCCGCGGAGCTCGAGAAAGCGCGCAATTTGCGACTGGCTTCGTTCTGGCGCGGCCTGCAAACCATCAGTGGCAAAGCTTCCGCGCTTGGCAACTTCGAGGTATTCACAGGTGATTACGAAAACCTGTTTGCCGTCCCGGAAGAACTGGCCGAGACCGACGCGGCTGCCCTTCAGGCCGTCGCAAAGCAGGTCTTTGACCGGCGCAACATGACGCTGGGCATCCTGCGCTCACCGGAGACGGACCAGTGAGGTCGCTGACAGCTTTCGTTGGCCTGCTGCTGGCCGGCGCGGTGTGGGCAAACGACGTAACGTTGCCCGAATACGAGCGCGTAGTCCTGGACAACGGTACTGTCCTGTTGCTCGCTGAGAAACACGATGTGCCGCTCGTCGGCATGCGCGCTGTGGTCCGCGGCGGCAGTGTTGCCGACCCCGCCGACAAGGCCGGTGTTGCCGAACTGCTCGCAACGGTGATGCAGAAAGGCGCCGGCGATCGCGACGCTGCCGAGTTCGCCGAGGCGGCCGCCGGCGTCGGTGGCGACATCTCGGCTTCTGCCGATGTCGAAACGGTCGAGATAACGGCCGAGTTTTTATCTCGTGACATCGACCTCATGATCGAGCTGGTCTCGGACATGCTCATGCGGCCCGCGCTTTCGGAGGACGAAGTCGCCAAGGAGCGCGACCGCGCGGCTGCCCTGATCGCCGCCGCAAAGGATTCCAGCCTCGCCAGTCTGATGCCAAGCTATACAAACGCGTTCATTTTCGGTGAGCACCCGTTCGGCAACTCGACCTTCGGCAGCGAGTCGTCACTTGCGGAAATCACCCGTGACGATGTTGCTCAGTTCCACGCCGACCATTTCGGCGGGGACAGGCTGATCATCGCTGTTGCCGGAGACTTTCAGCTCGAGGCCCTCAAGGCGCGACTGACCGATGTGTTTGGCGCCTGGGAGCCCGCGTCTGCGCCGCACCCGGAGCTTGCGCCACCCGAGCCCGCTGCGCCGGGGCGCGTGCTGCTCGTCGACAAGCCGGGTGCCGCGCAAACCTACTTCTGGATCGGTAACGTCGGCGTCGCCGTCGATTACGAACATCGCGCCGAACTCAACCTGGCGAACACGGTGTTCGGCGGTCGCTTCACGTCGATGCTCATGACCGAGCTGCGTGTGAAGTCAGGGCTAACCTACGGCGCCAGGTCGCGTGTCGAGCGCCATTCCGAGGCGGGCGCCGTCACCATCCGCTCGTTCACGGAAACCGCCAAGACCGTCGAGGCAATCGACATGGCCGTGGACCTGCTCGATCGCCTGCATGACCGCGGGTTGAATGACGAGATGATCGAATCGGCGCGCAACTACATCATGGGCCAGTTCCCGCCGAGTCTCGAAACGGCGTCCTCGCTTGCCGGCATGTTCGCGTTCCTGGAACAGCATGGCCTGGATCGTACCTACATCGACAACTACGGCGCCGCCCTGGCGGAAGCCACGCCGGTATCGATCAGCAACACGATCGCGGACGTTTATCCGCAGACAGATAATCTCGTGTTCGTGTTGATCGGCGATGCGAACGAGATTCGTGAGGCGGTGGCCAAGTACGGCGAGGTCACCGAGATTTCCATTACCGAGCCGACGTTCAGCCCTTGAGGCCAGGCAGTTTGACGGTCGTCAAAGGCCTGCTGTTCTGGGTTGTCTTTCCGTTTCTCGTCCCCCAGGCGCTTTACGTACGCAGGACCGCGCCCCGGTTCGCGCCTGCCGGCGGACCGGCACAGGGTTCTGTCGGTGAGGGTGGTCGGGTCCGGTTGCTGGCCGTCGGCGACTCGATCATCGCCGGCGTTGGTGCCTCTGAGCTGCCGAAGGCGCTGGTGGGACAAACGGCTGCAGCACTGGCGGCTTCGAGGGGTTGCTGCGTGGCCTGGCGCGCGCTCGGTGTCAGCGGATACGACTCGGCGAGGGTTCTCGAGCAGCTCGTGCCGGATCTCTCGGGTGACGCTTTCGATTACATCATCGTATCGGTAGGCGTAAACGACATCACCGGCCTGACTTCGATGCGTAGCTGGCGCCGGAACCTGGCGCTGCTTCTTCGCAAGTTGCGCGCTCACTCCCCGGGGGCGGTGATCGCGGTTGCCGGTATGCCGCCATTGCACGGTTTTCCCCTTTTGCCGCAGCCACTCCGCGCGGCTTTCGGGATGCGTGGCAAGGTGTTCGACAACATCGCAAAGAAGGTCATCGAGGAACATCCGGCTACGGTTCATGTCCCGGTCGAGTTTGAGGCGGATCAGGCCAGGTTCGCGGCCGACGGCTACCACCCGTCGGAGCAGAGTTATACGGAGTTTGGGCGGCATATGGCGGAAGGGCTGCTGGCGGCTCCCTCGATCGAATAAGTCTACTTGCCGATACAGAACTCAGAGAAAATCTTGCCGAGCAGGTCGTCCGCGGTGAACGCACCAGTGATTTCGCCCAGCGCGTGATGGCTCAGCCGCAGCTCTTCGGCAAAAAGCTCGCCAGCACGGGTCTCCTCCAAAGCCGTGCGTCCGGTTTCGAAATGCACGGCGGCGCGTTCGAGCGCCTCGATATGTCGACGCCGCGCCGTGAATGCGCCCTCCCCCTGGTTTTCATAACCGGCCAGTTCACCCAGCCGCTCGCGCAGCGCTTCTAGTCCATCGCCAGTCTTCGCCGAGAGGTTAACGGTGTCATCGTCGAGGCGCCCCGGAGGCTCACCGGTCAGGTCAACCTTGTTGCGTACGATCGTGATCGGTACGCCAACCGGCAGCTTTTCGTGTAGCTCATGGTCCTCCTCGTCGGTCGCATCCTGGATAAGCAAAACGGCGTCGGCATTTGCAAGCGCCTTGTGTGCGCGGCGGATGCCCTCCTCCTCGATCCGATCCGGATCTTCGCGAAGGCCGGCCGTGTCGATGAGCTCGACAGCAAGACCGTCGATGTCGATTTGCTCTCTCAGGATGTCGCGCGTCGTCCCCGCCACCTCGGTGACGATCGCAGCTTCCTGACCACTTAACTGGTTCAACAGGCTCGACTTGCCGGCATTGGGCTTGCCGACGATAACGACCTGGAAGCCGTCGCGCAGCAAGCGGCCTTGTGCCGCATTGTCGCGCAGCGCGTTGAATGCCGCGGCACAGTCCGAGATCCGGGAAAGGAGCGCGTCATCGGAAAGGAAGTCGATCTCTTCCTCCGGAAAGTCGATCGCCGCCTCAACGTGCAGGCGCAGCTTAACGACCTGCTCGGCCAGCGCGTCGACAGCCCGTGAGAAATCGCCCGACAGGGATCGCAGCGCGGCGCGCGCCGCCTGTGATGTTCCGGCATTGATCAGGTCAACGATAGCCTCCGCTTGCACGAGGTCGAGCTTGTCGTTGAGGAACGCACGCTTGGAGAATTCACCAGGCTCGGCACGCCGGGCCCCGAATGCGACAATGGCATCGACCAGAAGCGAAATGACCAGCGGCCCGCCGTGACCGTGCAGCTCCAGCACGGGCTCTCCCGTGAAAGACGCGGGCGCCGGGAAATACAGGGCCAGCCCGGCATCGATACGGTGGCCGTCCGCGCCGCGGAACGCGCGGTAGGTCGCGGTCCGTGGCTCTGGCAGGCTGCCCAGTAATTTTCGGGCGATTGCCTCGGTCATCTCTCCGGAGATGCGCACGATGCCGATGCCACCTGTACCTGGTGGGGTTGCAGCAGCGACAATCGTATCGGCGAGATTGCTCATACCAATATGAGACCACAGGTGACAGGACCATGCAGAGCAAAAAGATCAGCTTCAATAACGATGACGGGCAGGCCCTTTCGGGCATTCTCGACCTGCCGAGCGGTGAGCCGAAGGCGTTTGCCCTCTTCGCGCACTGTTTCACGTGCTCCAAAAACCTCAAGGCTGCCGGACACATTGCGCGAGCGATGACGAGTACCGGCATCGGCGTACTGCGCTTCGATTTCACCGGGCTCGGGCAGAGTGAGGGTGCGTTCGAAGATACGACGTTCTCAAGCAACGTATCGGATCTGCTTGCCGCTGTAGGCTGGCTCGAGGCGAATTTCCGCGCCCCCGAGATCCTGTTCGGCCACTCTCTTGGCGGCACGGCGGTATTGCAGGCGGCGCCCCAGGTGCCATCGGCGGTTGCGGTTGCGACCATCGGTTCACCCGCTGATCCACAGCACGTCACGCACCTGTTCCGTGACTCGGAGGAAGAGATGCGCGAGAACGGTATTGCCGAGGTCGTCCTCGGAGGCCGGCCGTTTCGCATGCGTCAGGAATTCGTTGACGACCTGGCGGAGCACAACTTGCCGGGCTCCGTGGCCAGCCTCCGCAAGGCGCTGCTCGTTATGCATGCGCCGCTCGACGACATCGTCGAAATTGACAACGCGTCCGCCCTGTTTGCAGCTGCCAAGCACCCGAAGAGTTTCGTGAGTCTCGACAAGGCCGATCACCTCCTGACCCGCGAGGAGGATTCGCGCTATGCGGGCCAGGTGCTCGCGGCATGGGCTACGCGCTTCCTCCCGGAACGCGATACGGTAGGCGCGCTGACGGCGGTCGATGGCGAAGTTGTATCGCGAACGCCGGTAGACGGCTTTCGTACCGAGGTACAGATGGGCAAGCACTCGCTGATCGCCGATGAGCCGACATCGGTTGGCGGTACCGATGCGGGCCCTACCCCTTACGACCTGCTTGCGTCAGCACTCGCAACCTGCACGTCGATGACGTTACGCATGTATGCGCAGCATAAGAAAATCGATCTGCGAAGCGCGACGGTTCGCGTCAAGCACGGGCGCGTGCACGCCGACGACTGCGTCGACTGCGAACAGGACAAGGGCATGATTCACGAGTTTCGGCGGGAGCTCGTTCTTGACGGGGATCTAACGGCAGCGCAGCGGCTACGTATGGTGGAAATCGCAGACCGTTGCCCGGTCCACAAGACGCTGCATAGCGAGATCAAGATCCGAACGGACCTCGCCGACTAGTCGGACGGCTTGCCGCCTTTTTGCGTCTTTGCCTCGGCCTCGACGACACGGTTGATCTTCCACTGCTGCGCGATCGACAGCACGGTATTCGTTACCCAGTAAAGCACGAGGCCGGACGGGAAGAACGCAAAGAACACCGTGAACATGACTGGCATGATCTGCATGACCTTCGCCTGCACCGGGTCGGTCGGAGCCGGGTTGAGCTTTTGCTGCAGGAACATCGAGACACCCATGATGAGCGGCAGGATGAAATACGGATCACGCGTGGACAGGTCGGTAATCCACAGGGCGAACGGGGCCTGGCGCATCTCGACACTTTCAAGAAGCACCCAGTAGAACGCGAGGAAGAACGGCATCTGAATAAGAATCGGCAGACAACCGGCCGCCGGGTTTACTTTCTCTCGTTTGTAGAGGTCCATCATCGCCTGGCTTAGCGCCTGGCGGTCATCCTTGTAGCGATCCTGCAATGCCTTCATGCGGGGTTGCAGGTTGCGCATCTTCGCCATCGAACGGCCGCTCGATTCCGTCAGCTTGTAGAACACTAGCTTGATCAGGATCGTAACGACGATAATCGCGAGGCCCCAGTTCGCTACGAACCCGTGCACGAAGCTGAGCAACCAGAACAGCGGCTGCGAAATAATTGTTAGCCAGCCATAGTCGACGGTCAGTTTCAGGGTCTCGTCGATCTCCTCGAGCTGCGACTGCAGCTTGGGCCCCACAAACAATGCCGTCGGCAGCGTCTCTGTCGCGCCGGGCGCAATCGATACGACGTTCCGGCGTATCGCGCTGCTCGTCGCGACGTCGCCGGTCACTGCGACAGAGAAGCGGAAGTCGCTGCCGTTCGGTGGCACCGCAGCACGCACGAAATGGTGCTGGATGGAGCCGATCCAGCCCTGCTGCGAGTAGTACTCGTATTTCCCGTCGTCCAGAAGGTCGTCGCGATCAAGCTTCTCGGACTTATCGCCGTCGTAGACGATCGGACCGATAAACGAATACGACTCAACGTCAAACATCGAGCGCTCGATTTCGGCCGAGTGCCGCTTGATGCGCACGTAATCCGCGCCCCGCCAGGTCTCGGCAGAGCCGTTGGTTACAACCTGTTCAAGATCGATACGATAGCTGCCCCGCTTGAAATGGTAGCGCTTCTCGATGGTGATGCCGCTTGGATCCGTCCAGGTCAGCGGCACGACGAGCTCTTCGGCGTCGCCGAGGTCGTAGGCGTCGCGTGCGCTTTGGAAAATGCTGAGGTGCGTCGCTTCGGCTGCGCCACCTGCGGCGCGAACACCGGACTCAATCAAGCCGAACTCAGGCGGAACAAGGCTGAGCAAATTGACGAGTTCGTCCGGGCGGTCCTTCGCCACCGGGTAGTTCAGGAGCTCCGCCTTGCGCAGCGTGCCACCGGCGGTCGCAATCTCTACTTCGAAAACGTCGGTGCGGATCGTAATTGCGGGCGCCGCTGTGACAGCGGCGGGCTCGAGCACATCGTCCACAACGGGGTCTGCGGCGTCTGCTGGCTGTGCCCCAATTTCCGGGAGGTCGTCTTCAATGGCGGGCGCGGCGGCCTCATCGACTGTGAGCTCGGCCTGCTCCGTCGCGGCCGGCGGCTGTGGCCCGTAATCCTGCATCCAGGTTTGATAGGTCATCCAGCCCATCAACAGGAAGAACGCCCAGATCAGCAGTCGTTGATTATCCATTCGCTTTCGGTTCCTGCTTCGCCTTGCTGCAGCGCTGCCAGTGCCTGTCGAGGCTCGAGCGAATTTCGTCGTTACTGGCTCTTGCTGCGGCCGGCTGATTGATCACGACGACATCGATACCTGTCAACAACGCTTGCTGCTCTCGAAACGACTCTCTAATTATTCTCTTGATGCGATTTCTTGCAGTGGCACGGCGACAGTGTTTTTTCGAAATGGCGAGACCCAGTCGTGCAACACTTTCTTCATTGCCTCTTGCAAGCACCGTAAACAGTTTGTCTCGGCTGCGTGACGCCTTTTTGAACACGCGGCCGAAAGCAGCCGCATCAAGTAGCCGGTTGTCTTTTGTAAACCGGTTTGATGAGCTGCTCGTCAATCGTGGGTTGTGGCTCGTCGCTGCGACGGATGTGTGACGCGTTACGGCGTCAGCTTTGCCCGGCCCTTGGCGCGGCGGCGCTTCAGAACCAGACGCCCTGCCTTCGTCGCCATGCGAGCGCGGAAACCGTGCGTACGGGCACGTTTGACCTTGCTGGGCTGATATGTGCGTTTCATAGCCTTTCCCGGTGCCCCCGGAGGGGCCTGAAATCAGTTAAAAAACGGCCCTCTCGGGGCCGTATTTGAAGAAGGGCGGCAAGGGTACGCAGATGGCCTGAGGCTGTCAATAGACTGGTGTAAACACTGGAGTTTCAGTATAGACTGCCCGGTCTTCCTAACACTCTTGACCTTAAGGCACCCCGGGGAATCGTGTCCGCAGAATCGACGCTTTGGAACCAGTGCATCCGCGTCCTGCAGGCGGAGCTGCCCGAGCAGCAGTTCAATACCTGGATTCGGCCACTACAGGCTGTCGACGATGGGCCGGTTCTGCGGCTTCTGGCGCCAAATCGATTTGTCATAGACTGGGTCCAGGACCACTACATGGAGCGCATCCTCGAGCTCGTGGACGAGGGCGACCAGGAAGCGGAGGTCGTGGTCGAGGTTGGCTCACGAGACGCGCCGGCGACGGCCACCAGAGACGAGAGGCCGTCGCAGCGAGCGCCCGCCAAAGCGCCGCAAAAGGCCCCGGTTGCATCGCGTCTCAATCCACAGTTCACGTTCGAGAGTTTCGTCGAGGGTAAGAGCAACCAGCTCGCCAAGGCTGCGGCTACGCAGGTCGGTGAGAACCCGGGTAAGTCGTACAACCCGCTTTTCATTTATGGCGGTGTAGGCCTAGGCAAGACCCACCTGATGCATGCCGTCGGGAACGCCATTCTCAAGAATAGCCCCGACGCCCGGGTGAGCTACGTACACTCGGAGCGCTTCGTGAGCGACATGGTGAAAGGCCTGCAACACAACAAGATTGCAGACTTCAAGCGCCAGTACCGGTCCCTAGATGCCTTGTTGATTGACGACATTCAGTTCTTCGCCGGGAAGGAGCGCTCCCAGGAAGAGTTCTTTCACACCTTTAACGCGTTGCTGGAAGGCCAGCGCCAGATCATCCTGACCTGCGATCGCTACCCAAAGGAGGTCAACGGGCTCGAAGAGCGCCTCAAGTCTCGGTTCGGGTGGGGTTTGACGGTTGCGATCGAGCCGCCCGAACTTGAAACATCAGTTGCCATCCTGATTAGCAAGGCGACGGCAGAGGGGGTAGAGCTCCCCGACGAGGTTGCGTTCTTTATTGCGAAGCGAATCCGATCGAATGTCCGCGAACTTGAGGGTGCACTGCGCCGCGTGATTGCGAATTATCGCTTCACGGGCCGACCTATCAATCTCGATTTCGCAAAAGAGGCATTGCGTGATCTGCTGGCGCTCCAGGATCGCCTCGTTTCGATTGAAAACATCCAGAAAACCGTTGCGGACTACTTTAAGATTCGCGTCGGGGACCTTTTGTCGAAGAAGCGCAGCCGGTCGATAGCGCGACCGCGTCAGATCGGCATGGCGCTCGCCAAGGAGTTGACTAATCACAGCCTGCCAGAAATAGGGGACGCCTTTGGCGGGCGTGATCACACGACGGTTTTGCACGGTTGCAGACGAATCGAGTCGCTCCGAGAGTCAGACAAGCGCGTTGACGACGACTACTTGAACTTGTTGAGAACTCTGACAGGATAATGTGGATAACTCGTGGAAAACTCTTCTCGCGAATTTTATCCACAGGCTGCTCACAGGGCCTCGACCGGGCATCGGCGAGTTCTTCGGTCAGGTTTTTGAGAATAACTTATTGAAAAATAAGGCTTATTTAAAGTTATACACAGGCAGTTGCTTTACCAATAATAACAACAAATTAATATTTTCCAATATTTATTAACAGGTGGAACCTATGAAGTTTACCGCAGCCCGGGAAGCGCTGTTGAAACCCTTGCAGGCCGTCATCGGCGTAGTGGAACGACGTCAGACGATGCCGATACTGTCCAATGTACTGCTGGTCGCCAAAGACGGCGAGCTGTCCGTAACAGCGACGGATCTAGAAGTTGAGCTCGTCGCTCAGGCAGAGGTAGACACAGAATCGGGTGGGGAAATAACGGTCTCTGGCCGCAAGTTCCTCGACATCTGTAGGGCGCTTCCCGACGGCACCGATGTGCACGTCAGCGTCAGTGGAGAAAAGCTTGCCGTTCGTGGTGGAAGAAGCAAGTTCAATCTGGCGACGCTGCCGGCCGCGGAGTTCCCGGTCGTTGAGGACATCAAAGCCGGCCAGGCGATTACAGTGACCCAGGAATCGCTTGGGCAGCTCATAGAAAAGACGCATTTTTCGATGGCGCAACAAGATGTGCGCTATTACCTGAACGGGATGTTGCTTGAGACGACCGGGACGTTGCTGCGAGCGGTGGCGACAGATGGCCATCGTCTGGCGCTATGCCAGGTTGACCTTGGGTCGAAGGCGGATGAGCAGCAGGTCATTGTGCCCCGTAAGGGCGTTCTGGAACTGCAGCGGCTTATGAGCGGGGACGGCGAACTGAATATTGAGCTCGGCGCGAACCATGTCCGGATTCAGCTTGACGGTATACGGTTTACGTCAAAGCTGATCGACGGGCGCTTTCCGGAGTATGAACGCGTTATTCCGAAAGAATCTTCCAATGAGCTTAAGGCCGATCGGGGCGCGTTCAAGGGAGCGCTACAACGCACGGCAATTCTTTCCAATGAGAAATATCGGGGAATACGGCTGGTAATTCGAGATAGCGGTGTTGTGTTGCAAGCCCATAATCCGGAGCAGGAAGAGGCCGAGGAGGAGCTTGAAGTCGAATACAGCGGTGAAGATATCGAGATTGGCTTTAACGTCAATTACCTGCTGGACGCGCTCGGAGCGGTCGAAGGCGATGACGTGACGCTCTCGGTTCAGGACAGCAACTCGAGCTGTCTGATTCGTCAGCCCGGCAACGCCGACTGCACCTTTGTGGTCATGCCGATGCGTCTGTAGGTGGATGATCCATCGCTTTAAGGTTAGCGATTTTCGGTGTATCGAGACCGCTGATCTATCGCTAAGTCCGGCCTTTAACCTGATTTGTGGGGCTAACGCCTCCGGGAAGACGAGCTTCCTGGAGGCGTTGGCGTATCTGGGCCGGGGAAAGTCGTTCCGCGGCGCATCCACGAACAACCTCGTGCGACACGGACAAAGCGAATTCGTGTTGTTCGGGGAAACGGAGAACAACGGTCGTAGCCAGAAGATCGGTGTGCGGAACAGCCGCGACGGGCTCGAGGTTCGCGTAGATGGAAGTAGCGAGGGCGGGGCGGCCGCGTTAGCGGCGGCGCTGCCTCTTCAGGTCATCGATCCGGAGGTGCATAACCTCGTCGCCGGCGGCCCGGAACTGCGGCGTCGGTTTCTGGACTGGGTCGCGTTCCACGTGGAACACGATCATCTGCACGCCTGGCGGCGCTTTCGGCGCGCACTGAAACAACGGAATGCGGCGCTGAAGGCGAAATCATCGCCGGCGGCAATTCGCAGCTGGAATGCCGAGTTTGTAGAGCTGGCGGCCCTTCTTGATGACTCGCGGCGTCGGGTCCTCGATATTGCGCTGGATGCACTCGCTGAATATGGGTTTGCGCTGCTCGGAACAGAGCTGGGCTTTGACTACGCCCAGGGCTGGAATCGTGAGAAAACCCTGGAGCAAGCGCTGGACGAGGGCATCGAGCGGGACTTGCAGCAGGGCGCGACGCAGCACGGGCCGCACCGGGCCGATCTCAAGATCAGCTATGACGAGCGCCAGGCGCGCAAGCTCGTCTCGCGTGGCCAGCAAAAATTGCTGGCGAGCGCGATGATACTTGCGGCGACAGAGACAGCGCAGACCGCGCTCGAACGGCCGCTGTTGCTGTTGCTCGATGATCCGGCCGCCGAGCTGGATGCAGAATCACTGGGTCGGCTGCTCGAGGCCGTTAACGAGCTGGGGTGCCAGGTGGTCGCGACGAGTCTGGCGGAAGGCGCGCTGGCGTCGCCGGCCGGCACCCGAGTGTTCCACGTGGAACAGGGCATTTTCACGCCGGCCTGAAAGCGCCAAAATACCTTAATAAATAACACTTTGGGGGCCCTTTCCGGGGCCTCTTTTGATACAATGCGCCGGTTGTGTGTTGAGGACCTCGGATGACCGACGAAACAGAATATACTTCCAGTAATATCAAGGTGTTAAAGGGCCTCGAAGCCGTGCGGAAACGGCCCGGCATGTACATCGGCGACACCGATGATGGCACGGGCCTGCACCACATGGTTTTCGAGGTCGTCGACAACTCGATCGACGAGGCTCTGGCCGGGCATTGCGACACCATTACTGTGACGATTCATGCCGATGAATCCGTCACGGTCAGTGACGATGGGCGCGGCATTCCCGTCGATATGCATCCGGAGGAGGGTCGGTCAGCCGCTGAGGTCATTATGACCGTGCTGCATGCCGGTGGTAAATTCGACGACAACTCGTACAAGGTATCCGGCGGTCTTCACGGCGTGGGCGTTTCGGTCGTCAACGCGCTGTCCGAACACCTGGTGTTGACCATTCATCGCGAGGGCGAAATTCACCAGCAGGAGTACGTGCACGGTGAGCCCTCCGACCCTCTGGCCGTCGTCGGCGACACCGACCGGACCGGCACCACAATCCGTTTCAAGCCGAGCTCCGATACATTCACGAACATCGAGTTTCACTATGACGTGCTGGCCAGGCGTCTGCGCGAGCTTTCATTTCTGAACTCAGGCGTGCGAATTCACCTCGTGGACGAGCGTGAGGAAGAGAAAGAGGACCTGTTCGAGTACGAGGGCGGCATCATGGCTTTCGTCGAGCACCTCAACAAGAACAAGACACCGATTCACGACAATGTCTTCCATTTCACGACGATGAAGGACGATGTCGGCGTAGAGGCGGCCCTGCAGTGGAACGATGGCTATCAGGAAAACATGTTCTGCTACACGAACAACATTCCTCAGCGCGATGGCGGCACTCACCTGGCCGGTTTCCGTTCGGCGCTGACCCGCACGCTGAATGCCTATATCGAGAAAGAGCTCTCGAGCCGCAAGGATAAATTCACGCCGAGTGGCGACGATGCGCGCGAGGGCCTGACGGCGGTGCTGTCGGTCAAGGTTCCGGACCCGAAGTTCTCGTCCCAGACAAAAGATAAATTGGTTTCATCTGAAATCAAAGGCGTTGTCGAGCAGGCGATGGCGGGCCGGCTCGAGGAGTTTCTGCTCGAACACCCGCAGGAAGCCAAGGCGATCGTATCGAAGATCGTTGATGCGGCCCGCGCCCGCGAAGCGGCGCGCAAAGCGCGCGAAATGACGCGGCGCAAGGGCGCGCTCGACGTTGCCGGCCTCCCGGGCAAGCTTGCTGACTGCCAGGAAAAAGATCCGGCGCTCTCAGAGCTGTTCCTCGTTGAGGGCGACTCCGCCGGCGGCTCCGCGAAGCAGGGTCGCGATCGTCGCACCCAGGCTATCCTGCCGTTGAAGGGCAAGATCCTGAATGTCGAGAAAGCGCGCTTTGACAAGATGCTTTCGTCGGCCGAGGTCGGCACGCTGATCACCGCGCTTGGCACGGGCATCGGCCGCGAAGACTTTGACCCCGACAAGCTTCGCTATCACCGCATCATTATCATGACCGACGCCGATGTCGACGGCTCGCATATCCGCACCCTGCTGCTGACGTTCTTTTACCGGCAAATGCCGGAGCTTATCGAGCGCGGCCACGTGTATATCGCACAGCCGCCGCTCTACAAGATCAAGCGCGGCAAACAGGAGGTCTACGTCAAGGACGATGCGGAGCTCGATCGCTACCTGCTCAATGCAGCGATGGATAACGCGGCGCTGCATGTTAACGCGGAGGCGCCTGCACTTTCCGGTGTCGGGCTCGAGACGCTTGCTAAAGAACACATTGCTGTCGAGAACATCATTCAGCGACTGTCCGGACGGTACGACGAAGTCGTTTTACGCACGATCTCATCGTTGCCAGAAGTTTCGGCGACGGATATGGAGGATCTCGACGTCCTCGAGGCATGGACCGAGAAGCTGAGCGCCGCGTTGCCGAAGCACACAGGCGACCGCGCGGAGAACGGTAACGGCGGCAGCTACTCGGCGAGCTTCGATCACGGTGACGAAGACGGCGAGGGCGTACGGATAGCAATTACCAAGGTTCAGCATGGACTTGGCGCGACCCGTTACCTGCCGCGAGAGTTCTTCGGTACGAACGAATACCGTCACATCATTGAGCTCGCCGCCAAGCTCAGCGACCTGTTGTCCGAAGGCGCATTCGTCAAGCGCGGCGAGCGTGAGGCATCGGTCGAGACCTTCACGGAAGCCGTCGACTGGCTAATGGGAGAGGCGCGCCGCGGTCAGTCGATCCAGCGCTATAAGGGCCTTGGCGAGATGAACCCCGAGCAGCTTTGGGATACCACCGTTAACCCGGAAACCCGCCGCTTGATGCAGGTGAAGATCGAGGACGCCGTAAAGGCCGACGAGATCTTCACAACGCTGATGGGTGATCAGGTCGAACCGCGGCGGGATTTCATCGAGAAAAATGCCCTGACTGTGGAAAACCTCGATATCTAGAAGGACCGTTTCGGGTGAATCTTTTGCCTCACCCGCAGTCTCAGACAACGTAGACCAGCCCCCCCGGTGCAGGCCGGGCGGCACATGACAATGACAGGGGAGACACTGTGAACAGACTAATTATCGGCGCGACCGCGCTGCTGATGATTGCTGCGTGCGGCCAGGAAGCCGCCGAGCAACCGGCCCAGGAACCGCAAGAACTGGTTTCCGGCCTCGACCTTGCCGGGATGGACAAGAGCGTCCAGCCGGGTGACGACTTCTTCGCCTACATGAATGGCGCCTGGGTCGACAGCACCGAGATTCCGGCGGACAAAGGACGCTACGGCATCTTCGATACGCTGCGCGATGAGTCGCAGGAAGCCGTCAAGGCCATCATCGAAGAGTCGGCGACGGGTGATTTCGAGAAGGGCACCGACGAACAAAAAGTCGGCGACATGTACAAGTCCTTCCTCGATTGGGAAACGCGGGACGCCCGGGGTATCGCGCCGCTGCAGCCGGAGCTCGATCGCATCGCCGCGATCTCCGACTATGACGACCTCGCCGTGTACTTCGCCGAGACCCAGCGCCGCAACATGGACGCTCCGCTCGGCTTTGGCCAGGTGGCCGATTTCAAGGATCCGAACTACTACATGATTTACGTCTGGCAGAGCGGACTTGGCCTGCCTGATCGCGAGTACTACCTCAAAGACGACGACAAGTCCGGGGAGATCCGGACCAAGTACGTTGAGCATATCGCGAAGATGTTCGACCTCGCCGGGCTCGAGGGCGGCGCCGATGCTGCGTCGACCGTCATGGCGCTTGAGACGCGCCTTGCCAACGAGCACATGACCAAGGAAGACACGCGCAACTGGTCCGCGAACTACAACAAGGTCATGCTCGACGAACTGTCGACGGTCATGCCGAACTTCAACTGGGACGGTTTTGTCGCCAAAGCCGAGCTACAGGACGTTGACGGGCTCGTCATCTTCATGACCGATTACCTGCGAGCGCTCGACGGCATCATCACCGACACCGACCTCGACACATGGAAAACGTATTTGACGTGGCGCGCCCTTGACCAGCAGGCATCAAGCCTGACGCGCGAAATCGACAAACAGAACTTCGAGTTCTTCGGCAAGACGCTGTCAGGTACTGAAGAGCAGCGCGCCGACTGGCGTCGCGCCGTAAACACCGTTAACGGCACACTTGGCGAAGTCGTCGGCAAGGTTTACGTCAAGCAGCATTTCCCGCCCGAAGCGAAGGAGCGCATGCTCGAGCTCGTCGGCAACCTGGTTAAGGCCTACGAGAAGAGCATCAAAGAGCTCGATTGGATGGGCGAGGAAACCAAGGCGGAAGCGCTCGACAAGCTGTCGAAGTTCACGCCGAAAATCGGCTATCC
>JAAUYD010054578.1_pt1 | contig 40096 bp, 33 predicted proteins | sample 7278101 | NCBI WGS metagenome assembly JAAUYD01 (sample SAMN14350128, study PRJNA611818) | marine sediment metagenome | isolation source: surface marine sediment (0.6m) | place: French Polynesia: Moorea | collected 2018-08
ATAGCGAAGATCGCGGCCCAGTTCGCCATGCAGCACGGTGCCGAGGAGATTGCGCTCGTCAGTGCCGATGCCTACCGCATTGGTGCCAGGGAGCACCTGAAGGCATTCGCCAACATCATCGGTGTATCGGTGCACTCGGCCAGTTCATCGGAGGAGCTGCACGACGTGCTGGCGCGCCTGGCCACGAAGAAACTCGTACTGATCGATACCGAAGGCCGCTCACAGCGCGACCGCGAACTCGCCAACCGCATGGCCGCCTACGGCTCGCACGCAGACCGCGTGCACTTCTACCTGACGCTGTCGGCCGCGACGCAGGAAGCGGGCCTCGATGAAGTAATCCGCACATTCAACCAGGTGCCGCTCGCCGGCTGCATCGTGACAAAGATCGACGAAGCCGCCCAGCTGGGTTGCGCCCTGAGTGCGCTGATTCGCCACGACCTGCCGGTCGCCTGGCTGTCGGATGGTCAACGCATCCCGGACGACCTGCATGCCGCAACCAGGAAGCGCCTGTGGATGGTCAATGAAGCGCTCGAGTGCGCAAAAAGCAGCCAGCCGCGCATCGACGAACACACCATGGCGGAAAACTACTCGCAAGCGAGCACGGCACATGGATAGTCAGGTCAGCAGCGGATTCGTACAGCGCTTCCAGGCCCCGCGCCCGGTCAAGGTCATCGCCGTCTGCAGCGGCAAAGGCGGCGTGGGCAAGACAAACATTGCAGCGAACGTTGCGATCGCCCTGTCAGCCGAAGGACACCGGGTTGCCTTGCTCGACGCGGATCTGAGCCTCGCCAACATCGATGTGCTGCTGGGCCTGCAACCGAGGTTCAACCTGTCGCACGTCCTGAGTGGCGAAGTCGACGTCGCCGACACGCTGCTCGAGGGACCGCGAGGCGTCCGGATCATTCCGGCGTCGTCGGGAAACTTCGACATGAGCAAGCTGGACTCACGAGGCCAGGCGACGCTGATCAACGCGTTCAGCCAGATGACCGATCAGCCCGATGTCCTCGTCGTCGATACGGCGGCCGGTATCGCGCCGTCGGTGGCGAGATTCGTCAAGGCTGCCCAGTACCCGGTTGTCGTTCTCCGCGACGAACCGGCTTCGCTGACCGATGCCTATGCGCTGATCAAGGTGTTCAGCCGTAACTACGGCATGCACCGTTTTCACATCGTGACCAACCAGAGCCAGGGACGCCAGGCCGGCCGCCGGCTGTTCGCCAAACTGGACCGGGTCGCCGACTCCTATCTCGACGTCGTGCTCAGGCATACCGGCGACATCCCGCAGGATGACACCGTCGTCAAGGCAGTCCAGCAGCAGCGCGCCGTCACGGACGCCTATCCCAACAGCCCCGCCGGACGAGCGTTCAGACAGCTCGCAAGAAGCTTGAGCGATTTGCCCTCGGCAACCAGGGCGCACGGCGGGCTGCAGTTTTTCATGGAAAGCCTCGTCATGGCTGATGCAACGTACAAAGGAAAAGTCGCATGAACGCGTATAGCACGGCAGCTGATCGCGAAGGATTCTCTAACGAGGGCCTCGTCGAGGAACACATCACGCTGGTCAAACGAATTGCCCAGCATCTCGCAGCCCGGCTGCCTTCCTCCGTCGACATCGACGACCTGATGCAGTCCGGCATGGTCGGCCTTCTAGAGGCCGCCGGCAACTTCGACGCGTCCAAAGGTGCCAGCTTCGAGACCTACGCGGGCATTCGAATTCGCGGCGCTATGCTGGACGATATCCGCAAGCATGACTGGACGCCGCGTTCCGTGCATCACAAGTACCGGCAGGTCGCGGAGGCGATCAACTCGATCGAGGCCGAAACGGGACGCCCGGCCCGGTCCGCCGATATCGCCGAGCGCCTCGGCATTCCGGTCGAGGACTATCACAAGATTCTTGCTGACAGCGCATCGAGTCGCCTCTTCAGTCTTGACGAGACGCTGGACGAGACGGCGCTGCACCGGACACGACCGACGTCCGACACGGCGACACCCGACCAGGAACTCGATGAAGAGCAGTTTCGCGAGGGACTGGTTGCCGCGATCGACCAGCTACCCGATCGCGAACGCCTCGTGCTGTCGCTTTACTACGAACGCGAGATGAACCTGAAGGAAATCGGCGAGGTTCTCGATGTGACGGAGTCTCGCGTTTGCCAGATTCACGGACAGGCGATCATAAGGATGCGATCTATTGTGTCCAAATGGTAGGAGGCACGAGATGAACGAGTTTATTGGCGGCGTCAGGAACATTACGCCGTCCTATCCGGTCCGCCCGATTCAGCCTGTCAACAAAGACAGGGAGACCGGCGAGCGAAAGCAGAAAAAGCAGGAGCCGCCGCGAAAGCCTGACAATGACGACGATGACAACAAGCCACTGATAGATGAGCACGTATGATGATTGGTCCTGACTCAACCGCGTTCTACCTGATCTTCTTCGCGCAATCCCTGTTGTTGGGGGGTGCGTGTATCGCGCTGTTCCGATTCCAGCGTCGCTTCCGCGAACTGGAGGACTTCTGGCAGAGCCCGACCGGGGCCATGCTTGCCGACGACCAGTCGGAAACCGTCGAGGAAGCGCCGCTAATGCAGATTATGACGGTGGGCACCGAGGAGGCCCTGCTCGAAAAACTCAAGCTCGATCAGCGAGTTAACGATCTCCAGCGTCGCTTGAATGAAGTGGCCAAACGACAGGCGGAAGAAAAGCCCTTGCCTTCTATTGAGTTTGAGCGATCCCTGCCGATAGAACATGCATTGCGTATGGCCAAAAACGGTGCATCCGTGGATGACTTGACGAGGACCTGCGGCTTGAACATCGGGGAGGCCCGATTGCTGCAAAAACTTCACGGCAAGGTTGCCGCGTAACCAGCACAGGAAAACACTTAAGATGAGCGCACAGGCCGAAGAACAATTCCGATTTGTAAACCTTCTTGCACTGGAGCTGACCAACGGCGACATCTCACTGCCGTCGCTGCCGGATGTGGTCGTCAAGATCCGCAACATGCTCGAAAAGGACGACGTCGATTTCGAGAAGATCAGCGGCGCGGTCAGTGTGGACCCGGTGCTGGTCTCGAAGCTGTTTCTGTACGCTAACTCCGCGCTTTACAACCGTGCCGGCGTGACCATCGATTCCCTGGAAGGCGCCATTGGTCGGCTGGGATTCGAGGTCGTGCGGAACACCGCCATGTCCATTGCCATGGAGCAGTTGTACGCGGCCGAGAAACACTCGCACGCGAAGAAACACCTGCAGGCGGCCTGGGCGCGCAGCATGAAGATGTCCTGCATGGCGTGGTCGGTCGCACGTGCCAATCGCACGGTGAACGACGAGTCCGCTTACCTGGCTGGGCTCATGCACGACGTCGGCACGCTCTACATCATCACCAAGACCGGCGAGTTTCCGGAGTTGCTGGGCAACCCGGAGGGCTTTAAGGAAATCGTCAAGGAATGGAACCCGCAGATCGGCAAGAGCATCATCGAATCCTGGGGATTCAACGAGGAGATGGCTGAGTCGGCCGACTCCGAAAGCTACGTTACCGACAATGGCGCCGAGGAGCCGCGTCTTGCGGACGTCATGCACGTCGCCGAGATGCTGATCGAAAATCCCGAGGATGAGTCGCTGGATCTGGCCGAGATTCCGTCCTGCCGCAAACTGGGTGTCGACGACTCGACTGTCGGCGCGATCATGGAACGCTATCGCGACAAGATGCAGGGCATGCAGTCGACGTTGAACTAGGCTGGACCTGCCTGTCAAACCTACGGACGGACCGTGAGCCTTGCTTCGGCCCGTCTTTCTTATTTCATGTCTTCCAGCTTTTCCAGGTTGAGGCGACGCATGCGTAACGTCTCGGATTCACGATTGAACATGTGCTGGATTAGGACTTCACGAAGTTCCGGCTTCATGCCGTTGAACTCTACGCCGATACCGTACTGCCACGCCGGGTCGCTGGTGTCGGGTGGGTCGGTCAGGCGCACGACGGTACAGAACGTCTCGACGTAGCGGTTGTCCGACGACAGCAGGAACCTCAGGTAGAGCTTGTCGTCAATCTGCATCGGTTTCTCGCTGGAGAATACGAGACCGTCGGCGCCAACGTCGCAAGTCTGCGGCGGCTGCTTGGCGAGCGCCGAGCTGCTCTCACGAAACGCGGGTACCTGGCCGATCACAACGTTGAGCTTGTCATTGATCAAAGTCAGGCAGCGAGAGACCTGGTCAGATTCCTTGCTGAGCAGGAACATGGCCTCGCCGAGCCTCGATTCGATCTCGGTCAGTTTGGAGTTGGCGCCGTCCGTTAACCCGAGGCGAATCTTGTAGTGAGCCAGCCCGCCCTTGAATTCGTCATTGGTAATCGACTCGTACTTCAGGTAGACGGTTTCGCTGACTCTAAAGGACCTCCGATTATCGTATTCGTTGCTCATACCTGGTCCTCCTCGTCTTCGCCAGGTGCCTGGTTGTCCGCCGAAGGTGATTCGACGCCCGCATCATCGACGCCCATCGTTTCCTGGGTATCCAGCTGACTGCCGCGGACTATGCTGATGTCGACGCGCCGGTTCTTGGCGCGGTTCTCCGGGGTGTCGTTCGGGGCAACGGGTTGCGTGTCCGCATGCCCGGTGACCGTGATTCGTTTCTCGTTGATCCTCGCCCTGGACAGAATCTCGTGGGCGACGCGTACCGCCCGGTTGGTCGACAGATCCCAGTTCGAGCTGAATTCGTCGTTCGATATCGGCACGTTGTCCGTGTGTCCGGAGATCGTGATTTCGCCGAACGCGTTGTCCAGCAAGCGGGTGATTTTGGCCAGGACCGGTTTGAACTGCGGTTTGACGTCGGCCTTGCCTGAATCGAAGGAAGCGTTTTCGAGAATCCGGATAATGATCTTCTTGCCATCCGTTTCGATAGCGACGGCGCCCTTGGCTATTTCGTCACGCAGTGCAAGCCTGAGCTTTTTCGCGTGCTCACGCGTTTCCGCGATCTCGCGGTTCAGCGCATCGAGCGTGTTTCTGTTGGAGTCGATCGTGAACTGCCGAACTTCATTGAGCGCGGTCTTCTCCGGCTTGCCGGGGCTGAATTCCTGGGCGATCAGGCTCGTACCCTTCGGAATCGACTTGACCTTGACCTCCGTCTGTACGCCGAACGCTTCCTTCATCGAGCCGGACAGCTGCTTGAACTTCTGGACGTCCATCTCCGAGAAGGCCAGCAGCAGTACGAAGAAACACATCAGCAGAGTCATCAGGTCAGCAAAGGTCATTACCCAGGCGGGTACACCCTTGTCTGGTGGTGGCTCAGGCGGCTTGTCCATCGTCACGGCGACGCGCTAGACGTCTTCTTCCTTGCGCTGCGATCGCGGCAGGTAGGATTCGAGCATGCCTTCAATGATGCGCGGGTTCTGTCCGCTCTGGATGCCGAGCAGGGCGTCGATGATCAGCGACTTGTTCGTGTATTCCTCGCCGCTGCGGACGGCCAGCTTGTCTGCGATCGGAAGCGCAAACATGTTCGCGAGGATGGCGCCATACAGCGTGGTCAGCAGCGCGACGGCCATCGCGGGACCGATCTGCTTCGGGTCGTCCATATTGGCCAACATCTGCACGAGGCCGATCAGCGTTCCGATCATGCCCATCGCGGGGCCGACGTCGCCGATTGCCTTGAAGATCTGCTGGCCGTCCTGGTGTCGCTGCACCGTCTGGTTCAGGTCCTTCTGCAGCATTGCCCGGACCGTGTCGGCCGGGTGCCCGTCGATCAGCAGGCCCAGGCCGGACTTCATGAAGTCATCGACGACTTCGGCGTCTTCGAGCGCCAGCAGGCCACCCTGGCGAGCGGTCTTGGCCAGTTCGACAGAGTTCTCGATCAGGCTCTCGGGTTTGACCGGCTTGTTGACGAAGGCTTTGACGGCGATCTTGGCGGCGCCGAGGAATTGCCCGAGGCTGAATTTCATCATCGTAACGAGCACGGTGCCGCCCAACACGACCAGCAGGGATGGCGTGTTGACGAACGTGCCCGCCGATCCGCCCATGACAATCGACGCCAGGACGATGCCAAAGGCACCGATCAATCCGATTAATGTCGCCAGATCCAAGGTTTATCCTCCGTGACTACGATCAGACGCAATCCAGTAGTGTGTATCGGCAGGCGGCGGCCCCGCTTTAGCAACGATCAGGCCGTTCTTCGGCTCAGTTGAGCGGCGTTTCATCGATGAACGGGACATATTCCGATCCGTTGCCGCCACGTGATTTCACCGAGTAGAGCCCGCGATCGGCTCGATTGATCGCCTGTTCCACCGTGTCCCGGTCGTGCAACTCGGTGTAGCCGACTGAGCAGGAAATCGAGATCTCGCCGTCGGAGGTCGGGATCGCGATCTTCCCGACGGACGCGACAAAGCGCTCGATGACCTTCTCGGCGTTCGCGGCGCTGGTTTCATTCAGGATGACGGCGAATTCGTCACCGCCGTATCTCGCCACCAGGTCGCTTTTGCGAATGAAGGCGCGGGCAAGACACTCGCCCATGGCCTTCAACACCTGGTCGCCACAGGAATGGCCGTGCCGGTCATTGACCTCTTTAAACTTGTCGAGGTCGATCATCAGGAGCGTCACCGGCTGCTGCAGCACGAAGTGCATGTTGAGACTCTGCTCGATGGCGGAGTCGAAGGCGCCGCGATTGAACGCATCCGTCAGCGAGTCGCGCTTCATTTCCTCGCGCGCTGCGACCAGGTCCTCCCGCAGGCAGTCCATGCGCTTGTGCAGATCGCTGAGTTGCTGCTCATACGCCTGCTGCTGTTGCTCGAAGGTCTCGGTCACCTGGTGTACGGCTTCCTTCAGGACCTCGCGGATTTTCATCAGGTCGCCCGTGCCTACGGCGTTCTCGACGGCGGACAGCGAGAGCGATACCCGGCGCTGGGTATCCTGATCGCGTTCGCCTATCTGCCTCAGGCCCGCGATCAGGTCTTCAACCACGTCGCGGTAGTTGCCGATCCGCTCGGATACGAAGCTGCGCTCGGCCCTACGTCTCTCGGAGAAGAAGCTCCGGATCTGCGGCCATTCACGGCTTCCGTCCAGCGAGCGCGGAATGTCGCGGGTAGGGACCGCTTCGCCGTTTTCGATGTGTCGAACGAAGTCGGCGCACTCGCGGGGAAACAGGTTTGGGTCCCGGTCCGTGTCCAGCAGGAAGGCTTGTTCCCCCATTGTCTGGATGACGGAAGACAGCGTGTCCAGCGCGCCGTTGGTGATATCCACGTCGCTGGTCACGACCGGTTCATCGGCGCCGGCTTCGTCCTCGTGCCCGGTGAACAGTTTTCGCATCAAAGAAACCTTTTCGAAATGACGATTGCGGTCATCGGCGCCCGATCTGATCTTTCGGTCTCGATTCAGGCGACTGTCAGCCGTCCTCGGCAACCGCGAAATCGCTGTGCTCCGATAGCTGGGTTATCGGCAAATTTGACCGGTTCTTGAACGTTTCCAGGCGGAAAAACCGGGCGAAAGCCGAACATCGGCGGTTCTCTGCAAAACACTGCAAAGTATGTTAAAAAAGCACCATAAACGGCATATTAAGAACCTAGTTTTGTAAATATGGTGTGAAAACGCTAGATTTTGACCATCAACGATCGATTGTTGTTGAGCGATGGATTAAGGGGTTTTCGGGGAACGTAACGTCGTGGCCAGCATGCAAAAAGCGCTACACCAGATGGTGTCTTCAAACGTCATTGACGGCGGAATATGCTCGCAGCCAGGGTGCTGGAGCCGACCATGATATTGGTTGTCAACGATGGCCCGGAGCAGGCGGCGAACCTCAAGTCACTGATCGAATTCATGGACACGCCGGACGTGCTGACGGCCAAACCCGGTGACTGGCGCGAGCGCGTCGGCGACCAGACTATCGAAGCGCTGTTCGTTGGTGCAGATCTGTCTCCGACCGACGTCGACGAGCTGCTGACCGATATCGGTAGCATCGACCCCAACATACCGATCGTCATGCTCACCCCCGGAGATGCCAAATGAACACGGCGACGCACACACAGCACCCCTGGGCTCGAATTCACGAGCTGCGCTACCCGGTTCGCCTCGATGAGCTCGGCACAGTCCTCGAGGAAATCCGTGCAACGAAGAGTCGGAGCGGCAGGAACGAGCAGAAGCAACCCGAAGGCCGGTTGGTCGGCAACAGCGCCGACATGCAGGCGATCAGAAAGCTGGCCGAGCAAGTCGCTCCGTCAATGGCCACGGTGCTGATCACCGGCGAGTCCGGGACAGGCAAGGAAGTCGTCGCCAGGCAGATCCACGACTTGTCGGGCCGGAAGGGCCCGTTCGTTGCGATCAACTGCGGCGCTATTCCGGATCACCTGCTCGAAAGCGAGCTTTTTGGGCACGAACGCGGCGCCTTCACCGGCGCCGCCAGCGCCAGGGCAGGCCGATTCGAACTGGCAAGGGGCGGTACGTTTTTCTTGGACGAGATCGGCGACATGCCGGCCGCGATGCAGGTAAAACTGCTGCGCGTCCTGGAGGAGCGCGTCGTTGAACGTGTTGGCGGCACCAAGAGCATTCCGGTCGACGTTCGCGTCATCGCAGCGACACACCGGGACCTGCCATCGCGCATCGCTATGGGTAAGTTCCGCGAAGACCTGTTCTACCGACTGAGCGTCTTCCCGATAGAGATCTCGCCGTTACGGGACCGGCCGGAAGACATCGTGTCACTGTGTGCGGAGTTCATCCAGAGAGTCCGCCAGGAGCAGGAGGTCGACCTGTTTATCTCCGATCGCGCTATGCAACGTCTCGAGGCCTATGCCTGGCCGGGCAACGTTCGCGAACTGGCGAACCTGGTCGAACGGCTGGCGGTAATGAAGCCGGGAGGTATTGTGGACGAACCCGACTTGCCCTGGCCGATCGTTGAAAGTCCGAGCGAGCCGAATTCAGATGTGGAGGTCTTAAGCTCATCGCTGGTGTCGACATCGCCGTCGCTGCCGGAATCGGGACTCGATCTGAAGGCCTACCTCGGCAACCTCGAACGGGACATGATCGAAAGCGCGCTGAACGAAGCGGGCGGCGTAGTGCAGGGTGCGGCGGAGAAACTCGGTATAGGCAGGACAACCCTGGTCGAGAAGATTCGACGCTACGACCTTCGAAAGCCCTGACAGCTTGCTTCCAGGGTGCTGCTCACCCAATTGCGTGGAGCGGCAATTCGGATTGAACTGTGGCTTGTCTGGTCCTGGCCAGACCGGCGGCTTCTCAGGCCATCAGGGTTTCCGGTCGATTGACGAACGAGCGGGGCAGGCGCACGAGGATCGGACCGAGCTCGTACATGACGCCAAGCGCACGTTTGAAACGATCCCGATGATGCTCCTGCATCTTCTTCAGGAAACAGCTCAGCTCCGTAGGTTCGAACATGACTGAGCGGCCGTCGGCAACGCCCGCGTGATCGAGAACCTGTTCGGACACGTCGCTCGTCAGGATGACGACAGGGGCCGGTGAACGTCGTTTGCTGAATGCAATACGCTTGAGGACCTGGAGCTTGTCCGGGTCAGACTGCGACAGATCGAACAGAACCAGGTCAGGTGCGACATTATCGCCTCGCGGCGCAGCGCGACGAATGTAGTTACACGCGGCATTCGTGGCGTCGATTCGACGCATACCGCATTCGATACCCCGTTGTTCGATAGCCTGTCGCAACAGCCCCGACTGATGCCTGTCATCAGAAATTATTAAAATGTTCATACCTGAACCATTATCCTTCATGCTCGCTCTCCATCCTTTCTGGGTCCCCCGCGCATCCCTGTCCTGCGCGCCGAAATTGAGTTTCACACGCCAGATAACTGCAGTAATCGTGCCAAAAACCGACCAGTCGGAAAGAAAACCGATAAAAACTATTAAAAACAATAACTTAAGAATTTTTATGTCAGGTGAAACTACATTTTCTTTCAGCCGAAGTCGCGAAATGACGACATAAGTCGCGAAATATCGTGACTTTTAACAAGTGACGGTGTTACAAAGACTTACGCGCCAGATTATGAAAGGTCAGACGCATCAGGGACACTGCCGGCATCGTTTTTCGGACAGACGGTCAAAATACTGACCAGGTCTACTGCCCCTCGACTCTCACTGATTTATGCCGTGCTGAAGCTTCGCGACGCGCAAGCGGCAGCGGCGTCGCATGAACGGCTTTGATTCGTCGATGACGATCCTGACGATGCGAATCGTCGATGTCGCGATCTTCGTGTTCAGCGTGGTGGCGGTCTGGTTCGTCCTGTCCCGCGGATTGCTTCGATCGCGGCTGATCCCGTCGACCGGCCGCTTCTTCGTCGTAGCGGGTGTTGTCGTGCTGTTGGCGGAGCAGGCTGCCGGCTTCGTTGTTCGCCTGCTCGACCCGGAGTTGTCCTTCTTCGACGGGCCCAGTTTCCTGCCGGCCTCGATCCCGGGCGCGATCCACTGGTTCGCATCACAAGCGGCTTTCGTCATGATCGTCAGCGGAATCCTGCTGGCAGTGCTGCAACGCAAGCGCGCGGAGGCGGCGCTCAGCCGGGCCCGGGAAGAGATGATCCGGGCAGCGCAGGCCAGCGTCATGGAGTCCGAGTCCCGCTTCCGGCACTTGCTGGATACGACATCTAACCCGGTATATTGCTTCGCTCTCGACCCGCCGTTACCGATTGATGCGTCGGTCCAGACTCACATCGATCGCAGCTACGATGCATCACTGATTGAATGTAATTCCGCCTTCGTCAGCGCTCTGGACCTGAATTCGACGGCTGAGGCGATCGGTGTCCGACTTGGCGATCTCGATAGCGCAGCCGACAAAGACTCGCATGGTCGCCTGATCCAGGCGTTTGTCGCGGCGAACTACCGGCTGCAGGAATACGAGCTTTCCTACAAGACAGCGGACGGCGTGGAGACGGCCCTGAAGATCAGCTGGTCCGGGATCATTGAGGACGGCAAGTTGATGCGAATCTGGGGATCCGAAGCCGATATCCAGGACCTGCGCGCAACGAAGTCGGCTCTTGTACGGCGACGTGTATTCCAGGACCTGATCGCCGGTATCAGCTCGTACATGATCATGACGCCGATCGAGCGCGCCGAACAGATCATCGAAAGCTGCCTCAAGGAGATCAGCGAGTTTGTCGGGGCCCAGCGCGGTTCACTGTTGTGGATAGACTGGGAAGACGTACGTGGCCATGTCAACTACCGCTGGGGTGAAGATGCGACGCCGGTACCGGAACAGATCTACATCGCCCAGGTTCCGTACCTGGCCGAACAGGTACGGGCCGGTAAGGTCATTCGCCTCGACGACGTCGATGAGTTGCCACCCAGGGCCGATGCCGACAAACGACGCCTGAAGGCCTGGGAGATACAGTCCATAATCGCCATGCCGCTGACGATCGCGGGTGAAGTCCACGGACTGCTGACACTGGCGACCAAGACAAGGCGCAAACGGTGGACAGATCAGGACGTGCTCGATCTTCGAGTGGTCGCGGAATTGTTCGCGAATTTCGTCAGTCGACTCAAGAGCCACACGGCGCTGGGCGACGCGCTGACCGAGTTGCAGGCCGCGAAAGACAGGCTGGAGGCGGAGAACGTCTATCTGCGTGAGGAGATCGAGTCGTCTCATGGATTCGACGAGATCGTCGGCAGCAGCGAGGCGATCCTGCGTACGTTGAGGATGGTCGAGATGGTCGCCGAGACTGACACGCCGGTGTTGATTCTCGGGGAGACGGGCACCGGCAAGGAACTGCTGGCGCGCGCGATCCATCAAAGAAGCAGTCGCAGTGATCGTCCACTGGTCAAAGTGAACTGCGCGACCTTGCCGGAGAACCTGATTGAGAGTGAACTCTTCGGTTACGAGAAGGGTGCATTCACCGGCGCGGACGCACTCAAGCGCGGTCGTTTCGACCTTGCGAATGGCAGCACGTTATTCCTCGATGAATTCGGTGAGATGCCGCTGGAATTGCAGACGCGGCTGTTGCGCGTTTTGCAGGAAGGAGAATTCGAGCGGCTCGGTGGCACGGAGACGATCAAGGTCGACGTTCGACTGATCGTTGCGACGAATCGTGACCTCGCCGAGTCGGTGAAGAACGGCACGTTCCGTTCGGATCTCTACTATCGCGTCAACACGTTTCCGATCAAGACGCCGCCGCTTCGAGACCGAATCGGTGATATCGAACTGCTGGCGCAGCACTTTGTCCGGATGTACTCGAAGAAACTGGGTCGCGATATCGAGGGCATCTCCGCCGCGATGATGCGCCAGCTGAACGAATACCACTGGCCGGGCAATGTTCGCGAGCTCGAGGGCGTCATTCAACGGGCCGTCATCGCGAATGCGGGCACCATGCTCGAGTTACCCGAACCGCTGGCATCTGAGCATGAGAACGGCGATGGGCCGAGAGTGGTTTCGTCGACCATTTCCGACCTCAGCGTCGTCGAGCGTCAGCACATCATCAACGTGCTCGAATCGACGTCCTGGAAAATCTCGGGACCGTCCGGTGCAGCGTCTCAACTTGGCCTGCCGCCCAGCACGCTTCGCTCCAAAATGAAGAAACTGGACATCGTCAAACCGCACTGACTGACGCTGCCTTTTTCAGGCAGTCGACATAACAGGTTTGTTTGCTGACATAAGCCACAACAAGCTCTCGAGACACTCCCGGTAACCCGCGATATTTCAACGCATTGCGATTGTGAGCTGATTCACAGAGATACTGTGAAGTCGCTCACAAATACGTCGCCGCTATTGACAAAATAGCTGTCTGCATTTGGAAACAGTTTAGAGTACGCCACATCTTCGCAATGACTGCGAAGCGGTGCATGGATTGCATCGACTGTGCCTTGATTGATTAAGGAATGAACCTTAAATGTTGGCAAGAATTCTAGCGGCCGCTTCCTGCGGTGTCGTTCTATGCTGTCTGGCAAACCCTGCGCTGGCCGAGGGTACGCCTGCCGGTACTGTGATCGAAAATACGGCGACCCTGAGCTTCGAGCTCGATGGGAATCCGGCAACGATCACGTCGAATACAACGTCCATCACCGTCGTTGAACTTATCGATCTCGCGGTCACGCTGCAGAGCCCGCAGACCCTGGTAAGCGCCGGCGATACAAACCAGGCGTTGCTGTTCTCAGTCGTCAACACCGGCAACGGCACCGAGACTTTCCAACTGGCAATCAACAGCACTGTGTCCGGAGACGACTTCGACCCGGTGCCGTCGACGGTCTCGATCTACTTCGACAGCGATGGCAGCGGTGACTTCACCGCAGGCGATATCCCTTATGTACCCGGCGACAATGATCCGGTCCTTGCGCCGGATGCATCGGTCGCGATCCTGATATTGAACGACATCCCGGCCGACCGCCTTAATGGCGACGTGGGCTTCTCGGAACTGATCGTGTCGTCGGCTACAGGTTCTGGCAGCCCAGGCGACGACTTCGCAGGCCAGGGAGACGGCGGTGTGACTGCCGTGCTCGGCACCAGCGGCGGTATCGACACGGTCCGTGGCGAGTACCTCGTATCCGACGTCCAGGTCAGCATCCAGAAATCGCAGACCGTATCGGATCCGTTCGGCGGCAACGAGCCCGTACCTGGCGCCACGATCACCTACACGATAGAGGTCAGCGTGACCGGTTCCGGCACCGCCGTCGGCGGTATCGTCGAGGACGTTATCCCGACCTTTACGACCTACGTTCCCGGCAGCCTGACGCTGGACGCCGGCACCTTAACCGATGCGGCGGATGCCGATGCCGGTGAACTCAATACATCCACGACACCCACGATTGTTGTCCGGCTGGGCGACGTTACCGCGACAGGCAGTCCGCGGACCGTCCAGTTCGACGTTTTGATCGACTAGAGGAAAACACAATGAGCGAAAACCAAAAGGGGAAAACCATGATCTCGAGAGTGACAGCCCTGTTGCTGTTGTTGGCGAGCGGCATTGCGATGTCTCAGGGCACGCTGGAAGTGCAGACCACGGTGCAGAAAGAGGCCGTGACGACGAACGAAGACGGAGAGCGAATCAAGGAGCTCATTCCGGCCGAAACGGTGGTTCCGGGCGAACGCGTCGTCTACACGATTACATTCCGCAATACCGGCGAAGAGCCTGCCGACGACGTCATCATCACCAACCCGATCTCCGAGGAACTGACCTATGTCCAGGGCTCCGCGTTTGGCCCCGGCATGGAGCTGCAGTTCTCGGTTGACGGGCAGAGCTTCGGCGCGGCCGAGGACCTTACGGTTGAGGAAGACGGAGAGACGCGCACGGCCACGCCGGAGGATTACACGCACATTCGCTGGGTCATGCAGAGCGACCTGAGCGCTGGCGCCCAGGGCACCGTGCGTTTCAGCGCGCAACTCAATTAGTTTTTTTCGCCAGCCTGCCGCAGGTCGGGCTGTCCGAATGACTTGAACCTGCGCTCTGACAATGAAAGTACGGACAAGGAGTACCGTGATGAAAGTAGTAAGATACAAACTCGACAGGTTGCTTAAGTTTAGCGCCGCGGCCGGTTTGCTGCTCATAGGGCAGCAGGCTATCGCCGTCGGCACTGACGCTGGCACAGAAATCGATAACACGGCAGTAATCAGCTACTCGGTGAACAACGCCCCGCAGGCGGACCTGAACGCGGTGGCCCCGACGTTTGTCGTCGACCGCGTAGTGAATTTCACGCTGGACACGGACAACGCGGCCCTGACAGACACGGCGCCGGGCGAGACGGGCGCCATCGTCCTCTATACGTTGACCAACATCGGCAACTCGCCGCTCGACTTCCGTCTCGTCGCCGACAACGTTACGACAGGTGACGACGACGATATGCAGGCCGGCACGTTTGTCGCCTTCGTCGATACCAATACCAACGGTCTACTGGATGGCGCTGAAACCGCCTTCGTCGACGCGCTGCCTGAGGGCGACACGGTGACGATTACGGTCCTGGCCGACGCGCCAGCCGTCGTCGTTGACGGTGAGATTGCGCTGGTTACGCTCAGCGCGATAGCGGCGGATCCATACGATGGCGTAAACACTGTTAATCCGGCGGCGGACGGAAGCCTCGGCGCCGATCTTGTTGACGGTGGCCTGGATGCCACCGGCCTCATCGAGTCCGTATTCGACGAAGACGGTCCCGGTGTTGGCGGCGACGGTATCCAGGTGTTTGACACTGACGGTTACCAGTTCGACTTCACCGCTTTGACAATCGCCAAGGCCTCCGCGGTCATCTCGGATCCGGTTAACGGCACGAGTTCACCGTTCGCGATCCCGGGCGCCATCATCGAATACACCGTGAGCATCGGTAACCCGGGTTCTTCGTCGACGACGAGCCTGACGATCACCGATGACATCCAGCCGGACCTTAACTTCCAGATCTCAGTGCCTGACTACGGTGCGTCGGGCGAGAACGTTCGTATCGAGTTCACGGACGATAGTGCCGGCAGCACAAGCACGTCGTACTGCGTCGCAGAGATTGGCGTCGACGTGAATGGAGACAACTGCCGGGTCGATCCGACCGGCGGATCCGGTGGTATCCCTCAACTGATCATTACGGTCCCGAACCTGGACCCGAACGACTCGGTTGACGTGCAGTTCCGCGCAGAGATCGACAACAGCTAGATCACTGTCGGAACCTCATCACGGTGCTTGATTCATTGCGCAAGTTGGTACGCCTGATGTTTGCCATGGACGGCGAACTCGGGCGTGCTCTTATGCGATCGGGGCCACCCGGCCGCGTCGCGTCGCGCACTGAATTTGTCAAATCTCGGGGGAAACAGAAGTTTCCCCCGAGGCACGTCTGGGTTGAACGCTCAAGTGTGACGACTCGCAGCATTTTTGCTTTCCTGATCTTCTCGGCGACCGGAAACGTTCCGGTAAACGCTGCACCGCCAGGCGCCGAAATCGAGAACCAGGCGAGCTTTTCGTACCTGACTGTCCAGGGTCAGCCGGAGCTTCTCGAGAGCAATGTCGTACAGTTGACAACGGCGGTCATACGCAGCCCCGCCAGCGTCGAATTGACACGAGTAATCCAGAATGGCCCGGGCCTGTACCAGGAAACCGTTGGTCCGGCTGCCTGTGAGCAGAACGGCAGCTTCATCGATCTCGCGGCCCCGACACTCGTCGGTGGAACGCTTATCGATCCGTCGCTCGTGCAGCAAATCAACACGAGCGAGAGCTACAATCTCGGTGAGCCGATCTTCCTGCGCCTGTCGGATAGCGACCAGAACCTGGACTACCAGGTCATCGAATACGCGACGGTCACGGTCAGCAATGCCGTCACCGGCGATGCCGAGGTCATTCGACTGACAGAGACCGGACCGGATACCGGCGTGTTTGCCGGTTACGTGCCGAGTATCGGCGCTGCCGCAATAGCCGGCGACTGCCGCCTGCAGGCCGCGGCCAACAGCGACATCCGGGTCGCCTATACGGACCCCGCCGACCCGACGGATACCGCGCAGTCGATTGCCATCGTCGATCCGACTCAGCGTGTATTCGAGACAACGACGGGCACTGTCGTCAGCGGCAGCCTCGTCGAGTTGATCGACACCAATACCGGCTTGCCGGCCACCGTATTCGGCAACGACGGCGTCAGCCAGTTTCCGTCGTCCATTGTCAGCGGCGGTACGACGACGGACAGCGGCGGCACAGCCTATGTGTTCGCGCCAGGCGAGTTCCGCTTCCCGGTCGTGCCCGACGGCGACTATCGCATCGTCGTCACCCCGCCACCACAGTTCACCGCGCCGTCGGTAATTAGTGCCAACGTTATCCAGAATCTGCCAGGTGCTCCCTACGACATCAGCCCGGCGTCATTCGGTCAGACCTTCAGCAAACAGGGCGGCCTGTCTTTCGCTATCGACATCCCGGTCGATCCGAACGCGTCGCAGCTCTTCATACAAAAGCGAACCCAGTCGACCAGCGCCGCGCCGGGCGACTTCGTCCGCTACGAGCTGGCGATCGAGAACAGCGGCACCGCCGGGGTCGCAAGCAGCCTGCGCGTTGTCGACCAACTGCCCGCCGCGATGCGTTACGTGCCCGGATCTACTCGCGTCAATGGGCAAAGTGCCGCGGACCCCGCGATCAGTGGCGAAAGCCAGACTCTCGAATTCAGCCTCGACGCGTTGTTCGCGTCAGAGAGCACAACGATCACTTACGTCGTCGAGGTGGTCGGCGGCAAGCGCGGCGATGACCTGGTCAACCGCGCGACGGCATTTGCAGCCGGAGGCCTGACGTCCAATGAGGCAACGGTCGGGATACGCCTGACCGAGGACCTGTTCCGCAGCACCGGCACGGTAATCGGCCGCATCATCGAAGGCGACTGTTCTGCCGAGACTTTCACCGAGGAGCAGGGCGTCGCCGGGATTCGTATCTATCTCGAGGACGGCCGCTATGCGGTCAGCGATGAAGGCGGGCGTTTCCACTTCGAAGGGCTCGAAGCCGGCACCCATGTCGCGCAGCTCGATCGATTCACGGTCCCCGCCTATTTCGACGTCGTCGGTTGCACCGATAACGCTGACCAGGCCGGCCGCCCGGACTCGCAGTTCGTCAAGCTGAACAAGGGCGGCCTGAAGCAGGCCAACTTCTACCTGCGCCGCAAGCCGGCGCCGCAGGGACGTATCGAACTCGAACTCGTAAGCCAGGGCGGCGACACGGCCGAGGCAGTCAACTACGAGTTGCTGATGAACGGCATCGGCAACGTAACCATCCGTAATATAGACCTGATGGTCGTCCTGCCGCAGGGCATCAGCTTCGAGCCGGGCAGCCTCCGAATAGACGGCAACGACCTCGGGGATCCGAAGATCATGGGCCAGGCAGTCTCGATGGCGCTGCCGGACCGACACGGCAACTGGTCGGGCAAGCTGACATTCGCAGCCACGATTGACCCGTCAGTGGTCGGTGAGTTGGCCACAAAAGCGATCGCGACGTTCGACACGCCAATCGAGGCGAAGCAGAAGACGCCAGTCGCGGAGACCCGCATGTTGCGTGAGCCCGCTGTCTTGGAAAACGCCGGCTATGTACTGGACCTCAAATTCGACGTTCTGTCGGACGAACTGTCGGGCGATGACAGGGAGCAGCTCGATCAGCTAATCAGGGACTGGAAAGGCGTTCGCGATGTGCGCATCAGCGCGATCGGGCACAGCGACAGCCAGCGCATCGCGCCGCGCAACCACCACCTGTTCGCCGACAACTACGCGTTGTCCCGCGCGCGAGCCCTGGCTGCTGCGGCCTACCTGGGCGCCTCCTTGCAGGTGGCCGAGAACGGCATACAGGTTGACGGGCGCGGGCCCGATGACCCGGTCGCAACCAACGCGACGGCCGAGGGCCGCCAGACGAACCGTCGAGTGGAACTGATCCTGAGCGGCGTGCGCCCGAGCAAGCCGTCCTTCCTCGAAGTGACAAAGGCAGCGTCCGGTACGCAGATGGCACCGACTACCGGCACCGTGCCAGGCAGCGAGGTTGTCGAGGATTTGCGCTTCAAGGTTGACCCCGACGCAGGCTCACCCAGGTCGCAGGTCGAGGCGAACATCGAGTCCCTGCAGAAGGGCTATGGTTTCGTACTGCCGGAGCAGGGTTTTAATCCGGCAATCCCGGCAACGAAAGTATCGATCAAACACCGGCCTGGCCAGAAGGTGCGACTGACGGTCAATGGCATCGCAGTCAGCCCCTTAGGCTTTGACGCCGTCGTCGAGAATGCGGGTCAGACGCTGGCGGTCAGCCGCTGGCGCACGGTCGGACTCGAAGACGGTCAGAACCGTATTCTCGCCGAGATCCTCAATGCCGACGGCAGCATTGCGAAGACGATCAAGCGTGACGTGTATTTCGCGGGACCGCCCATTCGCGCCGAGGTCGTCAGGGACAGGTCCAATCTCGTCGCCGACGGCAGGACCAGGCCGGCGCTGGCGATCCGTCTGTTCGATCGATCAGGCCAGCCGGCACGCCCGGGCATGACGGGCAATTTCGGTGTCCGCGACCCGTATCGCTCATGGTTTGACGTCGAGGACGCGCGGACCAACGACCTGATTCGAATCGGCGATCGCCAGGCGCACTATCGCATCGGCAAGGACGGCATCGCGTTCATCGAGCTCGCGCCAACCACTCGTGCCGGCGAGCTGATCGTCGACCTGGAATTCGAGAACCAGCGCGAACAGGAGATTCGCGGTTGGCTTGCACCCGTCGACCGCGACTGGATCCTGGTCGGTTTCGCCGAGGGCACGGCGGCACACAGGACCCTGTCGGACAACATGAGCGCAGCGGTGGATGCCGGGTTCGAGGAGGGCTACAACGACGAGGGCCGCGTTGCGTTCTTCGCAAAGGGCCAGATCAAGGGTGAGTACCTGCTGACGCTGGCTTACGATTCGGATCGCGAGCGCGACAAGAGCCGCTTCGAGACCGTTGTGGATCCCGATGCCTACTATCCGCTGTACGCGGACGGCAGTGAGCAGCGCTTTGAGGCGGCCAGCCAGCGCAAGCTCTACGTGAAGCTGGAGCGTGAGCAGTTCGTTGCGCTGTTCGGCGACTTCGACACCGGGCTGAGTGTCACGGAGCTGGCTCGCTTCCAGCGAGTATTCAACGGGTTCAAGGCCGAGTACCGAGGCGACTCGATCGGATACACCGTGTTTGCTGCCGAGTCCGAACAGGCATTCAACCGCGACGAGATCCGGGGAGACGGGACGTCCGGTCTCTACCGCCTGTCGAGATCGCCAATCGTCGCGAACAGCGAAACCGTTCGCATCGAGGTTCGGGATCGCTTCGACTCCGGCCGCGTACTGAACACGCAGGCGATGACGCGCTTCCTCGATTATACGTTCGATCCGCTGAACGGGACCCTGTTTTTCAAGCAGCCCGTGCCGAGTCGGGACCTGGACTTCAACCCGGTGTTCATCGTGGTCGAATACGAATCCCAGACGAGTGCCGACGCCGAGTTGGTTGCCGGCGGGCGCGTGTCGGCGGGAAGCGAGAACTTCGAAGTCGGAGCCACCTACGTCACCGATGAGACTCAGGGAGCCGAGGGCGAACTGTCCGGCGTCGACCTTCGCTGGCAGGTGAATGCGAGTACGCTGGTCAAAGCCGAGTATGCAACCACCGATACCGTGCAGGGCGGTACGTCGCGCAGCGGCAGCGCCAGCAAGATCGAGGTCGAGCACAACTCCGAGCGTGCCGACATTCGCGCCTACATTCGCGAGGTCGACGACGACTTCGGTCTGGGCTTCCAGTCGGCATCGGACAGCGGAGTTCGCCGCCTGGGTATCGAGGGCAAGGGCAAGATCTCAGAGTCGCTGACGTTGCAGGGTGAAGCCGCGTGGCAGCAGCAGCTGGCGACCGAGGATATCCGGAACCTGGCGCGGGCAACCTTGCGTTACGACCGTGGTGGATTCGACGCGAGCCTCGGCCTGACAAGAGCCGAGGACAAGTTCGAAGATGGCGACCGTCGCGTCAGCGATCTTGCCGAGATCGGTGTGTCGCAGCAGTTCTTCGACAACCGCCTGCGACTGCGGATCAGCGGGTCTACCGCGCTGGGTGACGTCGCGGAGAATGCCGACTATCCCGATACGATCGTCGTTGGCGCAGACTTCAAGCTGCGCGACAACGTGGAGCTCGTGACCGAATACGAGAACGCATCAGGCGAGAATATCGATGCAACGATGACCCGGGTTGGCCTGCGTGCGTCGCCCTGGCAACGTGCTGAACTCTCGAGCTCCGTCACCAACGAGGTTACGGAATTCGGTCCCCGGGTGTTTGCCAACGTTGGTCTCATACAAGGCTTCAAGCTCAACGACAACTGGTTGCTGGATGTCGGCATCGACCAGAGCAACACGCTGAGTCAGTCGGATCTCAGGCAGTTCGATTCTGACACCGAGCTCGTCAGTGGCTCGCTCAATGATGATTTTCTTGCCGCATTTGTTGGCGCGATGTACACCGCCGACGTATGGAGTGCGACCTCGCGACTTGAGCTGCGCAATGCCGATTCTGAGGAAAGAAATTCGCTATTGTTCGGCTGGTATCGCGAACCGCAGAAGGGGCACGGCTTGTCGGCCAGCCTGACAATATTCGACAGCGAACTCGCCACCGGCACACAGCAGACTGCGGCCGATCTGAAGTTCGGTTGGGCGTGGCGAATGGCGGACAGCCGCTGGTCGTTCCTGGACCGTTTAGACCTCGTGTACGAGGATGCAAAAGGCGACGGAGCCGAGTCGAAGAGCTGGCGCTTCATCAATAACTTCAACGCCAATCGGCGCTTCGGTGCGCGGACGCAGCTGTCGCTGCAATACGCCTTCAAGTACGTCCGCGATGAATTCGATGCCGATGCCTTCACCGGCTACAGCGACCTGGCGGGCTTCGATCTGCGGCGCAGCATCAGCGGCCGCTGGGACGTCGGTGTGAACGCGAGCGTCTTCAACGCCTACGAATCCGGGACTCGCGATTACAGCGTCGGCGCCGATGTAGGGCTCAATCTCGCGACCAACATGTGGATATCGCTTGGCTACAACGTTACCGGCTTCCATGACGATGACTTCGCAGCGGCGCGATACTCGGCGCAGGGCCCGTACATCCGGTTCGCGATAAAGGCAGACCAGCGTACGCTGAAGGACATCGCGGGTATTCGATAAGGCCCGGAACCGCGTATTTCCGAAGCGCGCAAAGCGGCCCGGCTTTGTGTAACCTTCCGTCCGTGATAACGCTGTCCGACTTCTTTGGCGATTCCAGCCCCCTAAAAACGCACCTGCCGGGCTTTCAGCCGCGGGCGGCGCAGGGCTGGATGGCCGAGGCCGTGGCGGAGGCTATCGCCGATTCCCGGCGACTCGTCGTTGAGGCAGGAACCGGGACCGGAAAGACGTTCGCCTATCTCGTCCCGGCGCTTTCAAGTGGCAAGAAGACCATCATCTCGACCGGCACGAAGGCGCTGCAAGACCAGCTGTATCATCGCGACCTGCCGCTGGTCGGCAAAGCCATCGGCAGACCGGTTACGACGGCGCTCCTCAAGGGACGAGCAAATTACCTTTGCCTGCAACGTCTCGACCAGGTTGACTCGGTGGCTGCATCCCTGAGGGACGATATCGTCGCCGTCAGTGAATGGCGCCACCGCACGCGGACCGGCGACCGCGCCGAGCTCGTCGAGGTCGCCGAGGACTCGTCAGTCTGGCCCATCGTCACATCGACGTCGGACAACTGTCTCGGACAAAAATGCCCGCTCTACAACGAGTGTTTCGTTGTCAAGGCGCGCCGCGCCGCGCAGGAAGCCGATCTCGTCGTCGTCAACCATCACCTGCTGCTGGCCGATCTTGCGATGAAAGAAAGCGGCTTTGTCGAGTTCCTGCCCGGAGCCGAGACGGTTATCGTCGACGAGGCACACCAGCTACCGGACCTCGCCACGCAGTTCTTCGGTGTCTCACTCGGCAGCCGCGAGCTCGAACGCCTGGTCGAGGAGACGCGCGCGGCGGCGTTCGGCCACGCGAATAGCGAGTTCCTCGGACGTATCGACAGCCTGGACACGGCGATAAGAGGACTCCGCGCGGCCGCGCCCAGGGAAGAGGGCCGACACCAGCTCGCTGACGTCGTCTACGCGCTAAGGCCGGCGATGGACGAGCTGGCGGACGCGCTTCGCGGTCTCTCATCCGGCCTCGAGATCCTGGCGGATGCATCGCCGGAACTCCAAAAATCGACCGAGCTGTGCCTCGCGTATCTCGAAAGGCTCGCTCATCTCGCCAACGAGGATGGCTGGGACGGCCTGCGCTGGCTGCAGGTCAACCCTCGCAGCCTGCGGCTGCACCTGACGCCCTTGGACGTGTCTGACACACTGGCCTCGTTGCTGGGCAACGGTTACCAGTCCTGGATACTGACTTCGGCAACGCTCGCGGTAGGCGAGGACTTCTCGCACTACCTCTCACGGGTCGGCCTGCAGGACGCGACAGCTCTGTCGTTTCAGAGCCCGTTCCCGATCGCCGACAACAGCCTGTTGTTCCTTCCCCCCGACATGCCACAGCCGTCCAGCCGCGACCATACCGCCAAGGTCATGGAAACGCTGGCCGACATGCTGAAGCTCGGGGTCGGGGGCGCGTTCTGCCTGTTCACCAGCCACCGCGCGTTGCAGGCGGCCAGGCACTGGTCACGAGCAAACCGCCGGCAGTTCGGCGGGAGGACGGTGTTCATCCAGGGGGATGCGCCGCGAGATGACCTGCTGCGTCGTTTCCGTGAAGCGGGGGACGCCGTCTTGCTCGGTACCGGCAGTTTCTGGGAGGGCGTCGACGTTCGGGGTCGCGCACTGTCGATGGTCATCATCGACAAATTACCGTTTACGTCACCGGCCGACCCGCTGTTGATGGCGCGCCTCGAGTACCTCAAACGGGAAGGCGGCAACGGCTTCATGGACCACCAGGTTCCACAAGCGGTGCTCAGCCTGAAACAAGGCGCCGGTCGACTGCTGCGTGACCAGGAAGACTATGGCGTGGTCGTGTTATGCGACCCGCGCCTGACGCAGAAACGCTACGGCAAGATCTTCCTCGACGCACTGGAACCCATGCCGGTCACGGACTCGCTAAGAGACGTTGCGTCGTTCCTGGCAACACGCGATCGCTCGGGCGAGGTTGCATGAATCTGCTGGCGATCGATACCTCCTCAGTGGCCTGTTCTGTGGCGCTGTTGCTCGGCGAAGAAATCTCGGAACGGCACGAGGAGCAGGCACGGGAACACACGCAGCTTCTGGTGCCGATGATTGAGGCGCTTCTGGGCGAGGGCGGTGTCTCGCTCAAGGAACTGGACGCGTTCGTGCTCGGCAATGGACCCGGCTCTTTTATTGGGATGCGCATATCCGCATCCCTCGTTCAGGGTATGGCGTTCGGAGCGTCCAGGCCGGTCGTGCCGGTGTCGTCGTTGCTAGCCGTCGCCGAGGCCGTGTTCGATGAGCGTGACTGCGACGAGGTGATCGTCGCGCAGGACGCGCACATGAGTGAGGTATATCTCGGTCGTTTCGCCCGAGCAGAGAATGGAGCCGTCACCTCGCTCGAGGAAGAATGCATTCACGAGCAGTCGAGAATCTCCGGACTGCACGGCGAGGTCGAGCGAATCGCGGCCGGGTCGGGCTGGAGGCAGTATCCGGACCTGCTGGATGCCAATGAGTCGTTGCTGTCGGAGATTTCGCACCAGGTGTATCCGTCAGCCAGGTACCTGCTGCCGACCGCGTTGAGGAATCTCGAGGCAGGAAGAGCGATAGACCCGGCCGATATCAGTCCAAGTTACCTGCGGCACAAGGTTGCAACGCCACGGGAACGGTCGTAACGCTCCTGTAATATAGTGCTGATGTAATTCCAGAGCTCTGCTAACCATCGATCCTTGTTTACACAATGGCAGCGACCAAAATACTGATCGTCGAAGATGAGGCCGCAATCCGCGAGATGATCGTTTTCCATCTCCTGCGAGCCGGATTCGATACCGTCGAGGCTGAAAACTGTCGCTCAGCACGCGAACTGTTGGTCGACGAGCGTCCCCAGCTAGCGCTTGTAGACTGGATGTTGCCGGATATGAGTGGTCTGGAGCTGACGAGGATGCTGAGGCGCGACAGCAACAACGAAGATCTCGCGATCATTATGCTGACCGCACGCGCCGACGAGTACGACAAGGTGTCGGGCCTCGAGAGCGGTGCGGACGACTACATCACGAAGCCCTTCTCTCCGCGAGAATTGATCGCGCGAATCCAGACGGTACTGCGTCGTACCCGGTCAACCGATTCGGCTACTCTCGATGCAGGCGATATCAGCCTTGATACAGCGGGACATCGGGTAACCTCTGCGGGCATTGAAGTTCATCTCGGACCGACAGAATACCGGCTGCTACAGTTTTTGATGACACATCCGGACAGGGTGTACAGTCGATCACAGTTGCTGGACCGTGTATGGGGGGCCAATGTCTACGTGGAGGAACGTACCGTCGATGTGCACGTAAGGCGACTGAGGAAAGCCCTGAGCCCGACCGGGACCGACGCCTATGTGCAGACGGTCAGAGGTGCCGGATATCGATTTTCAACGCGCGATTCGTAATGTCTGAGCTATCACGGAAATTTCTGATTGGCCTTTTTGTTTTTCTGGCAACGGCCTTCGCGGTTGGCTGGTTTCACGGAGAGCCGTTAATCGGCCTGCTTCTGGGCGCAGTCATCACGCTGATCTACAATATCCGATACCTGCTTGCATTCGAGCGCGCATTGCGCAATGACGACTTCGCGATATTCCGTTATGGCGATGGCATATGGCAGTACATTTTCTCACAGTACAAGTTTCAGCGGACCCGGGCCGATCGTCACAAGGCGACGTATCGGAGCCTCTTGCGCGAGATCCGGCGATCTACCAACGCCATGTTCGATGGTGCGGTCGTGCTGAACGCCAACAATGAAATCATCTTCTGTAACCGGGCAGCCAAGAACCTCGCGGGCATCAAACGAAAAAAGGACCGCGGTCGTCGCGTAGACAACATCATCCGCGCCCCTGCGCTGTCGAAACTGCTGCAATCCGGTGACTATGCGCAATCTGTCGAGATTCCGTCGCCGCTAAACCCGGACGTACGGCTGAGCTGCCGGGTCGCGCCGTACGGCGGTAGCCAGAAGCTGCTATTCCTGAGAGACATCACCGAGCGTTTGCGTGTTAATAAGATGCGTCGCGATTTCGTAGCGAACGCATCGCATGAGTTGCGCTCGCCACTGACCGTGATCAGCGGTTACGTCGATGCGCTGGTCGATTACCCGGACTTGCCGGAGCAATGGACGCAACCGGCCATCGAGATGAGGTCGCAGACGCAACGCATGGGCAGAATCATCGATGAGCTGCTCGAGCTGTCCCGGCTGGAAAGTGCGGGCCTGGCCGACGATAAGCACTTCGTGGACATGGGCTCACTGATCACGAGAGTGAGCGAGCAATTCTCCATTGACCCCGATCATGCACATGTTCGCCTACAGATCGAAAGCAATGACGGGCTGCTGGGCAGCGCGACCGAAATAGAGTCTGTCATCCAGAACCTCATCGCCAATGCGATTCGCCATACCGCAACCGATGGCGATATTACCGTTACCTGGCGCAGGCTCGACTCAGGCGCAGAGCTTCGCGTCAGCGATACCGGAGAGGGAATTGCCGAGGAGCATCTTCCGCGACTGACTGAGCGGTTTTTCCGGGTCGACCGCGGCCGCAGTCGTGCAGACGGCGGCGTTGGCCTTGGCCTGTCCATCGTCAAGCACGTCCTGGGCCGGCACGAGGCGGAGCTTTCAATCTCCAGTGAAATCGATGTCGGGACCCGTTTTTCCTGCGTTTTCCCGGAGCACCGGATCAGCGAGCCCTTCTCGAGACGGTCGAGCGTTCACGGCTAGTCTCAGTCCGTCCAGGGATCGCGCGAACAAGCAGTCGATGGCGTCGGCGTGGCTGTTCCGGGCGGATTCATAAGTAGCGGGAGCTGTCATAAAAACGCAATATTTCGGTAATACGAGCGTAATGGTCGGTCGTTAACGTCCGCGTAACATTCGATGAGCCAGCGTAGAAATGGCGCTCAAGGCCGAAGGGGAAACAATGAAAAAGACCACGTCAGTTCTCGCCGCTCTCTCGATCGCGGTAACGTTCTCGCCTGCCGAGGTGTCCGCCGAGGCGCTCACGGACCGCGTCAACCTGAAGGGCGATTTCCGCCTCCGTTACGAAGGCATCGACGAGCAGGGCCAGGAGAGCCGCGATCGGTTCCGCTATCGAGCCCGCTTCGGGGTCGAGGCCGAAGTGCAGGACGATGTCGACGTGATTCTCGAATTGTCCACTGGGGCGGACAATCCCGTCTCCGCGAATACCACTATCGATGGTGGATTCAATAAGGATGAATTCCGGATCAACCTTGCGTACGTGAAATGGGCGGCTTCAGATTCCGTCACCGTGCTGGCGGGCAAGATGAAGAACCCGATGTTCAGACCGGGCAAATCACAGCTCATCTTCGACAATGATCTGACACCGGAAGGCGCATCTGTCGTGTTCGAGTCCGGAAACCTATTCGGCAATGCCTCGGTTTTCGCCGTAGAGGAGCGCAGCAGCGAAGATGACTCTTTCCTGTATTCGGTTCAGGGTGGCGCCAAAGTCGACGTTAGCGATGACGCATCGGTGACCTTCGGCGCCGGCTATCTCGTGTACACCAATACCGTTGGCTTCACACCGTTCTTTAACGGGAGCTCGAAGAGCAACAGTGTCGATACGGATGGCAATTACATCTACGACTACAAAAACGTCGAGCTGTTCGCGCAGTTTGACACCCAGGTCGGCGACTGGCCGCTGCAACTGTACACGCACTGGACCGAGAATTCGGATCCGGATGAAGAGAACACGGCGTATGCGTTCGGCGGCAAGCTGGGCTCGGCAAAGAAGAAAGGTACGATGCAGTTCATCTACACTTACCAGGATGTGGAAGCCGACGCCGTCATTGGCACATTCAACGACTCCAACTTCGGCAGCAGCGGGACAGACGCCGACGGCCACATCGTGCGCTACAAGTACGCCCTGACTGACAAAGCCACTCTCGGCGGCTCGCTGTTCGTCAACAGCATCGATCGTTTTCAGGACGTTGAGAAAGACTACGATCGCATCCAGATCGACATCGAGTTCAAATTCAACTAACAGGCCGGCGCGGCGGGCGACCCTCACCAAAGTCGCGTAGATTTTTGACGTCCGCTGCGCATACACTAGGGCTATAAGACTTACGGGCAGTCAGTCATGCAGGTATCAGATCTCGGCGATCACATCTCCAGGCGCTACGATCAGGATCTGGAGCAACTCAGAAGCGACGTTCTCAAGATGGGTGGCCTCGTCGAGAGCCAGCTGCAGAGTGCGATCACGGCGATTGTCTCTGGTGACAGCGAGCTGGGATTGAAAGTCGCGGAGGACGACTACAAGGTCAATAAGCTCGAAGTCGACATAGACGAGCAGTGCCGGCGACTGTTGGCCACGCGTTCGCCGGCTGCCGGTGATTTGCGCCTGATCGTCGCAATCATCAAGACGATTACGGACCTGGAGCGCATTGGCGACGAGGCCGAAAAGATCGGCTATCTTGCGTCCAAACTGGCTGCGATGGATCGCCCGTCAGATTCCTATCGAGAGCTGAAGACACTGGGTAATCACGTGTCCGTGATGCTCAGGGACGCGATGAACTCATTCGCTCGCCTCGATGTCGATGAGGCGATTCGAGTGGCGCAGGAAGACGACCAGGTCGACGAGGAGTACGATGCGATCGCCAGGCAGTGCATCACGTTCATGATGGAAGACCCGCGCAAGATCAAGCGCTCTATGAACGTAACATGGACGGCGAGGTCGCTTGAGCGCATCGGCGATCACGCAAAGAACATCTGTGAATATGTCATCTTCATGGTGCGTGGCAAGGACGTTCGGCATACTGGGGAAGTGGACCCCACTGATATCGCCGATTGAATATGACATTACCCTCGAGACGTGCCGGCAACATTGTCGGTTTCCTCATCTGCGCGGGCCTCATGGCGTTCGCGCTCTACGCCGAACACGGCCTTCACCTGATGCCCTGTCCCCTGTGCGTGTTGCAGCGCATTGCGGTTATTGCGCTTGGGCTGATCTTCCTGGTCGCTGCACTGCACAACCCGGCCGGCGGGGCACGCAGAGTCTACTCTGGGCTCACCGCGCTGGCCGCAATATTCGGTGTCGTCGTGGCCGGGCGTCACGTCTGGATGCAGCACCTGCCACCGGAAAAGGTCCCCGCCTGCGGCCCTGGTCTCGGCTACATGATTGAGACGCTGCCATTCTCCGAGGTTCTCGACAAAGTATTCTCCGGTTCAGGCGAGTGCGCGGAAGTCTCATGGAGCTTGCTGGGCCTGAGCATGCCGGAATGGGTGCTGATAGCTGTTATCTGCCTCGGCGCAGGCGGTATCTGGAACAACCTTCGCAGGTAGGTAGCAGAATCGCTTGTTTCTCTGACAAATCGTCCGCTGATCCAGACTCACAGAAGGCTCGTTTCGAGGCCGCTGGCTATTGCGTTGTCAGCAGTCAGGAAGGCTGCTCAAGCAACAGCTTTTCCAGTATCCGCTGATAGACCGACGTCAGGGTCTCTACGTCCGCTAGCGAGACGTGTTCATTGATCTTGTGAATCGAAGCGTTGATCGGGCCAAGCTCGACGACATCTGCGCCCATGGGAGAAATGAAGCGGCCGTCGGATGTTCCTCCTCCAGTGGACAACTCAGGTGTGATGCCCGCTACTTCATTCAGTGATTCGCAGACCGCGTCTGTTAGCGCCCCCGGCTGTGTCAGGAAGGGTTCCCCGGACAAATGCCAGTTCAGCGTGTAATCAATCTCGTGATGATCAAATATCTCCGCGACACGCATCTTTAGCTGTTCATGTGTCCACTCGGTCGAGTAACGAAAGTTGAAACGCGCGGAGAGTTCCGGTGGCGTGACGTTCGGTGCACCGATCCCGGCATTCAGTTGCACCACCTGGAAGCTCGTCGGTGGGAAGTGTTCATTGCCCTGGTCCCACTCGATGGAGTGGAGTTCGGCGAGAACGGGCGCAAAACGCTTAATCGGATTGTCGGCCCACTGCGGATAGGCAACATGACCCTGGATACCGTGCACGGTCAACATGCCGCTCAGCGAACCGCGTCTGCCTATGCGAACGACGTCCCCGAAGCTTTGGTGACTGGAGGGCTCCCCAATGACGCACCAGTCAATAAACTCGCCGCGCGCCTTCAGCGTCTCTACCACCTTCAACGTCCCGTCACGCGCCCGGCCTTCTTCATCACTGGTAATCAGCAACGCGATGCTGCCGTTAATCGCGGGTCCTTGCTCGAGGAATCGTTCGATGGCCACGGTCATCGCGGCGAGGCCGGACTTCATGTCCGCGGCGCCACGACCGTAAAGCACATTGTCGACTTCGGTAGGATCAAAAGGGTCGGTGTCCCAGCGGTCGAGGTCCCCAGGTGGAACGACATCGGTATGGCCAGCAAAGCAAAGGACCGGGCCTTCCTGCCCGAAACGCGCCCAGAGGTTGGTGACATCGCCGAATTGGAGTGTCTCGCACTCGAATCCAAGCGCCGATAGTCGCTCGATCAAGAGGTCCTGGCAGCCGGCATCCTCGGGTGTCACCGAAGGCAATTCGATCAACGTCTTCAGTAAGTCGATCGCTGGATGAGACGTGGTCTCGCTCATGTTTGGAGATTGCTCCGTAAGTTATTGAAATAATTCACGAAAAAACCCCGCTGCTCGCTAAATTAATGACGCGTAATTCCTCGTGCCTGCAATAATTCCGTAACAATTGCCCGCTATCCTTTCGGCCAGATTCAGAAGTCAACTGTCAGGAGTAGGTTGTGGCAAATAGAACCAAAATCACCGGCGCCGTCGTTTGTCTGTTGGGCGCACTGGCCTTTGCACAGCCAGCCGCGGCGCAGAGCGCAAGAGATTATATCTATATCGTTGGATCGTCGACGGTCTATCCGTTTACAACGGTCGTCGCTGAGCGATTCGGCCGCAGCAGTGATTTTCGCACGCCGAAGGTAGAGTCTACGGGTTCCGGTGGCGGACTGAAGCTGTTCTGCGACGGCATCGGCGTCGACTACCCCGATATCGCCAACGCGTCTCGCGGCATCAAGCAGTCTGAAATCGAGCGCTGCGCCGGCAATGGCGTGGCCGAAATCGTTGAAGTCAAGATTGGCTACGACGGTATCGTGTTCGCGCACGCCATTAACTCCGTCGACTTCGAAGTCACGCGTGAGGAGATCTTCCTTGCGTTGGCCAAGGAAGTGCCGGGCGACAGCGAAGGCTCGCTGATCGAAAACCCTTATCGGAAGTGGTCAGATATCAACCCGGAGCTGCCGGATCTTGAGATCGAGGTGTTGGGTCCGCCGCCAACTTCAGGCACGCGTGACGCCTTCGTCGAGCTGGGCATGGAAGGCGGTTGCAAGGCAATCGACTGGATTGCTGAATTGAAGAAAACCGACAGCGACAAGTTCAAGGCCGTCTGCCACACGATTCGCGAGGACGGTGTCTTTGTCGAGGCGGGTGAAAACGACAACCTGATCGTGCAGAAGCTGCAGGCAAACCCGGCGGCATTCGGCATCTTCGGCTTCAGCTTCCTCGATCAGAATGCGGAAAAGGTGAAGGCTGTCGCGATTGACGGCGTCGCTCCGACATTCGATGCGATCGCGGACAACGACTATCCTGTCGCTCGCTCGTTGTTCTTCTACGTCAAGAAAGCGCATGTGGGCGTGATACCGGGCCTTCGTGAGTTCCTGAAGGAATTCTCGAGTGAGCGCGCCTGGGGCGAAGAAGGCTATCTCTCCGAACGCGGGCTGATCCCGATGCCGGACGACGAGCGCAGGCAAGTAGCGACGGATATAAAGGAACTTAAGACAATTTCTTAAGTTAGTTTCTTAACTTTAGCGACGTGCCTGTTACTGGCGGCAGTGACAGGCCGGTACCTTGCAAGGTAACGTGATTGGCATCGGCGGCGGCCCCTAGCGGGCCGTCGCCGTCTCTATCTTCCCCAGGCCAAAATAATGCAGAACACAAGCCTGCTCATAATTCTGATCGGCATGACGGCTTTCGCGTACTTCGCGGGCCGCAGTCGTTCATTAGCCATCGTCGGCGGTCCTGCGCGTACCACGCGCCTGCACTCGCTGCCCGGATACTATGGCTACTTCACGGCCATCTGGTGCCTGTTGCCGGCGCTGGGGCTGTTGCTTGCGTGGATTCTGCTCGAGCCACGGGTGATTGCGGCATTGACCGTTCAGGGCCTGTCAGACACCCAGCGGTCGATGAGCGCGGGCGAACTCAACCTGCTGCTGAACAATATCCAGAACCTCGCCCTCGGTGACGCGATCAGTGGCACGGCCGACGAAAGTCTGCAGGCGGCTGCCGATCGATTCACGCAGCTGACAAAGCAGAGCCGCCAGCTCCTCGCCGTACTGGTATTCGGCCTGTCAGGCCTCGCTGCGTTCTTCGCGTGGCGACGCATCCACCCAGACTTCCGAGCACGTAACAGCGTAGAGAACATCACACGGTTGCTGCTGCTGGCTGCGTCGACGATCGCTATCTTCACGACTGTCGGTATCGTGCTGTCCGTCCTGTTCGAGGCGCTGCGGTTTTTCCAGAAGGTCCCGGCGACCGAGTTCCTGTTTGGCTTGAACTGGAGTCCGCAGACGGCCATTCGAGCCGACCAGGTGGGCTCATCCGGCAGTTTCGGTGCGGTTCCGCTGTTTACAGGAACGTTGTTGATCACGGCAGTTGCGATGGTCTTTGCGACGCCCGTTGGCCTTCTGACGGCGATCTACCTGTCTGAGTATGCCTCGAAAACCGTTCGCTCAGTTGCCAAGCCTCTGCTGGAAATCCTAGCCGGCATTCCGACCGTTGTTTATGGCTTCTTTGCTGCGCTGACTGTCGCGCCATGGATACGCAATACCGGCGAGGCGGCCGGCCTGTCAGTGTCGTCGGAGAGTGCGCTCGCCGCGGGGCTCGTAATGGGCATCATGATCATCCCGCTGGTGTCTTCACTGTCAGACGACGCCATCAACGCCGTGCCGACAGCGATGCGAGACGGTGCGCTGGGGCTCGGTTCGACACGGTCGGAGACGATGCGCAAGGTCATTCTGCCTGCGGCTCTGCCCGGAATCGTCGGCGGTATCCTGCTTGCCGTCTCAAGAGCAATTGGCGAGACGATGATTGTCGTTATGGCCGCGGGTCTTGCGGCTAACCTGACCGCGAACCCGTTCGAGGCGGTAACCACCGTTACCGTGCAGATCGTGACGTTGCTGGTCGGTGACCAGGAATTTGATAGTGCGAAGACGTTGGCCGCCTTCGCGCTGGGTCTGATGCTGTTCGTAGTGACCCTGCTGCTTAACGTCCTCGGCCTGTACGTGGTCCGCAAATACCGCGAGCAATACGATTAGAGCTCTAGCGATGACTGATAATTCAACCAAAGCAAAAGTCGAGAAGGGGCTCGCGCGTCGCCGCAGAAACGAGTTGATCTTTCGCAGCGCCGGAATGCTCGCGACAACCGTCGGCGTCCTATTCCTTGGCGTTTTCTTCTTCACGCTAATCCAGAACGGTTCGTCGGCATTCCAGCAGAGCTTTGTGCTCGTCGATCTCGAATTCAGCGAGGACATCCTCGCACCGGATGGTGAACTCGACCTGGAGTACGCGAACTTCGACGCCATCCCGAGAAACGCGCTGCGCGCGAAGTTCCCCGATGTCACCAGCCGTTCAGAGCGGCGAGAATTGAATCGCCTGCTGAGCATTTCTGCCGGTTATATCGCGCGGGACATGATCGAGGACGATCCCGAGCTTCTCGGTCAGACCGTCCAGGTTTGGGTGCCCGCTGCGTCGACGGTCGACATGTTACTCAAGGGCAATATTGACCGGGAGATTGTTGAATCGCTGCGGCCGATATCGGACAAGCAGATTGCGTGGGTCGATGAGCTGGTGAGCAACGAGCGTGTCCGCAAGCAGTTCAACACTGCGTTGTTCACGAACGGCGATTCACGTGAGCCGGAGCTCGCCGGTATCCGCGGCGCCCTGATGGGCTCTTTTTACATGTTACTCGTCACCGTCGTCCTGTCGCTGCCGATTGGTGCAGCCGCCGCGATCTACCTTGAGGAGTTAGCGCCAAAAAACAAATGGGCTGACCTGATCGAGGTCAATATCAACAACCTCGCCGCCGTGCCGTCTATTGTCTTTGGTCTGCTGGGTCTGTCGATATTCGTCAACTGGGCATCGCTGCCGCGATCGGCGCCTCTCGTCGGCGGTCTCGTGCTGGCCCTGCTGACATTGCCTGTGATCATCATCGCGTCACGGGCAGCCATCAAGGCCGTCCCGCCATCGATCAGGGAAGCGGCTCTCGGCCTGGGTGCGTCAAAAATGCAAGTGGTTTTCCACCATGTATTGCCATTGGCGCTTCCGGGTATGCTGACAGGGACTATCATTGGTATGAGCCGGGCGCTGGGCGAGTCAGCGCCACTGCTAATGATCGGCATGGTCGCATTCATCGTCGATGTGCCGCAGGGACTGTCGGATCCAGCGACGGCCTTGCCTGTTCAAATTTATCTGTGGGCTGATAGCCCCGAAAGGGCGTTTGCAGAGCGAACTTCGGCAGCAATCATCGTGCTGCTCGGATTCCTGCTGCTTATGAACCTGACTGCGGTAATTATCCGCAAGCGTATGGAAAGGAAATGGTAGTTGTGGAGCAATCGGTAAGCCTGTATGAATATGTCAGCCATGAGTGAAAGAAGTGCAATTGATGATCAGCCCGCCCAGGGTGCATCCGGCATAACGCCGCCTGCTCCAGTGCAGGAGTCGGCGCTTGTCAATGCGATTGCAGATAAGCCCGACTCAAGCGCAACGGACGGCGAATTCAAGACTGTCGGCGAATACCGCTGCCAGAACCCTTATCTCGTTGCCGAAAACGTCGACGTGCATTACGGAAGCAACCACGCGATCAAGAACGTCAGCCTCGAAATCGGCAAGAAAGAGGTCATTGCGCTGATCGGCCCCTCTGGATGCGGAAAGTCCACATTCCTGCGTTGCTTGAACCGAATGAACGACTCGATCGAGTCGGCCGTCGTATCTGGCGACATCCGCCTGGACGGCGAAGACATCTACAGCAAGTCGCTCGATCCCGTTGTATTACGGGCGAGGGTGGGTATCGTATTCCAGAAGCCGAATCCGTTCCCGAAGAGCATCTATGACAACGTTGCCTACGGGCCGCGCATCCACGGTCTCGCAGCAGATCGGGCGGAGTTGGACGAGATCGTGCATTCAAGCCTGGAGAGGGCTGGATTGCTGGAGGAAGTCAAAGATCGACTCGATGATCCGGGTACCGGTCTGTCAGGCGGACAGCAGCAACGTCTGTGTATCGCGCGGACGATTGCGATCAACCCTGAGGTTATCCTGATGGACGAGCCTTGTTCCGCACTGGATCCGATCGCGACGGCAAAGGTCGAAGACCTGATGGATCAGCTCGCGCAGGAGTATTCGATCGTCATCGTCACGCACTCAATGCAGCAGGCTGCACGCGTGTCGCGTCGAGTCGCCTACTTTCACCTGGGCCACCTAATCGAGGTCAACGATACGGATACCGTGTTCACGAACCCGGAACACAAGCTGACCGAGGACTACATCACCGGTCGAATCGGCTAGCCACTGCCAGTCCTTCTGGCGCTGGCATAAGGTCAGTCTCCGCTGCAACGCTGTTGATGCGATTTTCATTCGCAGGCGCATGAGCGACTGGAATTCAGGACCGCCCGTCCAGAAAGTCCGAGAAGCGCTTCTCGGAGAAGCCGATCGCAAAGAAACCCTGGGTCTCGAGCACAGGTCTCTTCAGCAGTGTTGGTTGATCGAGCAGGGCAGCCATCGCCTTGTCGCGATTCATATCATTCCGGTCAACCTCGGGGATCTTTCGCCAGGACAGGCTTCGGCGATTGACGAGCTTCTCCCAGCCGACCTGGTCCGCCCAGCGCTCGAGCATCTGGATGTCGAGACCGTCATCGCGCAGGTCGTGAAACCGGTGTTCGAGATTGCGGTCCTTCAGGAACCTGAGGGCCTTGCGGCAAGAGTCACAGCTCTTGATGCCGTAGACGACCAGCGTCACAGGCGGCGATCCTCTGTGCATTTCTGTCCGGCGGGCCGGATCATTGAGCGTTCCTCAAGAGATCGTTCAGGCTGGTCTTGGCCCGCGTCTTCTCGTCCACTCGCTTTACGATGACCGCGCAGTACAGTGAGTAGCTGCCATCCTTCGATGGCAGGCTGCCGGACACGACGACGGAACCGGCCGGGATGCGTCCGTAGCTGATCTCACCGGTTTCGCGGTCGTAGATGCGCGTACTTTGCCCGATGTACACACCCATCGATATGACGGAGCCCTGCTCGACGACGACGCCTTCGACGACTTCGGAACGAGCGCCGATGAAACAGTCGTCCTCGATGATCGTAGGTCCGGCCTGCAAGGGTTCCAGCACGCCGCCGATACCGACACCGCCCGACAGGTGGACGTTTCGGCCTATCTGGGCGCAGCTGCCGACCGTCGCCCAGGTATCGACCATCGTGCTGCTGTCGACGTAGGCGCCGATGTTGACATAGCTCGGCATCAGCACGACGTCAGGCGCAACGTATGCGCCGCGGCGCACTATCGCATCCGGTACGACGCGCACCTGGTCGCGGACGAAGTCGTCTTTCGAGTAATGCGCATACTTCATGCCCACCTTGTCGTAGAAGCGCGAGTGGCTGCCTGTAATGACTTCATTGTCATTGAGGCGGAAGCTTAGCAGGACCGCTTTCTTTAGCCACTGATTGACCTGCCAGCCACTGTCCTTCTTCTCCGCGACGCGAGCGCGTCCCTGGTCGAGGTCGTCGATGGCTTCATTCACGGCGGCCTCGAGTTCCGACCTTTCAGCTTCAGACGCTGTCTTGCCGCCGGCGTCGAACGCTCTTTCTATAATCTCAATCTTGTCGTTGTTCATTTGTCCTGATCCAGGGCGCTTTCCAGGGCTTCCTGCAGCGTGTGTTTTTGTTCTTCGGTCAGTACCGAGCCGTCTTCATTTTGCAAGTAGAAAACGTCCTCAGCACGTTCCCCGATCGTCATGATCTTGGCCGTCTCGATGTCGATACCGTGCTTCATCAGGACCTCGCCAACCGTGCTGAGCAGCCCGGGCCTGTCCGAAGCGTGCAGCTCCATGATCGTCTGGCCCGGCTGGCCGTGCTTGTTGAAGTCGACGACGGTCTTCGTCGAGAACATTCGGACCGCTCGCGGCGCTGCCCGCGTCACGCTCGAGATATTGTCGTCATCTGCGGTGAGCACGCGCGCCATGGACCGCCGGATTTTTTGCATGCGCGCCTCGTCGATCTCCGTCAGATTGTCCGTCTCCATGAAAACGAATGTGTCCAGGCTGTAACCGTTATTGAGCGGAACGATACGTGCGTCGACGATATTGAGGCCCAGTTCATCGATGGCCGCGGTTGCGTGCGCAAACGTGTGTTTCTCGTGTTTCGTGTAGAGCGCCGCTTCCACGCCTTCACCGTTGGCCTGCCGCCTGACGTCGACGAGCCCGACCTCGGACTCCATGTTCGACTCGGATAACCACTCGGTATGCCAGACGATCTCGTTGGGGCGGTGGCGGATAAAGTAGTCGGCCGTCATGACCGCCCAGACGCCGTTGATGGCCTCGTCGTCGATGCCTCGTTCCAGAAGCTCGCTCCGTGCTGCGTTCTGCGATTCACTGACGACCTGCGCACGTTCTAGGGGAACGTCGTCTTCCCGCCGGAGCTGGCGCGATGTGGCTTCATACAGGTCGTGGAACAGCGAGGCCTTCCATGAATTCCACAGCTTGGGATTTGTCCCGCGAACGTCGGCGACGGTCAGAAGATACAGGTAATCCAGTCTTTCCTGTGTTCCGACCAGCCTCGCGAATTCGACGATGACATCGGGATCCCCGATGTCCTTTTTCTGTGCCGTCGAAGACAGAACCAGGTGGTTCTGTACCAGCCAGGCGACGGTCGAGGCGTCGGTCGGATCGAGACCATGCTCGAGACAGAAGGCTTTGGCATCGACCGCGCCGAGCTCTGAATGATCGCCGCCTCGGCCCTTCGCGATGTCGTGAAAAAGGCCGCTAAGGTAGACGATCTCTGGCCGGTCCAGCGCCTGCATGATCTTGCTGCAGTGCGGGTACTCATCGTCGAAACGCTGCAGGGAAAATCGTCGGAGATTACTGACGACGAAGAGCGTGTGCTCATCGACCGTGTAGGCATGAAACAGGTCATATTGCATTCGGCCGACGATACGACCGAACGCGGGGATGTAGAGACCGAGTACGCCGTACAGATTCATCCGGCGCAATTCATGCGTGACGCCCTCGGGCGCCCTGAGCATGTCGAGAAACAGTCGATGATTCCGCGGGCTCTGTCGAAATTCTTCGTCAATCAGCGGCAGGCTTCTTTTGAGGAGTCCAATCGTGTAGGCGCTGACGCCTTTAATATCCGGGTTCTGTTGCAGTAACAGGAACAGCTCCAGCAGCGCCGACGGTTGGCGCGCGAACACTTTTTCATCAACGGTCTGGAGATATCCGTTCCGGACCTTGAAGCGCTCGTTGAGCGGCACTGCCTCCGCATCGGGGTCCATCAGGATGGCTTCCTCGAACAGCTGCAGCAGCATTTCGTTGATGCGGGACAGGTCCATGACCGTTCTGTAGTAACGCTGCATCATCTGTTCGACGCCCAGCGTGTAGCTCGCATCCTCATAGCCGAGCATCTGGGCAAGCTTGACCTGGTGGTCGAACAACAGCCGGTCCTCGTGACGTCCCGTCAGGAGATGCAGGGCGAAACGCACCCGCCAGAGGTAAGCGAGTCCCTTGTTAAGAAGGTTGACCTGCCCGGGCGTCAGGAAGCCGAACTGAACCAGTTCGTCCAGCGTGCGGGTGCCGAAATGGCGATTCGCGACCCAGCCGATCATCTGTATGTCGCGAAGCCCGCCGGGGCTGCCTTTAACGTTGGGCTCGAGGTTGTAACCGGTGTCGTCGTAACGATGGTGCCGCGCGATCTGTTCCTTGCGCTTCTCGGCGAAAAACTCGGTCGACGGCCACATCTTGTCCGGGGCGATGCCACTACCCATACGCTCGACAAGCTCGGCGGGACCGTCAATCAGCCGGTGCTCCATCAGCGTTGTGACGATGGTCAGGTCGTCGGTCGCGGCCTCAATGCACTCGTCGACGGTGCGCACGCTGTGGCCGATTTCCAGGCCGATATCCCATAGCGCGGTCACGAAATCCGAAAGCCGGTCCTCCGCGCCGTCGGGGAGGGCATCGGGCAGCAGGATCAGGATGTCGACGTCGGATGCCGGGTGCAACTCGCCGCGTCCGTAACCGCCGACGGCGACCAGCGCGATTTGCTCGCTCAAGTCGGCGAGCCGAGAGCGCCAGAGACGACTCAACACGGAGTCAACGGCGCGAGCGCGTGAATGCACGAGCTCGACCACCGATTCACCGTCTTTGAAGCGCTGTGCCAGGTTTTGATCCGCCGCCGCCAGCGCCTTGCGCGCGGCGAGGCCCGAGGCGTCGCCGATCGTCTCGGTGACGGCCTGAACAGCGGGGTCGTGCCTCAGCTTATCCGGAGTCTGTGCGGGTGCAACCATGCTTTACCTGTCAGCCGCCCCCAGGGTCAGGACCTCGTAGCCGGTCTCCGTCACCAGGATGGTGTGTTCCCACTGTGCCGACAGGCTGTGATCTTTCGTCACGACGGTCCATCCGTCGGGCAGCAGGCGAACGCCGGCCTTGCCGGCGTTGACCATCGGCTCCACCGTCAACGTCATGCCGGCCTTGAGCTGCATCCCGGTGCCTCGTGTGCCGTAGTGCAGGACCTGCGGGTCTTCGTGGAAGACACGGCCGATACCGTGGCCGCAGTATTCTTTGACGACCGAGAAGCGGTTTTTCTCGACGAACTGCTGGATCGACGCCCCGACGTCACCCAGGTGCTTGCCCTCTCCGAGCTCCTCGATGCCGCGCCACATGGCCTGAAACGTGATGTCGGCCAGGCGCCGCGCCTGGATATTTTCCTTGCCAACCATGAACATACGGCTCGTGTCGCCATGGAATCCGTCCTTGATGACGGTGATATCGATGTTGACCGCATCGCCGGCTTTGAGCCGCTTCTCGCCCGGGATGCCATGGCAGACGACGTGATTGACTGACGTGCAGATGGATTTGGGGAATCCCCGGTAGTTCAGCGGGGCAGGGATCGCATCCTGTTCTTCCGTGATGAACTTGTGGCAGATCGTGTCGAGTTCGTCGGTGGTGACACCGGGTTTGACATAATCTCCAATCATATCGAGTACGTCGGCCGCCAACTGGCCGGCGACCCGCATCTTGTCCTGCTCTTCGGGCGTCTTGATCGTAACAGTCATTTTGGTCTGTATTGTGGAAGGGGCACGCGCTCATTGTTGGGCGCGGCGGCCTATGGTATAAAGCGCGCGCCCTTGAGGCAATTAATCCACACGTATATCGACACAGCGCACTGGGTGCCCACCGAAAAAGGGTTTTGCGCTGGGATATACGGAGGCCTAACCCGGAGAAATACCATGGCAGACGTAACTATGCGCCAGATGCTAGAGGCTGGCGTGCATTTTGGTCATCAGACCCGCTTCTGGAACCCGAAGATGGCACCGTTCATCTTTGGCGAGCGTAACAAGATCCA
>JAAUYD010001736.1_pt1 | contig 40090 bp, 31 predicted proteins | sample 7278101 | NCBI WGS metagenome assembly JAAUYD01 (sample SAMN14350128, study PRJNA611818) | marine sediment metagenome | isolation source: surface marine sediment (0.6m) | place: French Polynesia: Moorea | collected 2018-08
CGCTGGTCATATAGATGCACTTGCGTTCTGCTACGCTCATCTCCCTGAGTGCGTCGTAGAATTTCTGGGGACCCAAGAAGAAGCCGGCGTGAATCAAGACGCCGTGTTTCAGCTGGTCCCCTAAGCAATGCTGAAAAATCAGCTTGCGGTGATCCGGGTCTTCCAGGTCGGCAGGTAGCCGAAGACCATCGATGGATAAGCTTTTTTTAGCGTACGCCACTTGGGGTTTGAAGATGCCGAAATGTTTTAAGAACTCAACGTTCCTGCGCGTCAGAACCGGCTGGATTGCTTTTTCGGCTAGCAGCGCCGTCACGGTATCCGGGCGGACCGCATCTTCAATCTTGCCCTCGTTGAGCAGGCGCTGAAGGGTGATATCGTTATAGGTCTTGCGCTTGACAATGCCCTTCTCAATCAGATGAAGATAGCCATCCACCAGCATTTCCGTGGAGCCATACAGACCTTCATCAAAGGGGGTGATGCCGCCGACCTTTTCAATGCAGCCGCCGAATTTGTGCATGACAGATGCTTTTTGGAGCACTCCGGTATAGACGTCAGTGTGCTCGTGGCGCAGCTGCAGGCCGTAGCAAAGGGCATCCCCCAAAGATCCGATTCCGATCTGAAGGGTGCCGCCATCCTTGATGAGGGTGCTGGCATGCAGACCGATCATGAAATCCGCGTTGCTGACCGCCATTTTAGGCGTCCCGAAGAGGGTTGTGTAACAGGCCGGGTCATCCACAATCATGTCGAATTCAGATCCCTCCACCACTGCATCGCCATACATGAAGGGCAACTTTGGATTCACTTGGCCCACAATGGCGACCGGTTTGCCCCGTTTTTCCTGCGCCCGCATACGGGGCACCAGATCCAAGGCGACCTCTGGATTGCAACTCATGCTGTAAGCGGTGGCCCCATTGTCATCGATTTTGCTGATGAGCTGCGCCATCACATTCACACCGCTGTCCAGAATATCTCTAAAGGCATGTGTATAGTTGCAGCTGATATAGTTTTGCTGGGCCGCAGGTACGCCGATGAAACCGCCCGGTTTCATGAAGAACTCCGTAACCTGAACGTTTGAAGGGACATCATCGCGCCGCAGGTCGGTCGCATATTGCAAGGCGGGACAATCGCCGAATACCCGTTTTACAAAGGGTTCTAAAAAGCGACGCTCAAGTTCACTGCTCCATGATGGCAGTTCCAGGGTGAGTGCTGTGATGATGTGCAGATGGAGGGACGGGTCCGACTTGGCGCGCTGGTAGAATGCATTGGTCAGTTGGCTGGGTTTGCCCAGACCCAGTGGGATACCCAGCACGATCTCCTTGCCGACCTTTTGGAGAATCGCATCCACACATGATTCAACATCCTGATAGGACCGCGGCGGTTGGGGCATGGCAATACCTCCGGAGGGACGGGGTTGGGTATGACGCGTTGCGTTATTTATTGCAGTTGATCGATCGCTTGTCAAGAGAAATGACCGCCCAATCGGGGTGGGCATCGGCATCCGCCCTGCGATTTGACGGCCACAAAAACGGTTGAGTAAATATCCGCGTTGATACTATATTTCCTCAAAGGACCCGCCAGTTTGTGGCCAAGTGCACTTTGGGAAGGCGGTTCCAGGTGAATCACCGCGCACGCTTTCAAGGAGGTGGCATGACCTCAAAACAGGAACAAGAGTGGTTCAAGAAGTTCTATGAAGGCACTTTTCTAGTGAAGGGCTGGAAGGCTCAGATGAGGGATCTGCTGAAGGATTTCCAAGGTGAGGAGCAAGCGGACCTGAAAGATCGGCTCAGCGATCTGGGGGAGAAAATCGGCCGGGAATGGGCGAAAGACAACGCAGTGCGCCGAATCGATACCGAGAAGCTGCAGCAGTGGGGCGCACGCCTTACCAGCGCTAGAAAGAAAGGCCCGGGGGCACTGACCGCAGAGATCGGCAACATCGCCGATCGCGTGGATGAACTGCTGGGGTAGGGCGCCCTAGCCCAAGGCCACTTGAAGAGATTCTGCGATGCCACTGATCTTGGTGTACCCGGGACAGCGGTGACACACGCCGTCTGTCTGCCATCCTCCATCAGAAGATCATAAACGAAACCGATCTGAGCCCGGTTGCGATCTTTACCCTGTCTGTAATCCTGGCAACGGCGCCATGGGCGCCCACCTCTGCCGGGCACCGCTGCACCGACGATGCGCTGTTTCGGTCCTATCCCTGTGCCTCAAAAAGAGCTTGACAACTATAACGCGTTGCATCATATATCGATATAACGCATTGCGTTATTCGCGTCAGGCAGCACCGTCGGTCATCATAAATCCAGCCGCATACACGCGCACGGGGAGGATTCCAATGGCGCAACCAAATACCAAGTGTGGCGCCAATAAAAGGCGCTCCTCACAGGACGAGACCCGCTTTTACCCCGTTAAAGCAGTGCAGGCTATTCGCACGCGCCTGACCGGTAACGTGAATGCCTATCAACGCAAGTATGCCGCTCAACCGCTGAAGACCGGCAAAGGGTTCATGGCAGATCTGAAGGGGGCACCCCGGAAAACCATTGTGAATTTAACGGATAGCGGAAAAGCGCGGATGTCCGAGCTTGGCAAAGATACCCGGAGCAGAATCGATACCTTCGCTGAGGATGGGCGAGCGTTCTTCGCCAAAGCCGGTAAAGACCCTCGAAAAACCGTCAACGATCTGCTGGTTACGGGCAAGGAACGGGCCGAAGATCTTCATTCCAACACCCGGAACAAAGTAGAGGACCTATTGTTCGATCTACGAATTTTTCGGCAGGGCGTCCAAAAGGACACCCGGATGGTGTTGGCGGAGGCGATCGACGCCAGCCATAGAGCCCTGAATCAGGTACCCGCAACGCAGAATATTGAAAAAGAAATTGCAAGCCGTTTGAAAGCGCTGCCGGCGGCATTCAACCTGCCCAGCAGAGAAGAGATCGACGACCTGGTGCTGCGTGTGAAGCAATTAAACGCCAAGGTGGACGCGCTGAACAAGATAAAAGCCGCCTGAAGCAAGGGGAGAACGATTCTACTGGACGATGTTGGTGTGATCCCAAAGACACATTGTTATCATGCGCCGGGCGCACGGGTCCGGCGTTCACCTGCCGAATCAAATGGACGGGCGAAACGGTCGGCGGCCCTGCCCAAAAGGGTTACAGACACACCCCCGGCGAAATTCACTTTGAGGTGACCTGCCATCGGCCTCGGCATCGCCTCGCGCATGTTCAATTGGGGTTGCATATTTTCTAGCATCGGATATCCTTGGACAAATATGATCCCCATCTGTACGGTGATACCAGCTAGGCGTGTTGTGGGGCGTCGCTGGCGGACGTGTTTGCTGCCCCCTTCGCGCTTCTCATGGACACTGGGGCGGCGCCGACCCCAATCAATGGGTGGTCGAACTGGCCCGAAACAATACCATCTCGCTAGGCTGAGGATTGGCGATGTAACGGATCCATTATCGGATGCCTTTTCCCAAAAAGGCCCAATAACCTTTCCCCTTTTGCGACGCATACCATAGCACCCTGTAATTGGGCGGTTACCGGGTCGGCGGCCACGATGGGGTGTTTTTGTGCGGCGTTACCTAACCCGGCGAGGCCAGCGGCGCGTGTATCCCCTTTTTTATTTTCCGGTGCGAGGGCACCGGTGGCGGCACCAGATTTCTCGGCTTGGTGACGACAATTGCGCGCCGACGGAAATGCCCATAAGAAAGCAAACCCGAATCGGCTGAATCTCTTTTGGACCGTCACGAGCGAATTGGCAGCGTGATCGTTCGGCCTTGGCCACTATCGGAATAACTTGGTTACCATAAATAAGGAGAACGGCGATGGCGCAGCGCATGTCCAATGCCGACAATTTTTGGCTTTGTATGGATGAGCCCTCAAACCTGATGGTGATCACCGGATTCATGGAGTTTGATAGGCCCGTCGATTTTAATCGACTCTGCGTGACGATTGAGAGCCGCCTGGCCTCTTTCCCCCGCTTCCAGAAGAAAGTCGTCCTGCCGAGGACGGGTGTCGGCGTCCCGAAGTGGGAGACGGACAAGCACTATGACCTCCGGTCTCATCTTCAGCGGGTGGCGCTGCCGGCACCGGGGGATAAGACCGAACTCCAGGAGATGATCGCCAATTTGACGGTCACGCCCCTGGACCCCAACAAGCCGCTCTGGAAAGTGCACCTGATCGAAAACTACGGCAAAGGCTGTGTTCTTTTTTTCAGAATTCACCATTGCATTACGGACGGGATCGCCGGGATATATGTTCTGCTCTCCACCGCTGACACGGAACCGGATGCCCCCTGGCCGAAGCCCAAACCGAGAAAAAAACCGGACGCGTTTTCATTCGGCGCTGTGTTGCCATTCCAGACCATGGTCGATAGCGCCAAAAAGACCTTCTCCGTTACCCAGGACCTTGGTCGACAGGTACGACGGGAGATCGAAGCAGCCCTTGCCGATCCCGCCCACCTTAAACGACTCGCCAAAGCATCCAGTTGTGTGCCCACTGACTTCGCTTCCGTACTTTCCAAGTACATGCTCATGAGTTCGGATCCGGACACTGCTTTCAAGGGAAAATTGGGTGTGCGCAAACGGATCGCCTGGACCGAACCGATCGCGCTGGACAAAATCAAGAAGGTCGGCAAGGCGATCAGCACCGCCACCCTCAATGATGTGCTTGTCGCGACGGTTACCGGCGCCATGCGCCACTATCTGAAGACCAGGAACACAAGGGTCAATGAACTCGATCTGCGGGTCGCCGTACCGGTGAACGTCCGCAAACCCGGAACCGAGTTTGAGCTGGGCAACAAGTTCAGTCTGGTATTCCTGCCCCTACCGGTGCATCTGGAAGATCCGGTCCTGCGGCTCAAGGAAGTCAAGCGTCGCATGGACAGGCTCAAAACCTCGCCGGATCCCTATATCAACTTCGCCCTGCTCAGCACCATGGGCTATTTACCGCCATTTCTCGCCAAGAAGGCGGCGGCCATATTCGGCAACAAGGCCTCGGGCGTCCTGACAAACGTGCCCGGCCCGCGGCAGCCGCTTTACTATGCCGGCCAGGAGGTCAAGAACTTCATGTTCTGGGTGCCCCGCTCCGGTAAGATCGGTCTGGGAATCAGCATCCTCAGCTACAATGGGAAGGTCACCGTGGGTATCGCCTCCGATGAGGGGTTGATGCCGGATCCTGAGGTTCTCCTGGAGGGGTTCGAGGATGAATTCAATGCCCTTCTTGATTTGGTGAAATCCGGTAAGATTTATGAGGAGCCGCTGGTGTTGCATGACCGCTACGAAGAGGCGCAGACAGACAGCCGTGCAGTTGGGGCGGATGCAGACGTGGCGAGTGCTACCCCGAGCCTCTGCCAGGCGACGACACGAAAGGGCAACCCCTGCAAGAAAAAAGCGTTGCGCGGGGCCGAGTATTGTAGCGTCCATCAAGACCTGGCGGAGCAGGATACCCAGCTGAGGGATGTTGCCCAGATAATGAAAGAATTGACGCGCTAGTGCTGCTGCGGGCTTTGGCCATCTCCCCGTTAGCGGAGGTGCCCATGGAAAGGAATCCACATGTTACCCGAGTATTTCGAATTTACCCTCCCTACCAAGTTGATATACGGCATCGGCATTTTAGGGAACATCGCTGATTCGGTAAAAGCTTTCGGAAAACGCAGCGCCATTGTGGTTACCGATGAGGTCCTGGTAAACACCGGCCTGGTAGAGAAAGTAACGGCGGGATTTGCGGGGAGCCAAATCAAGATCGCCTGCACCTTTGACAAGGTGCCGCCCAACTCGACCATCGATACCGTTGAAGCATGTGCTGCTATGGCGACCGAAAAAAAATGCGACCTTTTCATCGCAGTGGGCGGCGGCAGCGTCATCGACACCGCAAAGGTTGCCAATCTCCTGGTGGTGAAAGGCGGCAGCCTGCAGGACCACATGGGAGCCTATCTGCTTGACAGCAGCGAGCGCCTCTTGCCGTCCATCGTAATCCCGACCACCGCCGGGACTGGATCGGAAGTTACTAAGGTGGCGGTCATCGCCGATCCGGCCAACGACGTCAAGCTGCCCTTTGCCGAAGAGCAATTTCTTCCCCAGTTGGCCATCCTCGATCCGGAGATGACCGTTTCTCTGCCTGGCAAGCTGACCGCCGCCACAGGGATGGATGCGCTGACGCATGCCATTGAAGCCTACGTCGACAAGGAGTGGTCACCGGCGTCGGATGCCCTGGCCCTGCACGCCATCAAGCTCATCTCCCACAATATTCTGCAGGCCTGCGCCAAGCCGGAGGATCTGCAGGCGCGCAGTGCCATGCAGGTGGGCAGCTTTCTTGCCGGGGTAGCCTTTTCCCATTCTATGGTGGGGATGGTACACGGCATCTCGCATGCCCTGGGCGGGGTGTACCACATCCCGCATGGCCTGGCCAACGCCTTGGTGCTCCCCGAGGTCATGGCCTACAATCTCGAGGCGCAGGTGGACCGCTATGCGGATATCGCCTTGGCCATGGGCATCTCCTTCCCCCAGGTGATCGACCAAAGCAAGAGCCTGCTGGGGTCGGACCGCCTGGACCTGCCATCCAAGCTGGCGAGCTATTCCGATGTCGATTCCCTCAAGGAACTGGTCAATACGGGTTCATACCGGGCGCGCAGCATGCTGTCCCAAGCCATCGGCAGTTTCGGATTCATCGACAGATGGGTACGCAAGCAGGCGGCCCTGGCCGCCGTCGAGAAAATCCACACGCTGAATCGGCAATTGGCCTACTTGACCAAAATGCCGCTCAACCTGAAAGACGCCGGCATTTCTGACGACTTGGATAAGATTGAGCAGGTCGCTACCACCGCCATGCAAGACGGGTCCATGCTCTACAATCCAGTCGAGCCGGAACACGAGGCGGTTGTGGAGATCGTCAAACGGCTCTATAACGCCAAGACAAAGCCCCTGCCGGTATCGAGATCAGATCTGAGACCGATGGCGGCCGGTCGGTCAAATGAGCAGTTCACCAATGTCTTTCAGAATGCCGACATGCTTTACGAGGTGCTGGTTGAATTCTATGAGCTGTTAAAGGCGAATCCCGAAATCGGCCCGAAGCTCGCGCAGAGCGACCTATGTGTACAATTTAGATATAAGAATCCTTCGGCCATCATCACTATCGACGCCACTGGAGAGGATATCGAGATTCTAAAAGGCGCCTTTGATGGCCGCCCGGAGGTTACCTTGACCATGAAGGCGGACTTTGCGCATAAGTTCTGGCATGGCAAGGCCAACCTGGTGACGGCCCTGACGCGCCGCCAGGTGGCCGCCAAGGGCGACGTGCCCAAAACCATAAAACTGCTGCCCATTCTGAAACCAAGCTATGCGCTCTATCCGAAGTTTCTGGTCAAAAAGGGGCTGCGCCATCTGGTGATGACCTGAACGACGCCATCCGCCAGACGATGCGAAGGGTCTTCCTCGGCGGAATCAGTCCAGGGGGCCCAGTTGGCGGGCATTGTGATATCCCTCTTGCACCAAGCGCCGCGCCTGGCGGCTTGAGAAATTGAGCAGGGATCGAAACCCGAGCATACGGGAAGGCGCCACCACGCGGATCCTCGGCCGCCTGCCGGATGGCGCCCCCCTATCCATGGCGGGCAGGCAACCTGGATGCGCCCAGGTAAACGGCTGCCGGCGCCCCGCGCTTACCGGGCAGGTTGACTGGTAGGAGCCGCTCAATAAGTGTTCAAAGACAAGCTCAAGCCCATTGATCAGTGTCCCTGGAAACGGCATCTCTAGGTGCCCCACCGGCGACAGCAGCACCACGATGATCTCATCCATCTCTCTCTGCAGGGCGGTGAACAGGGGCGTGTTGGCCATCACGCCGCCGTCCCAGTAGGGCTCTCCGCCAATATACTGCCAGGGAAAAAGGATGGGCATGGCGCTGGATGCCATCAAATGATCGACCTCGATTTCATGCTGATTAAATAGATACAGCCGCCCGTTCACCACGTTCACGGCAGTGATGATGATGTCGATGGGGCTCTGCCGCAGGGCGGTCAGATCCAGGTGCTGCGTGATCAACGCACGCAGGGGGGCCGTGTCCAACAGGGGCTTCAGCGGTTTGCGGAAAAGGGCAGACCCCAGAGACTTTATCAGTTTGCTGCGATAGATTCTGGAGCGATGGCCGGTCGTCCAAATCCGTCTCAGCCCTTCTACCGTCAAGCCGGATCCGATGGCCGCTGCACTGATGGCCCCTATGGAGGTGCCGCAGATCAGATCGGGCGTCCACTGTTGCTCCTGCAAGTATTTCCAGACCCCGACGTGGAAGGCACCGCGAGCCCCGCCCCCTGTGAGAACCAGCGCTTTTTTCATACCGTCACCTTCGGCCTTCGCTGCTGCCGCGTCCTTCAAACCAAATCTCGTCATGCCAGGCCCGCTCACGCCGGTCGATGGTTTCCACGAAGTAGTCAATATTCTCAATTACTCGGAAGCCGGTATAGCCCTCATGGATAAAATCGAGGATTTTGCCCATACCGATGAGGTGGGCTGCCGTACGGACAGTATTGAGCGATACCGCCACGACCCATTTTTTGCTCAGCCGGTGAAAGGTGCGCGTGACCTCCGCCCCCAACTCGATTTGGGCGATGCGCTGGTCGTAATTGTCCAGGCTGCGATAGACCTTCTGGTACTGGTCCATGTTCATGTCGACACCCACACCCATGGCCATCATCTGCTCGACCATGCGATCATCCTGCGAGTCCGTGAGTTCATGTAATTCGATGACCTTTTGTACGGCCGAGATGATGCCGGTATATATTTTCCCTTTAAGGATCTTATGCAGCTTTTTGATGCTGGTGTCCCGAAAAGTGAAGTCCTCGGGCGCATAGAGTTTTTCGAAGAAGAAGCGGCCGATTTGAGCGTATTCGGCGGTATTTTTAATGTCGGCATAGGTGGTGTTGATACGGGCCGCCTGAAATGCCTGCAGGGCTCGCTTCAAGGCGATGAAGTGGTTTTTTTCCTCCTGATCCGTCATCTGCGGGCCTCCTTTCCGATTCGACGGTGCGCGTCTGAGACTGAACGAACCTGTCTATAGATCTGGTGATGCGCCATCCTGGATCCACCTGCTGAGCGGAGATCTAAATTCGCCGACCTTGTGCATGGACCTGCCACCCCCTTAGAAAAAGAGGCCGTACCATTCGGCCATACAGATCGGATCTGCGCTTTTTTCCGCAACCCGGTGGGCCATCAGGAGACCGACACCTCATTCTGATCTTTTCGGTGATTTTGTTTTGGTTGCTGCGGGTTTTTTTCTGGTTGCAGGGGACTTTTTGCGGGGTTTTTTCTCAGCAGTTGCCTGCGCTTTCTCCAATTGCTTGACTTTTTTGTCCAGGGCTTCCACCTTGGCGGTCAAGGTCTGCAGGTGATCATTGGTCGCCAGATTCATGGCATCGAAGACTTCACCCACCCGTTTGTCGATCCGTTCGCCGATCCAGCCTTTCAGGGCATTGGTGTGCCCAATGATCTCCGTTTTTAACCGGCTGCCCTCTGAAAGCGACAGCTCTTTATTCTTGACCAACTTGTTGACCAGTTTGTCGATTTCATCTTCCGCCATGTTGAACGCACCCTGCCACAGGGATACATATTTTTTGGCGTAGTCGGTCAGCGTCCCGCCGCCTTTACGCAGCAATTGCATCAGAAATCTTGAGGATACGGCCGCATCGTTCTCCTTGTCCTGGCTCTCCATCCCGATGAGCTGCGACACAATCGCGGTGGTTAAATCCTCACCGGTCCGGTTGTCGATGATCGCCACCTCCTCTCCTTTTTTGATCAGCTCGGCGAGCTGATTCCGGGAGATGTAACGCTTGTCAGTGGTATCGTACATTTTCCGATTGGCGTATTTTTTAATCAGGTGCATCTTATTCTCCATCTTTATCAGGGGCCCGTCTGCCGGCGGTAAAAATTTTTCCGATTTCAAAAAAGCTGCTTGACAAATATAACGCGTTGCATCATATTGCGACCATAACGCAATGCGTTATAAAAGTCAAGCCGCATTCATATGCAGGACGACAGGGACAAACATGAAAAAGGAGAACACCAATGCCAGCATCAAAAACCAAGCGTGATGTAAAGAAAACCGCCACCCGCAAGGCCAATCCGCGCTACTATGTCCTTAAGACCGCAGCGGAAGCCCGCACCGGCCTGGCCCGCAAACTTAAAACCTATAACCGCAAATTCGTCGCCCAGCCTATCGAGAACGGCAAAGCCTTTGTGACTGATCTGAAAGCCGACCCGCGTAAAACCGTCACCAAGCTGATGGATGAGGGCAAGGCGCGAATCACCGATCTGAACAAGGATGCGCGCACCCGTATCGATGGGATACGAAAAGATGGCGGCGCTTTTTTGACCAAGGCCGGTAAAAGCCCTCGCAAAACTCTCGACGGGCTGATGGATGACGGCAAAGCGCTGGTCGATGATGTTCGCGGCAGCACCCGCGAAAAACTTGACGATCTCGTGGTGGATCTGAAGATCGTCAAGGAGGGCGTCGCAAAGGATGCGCGCATGGTGGTGAGCGATATCTTGGACGGCGGTAAGCAAGCACTTGACCGGATACCCGGCAAGCGGCGCATTGAAAAAGAGTTGGCGAGCCGCGTGGAAGCGATACCGGCCACCCTCAATCTGCCCAGCAAGAAGGATGTTGAGCGGCTTGCCCGCCAGGTCAAAACCCTCAATGCCAAGGTCAACAAGCTGAGCAAAGCGCAGGCGGCCTAAAACGATGCCGTGCTGAGACCCGTTGGGAGGAACACCCCCGAAGCGTGCTAAACGCGAAATGGCGGTTGCCTTTTCAGGTGCATCAGTTATTCTGAACAGGCAGCCGCCATGGTCTTCTTGCCATCGGTTTGCGGCCGGCGCTCCATACAGCCCGCTCCATCTTTCTGGTATGACTGGGAGTGGCATGGACCGAAATCAAGGCCTCATAGTGGGTATCCTGCAAGCAAATATTCCCGGAAAGTACCATGTGGATGAGCGGTGTATCGGCTGCGCCATCTGTGCCGAAATTGCGCCCCATAACCTCTGTTTTGATCATGCAGAGGGGTATGCCTATGTCTACAGGCAGCCCGGCAACGATTCGGAGGCAAGCCGTTGCGCCGAGGTCGTGGATATCTGTCCGGTCAGCGCCATTGGCGACAACGGTACGGGAGGTAATTTCGGGCCGGCATAAACGATAAATTTGAGGGCATCGCAGGAGGAAGCCGTGAAACAGGTCGTCAGCATCAGTCTGGGCGCGAGCGCGAATGATTATGAATTTAACACTGAGTTCCTTGGCCAAGATTTCACAGTCACCCGTATCGGAACGGACGGGAATCTGGACAAGGCGGCGGAACTCCTGCTCTCCTGGGATAAACACGCTGATGCAATCGGGCTCGGGCAGGTCAAGTTGCCCTATGGCGTCGGCCCCAGATACCTGACCAAAAAACAAGACAATCACCTAAAGGAACTGGGCGCCCAAATTCAAACCCCCGTCACCTTGGGCAGTGCTCTGCGAGATGTATCCTTCGAGTGGGCCTTGAGATACATCGAATACAAATTCGGTCACTATTTTGACAATGCCAGAGTGCTGTTTTTTTCCGGTATGAGCAGCTACCGGATTGCCAAAGTGATGTCGGAATTCACGGATAATCTCACCTTCGCCGATCCCATCCTTGAGAACAGCATCCCCAAGTTCTTAAACTCGCTCGATGGTCTTGAATCATATGCCCATTCCGCCCATGAAGTATTTCAATGGGTGCCCAGTAAACGGCTGGCCGATTCGGTGGTGCCGATCAAGGCATGGAACGGATACATCCTTCGCAAGGCTGTTCAGAAAGCCACGGTTCTCGTGGTTCCCAGTTTCGGTTTTGATGCCTATTTGAAAGACTTCACTCTGGAGGAATTGGGCGGTAAGACGATCATCACCTCCACTGCCAGTGAGGAGCGGGTGGCCTTCCTCAAAGAGCGCGGCGTAGATGTCATCATCGATACGACCCCGAAAATCCTTGAGCGGGTCGTGGCGCCCAATGTGCTCGAAGCCCTGATCCTTGCCGCCTTAGGGCGTAATAACGACAGCGTCCATGCGGATGACCTCCTGGAGATCATCAGCGCTCAAAAGATGGACCCGCGTGTTGTGTATCCGTCGGGAAGCCCGAGACGCGTCAACCGCTTTGCATTCGTGATCCACCCCCTATCCCAGGAGTTCCTGAAAAAAGATAAAGCGGTCGATATGCTTGCCAATTTCACCCCGCCTGCATTTCTGGATGCCGTTGAAAAAGTGATCGCCTATGCACCGCCGTGGGTGTATTCGCGGGTCACCGGGATAAAGTCTCCCCAGGGTGTTGAAACCGAAGGTTGGCTGCTCACGGTGGGAGGGACGCCCAAACAGATGCTGGCCCACAGTCCGGAATTTACCTATGCCCGCTTGCTGCAAGCCGCCCGAATGGCAAAACGCATGGGCGCCCAGATTATGGGACTGGGTGCATTCACCAAGGTGGTCGGCGATGCCGGCGTCACCGTGGCGAAAAAGGCGGAGATCCCCATCACCACCGGTAACAGCTACAGCGCTTCCGGTGCACTCTGGGCGGCCGCCGATGCCGTTCGCCGGATGGGGCTGATCAAGATCGAGAAAGGTCGGCGAATCCAGGCGAAAACCATGGTGCTGGGCGCCACGGGCGCCATCGGTTCGGTCTGCTGTCGCCTTCTGGCCAAAGCCTTTCCCGAGATCTATCTGGTGGGCCGTAACACCGCCAAACTGCTTGCCCTCAAAGAATCGATCCTCAAAGAAGACCCCAAGACCAAAATTACGGTGACCACGAAACCCGATAAATTTTTAGCCGACATGGATGTGATCGTTACGGCCACTTCCGGCGCGGGCAAGAAGGTGCTCGATATCACTCAGGTGAAGCCGGGATGCGTCATCACGGATGTGGCCCGCCCCCTGGATCTTTCTCCTGAAGACGTGGCCAAACGGCCGGATGTGCTGGTGATAGAGTCCGGGGAAATCGAGCTGCCGGGCAATCCTGAAATGAAGAATATTGGTCTTCCCGACAAGGTGGTTTATGCCTGCTTGGCGGAGACGATCGTGCTGGCACTGGAAGGGCGGTTTGAAGTATTCACGATCGGCCGGGATATTGAGTGGGAGAAAGTAAAAACCATCTATAAGCTCGGCCTGAAACACGGCATGAAATTGGCCGCCATTTCTGGGGTAAACGGCGTCTTCAGCGATGAGGATATCGCCCAAGTGAAAACGCTCGCACTGGAAGCCAGGAAAATGAAGCAGTCAGCTTAGCGGAGGTCGCAGTGAAACGCATCATCCAGATCAGTCTCGGCGCCAGCCTCGACGACCATGAATTTGAAACGCGATTTTTAAAGCAGTCCTATATCATCCAGCGTTTTGGGACGGATGGCGATATAGAACAGGCCTCTGACCTGATGCTCAAGTGGAATAAAAAGGCAGACGCCATCGCCCTGGGCAGCGTCCCCTTGGGCGGCTCCCCGGGCCTCAGAAAAACGGCGAACAAGAACCTGGCCGCCCTGCTGAAGCTGGGCACCAAGCTTGAGACCCCGGTTACTTCCGGCAGCACATTGCGCAAGGTCGGGCATGAGTGGTCGCTTCGGCATATCCAGTTCAAGTTCGGCAACAACTATTTCAACAACGCCAGGGTGTTCTTCTACTCCGGCGTGACGAGCCGCTCCATCGCACGGGTAATGGCCGAGTACACCGCGAACCTTACCTTTGCCGATCCCCTGCTTGAAAATGGCGTCCCGAAGTTTATCACCTCTCTGAAGGACCTGGAGCTATATAGGGGCACCCTTCGCAGTGCACTGAACTGGATCCCCGGCAAAGGCGTTGTGGCGTCCAGCGAACCGGTCCGCTCGATGGTCGCCTATCTCATGCGACAGGCCATTCAGAAGGCGCATATCCTGGTTGTCCCCCACTCCGATTTTACAAAATATTTGGATCCATACACCATTGAAGATCTCAATAAGAAAACGGTCATCACCGCTACGGCGTATGATGACCGCATTGATTATTTAAAGGACAAAGGGGTCAGCACCATCATCGATACGACCCCCAAACTATTGAAAAACGTTGTGGGCGTGAGCGTGCTCGAAGCCTTACTCATGGTGGCGCTGGAGATTGAGCAGGGCGCGGACCGGGATGATGACCTGCTGGAAGTGATCAGCAATATGAAGATGGAGCCTCGCGTTATTTATCCATCGGGCAAGCCGACACGGGTCAATCGATTCGCCTATATCGTGCACCCGCCCACGCAGGATGACCTGAAAAAGCTCAAACCCATCGAAGTGATAGCGGATATGGCCCCCGGCCTGATGGACACCGTGGAGAAGGTGATGGCCTATTCCCCTCCCTTTGTCTATTCGACCGTGAGCGGCGTCCAGTCCGTGACGGGGGTGGAAGCGGAGGGCTGGCTCATCGCCCTTGGTGAGACGCCGGAGCAGATGCAGTCCCATGGACCGGAATTCACCACCAAGCGAATCCTTGAGGCCACCAAAATCGCCAAAAAGCTGGGTGCCCAAATCGTCGGAGTCGGAATGCTTCCCAAAGCCCTCAAGGATACCAGTGTGGAGGTGGCCAAGCACGCCGTTCTACCGATCACCACCGGCAACAGCTATTTTGCCTCGGCCACCCTCTGGGCGGCTGCCGAGGCGGTAAGGCGCTTGGGCTTGGTCAAACTGAAGAGAAATAAGATCCTTCGCGCCAAAGCCATGGTGATCGGAGCGACCGGCGCCGTGGGAATCATCTGCTCCCATTTGCTGGCCACCGCCTTTGAAGAAGTCCATCTGGTGGGCCGCAACATCGCCAAACTGCTGGCCCTGCAGGAAGCCATTCAAAAGGAGGCACCCAAAGTAAAGCTGCACGTGTCGACCCGGGCGGACACCAACTTGGATGCCATGGACATAATCGTGGCCACAAGTTCCGGTGCACGACACGTGCTTGATATCATGCGCGTCAAGCCGGGCTGTGTGATCACGGATATCAATATGCCCATGATTTTCACCCAGAAGCAGTGCGCCAAGCGGCCCGACGTTCTGGTCATCCGCGGCGGTGAGATACTGCTGCCAGGAGAAAATGTTGAGATGGAAGACATCGGCCTTCCCCCCGGGGTCGCCTATGCGGGACTGGCCGAAACCATCATTCTGGCCCTGGAAGGGCGTTTTGAGGTATTTACGGTGGGCGCCTCGCCCCAGTGGGATAAGGTGAGAGAGATCTACCGCATGGGCTTGAAGCATGGCATGCAGCTGGCTGCCATTTCAGGGGTTAACGGGATCTATTCAGATGAGGATATCGCGAGAGTCAGGGAGTATGCCGTCAAGGAGGCCAATCGAGCATGATCTTCAAACTGGTGCAGAAACTCAGCCACACGTGCACGCGCTATCTCGTAAACGATGGACCTGCTCAGATCATCAACAGCTCATACGACGCCTACAGCAGGCTTTATCGCGGCCAGATTAGCCTGGGGCTTCCCGTTTCAAAGGAATTAATTACCAGCCAGGCGGAGATCAGAAGCCAGGCGGTCCGCAAATTGGCCCTGGTGCTGTACCATATCTGTCTGAATGCGACCACCGTAAAGATCACCAGAGACGCCATCGGAAAGATTATCCACGATGAACTGAAAACCGGTCGTATTCGGCTGACCGAAAATGTCATTCTGCTTACGATAGAGCAAATCACCCACCTGGCCCTTCAGCGTTTCAAGATTCCGCGCAACGATCTGGATTCGATTTTAGAAACGGCTGGCCGGCGGCGAATTCTGAGTGAAGCGTTGCGAGTGGACCCGATACCCTCCTATTTCGAAAGCGATATCGAAGAAAAAGCGCAAAATGGGCGCGGCGACTATGAGACGGTTTATTATCGCAGTTTTACCGATGAAGGCAAAGAGATCGGTTTTCGCCGTCTGGTCAGTATGGAGGGCGTTACCGCTGGAGACAAACGTCCGGCGGTGGTGTTGGTCCCGGGTTTCGCCAACAATAGTAATTGCTTTAACATCAACAACCGCTATTCGCTGGCCAAGGACATGGCGGACGATGGCGCCTGGGTTTACCTCTTCGACCCTCGCGGCGTCGGTGTGAACCAGGGACGCTTCGATCCACTGTATACCGTGGACACGATGATCGACTACGACTTGGCGACGCTGATTCGGTTCATCTATGCCCGCAGCGCCGGCAAACCTTCGGTGTTGGTGGGCCACAGCATGGGCGGTCTCGTCGCCGAAAACATGCTGCTCAACTGGTCTTTGGCGCAGCGGCTCAACGACCTCGAAGGCCTTGCGCCAGCACAAAAAGATCTGCTGGCCCAGGTGCTGCCGCCGCCGCAGGCTGCCGCGCGTTACCAAAAAATGGTCAAAGGCATTGTCTCGCTGGCGTCACCGAAATTTTTCTCAAAAAAAGACCACGTCTTTTTTCCCACTTCACTGTGGCTCAATCACCTGACCCGGATATTTCGGCTCAAGAACGTTCCGGTCAAGGAGATTTCGAAAGTACTTACCGAATTGCCCCTGCTCAAACAGATGACGCGATTCGTGGCGAACCGCAATGTGGGCGACCTGAATTTTCTGATCTCACCGAATAATCATAAAAAGGACAAATACTTCGTTGAGCGCTATCTCAGAGTGGCCATGGAATCGATTCCCCTGGGACTGGGATTCCAGTGTCTGAAGGCCGTCTATAATGGGCAAGGCTTCAAACGAATGGATGGCAGCCGTTTAAACTACTCCGATTGGCTGCACATGTTTCCGGAGGAGATCCCTGTCTTCCATTTTTGGGGGGCGCGGGATAAGTTGGTGCCCCTCGACAATTTGCGCTATCGTACCCAATATCCCCATCGCGTCAAAAAAATATTCCACATCAGCTCTCCCAGAGACATGAAACACATCTCCATCACTTCAGAGAAGAGTCAACTCATCGATTTTGTGGTGGAGGGCGCCAATCACCTGGACCTGCTCTATGGCAAAGCGGCGGACGACATCGTCAAACCGCTGCTCATGCAGATCATCGAGAATGTATGGGGCGATTGGTCCTATCACCCCGAATGCGGGATCTCACAGGCGCGAGGATAGAAATGATGCTTGACTGCTCACAGCACCGCTTGGCGGCTTGTATTCCAGGTGGATATCGTCCCGGAGAGTTGGGCCTTTTTTGACCGGATTTAGGAGAACCCCATGCTACCCGAATTTTATCAGTTTCATCACCCCACAAAAGTTATCTACGGTGAGGGGCTTGTTGGCGATTTCGCGCACGAATTGGAAGAGCTGAACGTGCGCAATTTTTTCATCGTATCGGATCAGGTGATAAAGGATTTAGGCCTGGTCAAACAGGTAGCCGCAGGCCTGCAGGCGGCTGGCTTTAGCATCAGCGGCGAATTTTATGAGGTTCCGCAAGACGCCTCGATACAGGCGGTTGAAGCCATCAGTCGCCTGGCCGCTGACAGCGGTGCGCAGGGGCTGATCGCCATCGGCGGCGGTAGCGTTATCGATGCGACCAAAGCGGCCAATTTTGTCTTTTCAGAGGGCGGGGACCTCATCGATGACTATTCAGGCGCGGCGACACTGACCCGTCCGTTGAAGCCTTTTGTCGTTATCCCCACCACGGCGGGCACCGGCAGTGAGTGCACCTTGGTGGCGGTCATCAATGATGTGGAGAACAAAACCAAGCTGGCCTTTTCCGATAAGTTTCTGCTACCCGACCTGGCAGTGCTCGATCCGTTGATGACCCAATCGCTTCCACCAGGATTGACCGCATCCACCGGGATGGATGCCCTCACCCATGCGGTGGAGTCCTATGTGGGCGTGGATTCATCACCGCATTCCGAAGCGCTGGCCGCCGCCGCCATCCAGTACATATTCAAGTACCTTTTACGGGCGACCGAAGACGGCAACGATTTGGAAGCCCGCGGCGGCATGCTTATCGCGGCCAACCTCGCCGGTATCTCCTTCTCACATTCCATGGTGGGGTGCGTCCACTCCATGGCACATGCCGTCGGCGGTCTCTGCCGCGTCCCCCATGGCATTGCCAATGCGATCCTCTTACCCCATGGCATGGCGTATAATTTCGAAGTGTGCAAGCAGAAGTATGCCCGCCTGGCGCCTTTGATGGGTGCGGCGGTGTCCGGGTTGTCTGTGGAAGAAGCCGCCCAGAAGGCCATCCAGGCGGTCGGACGTTTGCTGGACCGACTGTCCGCCCTGGGTGCGCTGCCCACCAGACTCAGAGATGTAGGCGTGTCGCAGGAGATCCTCCCGGAAGTCGCAGACGCTGCCGTTGAAGACGGAACAATCGTCTACAACCCGCGTGAGGTGATAGCTGAAGAGATCTTGAAGCACTTGGAAAACGCATATTAACGTAAAGAAAGGCAGCGAAGCATGGGTGTTTTCGAAAGTTCCGCAAAATTCGAGGAAGTCCTGGTGAATTTCTTTCGGCTACTCGCGGATACGCCGGTAGTGGCGGACAAGTTGTTGGCCTCCAAACTCGTTATCCGCTTCATCTATTCAGACCCCGATCTGGTCGTGGTTGTCGATTGTTCCGGAGACGCCGTTGATGTCCGTGCGGGCGACCACGATACCGACGCCATCGTCGAAATGATGATGAAGGCCGACATCGCCCACAAGTTTTGGTTTGGGAAAGTCAACCTAACGATGGCCCTGACACGCCGACAGATGGTGGCCAAGGGGCCGGTTCCCAAGATTTTGAAATTGTTGCCGGCCATCAAACCGTCCTATGCCATGTATCCCCAGTATTTGGAGGAAAACGGTTTTTCCCAATACAATATTCATTGAAACACCTGCCAGGAGGGGCGCGTAATGGGGGGATATGCTGGTAAACTTCTATATGTCGATCTGACATCCGGTCAGATCCAGAAAACGCCCTTTGCGACCGATTTTGCCAGAGCGAATATCGGCGGTCTTGGATTCGGAACCAGTATTTTCGTCGATTTGATCAAAGACAAACCATCTTTTGACGCTCTATCGCCCGATAATCCCTTTATCCTGATGACGGGCCCCTTGACCGGCTGCGGTCTGGACGCCACGGCAAGATGGGCGGTGTGCTCAAAGTCACCACTGACAGGATTCTGGGGCGATGCCAATGTGGGCGGCTACTTCGGTGCTCGTCTTAAATGCGCGGGATACGACGGTATCGTGATCACCGGGGCAGCCCATCATCCGGTATATCTTTACATCAACGACCAGCAGGTCGAGCTTCGCGATGCCACCGCATATTGGGGCAAAGATGTCTATTCACTGACCGACCTGTTGTCCCAAGAATTGAAAACCCAATCCGCAGCAAAGGGAGAGGTGCTGGCCATCGGACCGGCTGGCGAGAAGCGGGTCCGCTTCGCCAACCTGATCCATAAGAAGGGGCACGCTGCCGGCCGGACGGGCATGGGGGCCGTCTGGGGGGCCAAGAACCTCAAGGCGATCTATGTGGCCGGAACGGGGAAAATTCCAATCGCCCGGCCTGAGCAATTAAAGGCGCTGCGCAAGGAACTCAAAGCGGTATACAAGGAGAGCATCTACATCAGCTCCATTCAATCGGCTGGTACGCCTGCCCACATGGATGTCGGGATCATCGGCGGAGATATCCCCATTAAAAATTGGCAGCTGTCAGATTGGGAGGATATCGACGAACTGGGGCCGGCATCCATCGAAGAGAAGATACACGCCGGGAATCGCACCTGTTATGGATGCCGTGTGGCATGTAAAAAAAACGCTGAAGTAAAAGAGGGCCCATTTAAGATGGCGAAGGGTCCCGGCCCCGAATATGAAACCGTGGCCGCTTTCGGTACCCTCTGCCTGAACCCCGACATTGAGTCCGTTGCCAAAGCCAACGAGCTGTGTAATCGCCATGGAATGGATACGATTTCCTGTGGCGCGACCATCGCCTTTGCCATAGACTGCTATGAGAACGGACTTATCAGCACACAAGAAACCGACGGTCTCGAGCTCTCTTGGGGAAATGCGGCCGCCATCGTCGCCATGGTGGATAAGATTGGCAAAAAAGAGGGCTTCGGTGCGATACTGGCGGAAGGCAGCGCCCGCGCTGCAGCCGCAATCGGTCAAGGCGCGGCGGCGCTTTTGACAACGGTCAAGGGGCTGGAAGCGCCCATGCACGACCCGAGAAGCGCCCATGGTTACGGGCTCGCCTACGGCGTCTCGCCACGGGGCGCCTGTCACGAAGCGAGCCTCACCTATGAAGTCGAGGGCGGCGCGATCTACATACCGGAGTTGGCGGACCTGGCGGAGGATTTGCCCGAGGGCAGCCAAGGCCGTGCGAAACTCAATGTGGCCTGCCAGGATTACGGCATGTTTTTTTCGAATTGCGCCATATTCTGCAATCTCGGCGGTGCGCCGCTGAATGCGACCCAGGCCGTGGCGATGTTGAACCTCGTGACGGGTTTTGACTACAGCTTGGAAGAGATCATGGGCATCGGCCGGCGAATCTGGTATCGAAAACGCGCCTTGACCAACCTTTTTGGCGCGAGAGCCAAAGATGACCAACTCCCTAAACGACTCCTGACACCGCTGGCGCAAGGCCCGACCAAGGACAGTGTCCCGGACATGGAGTTGATGTTGGCAGAGTTCTATCAACTCCGCGGTCTTGATGAAAATGGGGTCCCACGGGAAGCGATCTTGAAAGCGCTCGGCCTGAGCACCCTGGCAGACCTCTTGTATCCACCACAATAGTTCGATTTTAGCCCCCGCCGCTGCAGCCAGGCGGGATGCGTCGGGACGATTGGATTGAATTGAGAGATGTGGGTCTCGAAACGATGCCCCCGCTCGGGAGCTGTCCACGGCATGGTATTTTAACTGACGATTCATACCCTTAAGGAGAATTGCCATGACGATGAGCAAGGATGAGTTCCAGAGGAAAATGAAGCAACAACTCGACGACCTCAATGCCAAGTGGCGCAGCGAGCGCCAGAAATTTGAGGAGATGGCCCAACACGCCACTGCGGAGGTCTTGAAAAAGGTGGAAAAAGAGTGCGAAGAGTTCCGTCAGTTGCGCAGGCAAATGAAGGAGAAAATCATCGATCTCGAGGTGGCCAGTGAGAATGCCTGGGAAGATGTTAAGGCCAAATCAGAGGCTTCCTGGAAAGAGCTGAACGAGAGCTTCAATAAAGCGGTCTCCCGTTTTAAATAGGGTCAGCGACGCTGCAGTACCCTTTCCGGATCATTGGGCCGCACTTCGAAACGCCCTTTCGACGGCCGCCGTGCCAGCGTCGTCATCAGCGCTGCTCTTCCATATGCCATCAGATCGCTGACGGCGAGCGGTCGGTTTAAAAGGTCTAATCTTCTGAACGCACTTATTTGATCGTGAAGTTGGATAACACATCCATGGAAATATTGGATCGGTCAAGGTACTGGATGAAACAGGATAAGCGAGAAAGCTGTTCCGACGGTGGAGAGATATGCGGGGACGTCTGGTACCTATTCGCCATCTTGGATGAATGCTCAGCCGCCGGCGCGTTGCCGAGCTCGGCAACATCACGAAGCAATTTGCGCGTCGGAACGAACACCGGTCTGTGATTGGCAGCGGGGTTTCTCAAAAAGGGATTCAATGCCCTCCGACACAGTCGGGCGGTGGCTGGCGGTTGGTTGGCCCCGTACATCTGGTATGGGCATGCCCAATTCGCGCATCACGTCCATGTTCTTGGGTTTTTTCGCGCCGTTGTAGATAAGGCGCCGTCGTCGTTTTCGTATAGGTGCATCTGGCTATCGGGCGAGGTGGTTTGGTTCTTAATTCGTTCAGTGTTTCAATTGGTTGGTGGAGAAGATAACTCCGCGACCGCTGAACTGGCTTGGAGGAGGGAAGCATGCATCGGTTTGAAAAACCAGACAATTTAGTTGAATTGATCGAAAACAGCCTTGAGAAGTATCCTGACAATGCCATGTTCGGAACCAAGAACAAAGAGGGGGAATACGAGTGGGTGACCTACAGAGAAGTCGGCGAACGTATTGACAACCTTCGCGGCGGTCTAAGCCAGGCAGGTATAAAAGCGGGCGATGCCGTCGGTATCATTGCAAACAACCGCGTGGAATGGGCGATCACCGCATATGCCACATTCGGCCTCGGTGGGCGGTACATCCCGATGTACGAAAAAGAACTGGTCAAAATTTGGAAACATATTATCAATGATGGCGGTGTCAACCTGCTGCTGGTGGCCACCCCTGAAATATATGAACAGATAGAAGCAATGCGTGATGAGCTGCCGGGACTTGAAAAGGTCTATCTGATAGAGGGCGATGGGGAAAATACCATGTCCGGCCTGGAAAAAATAGGTGCCGCCAGCCCGGTCCCCTCCATACGTCCTAAACCCGAAGATATCGCCGTACTGATCTATACTTCGGGGACCACGGGTAATCCCAAAGGGGTGCTTCTTTCCCATGGCAATTTTACCAGTAATGTCCTGGCCGGTAAAAAAGTCTTTCCCGATTTGAATGAACACGACCGGGGGTTGTCCATTCTACCCTGGGCGCATTCTTTCGGCCAGACGGGTGAGCTGTATTTTTACTCCCTTGTCGGCGGCTCCATCGGATTTATGGGAGATGTTACCACCCTGGGAGATGATATGGGCAAAGTCAAGCCGACCTTCCTAATTGCCGTGCCGCGGGTATTTAACAAGATCTACGCAGGCCTTTGGGCGAAAATGAACGAAAAAGGGGGACTGGCCAAGAAGCTGTTTGAAATGGGAATTGCGTCTGCAAAGCGTAAGCGCGAGCTGTCAGAAAGTGGCCAGTCGGATTTTTTCACGAATCTAAAATTCAAGATTGCAGATGCGATCGTGTTCAATAAAATTCGGGCCAGGTTCGGAGGCCGATTAACAGCGGCTCTGAGCGGAAGCGCGACCATGAACGTTGAAATTGGGCATTTTTTTTCGGACCTGGGAATCCCTGTGTATGACTGCTACGGACTAACGGAAACCTCCCCGGCGGCGACCATGAACGGCCCATTGGCCCATAAGCCTGGAAGTGTGGGGAGACCCATTGATCATGTCAGTGTGAAAATTGATAAGATGTTTGCCGATGGAGATGAGGATGGCGAAATCATTATATACGGCCCCAATGTGATGCAGGGATATCATAACAATCCCGAAGCCACCAAAAAAGTTATGACCGAGGACGGTGGTTTTAGAACCGGCGACCGCGGACGACTGGATGAAGACGGATACCTCTTCATCACCGGTAGAATCAAGGAGCAATATAAGCTCGAAAATGGGAAATACGTTTTCCCTGCCGCCATTGAGGAAGAGATCAAACTGTGTCCGCTCGTGGAGAATGCCATGATTTACGGAGAGGGCAAGGCATATAATGTCTGCCTCGTTGTGCCGGATTTCATCGTGCTTGAAAAATATGCCGCGGACCATGATTTGCCGACCGATCCGCAAGCGCTGATTCAGGAAAATAAGATCCAGGAGATGATTTCGGGTGAGATCACCGAATCCTTGAAGGGGAAGTTCGGGGGATATGAAATACCCAGAAGATACACGTATCTGAGTGAAAATTTCACGCTTGAGAACGGTACGCTTACCCAGACGATGAAGTTGAAGCGGCGGGTCGTGCTGGAGCAGCAAAAAGATCAGATAAAAGCGTTATATGCATGAAGAAAAAATGCGGTTGATGCCGCCTTTTTCAGGAACGGCAAGGCCGGAAGCGCCCAGCGGTAAACAGCAGCGTTGACCCGCCGGTTAGAAGACGGGTCGCCCGCCTTGGATCTCGTTTCGAGGTCCTCCGATGGGCACCCGGCCGCTGTTTGGTAGAAGTGGTGCTGGCCAGATCTGACAGAAAGAGGTCTCGAAGCTTGATGAATCGGGATTCTGGGTCACCATGGATCATCTCGTCGAACTTCATGTTAGGTCGATACGGGGCTCGGCCTGAAAAGAGGTCGGTCTATTTCTGGCCGGATTTAAACCGTTTCCGCCGCCGTACCGACGAGGTGATCCGCAGCATGCACTTTTACGGTCCACGCGCACGCGTTCAATGCACCGCGTCAGCGGTTCCCAGACCGCGTGTTGGCGCACACTTCCCAGATGCGCTTGTGATGCCCGGCCCTACGAATTCTCCTTTCAGTAACCATCACCCGGTTCCACGGCGGTCCAAACAGTCTGCGCATGCATTCGCACGTGAAGAAGCGCTTTTCGATTTCAGCGGTCCTGCACCGGGTGTCGCTGGCTGAATTGAATCTTCCAAGGAAGAGTCCTCCGGCCACCAGCCTGTCCGCCAACCGCCTGACAATGGCGGTGGTAATGTCGAATGGAAAATAATGCAGGGATTGATCCGCCACGATGAGGTCGAATAGTTCTGCTGCAAACGGAAGTCCCTCCCGGATATCGGCCCTGACAATTTTCGCACCCGGAACCAGCAGTTTGCAAAGCGCCAGCGCCCTTTCAGATATGTCGATGGCACTGACCGCAAAACCAAGTTCCATGAGCAGGCGAGTGTTATGACCGGGACCACATCCCACATCGAGGGCCCTTCGTCGGTCGCGCCCAGGCGGCACCCTGTGAATCCAGGTTGCGAGCCAGGGGTCACTCTCGCCAATGGGGCCATCATGGCGTGGGCGTGCGTACTTTCGGTCCCAGTAATTCTGGTGTAGTCCCCCCTCATCCATTTTTGGCCGTCAGAATGTCGGACAGCATCCCTGCCACAGCTCCCGAAAGCTGCTTACATTTATCCATGTTGTGCTGCGGGCCGAGTCGATCCAATACAGAGCTGCAATTGGAAGCGCCATAAGCGCTCCTGAACCGTTCACCCAACGCCCGGGCGAGTTGGAAGACTTCCTTTTTGGCCGCCTCCCTGTCCGGTTCCATTCTTCCATAGAGGTACCCAATCGCCACCAGACCGCCGGTAAGCGCACCGCAGGTTCCGTCAAAGGTCTTCACCGCACCGCCACCGAAGGCGCTCGCGACCCGTGGGATCTCCCTGGACGGTCGCTTTCCGTAGGCGTCGACGATGGCCCTGGAAACTGCCTCCGCACAATGAAAACCAGCGCTATGATAGGCGACAGCTGTTTGAACGATCTCTTCTCTGTTCATCGCGATATTTTCCTGTTGGATGCGTTGATATGGCTTGATTGAACGATATGTTCGGAATACATATAACTCAAATGATTTGTTTTTATAAAAAGGATAAATATGAGTTATGCAAGCATGAACCTGAATCAATTGCGAGTTTTCCATGCCGTCGCCCGTTTGCAGAGTTTCACGCGCGCTTCGACGGAGCTGTGCATCACCCAACCGGGGGTCAGCAAACATATCCAAGCGCTTGAATCCCATTATGGGATTCGGCTGTTTGACAGGCTTGGGAAAACCGTGGCGCTTACGCCCGCCGGCGAGACCTTATCTGCAGCAACGACATCCATCTTTCGGTCATTGGAGGCTGCCAAGGCGAAGATTGACGATATCAAAGGTGTCACCGGGGGCAAGTTAAACGTCGGCGCCAGCTTCACTATCGGGACCTATTTGATTCCGGAAATCTTAAGCCGGTTTCACCAGCTGTACCCCGAAGTAGAGATCACACTGGAGATCGCCATGAGCCGGCATATTGCGCAGAAGGTGGTTTCCAACGATTTGGACATCGGCTTTCTGGGCGCGCCCGCCGGAGATGATCGGTTGGTTCTGCAGAAGATGATGACGGATGAGTTGACCCTCGTTGTCGCTCGCGAACACCCCTGGAACCGGCGAGAAAGCGTAAACGCCGATGAATTACGCCGACAACCCTTTCTATTGCCGGGTCCGGGTTCCGGTACGCGAAGCACCATCGAAGCGCATTTAGAGCAGGCAGGCATACGGCTGGCGAATACAATTGAGTTCGGCAATATCGAAGCCGTCAAGAAAGCGGTCGCGGCCGGAATGGGCGTGTCCTTGTTGTCCAAGCTGGCAGTGATGGGGGAGATCGGCTCGGGCGCGCTCAAAAGTCCCAAGCTGAGCGGCATCCGTCCTTTTCGTTCCCTCTATTTCGCACGCCACAAGGATAAATTTCTGTCCACGACCCTTCGGGTGCTGATCGAGATGTTGGCGACGATTCACTTTCCCGATATGGGCAGCTCTGATCCGCTTTCCGGGTGACCCGACGAGACCCCATAACGCCCTGAAGCAGCACCCTCCTCAGAGATCGCCGCCGATGGTTTACGGATGGTGAGCCGCGGGTCATAGTTTGACCCAGAGCAGCACGGCCGCCGTCTCCCCCGTGTTCTTCCAACTCGCGGGAATCTCCCGGGTGAGGTGGATGACGCTGCCGGTCTGGAGCCGGTGGACGCGGTCGCCGAGGGTCATCTCCATCTCGCCGCTGATGAGATGGCCGATCTCCTCGCCCTTGTGATGAAAGAAGTGGCCTTCACAGCGCTGCCCGCGGGGCATCTCCAGGCGGAAGAGTTCTGTCGGATGGTCCTCCTGGGCGGGCAACAGACGCCATGCCTTGACACAGGCTCTTGAGAGGTGGGGGAGGGGTATCGGTTCGCCGTCACCGGTGTGGACCGCCGGCGCTGCGGGCTGCCCTTTTTCTCCGAAGAAGCCGCTCACATCCACCGCAAGGATCTCGGCCATCCTTACCAGAGCGGGAAGGGAAGGGTAGATGAGGTTGCCCTCGATTTGAGAGATGGTGGAGGGGGTCACTCCCACGTGGCGGGCCAACTCCTTCTGGTTCATACCCTTGGCGTTGCGCAGGATTTTGAGCCGTCCGCCGAGGTTGAGCTTCCCCAGCAGGGGCGGCGTCTTTTCGAAGCTCACCGCATTGTCTTCACTCCAATAGGTCACCAGTTTGTTGAGCCGGGCCGGTTTGCGCCCCTTGGCCTTGATGATGGTCAACCCGGACTTGCCGCGCTTCATGGAGAGTTCCATCACCACTTGGGCAATCTGATTGATGCGGGCCCGCAGACGGGCGCTGTGGGCCTCCCGCTCGATTAGCCAGTAGGCGATGGTTTCCATCGCGAACAGGCGGGGGCAGGCCCTTGCGTAGAAGTGCAGGACACTTTCCTCATCCCCCCAGAGGTCTTGCATACCGGTGAGACTTTCGAAGATCAGGTGAACGTGTCCCCCGAGGGCTTTATGGAGGTTGTTCACGGCGTCCATCACCTGCTGGGGTTTCTCCGGAGCGCCGATTTTAACCAGCTGACAGCGGCGTCCTTCGCCGCTTGCATCATAAAAATCGCGGAAGATCGTCGAGCCTTCGCCCTTGCCATTCGTGAAGCAATCCACGATGGTGAAGTTGTCGGCGTCGGCCAGTGGTCCCAGATCGGCCATCAAGGTCTTGGGCGAGCGGTCGAAGCTGACGTAGATGAGGGGGTGGTTTTGATCCCGGCAGGCGGTGGCCAGCTGGTAGGCGAAGGGCTGCGCCAGACTGCCGGCAACGTCGTACCAGATGACGTTGTCGCCGACAAAAAGACTTCCAAGGTGATCGTCCAGAGCTGCAATGCCGGTGGTCAGACGCTTCTCTTCCAAGGTTTTCTCCAACGCGGAATCATTCTGAGGACCGTTGTCGCCCCCAACCTGTTACCACGGATCGTCTCTATGGGGCAAACCCCCGCAGCCGCAGCACTGCAGGGGCCTTTCGGAAAATGCGGTCTTACTGGAGTTGATCCCGCACACCCAATCAGGTGTCTTCGCAAATGAGATCTCACCAAGTGGATTAGATGAGATACCGCTTGGCCTTGGCGGGTGGAAGGGGCAGCACCGTGACGAGACGGTGATCACTGCCGCTCGCTACCTGCACCTGGGCGGGTTCCTCGTTGGAGGCCTTGCTGTAGCCGGCGCAGATGGATGCCGCCAGAAGGACGGCCGCCTCGTCGCCGCCGTTGGGGATGACGACCGTGGGGCCGGGTACGCCCATGACCTTGAGGACCAGATCACGGTCCGCGTCCACCAGCGTCGCAAGCTCGGTGTTCTCCGCCTGGGTTCTGCCCACGGCGATTTTGACCGCGGGCGTCAGCCGCAGGTGCCGGCCATGCTTCAGCAGGTGCAGTTCTCTGGGGGTATAGGTCTCCTGGTGATCGAAGAGGTCGCACAGGCGCTGGCTGTAACCCTTGTCGGTGAGCAGGCAGCCGCCCGCCGGCGACGGGTAGTCCTTGACCCCGTATTTTTCGGCCAGGGCCATCTGGGGCTTGCGGGTGCGGCCGCTGAGATCGAGGAGCCGCTCGCGGTCAACCAGACCACTCTCCTCCATCGGGGTGGGGGGCAGGCATTTGGCGCTCAGGGGCCGCAGGATGCGGCCGTCGTGCTGCGAATGCTTCTCCACATACCGCAGGGCGGATCGGTTTTGGGACATGGGACGCTGACCCATCACCTCCCCGCTGAAGAGGAAGTCGTAACCCTCCGATTCCATCATCTCGCCGGCCACGTGGAACATCAGGCTGTGGCAGTCCATGCAGGGGTTCATGTTCTTGCCGAAGCCCGCCGGCGGTGCCTTCATCATCTCCAGGTAGCGGGGGGTGATATCGCGCACGAGTAGGGGGATGTCGTGCGCCGCTGCGGCTGCGCGCGCCTTATCGGCGGAGAAGAAGGGCGTTTCGAAGCTGACCCAGGTCACCGCAATCCCCTGGTCGCGGAGAACCAGGGCGGAGAGGATGCTGTCCAGCCCGCCGGAGCAAAGGCCCAGTGCTTTGACGGTTCGGGTTGCCGGTGAAGCTTGTGTTGTATTCATGCGCTCTCCCTCGAGGATTGCTTCCCGCTGCGTCCCCCTGCACCGCCGCTGCCGGCCGGCGGTGTCTGCCGCCGCGCCGCCCTCACCCCTTTTCATCCGGAATGGTGGCCTGGCAGGTGTAGGCGTCGTCGGTGGTGACGAGATGATCGTCCGCCGGCCGACTGGGTTGGAAGAGCGGACGCACATCCTCCAGAATCATATAGAAGCACGGCACCAGAAACAGGGTGATGACGGTGGCGAACAGGATCCCGTATCCCAAGCTGATGGCCATGGGAATGAGGAACCGGGCCTGGCGCGAGGTTTCGAAAATCATGGGCGCCAGTCCGCCGAAGGTGGTCAGGGTCGTGAGAACGATGGGCCGGAAACGTTGGATGGCCGCCGCCTGGATCGCTTCACCCGGCCGCTGGCCGGCACGGCGCTTGCGGTTGGCCAGGTCGACGAGCACCAGACTGCCGTTGATCACCACGCCGGAGAGCGCCACCACGCCGAACATGCTGATGACGCTCAGGCTGTAGCCCATGATCAGGTGACCCACCGCGGCCCCCACCAGACCGAAGGGGATGGCCGACATGATGATGGCCGGTTGGACATAGCTGTTCAGGGGCACGGCCAGCATGATGAAAATAACCCCCAGGGCCAGGAGGAGACCGCGTATGAGGGCCTGCATGCTTTCGCGTTGATCGGCCCTGCGGCCCTCGAAACTATAGACCAGGCCGGGGTAGCGGGCGCCGAGTTGCGGCAGGGCCTCCCGCTTCAGGTCGGCCAGGATCTCACCGGCCCGGCTGCGCGGCTTCACGTCGGCTTCCACGGTCACTATCCGGCGGCCGTCCTTGCGCCGGATATCGGTGTAGGCCCGGCCGCGGTTGATCTCCACGGCGTCCCGTAGGGGGATTTCACCGCCGGAGGGGGTCTGCAGAACCATCTCTTCGAGGTGGAACTCCGACTCCCTTTCCCACCGCGGCAGGCGTACCATGACCTGGATCTCGTTGCGGCCGCGCTGTTGGCTGAGGGCTTCGGCGCCGTAGTAGGCGGCCCGCAGCTGGCGGGCGATTTCGCGGGCCGTCAGACCCGCGTTCTGGGCCGCCGGCTTGAGTTGAAAGTCAAGTTGGGGCTTGCCCGGAGAGAACCCATCGTTCACGTCGCTGACGTTGGGGTAGTACGCCAGGTCCTCGGCCAGCTCGGCGCTGGCTTTCTCCAGGATCTCCATGCGTTGATGGCTCAGCTGGACCGACAGCGCAAAGCCGCGGCCGGGGCCGCCGGAATCGCTCTCGAAGCGCAGGCTCTCCAGTCCAGCGAGGATGCCCACCCGCTGCCGCCACAGCTGGGTGAATTCGGCCGTGCTGATGGGCCGCCGGTCGGGCGGCGTGAGATAAACCCGTACCTGCGCCTGGTTGGCGTTGGCGCTGGCATAGATGCCCTCCACCAGATCCTCGGCCCCGTTCTCCGCCGCCACCGCCTGGGCGGCGGTCACCAGGCGCTGTTCAACCGCCGCCGTGCGGCTGAAGGCGGCACCGAAGGGCAGGGTGGCCGAGGCCCGCGCGAAGTCCGACTCCACCCTGGGAAAGAGCTCGAATCCCAGGCGGCCGCTGCGCATGTAGCCGATGGTCACGATCAGGATGGCGATGCCGATGGCCACGGAGAGATAGCGCCAGCGGATGACACCCTTAAGGAAGGGACCGTAGCCGTGGTGGACGAAATGCAGAAAACGTCCGCTGAAGCGCTGCTGCTGGCAGTGCAGCCAGCCCAGGGGACCCCACTCGCGGCGGGGGCGCTTGTGGCCGAGATGGGCCGGCAGGATCAGCAGACTCTCCACCAGGGAGATGGCGAAGACGCAGATGACGACCATGGGGATGACGCGGAAGACCTTGCCCATGAAACCGGGAATGAAGAGCATGGGCAGAAAGGCGATCATGTTGGTGAGGACGCTGAAGACGATGGGAACGTAAATGTCGCGGACACCGGTGACCGCCGCCGTGAACCAGGGCAGGCCCTGCTGGCGATGGTAGTAGATATTCTCCCCCACCACGATGGCGTCATCCACCACGATGCCCAGGGTGACGATGAAGGCGAACATGGACACCATATTGATGCTGACCCCCAATCCGGGCAGCAGGAGCAGGGAGCCCAGAAAGGAGATGGGGATTCCCAGACTGACCCAGAAGGCCAGGCGCGCCTCCAGGAAGATCGCCAACAGCAGGAAGACCAGCCCCAGCCCCAAATAGCCGTTCTTGAGCATCAGTTGGAGGCGCTGGCGGTAGATCTCCGAACGGTCGTTGCGCAGCTCCACGGCCAGCCCCGGCGGCAGCTCGCGGTTGAGGTCGGCCACGACCGTACGCACCGCATCGGCGACCTCGATGGGGGTCTGCTCGCCCACCCGGTATACCTCGAGCAGCACGGCAGGCTGCCCGTTGTAGGTGGAGCGGCGGTCGGTCTCCTCGAAGCCGTCGGTGATGGTGGCGATATCCTCCAGCCGCACGGGGGTGCCCGCGGTGTCGGTGATGATGGGCAGGCGGCCGAACTCGCGGGCGTAGTCCCGCCGCTCCTTGACCCGTACGAGGATATCACCGCCGGCGGTCTTGATGGCCCCGCCGGGCAGTTCCACCGCGGCGCTGCGGATCCGGGCGGCCACCTCGTCGAGGCTGAGCCCGTAGGTCCGCAGCTGCCCCTGGGAGATCTCAACGCTGATCTCGTAGTCGCGCACTCCGGTGAGATCCGCCTGGGTGATGGCGGGATGCTGCACCAGCTTGTCGCGGATGTACTCGGCATACTCCCGCAGCACCTGTTCGCGCTGGTTGCCGTACAGGGCCAGGCTGACCACGTAGCGCTGGCGGGTGGCAATGGTGATCTTGGGATCTTCGGCCTCGTCGGGGAAACTGGTGATCCGGCCCACCTCGGCGTCGATATCCTGGGCCAGGCGCTGGATGTCGCCCCCCTCGATCATCTCCACCGTGACCGTGGCCCTGCCTTCGCCGGCCGTCGCGGTGATCTCCTTGATGTCGCTGAGGCCCTCAATGGCCTCCTCGATGGCCAGCACGATGCCCCGTTCCACCTCCGCCGGGCTGGCGCCGGGGTAGGGGACGCGGATGTTGACCCGGTCCAGCTCGAAGTAGGGGAAAACCTCCTGCTGAACCTTTCTGGCCGTAAAAAGACCGCCCACCAGCAGGATCAGCATGAGGAGGTTGGCGGCCACGCTGTGGCCGGCCATCCAGGCCAGGGGGCCTTTCCGGATCTCTGCCTCTGGAGCGTTCATGACGCGGGTTCCTCTTGCGGTTTAGCGTTCCGGGACGCATTGTCCGGGGGACGGGACTTTGCCGTGTCGGTCTGCAACGGCATACCCTCCACCGGCGCCGGCAAGGCGGTTGTGATCAAGCGGTCGCCGTCGGCCAGTCCCTCCTGCACCACCACCTGGTCGGCATCCCGCCAGACCGGTGTGACCGTGCGGATCGAGAGGGTGTCCTCGGGAGTGGCCAGCCAGACCGTGTTGCCGTCATGCAGGGCGGTGCGGGGCAGGGTGACCACGTCCTGCAACTGCCGACCCTGAATCTGGACCCGTACGAATTCGCCGATCAAGAGCGGCGCTTGGTTGCGATGGGCCGGTTCGAGGCCCAGCGGGTCGCGCACCTCGAGGAGGACACGGGCCATGCGACCCTCCGCGGTGAGGTCGCCCCGCAAGCGCACCACGGTTGCCGTCACCTGGTGGCCGGCCGCATAGAACACCTGCGCAGCGGCCCCCTTCTCCGAACTGGCCCGCGGGATTCGGATCCAATCCAGGCGGTCGATGGGGACCGACACCTCCACCCAGAACCGATCGGTGCCCACCAACTCGGCCAGCGCTTCCTGGGTGCCGATTTGAGACCCGATCGCCACGTGGCGCGACCGCACCATGGCGTTGAAGGGTGCCGTCACCCGGGTGCGCGCCAGATCCAGGCGAGCCTGCTCCAGCGCGGCCTGCGAGGCGGCCACATCCGCCTCGGCTTTCTGCAGGTGCGGTTTGCGCAGGGCCAGGTCGGCATCCACGCCGCTGTTCTTGCCGTTGAGAAGCGACCACTCCCGTCGCGCCACCGCCTGGCGGCCCTTTTCCAGGCTGAGGGCGAAATCGCTGTCCACTACCCGGCTCTCTGCCTGGTTGACGGCGAGACGATAGTCGCTGTCGTCCACTTGCAGGAGCGCCTGCCCTTGCTTGAGCAGTCCCCCCACGGTAAATTCCGGATGCAGGCGCACCACCTGCCCCCCCACGCGGGATTTAAGGACCATCTCCTCGGCCGGAATCACTAAGCCCATGGCGGTGATGGCCACTGTGTAGGGACTGCGGGTGAGCGTCTGGGTCTCCACCAGCGGTGCCAGCGGGGCCGGCGGGCGGCGTTGGGTTTTGGGCGCCGTCCGCTTGAAGTAGGCGGCGGCGGCCACGCCCGCGCCAATGACGGCGACGATCAGCAGCAGTTGAACCGTCACCCGTATCTTGGAGGTGGCGGTGGCATCGTTCGTGGACAAAACGCATGACTCCTTCCGACAAAGGTTCGGACTGGGCCCTGTGCTCGGCGCCGCGGGTTGGGACGGTTCGGCGCAAACCATGGGTCTCAGGGGCAAGCCATCGATGGACCATAATAAGCCTTATTGGCGAAAGTGCCAATCCTCATTTAATGTGGCGGTGGCGCCCCGACCGTGGAGTGCAGTGGTCGCGGCGGCGACAGGTGCCGCTGAAGCTGTTGTTGAGGGCTCTTCAGGGAGGGGGAGGCGGCGAGCGCATGCGGTTCAACGGACTGACCAGACACGGCGCTTTGCGGGTCAGCGATCCGGCGTGGTCGCCCAACGGCGGGCGAATCGAAGCGTGCGGATACGGTTTGGGATTCGGCTGTATGGGGGCGGCCGGCCGCCGGGCGCACCCGGCCGCGGCGGTTGGATGGGCCAACACCGCAATGGGAAATGGTTGAGTGGTGGTGCGGCGAACGCTAGCGCCCCTAAAAGATCGCCTTGAGCCCCCAAATCATCATCGCCCACAAGCTGACGGAGAGCGGCAGGGCGATGCCCAGCCCTTTGATGAAATTGGCGCCATGCTCAGGGTCAGCCTGTCCATCATCCCATGGACGATCGCCGGCGGCGAGGTGCCGGTGACGGTGGGCCTTCAACGGTGGCGTCCAACTGCCGGCACTGCGCTCGGCGGTTGGTTGGGGATCGATCTCCCGCAGTTGACTGGCGGTGCTTGAGGGTAACATGATGCGGCCTCCCACATGCGGATACACGTTCTGCGCGCGATACCCGGCGCGCCTGTACCAGATTAAGCAGCTTATGTGCCATTAGAGAATTTTCTTATCGATTTCAGTATGCTATGGGACTTATCCGGGCGGCTGATGAGCGCGGTAGGCCCATAGCGGTGGGAAAGCGTCACTTAATTGGCGGGCGCACCCGGCGGCGGTCCGCCCCACGCACGCGATGCCGGCCAACCGACTGCGGAACGGGAGCGGGGACTGCCTGCAACCACATTGCGAAGCGGTGAGGGATGGTGCCATGCAGAACCACCTGGCCATACCGACCACGATCGCCGGCGCGGTGCTGATCAGTTTTTCAGGGGTCTGGGTAACCTGGTCGGGGGTGGCGCCCGAGGTGTCCGCCTTCTACCGGGTGCTCTTCGGCGGGCTGTTTCTGTTGGCAGCCGCCCTCTGGCGCAGGGAGGTCGATCTTCGCCCGCGACGAATTCGGCTCAGTGGCCGCCTGCTGCTCTGCAGCCTGATGTACACGCTCGACCTTTACTGCTACCACGTGGCCATCCTCCTTCTGGGACCGGGTCTCGGGACCATTCTCCCCAATTTCCAGGTCTTTATTCTGGCCGCCGCCGGCGTCCTCTTTTTCGCCGAGCCGCTGCGGTGGATGACGGCGGCCGCCTTGCCCGTGGCGGTGGGCGGTCTGTGGCTGATCGTCGGCCTGGACGCCGGCCCGTCCGCCGCCGGGCAGGGGCTGGGGCTCGCGGCGGGACTTGCGGCCGCCCTCTTTTATGCCGCCTACCTGCTCCTGCTCAGGCGGGTACAGGCCGACCAGGCGGGCACCGGGGTCTTTCGTGCCCTCATGCAGGTCTCTTTCCTGTCGGCACTGCTGCTCGGTCTGGAGATCGCGCTCCGAGGCCACTCCTTCGCCATCCCCGACCTGCGAGGGGTCCTGGCCCTGTTGGGCTTGGGGGTCTGCAGCCAAGGCATTGGCTGGATCCTGATCACCAACGCCCTGCCGCAGCTCTCCCCCACGATGGCGGGGCTGTTGCTGCTCCTCCAGCCGACCCTGGCCTTCGTGTGGGATGTGCTGATCTTCCGGCGTCCCACCTCGGGCCTCAATTGGCTGGGCGTGGGGGTGACCCTGGTGGGGATCTACCTGGGAATGGCCCCCCGTCGTAAAGGTGGGGATCCATCACAAGATGGGACCCCATCGAAATAGGGGGGCTAGCGGAACGGGGAGCCCCGTCCCGTGCGGGGCGGCACGGTGGCTCAGGATTCGGCGCCGATGGGCCGCAAGCGGTAGTAGAGCAGCCCCAGGCGCTCGTGCAGGGCGGCGCTGGTGACGCTCAGGGCCGCGGCCGAGGGCAGCCAGCTGCGCCAGTCGAAGCGCTGCGTCGCCCAGGTGCGCCGGTAGGCCGGCACGGGCAGCACCTCGAGGCCGACCGCCTCGAACAGCCGAACGGCCCGGGGCAGATGGAGGGCCGAGGTGACCAGGATGGGGCGCCGGTAGCCCTCGCGGTCGCAGATCTTGCGGCTGTAGAAGGCGTTTTCGGCGGTGTCCCGACTCATGGTTTCGGGGTGCAGTCGACCGGCGGGCACGCCCAGGTCGACCAAGATGCGCTGGTCGATCAGGGCGCCGGCCTGGGTGTGGCGCGAGACCTGTCCCGATGCGAGAATCAGCGGTAGATTCAGCCGCCGCTGCAGCCGGGCGGCGGTGATCAGGCGGCCGGCCATGTCACCGGCGGGAAAGCCGATGCCGGTGAGATCTTCGGCACGGTCGAAATAGCCGCCGCCCAGGAGGATGATGACGTCTCCGGCGATATCGTCGGGCAGGGGGTGGCGGTTCTCCAGTCCGCGGGACAGAAAAACGGCTGCTGGGCTGGTGGCGCTGAGCCACAGGACCAGGCCCAGCAAAAAGGCCGTGCCGGCGGCCGCGCCGCGTTTGCGTACCCAGCCGCGAAAGGCCAGGTAGAAGAGGATCAGCACGAAGATGCCCGGCGGCAGCAGGAAGGGGGCGATCAGCTTTTTGATGACAAACATGGGGCGGGTTTCCTATAGTGTCCGAGATGCAGATCCAGTGGCGCCGCCGGCCATGACGCGTCCCGGTGCACGGGCAGCGGCGGCAAGCGGCCGGCAGCATCATCCTACGGTGAAAAAAGTTCGCAATGCAAGCCTCTGGAACAGGAGCCCGGACGCCCCGTGAAAATCCTCTGCGTGGCCGATACCGTCGAGACCTGCTTGTACGCCGCCTTCGATACGGCGCGTTTCGGCGATGTGGACCTGGTCCTCTCCTGCGGGGATCTGCCGCCGGAGTATGTCTCCTTTCTGGTATCCGCCACCGGGGGACCCGTCTACTACGTCCGCGGCAACCACGATATCCGGTACGACGCCAAACCGCCGATGGGGGCGATGGACCTCCATGGGCGGATCGTCGATTACCAGGGGATCCGCATCCTGGGCCTGGAGGGCTCGCGCTGGTACAACGGGGGGCCCATGCAGTACTCCGACGGGCAGATGCGCGGGATGATCCGCAAGCTCTGGCCCCGCCTCTGGTTCCGCAAACCGGTGGACATCATCTTCACCCACGCGCCGCCGCGGGGCGTGGGTGACCGCGAGGATCTGTGCCACCGGGGCTTCCGGAGCTACAACCGACTGATCGAGCAACTGCGGCCGCGCTACTTTATCCACGGACACATCCACGCCCATTTCGAGACCATGGAAGCGCGCACGACGCTGGTGGACACGACGAAAGTGATCAACGCCTATGGACACGTCTGCATTGAGATCGATGGTCGACAAACTGATTGAGCGCTACAGCACCTATCGGCGCAACTCCCGCGAAGCGGGCCAGGCCAAGTGCTTCGACGACCGCCAGCGCAGCGAGGCGGCCTTTGACGCCAAGGACCGGGGCACGCGCAGGGTGCCCCTGGAGGAGATCACCGGCAGCGTCGGCCGCTACCAGGATTTTGACCGCCAATTTCGGCCCAAATCCCACATGCCTTCGGACCGGCTGGAGCAGATCCGCGCCGCCATGAAGCGCGGTAAGCGGATGCCGCCCGTCAAACTCTACCAGATCAAGGATGAATACTACGTCGTCGACGGCCACCATCGGGTCGCCGTCGCGCGGGAATTGGGGCTGACAGAGATCGCCGGTCGGGTGATCGAGTTCATGCCCTCGGCGGACACGCTCGAAAATGCGCTCTACTGCGAGCGGGCGGCCTTTGCCGAGGTCACCGGACTGGCAGAAAAGATCATCCTCACCGAACTGGGCCACTACCCCTATCTGATCCGACAGATTCGCGACCACCAGCGCTATCTCCGGCGCGAGAGCGACGCCCAATGGACCCTGGCAGAGGCAGCGCGGGACTGGTACGACACCATCTACACACCCATGGCGGCCCTCATCGAAAAGGGCAACCTTCTGACCTCCTTTCCCGAGCGGACCATGGCCGATCTTTACACCTACATGGCCTTTCACCAATGGGAGCTGGGTCGCCGACGGCGCTACGGGCTCGGCATCGACGAACTGATTCCCAAAAGCATGGAGGCGTTTCGCACCAAAATGGCTGGCAAAAAACGATCCGATTATCCGGAGATGCTGCGGGGTATCGTGGCCTTCATCCTCATGCACGTAGAGGCCCGCCACGAGGAACGCCTCATCGAGAAACTCTACGCCCTTCCCGAAGTGACCGAAGTGCATGCCGTCCACGGCGCCGTGGATATGTTGGTCAAGATCCAATTGACCCGCGATCTGCTCACTTCGGATGCCGAGGTGATCGGCCATTTCATCAGCGACAAGGTCCGCCGCATCAACGGTGTGCGCTCCACGCAGACCCTCATTCCGGGGATCTCGCGGGTCAAACCCGTCGCGCCGCCGGCGTGACCGGCCGTCGCCCGGCGGTGCGTGGGGAGACCCGCCCGCCTGCGTTTACAATCGGTCGGTGCTGTGTTAAGGCCATGCACCAACCCACCTGAAAGACCAACAATTGCACGTGAGGAAGCAGATGACCACTGAACGCGAAAGCATCGAGTTTGACGTCCTGATCGTCGGCGGCGGACCGGCCGGGCTGGCCACCGCCATCCAACTGGCCCAGGCCGCCCAGGCGGCCAATATGGAGCTGGAGGTGGCCCTTATCGACAAGGGTGCCGAGATCGGCGCCCACGAGGTCAGCGGCGCCATCCTCAATCCCATCGCCCTGGCCGAGCTGATTCCCGACTACGCCCAACAGGAGTGCCCCATCGAGGCCACGGTGCGGGCCGACGGCTTCTACTTCCTCACCGCCGACAAGGCCTTTCGCCTGCCGCTGACCCCCAGACCGATGCGCAACGAGGGCATGCACGTGATCAGTCTGGCGCGCTTCACCCGCTGGCTGGGGGATCGGGCCGAGGCGCTGGGGGTCAACATCTTCCCGGGTTTCGCCGGCACCGACGTGCTGTACGACGAGAGCGGCCGGCGCGTCACGGGGGTGACCACCGGCGACAAGGGCCTGGGGCATCACGGCCAGCCCAAGGCCAATTTCGAGGCGGGCATCGACATTCTCGCCAAGGTGACGGTCTTCGCCGAAGGCGCCCGGGGCAGCCTGACCGAGACGGTCGCCAAGAAGCTGCGCCTCTACGCCGGCAAACTGCCCGCTGTCTTTGAAACCGGCATAAAAGAGGTGCTCCTACTACCGGAAGATAATGCCTTCGCCCAGCAGCCGGCCAACGACATGCACTTCATGGGCTACCCCCTGCCTCTGGACACCCCCGGCGGCGGCTTCCTTTACGAGATGGGCAGCGGCAAAGTGGCCATCGGCTACCTCACCGGGCTGTGCTACGACGATCCCCAGGTGGATCCCTACGACGCTTTCATCCAGTTCAAGCAGCACCCCTTCATCCACCAGCTCATTGCCGGGGGCAAGGTGATCGAACAGGGCGCCCGCACCGTCACCACCGGTGGCCTCTACACCATGCCCAAGCTGGCCGTGGACGGGGGCCTCTTCGTGGGCGGCTGTGCCGGCATCCACAACACCCCGGCCCTCAAGGGGGTCCACCTGGCCATGAAGTCCGGCATGCTGGCCGCCGACGCCATCATCGAAGCTCTCTCCGAGGAGCGCAGCGACGCCACCAGTCTGGCCCGCTATGCCGAGCTGGTGAAGCAAAGCTGGATCCAGTGCGAACTGGAGGAGGGGCGCAACACGGCCGCCGCCCTGGCCAAGCCGTCGCCCATCAAGTTTCTCCACCTGGGGGCCCAGTACTTCACCGGCGGCAAGGGGCTCCGCGAACGGCTCCCCCTGGAGGCGGACAAGGACACCCTGCGCCACCACCAGGAGATCGCCTTTCCCTTTCAGCCCGTGGCCAAGGAGAGTTACGACGGGGAGCTTATGGTGGACAAGCTCACCGGCGTCTACCTGGGCAAGGTGATGCACCGCGAGGACCAGCCCTCCCACCTGGTGGTCCACGACACCGATCTGTGCGTCACCCGCTGCTGGGAGACCTATCGCAGCCCCTGCACGCGTTTCTGCCCGGGCAAGGTCTACGAGATCGTCCAGGATCCCAAGACCCTCGATCGCTCCCTCAAGCTCAACCCCTCCAACTGCTTCCACTGCAAGACCTGCGACATCAAGGACCCCTTCGCCAACATCACCTGGACCTGCCCCGAAGGGGGCGAGGGGCCCAACTACAGCCAGGTCTGATCTATACCAACTAAAGCCATCTCAGTGATGCCGCCCGGTTTTCCATTCCGGGCGGCATTTGCCCATATCGCTGCAAGTTCCGCCACCGTCACCGCCCGCGTTCGCCTGAAGCGCTGAACCCTGTCCTCATCCTACCCAATACATTTCCCCTGAAGAGCCGGTACACGGGCGCTCCCGAGCCCACGGATTGCCGCAGCACTCATTGGCGACTACCACATTGTGGTACTAAATTTGTTGATATAACGGATGTTTGCAAAATGTTGAAGGATGGACTACGATTGCTGTGTAAAGGCGGTCGAACTGCGCGAAGCCCATCCTCTCAATCGACCTGTTTCTATGTTCCAGTCGTCTGCAAGTGTTTGAGCATATTCTAAAAATAAAAAGGGGAAAATCTTTCGCTGTGTTTTCCCATGCCGCCGCTGTTAGAAGTACAATAATGGAAATGGACTGACAAGTAATGGATGTTTCACAGTGGGTAAATACGGCGGCTGCAATAGTGGGAATGTTTGGCGTACTAAGTCCCTACATTGCATCTTACGGGAAAAGTCGAAGTTTTATTGGCAGGACTAACCGAATTAAAGA
>JAAUYD010109595.1_pt1 | contig 40065 bp, 24 predicted proteins | sample 7278101 | NCBI WGS metagenome assembly JAAUYD01 (sample SAMN14350128, study PRJNA611818) | marine sediment metagenome | isolation source: surface marine sediment (0.6m) | place: French Polynesia: Moorea | collected 2018-08
AGCATGATAGATCGCAATACGGCCAACGATGATGGGGGTGGCATTGAAGTCGGCGGTAATCTCTGGCTGCTGAACAGCAGCGTAAGCGAAAATCAGGCGGATGATGTGACGGCAGTGGATGGGGATAGCAACGCTTCGGTCATCGTCATTCACGGCACGACGATTAGTGGGAATATCGCCATCGACAATGGTGGTACGATTGACCTGGATGGGAACGTCATGGCCCATATTAGCGATTCGTTGATCCAAAATAATCAGGTGTTGAGCAGAACCGGGGCTGGAATTGAAAATTCCGCCAATTTATTTATCACCAACACGCACATCATCGGGAACTTTGTGCCGGGCGGCTGTGGCGGCATTGAGAATAGACAGGCGATGACCCTCACCAATGTGACCATCAGCGGCAATCAGGCCCAATCTGGCGCGGGTCTGTGCACAGATTCCACCAGCTCCAACGTCATTGTTGACAGCCGCATCGAAAACAATACCGCGACGCAAAATGGGGGTGGGGTCTTTGTTTCTGGGGATTCGATCATGACCCTGACCAACAGCACCATCGCCAACAATACGGCCGCTCAGGCTGGTGGGCTGTTCAATGATAACGGCCAGGTTTCTCTTTACAACAGCACCTTGAGCGGCAACCAAGCCGATGAGGATGGCATCTTGACCCAAATTGGTGTTTCGGCAACGGTGCGGCTGGTGCATGCCACCCTGGCGAACAATACGGCCGTGGTCACCGACACCGGGATGGGGATCATCTCTGGAACCGTAGCCATGACCAACAGCATCATCGCCTACAACGGCGCCGCAAATTGTGCTTTTGACGGGGGCACGCTGGTTTCCGGCGGCTACAACCTCGAGGATGGCAATAGCTGCGGCTTAAGCGAGGTGGGTGATATCACCAATACCGACCCCTTGCTGGATGGCCTGGCCGACAACGGCGGCAGTACGCAGACCCACGCGCTCCTGGCCGGCAGCCCGGCCATCGACGCCATTCCTGACGGTGTTAACGGCTGCGGCACAACGTTTATCACCGACCAACGCGGTGAAGAACGGCCGTTTGGTGACGGCTGCGATATAGGGTCATTTGAAAGAGGGGTTAATATTATTTATTTACCTGTGATTTTGAGATAATCCGGATCGCATGACCCTATAAAAGGAATAGCGGCGGCACGAATCTCATGATCGTGCCGCCGTTTTGTTTTCAACAACCTACGTTTGCGAGCCAACACCCCCGCCCACGGCCCTCTGTCATCCTGAGCCCTTCGACTTCGCTCAGGACAGGCTTCGGGAAGGATCCCGTCAATTTCCAGTGAAAGCTATCTAGAAGAGAAGCGTTTCCGTTTTCAGCCAGCTAAGCCTGAATGCCACTTGACGAGATTCCTCGCTTCGCTGCTCATTCTGAGCAATGGCAGGGGTTAGGGTTGCAACTTGGGTTAAATATTAAGGTAAATGCCTAATTTTTAGCGCTGTTAACAAGTTGTTAACAAACTCTTAGCCAACTGTTAACTGAAAGTTGAAGCATCGTTAATTGACCGGTGGTACGCTTCAGATGCTTTGGTACACATACTGTGTTTATACCATTTACACAAAATCCCAAATCATTTACAAATCAAAAAGGAGAAGAGATGCGTATCAAATTTTTAGCCATATTGGCGCTTTTAGCGACCGTCGTCCTAGCTGCCTGTCAACCTGCAGAGGTGGAGCCCACTCCAACCCCCGAACCGGAGCCCACACCCGTCGTGGAGGAGACAGAGAGCGAAAGTGAAACAGAGGTTGCCGAAGATGTCGATTTGCCAACCGTAGATCCGCTGGCGGTTGATGGCGATATCGCCATGGCCGGCAGCTCTACCGTCTTTCCGCTGGCCGAGCGGATGGCCGAGCGCTTTCAAGATGAAGGGTTTGGCGGCAGCGTCACCATTGACAGCATCGGATCCGGCGCCGGTTTTGAGCGCTTTTGTGTCGCCGGAGAGTCTGACATTGCTAACGCCAGTCGGGCGATCAAAGACAGCGAGGTTCAATCGTGTCAGGCGATCGGCCGCGAGCCCATTGAGTTCCGGGTCGGGACCGATGCGTTGGCGGTTGTCGTTAGCGCTGAAAATGATTTCCTGTCCGACGTGACCATCGAGCAGTTGATCTTGATTTGGTCTACGGCCGAAACGTGGGCTGATGTCGATCCCAGCTGGCCGGCCGAGCCGATTTTGCGCTACAGCCCGGGCACCGACTCCGGTACGTTTGACTACTTTGTGGAAGAGGTGTTTGAGGAAGAGCAGGAGCCGCTCCTCGCTTCTTCAAACCTCGAATTGTCAGAAGATGACAACGTCCTCGTTCAGGGTATTTTGGGCAGCCCCTATGCTGTCGGGTACTTTGGCTACGCTTACTATCAGGAAAACGCTGATGCGTTAAAGATCTTGGCCATCGATGGGGTTGAAGCGGATCAGGAAAATGTCGATAACGGCAGTTACCCGTTGGCCCGCCCGCTCTATATTTACACCACGGCCGATATCATGGCCGAGAAGCCGCAGGTGGCTGTCTTTTCGAATTTCTTCCTCACGTTTGTAAATGAAGAGGTAATTGAAGTCGGTTATTTCCCGGCCAGTGATGCTGCATTAAACGGCGCGAGACAAGACTGGTTGAACGCTAATAATTAAGATGTTTGAGAATGCGTCTGCAATCGTGAGGATTAAGCAAAATTAGGTCAAATTTTGGTGGACGCATTTCGCATCGTGATGTAGATTTAGGAGAGGGTTTAAAAAAAATACCCTCTCCTTTCCGCTCTTTTAGAACCTTCTAAAACAGGAAGGAGGGGAATTTATGGAGACGGCAGACATGAGAGTCACAGTGCAACAAGATGCTGTGTCTGAAAGAGATGTTGCTGCCACCTTAAAAAAGAAATCCAAAGTTGGTGAAACACTTATTCAGGGATTTCTTTTTTTGTGTGGGGCGATATCAATTTTAACCACGGTGGGGATTGTTTATGAGCTGGGGAAAGAAGCGATGCTCTTCTTTTTCAGCACGGAGGGAGTCACGGTTGGCGGTTTCTTTACCGGCACCGCCTGGCAGCCGGCTATCCAACAATTTGGCGTACTTCCATTGGTCTTTTCGACCTTAATGACCAGCACTATTGCCATGCTGGTCGCTCTTCCTCTTGGTTTGGCCACGGCCATTTATCTGAGTGAGTACGCTTCCCAGCGAGTGCGCAGCACTTTAAAACCGATTTTAGAAATCCTGGCTGGAATTCCAACGGTCGTTTATGGATATTTCGCCTTGACGTTTGTTACCCCTTTGCTGCGTTCAATTTTGGGTCAGGATGTGGTGCAAATTTTTAACACCGCTTCGGCTGGACTGGTCGTTGGGGTCTTAATTATTCCCCTCGTCAGCTCACTCAGTGAGGATGCCCTTCACGCGGTTCCGCAAGCGCTGCGCAACGCGGCTTATGGGGTTGGGGCGACGAAGCTGGAAACTTCTTTAAGGGTAGTTCTTCCGGCCGCTTTGTCAGGCATTACCGCCGCGTTTGTGGTGGCAATTTCCAGAGCTGTTGGGGAAACGATGATTGTAGCCCTGGCGGCCGGTGCCGGCCCCCGCAATTTTGCCTGGGGTGACATCGTAGGGAATTATTCGGCAACGCCGTTTAATCCGTTTACATCCGCAGAAACAATGACCGGCTACATCGTGCGGATCAGCGGGGGTGACCTCAGTTACGACACGCCGGATTACAACAGCATCTTCGCCATTGGCCTCCTCTTATTTGTCATTACCTTGGGATTGAATGTTTTAAGCCGCCGCATTGTGGCTCGATTCCGGGAGGTGTATGAGTAATGGCTGATCAACAAAAATATTATCCGGAAGGGGAAAGCCTGGCCCAGCAAATAAACCGCAGACATCGGAACGGTTCTGTTTGGCGATACCTGTTTTTGGCCTCAACCGTGATCGCCATTGTGGTGCTAATAGCCCTTCTTTACAACATCTTAAATCAGGCTTTTGGGTTGGTAGCTGTACAGACAATGATTGCCCCGGATAGCCTGGTTCGGGTCTATAACGAAGAGTTGATGATTAGCGCCTCAAATACCACAACCAGTGAGGATGACAACGTTTTGGTAGAAGGCATTGTCGGGGATGAAAATGGGGTGGGCTTCTTTGGTTACGCCTACTTTCTTAAGAATAACGATCATCTGCGAACGGTGGCCGTTGACGGAATAGCGCCAAGCGCCAATACGGTTGCTGATGGCAGCTATCCTCTCGCTCGGCCGCTCTATATTTATACAACCGCTGAGATATTGGCCGAAAAGCCGCAGGTGTCGGCGTTTGTCGATTACTATTTGCAAAATTCGAGTGAGGTCATTGGTGATGTGGGCTATTTTCCGGCCCCTGCTGAATCTTTGACAGCTTCCTTAAGTAAAATTGGCTCTCCGGCGTCTATCAACGACGCTGCAGGCGAAATATTGATCGCCGGCAGCTCGACGGTTTTCCCGCTCTCGCAGCGAATTGCCGATGATTTTCAAGCGGCCGGTTTTGCCGGAAATGTGTCGATCGAAAGTGTCGGCAGCACCGCCGGCATGCGCGCGTTTTGCGTCGATGAATCTGTGGATATTGCCAACGCCAGCCGGCCGATTACCCAGGCCGAGCGCGAGGCCTGTCGGGCCAACGGCCGGGAACCTCTTGAACTCCAGGTTGGCAATGATGCCCTGGTGGTCGTGGTGAATCCTGCGAATGAGTTTGCCACCGACCTGACGAGCGAACAGCTAACACCGCTCTTTTCCAGTGCCTCCTCCTGGAGTGAAATCAGCAGTGCTTATCCAAACCAGCCGATCGACCGCTATATTCCCGGTTTGGACAGCGGAACCCTCGATTTCTTTAGTGAAGCGGCGTTTGGTGGCGAATTGAGCGATCTTCCCAAAGAGGATTTGATCCAAATTTTGGCGGCCAATATTTCGGTTGGTCTTGGACGACGTTTAGAACGAGATCAGCGATTTTATGATGATACGCTGATTTTTGAGAGCCAGGAATTGTGGAATGAAGTCTGCGCCAGCGATGAGCCGGCAACCGGATGTACCCTGCCGGCCCGAACAACGGATGATGTGTATCGTCTCGTGCTCGAACGGGTTGTCGAGCCTCAGGTGGTGGAAACCTGGCCGCTTTTAAATTCCCTGACCAATCGCTCAGAAATCATTGCCGAAGCGGCGGTAGAGCATCCAGATGCAACGGTGGAGTTCCGCAGCTGGCTGACCGGTACATTTGTAACCAGTCCCCAATCCAGTGAACCGGAGTTAGCCGGGGTGCGGACCGCTATCCTGGGATCCCTGTGGGTCATCGGGATCACGATTCTCTTTTCCTTCCCCGTGGGCGTGGGGGCGGCCATCTATTTGGAAGAGTATGCCAGCAAGGAAAAGCCGATCAACCGGATGATTCAGACCAATATCAATAATTTGGCCGGAGTCCCCTCAATTATTTACGGGATGCTGGGGTTGGCGATATTCGTGCGCGTCTTGGAAACTTTTACCAGCGGCGCTTTTCTGGGAACGGCAGATGGCTCAACGGCCAACGGTCGCACAATTATTTCGGCCGGATTGACTCTGGGGCTGCTGATTTTGCCGATTATTATTATCGCTTCTCAAGAGGCCCTGCGAGCGGTGCCAATTTCGCTGCGGCAGGCCAGTTTTGGATTGGGCGCCACCAAATGGCAAACAATTTGGTTCCACGTGCTGCCTAGCGCCCTGCCCGGCATTTTAACCGGCACGATCCTGGCGATGTCCCGGGCGATTGGAGAAACCGCCCCGCTGGTTGTGATCGGAGCGTCGACATTTGTCACGGTTGATCCAACCGGACCTTTTTCTAAATTTACGGTGCTGCCAATTCAAATTTATCAATGGACGGCGCGGCCGCAGGCTGAATTTCGCAATATTGCCGCTGCGGCGATTGTCGTCTTATTAACCTTGCTATTAACGTTGAATGCAACTGCTGTATTTTTGCGAAACCGCTTCTCAATGCGATCCTAAGCGCTTTTGCAAAAAATGCAGTAATTTTTATCAGGAAAAAAATGTCTCAAGCAAACGGAACAGGTAGAGACCTGGCGATTCAAGCGCGGAATTTGAATCTATACTACGGTAATTTTCGCGCAGTAAAAAATGTCGATCTCGACATTCATCGAAACAAGATTACCGCTTTTATCGGTCCCTCCGGATGTGGCAAAAGCACACTACTTCGGGCCTTTAATCGCATGAACGATTTGGTGGAATCGGCCCACATGAAGGGGGAAATCATGTACAGGGGTAAAAACCTGTACGACAGCGATGTTGATCCGGTCGAAGTGCGACGCCGGATAGGCATGGTTTTTCAAAAACCAAACCCGTTTCCCAAAAGCATCTACGACAATATTGCCTGGGGAGCAAAGATTAACGGGTATTCGGGCAACATGGATGAACTGGTTGAAAGTTCCCTGCGAGGAGCCGCCATTTGGGATGAGGTAAAGGATAAGCTCGACCAAAGCGGGCTATCACTTTCTGGTGGTCAGCAGCAGCGTTTATGCATCGCCCGCACGATTGCGGTCAAGCCGGAGATTATCCTGATGGATGAGCCGTGTTCTGCTCTGGATCCGATCGCTACCCTCAAGATCGAAGAATTGATGCGGGAATTGGCCAGAGAGTACACGATTGTTATCGTGACCCACAATATGCAGCAAGCGGCCAGGGCCTCCGATTTCACCGCTTTCTTGAATATGGATACCAATGATCGGGCCGGGTTCATGGTGGAATTTTCTGAAACAGAGGAAATGTTTACCAACCCCAAGACCAAAGACACGGAAGAGTACATCACCGGCCGGTTTGGGTAGGTGCATCTGGTTGTTAACAATTTCTTTACATCACCTTATCAATCCGTTAACTGAACTTTGAAGGTTTGTTAACGACCTCGGGGTATTCTAAGCATGTGAGTTTCGTTTTCTCCTTCTCTATTGCGACCGGGTAGAGTTTCCCCACTCTACCCCTGCTATTATCTTAATTTTTCTTCTTGCCCCTGCGGTCGTGAGATCGGGGGGCATTTTTTGTAAACTCTAAAATTTAATGATAAAGATATGACCAGGGAAACCTTCGGCAAAGAAATTATTCGTTTGGAATCCGATTTGATGGCCATGAGCCACCTCGTGCTTGAGGCTATCGATTTAGCAATTCGCGCGTTGAAACATCGCGATCTAGAGGGTTCCAAAACGGTGATACACCGGGATCAGGAAGTGAACCGTCGCCGTCACGATATCGAAATAGATTGTTTAAAATTAATCGCTACCCAACAGCCAATGGCCTCGGATTTGCGAAGTTTATCGGCCACGATGGCGATTGCCGGTGAGCTGGAACGCATTCATGATTATGCCAAGGGAATTGGGAAAATCAGTTTGCTAATTGGTGATGAGCAGATGATGGGTCCGCTTCATGAGTTGCCGGAGATGGCAAAAATTGTTTGTAACATGTTGAAGCGAGCGATGATCGCTTACTCCCGCCGCGATATTGAGGCCGCTCGACAAATTTCTAAAGAGGATGACCAGGTAGATGCCACATACCAGCGCATTTACCACGATATATTTTCTCAAATTTTAGAAGATTCCAAATGGCTTCATCAGGGGAATTATTTGATGTGGGCGGCGCATAATCTTGAGCGGGCAGCTGATCGCGTGACCAATATTTGCGAAAGAATTATCTATTTAGAAACCGGGCTTTTGGTTGAACTGGATCAAGATAAAACGGTCGTTTTCCCATTGACCGGCGAGGCCATCAACCCAGAATAATACCGTACCCGTTCATCCCATGATTTGGTATACTCCTGGGATGAAATTGCGACCTACACAACAAGAAATATTGCGATACAGCGGCGGCTTGATGGCCGTGTCGGCCGTCCCTGGGAGCGGAAAAACCTTTACCCTGACCCAATTGGCGGCCCAACTGATTGCCGAGGAGCGCATCGACCCCACCCGAAATCAGCAGGTGCTCGTTGTTACCTATCTCAATGCCAGCGTCGATAATTTTAAAGCCAGAATTCACGATCGCTTAGCTGAATTAGGTCTGAATCCCGAGCGCGGTTATGATGTCCGCACGCTGCACAGCCTGGGATTAGAAATTGTACGTCTGGTTCAGGGCGGCGAGCGGGGGAATGATTTAATCGTCCTTGATGAAGGGCAATCCCGCCGCTTTTTGACCCTGGCTGTTGATAATTGGATTGAGGCGTATCCGATGGAGTGGGCCTCATTTTTGCCGGACCAAACGCCTCAGGCTCAAACCCGGTGGCGCACAACCGTTGAAAAAACGGCCGCGGCGTTTATTCGCACGGCAAAAAATGAGCGATACGCACCGGAAGCGATTCTCGGACAAATCCAGACCCTCACTCAGCGTCTCAAAGAAGAACCGGCCGTTGACGAAGCATCGGTTACCCGTTTGCCCTTTTTGAATATGTTGGCCGGTATTTTTAGCGGCTATCAGGCGATTATCAAGCGGCAGGGGGCGCTAGATTTTAACGATTTGATCGGCCAGGCGGTTGATCTGGTGGTCGGCCGGCCGGACGTGGCGGATCTGCTGCGTCAGCGCTGGCCTTTTGTCTTGGAAGATGAAGCGCAAGACAGCGTCCCGCTGCAGGAAATATTGCTCTCCCACCTGGTTGGCGAGGGAGGAAACTGGGTCCGGGTTGGTGATCCCAATCAGGCGATTACCAGCACCTTTACGGCCGCTCATCCGCGTTATTTAAACGCGTTTCTCGATCGGGAGGACGTGCAGAATCGGCCGCTGCCGCACAGCGGGCGCTGTGCCCCAAAAATTTTAGCGGCCGCCAACCGTCTGGTGCATTGGGCGTGTGATCACCATCCGGTCCCGGAAGTTCGCCAAAATGCGTTTCGGCGGCAGGATATTTTGCCGACACCGGTAGGGGATGGGCAGCAAAACCCACCGGACAAAGAATCTCGCATAGTCATCAAGGTGTACAAACACCGCGAGGATGAAGAACTGCCCAACCTCGCTCACCTGGCGCATTTATACACCCAAAAACGGCCGCATCAAACGGTAGCCATCCTGGTGCCCACCAATGATGTGGGTCACAAAATCGCCGAGCACCTCGATCGTTTGGAAGCTTCCTACGACAATCTGCTTCGCGGAGGCACCCGAGAACGGGAAATTGCCACCGCCCTCCATGCGCTGCTGGCCCTGCTGGCTGATCCCCTGCGCGGCAGATTGCTTCACAAAGCGTACCTGGCCTTGTACGACATCAACCATCCGGCGGCCACCGTTCCTGACCAGCATATCGAACGGTTTGAGGCGGTCTTGCGCAGCGTGGTTAAGGCCGAAAAGCTGCTTTATCCGCAGGAAGGAAGAGATGATATTTTAGAGGCGCTGCCGAAAGGGGTGGTGCAGGCGCCTGACCTGGAACATATCGGCCGCTTTATCAATTTCCTGCAGAATATATTTCCCCTGCGCCTTTTGCCGATTGATGATTTGATCATCGCTTTGAGTGATGAAGTATTTGCCTTCGACGATAAAAACGTCAATGAAACCGATCTGGCTATCGCCTATCAAATCGCCAACGTGCTTCGTTCCTGGTATGATCTTCACCCCCACTGGCGACTGCCCGAACTGGTCAATGAACTGGCTGAAATTGCGGAAGGACGCCGGCATCTCAGCGTCGTTTCCTCGGAAGAAAGCGGTTACGACCCGCAGCCCGGCCGCATTTCCCTGACGACCCAGCATGGGGCAAAGGGCTTGGAGTGGGATGGGGTATTCCTGGCGGGGATTGACGGGATGTGGATTCCCGGTACCCTCGACGCTTATTTTCTGGGCGTGGATGAGTATCTTGGCGGTGATCCGGCCGCAGAAATGACCGCTGAGCTCAAATCGCTTATGGCTGGCGATCAGGCCCACTATCCCCATCGATCGGCTACGGAAGCGGCCCATATCGAAGTGATTTGTGAACGGCTTCGCTTGCTTTATGTTGGTATGACGCGGGCGCGCCGCTTCTTGCAAATCTCTCGCAGCCGTAAAACACGGGCGTATCGAAAAGAGTACGACGCTGAACCATCAACCGCTCTGGGAGTTTTATATCAATTTGTGAAAGAGATTGACGACCGCGCAACTTTTGCCTGATTGGCCAGTAATCATGATAATGGTGATATGACAAACCCGTTTTTTCATCGTGGGGCGATTCGGACCATTGAAAATTTTCACGGCCGTGAAAATGAAACAGCCCAAATTTTGGGGTTACTCAAAAATGGGCAGAGCGTTTCTCTAATCGGCCCGCGCCGCATTGGCAAAACGTCTTTGCTTCTGCACCTGTGCCACCCCAACGTGCGGCAAAATTTTGAATTGGCGGCCCCTCGGGCCCTTTTTACGGTCATCGATTGTCAGGAATTGGGTGGATCACCGGCCGAGGAGGTTTACGAGAGCTTTTTTGCCGGCTTGCTGGATGCGGCCAGTGACGCAAAAATCGATGTTGAGATTCCCAATCACACCGGGAATTATCGCGCTCTGGATCGCCTGCTGAATCGAATTAGCCGCACCGGAACTCAGGTTGTTTTTATTCTCGATGAATTTGAGCTTCTGGCGGGTAATGAACATTTAACCCCTTACTTCTTTGCCAGGCTGCGAGGCCTGACAACCAAATACGGCCTGGCTTACCTGACCGCCAGCCAGCGGCCGCTTTTCGCCATCACCGCCTCGGAAGAAATTTTAAGCTCTCCTTTTTTCAATATTTTTGTCACCATTTCGCTTAGTGAGTTTTCTGAAGAGGAAGCTCATTCACTACTCGATCAGCGAATGGCGGGAAAAAGCTTTGGGTTTTCCTCCCATTTGGTTCATCACATATTGGATTTGGTGGGTTTTCATCCCTTTTTTCTGCACCTGGCAGGGTATCACGCGTACCAAATGCAGGAACGCGGGGAGTTGAACAATTCGGTCCAAATTGATAAGCCGATTGAAATTGAAGCCGACGCTCATTTAAGCTATTTGTGGAACAGCTTAAGCGAACTGGGGCGCATGAGCCTTGTGGTTTTAAACGGCACAATTGACGTTATGCGCCATTTGGAGCAGCAGTGTTTGATTCGAGCCACCGATCAGGCCCCAGGCTATTGCTATTCCAGCACGCTGCTGATGCGGTTTGTCCGCCGTCAAGAAGTGAGTGGGATTGTGCAGGCGGCTCCATTTGTGATCGACCACCTGCGGCACAAAGTCCTGGCTGATATGCACGAACTTGATTTGACAACCTCTCAATTTGCCCTGCTAACCTGTTTAGCTGAACATGCAGGCCAGGTAGTTCCCGCGGCAAAACTGGAAGAAGCGGTATGGGGAGAAGCCCTGCTTGAAGATCCTGACCGGCTTAAGACGTTGATTAAGCGGTTGCGTCGGGCGATCGAACCGTTTGATAATTGGATCGCCAGTGAGCGGGGTGTTGGATATGCGCTTAGGACGCCCGAGTAAAAAAAATTATCCAAAATTGAATTTCTCCATTCAATTTGTTTCCGGCCGGAAACAAATTCCAATCAGGTTTAGCCAAAAAAGAAAAAAGTTAATCGAGCGGCAAACGCCCGTCGAAATGCTTCCTGTTCGATCGCTACTATTGCTGGTGATTTTAATTATCAGCGTTATCGGTTCTCCGTCACCGGTCCGTGGTAACGAGGCCGATTTCTGGCAGTTTGATGCCCAGGGTCGCATCGAGCTTATCTTACCGGCCGACGTTGATCAGGATGGTTTAGATGAAATTTTTGTGGCCGCTACCAACAACCAGTTGACCCTTTTAGAGGGCACCGGGGAAGCGGTTTGGGTCAATACATCCTTAAATGGTCAGGTTCAGGCGCTAGATTTGCTGTCCCGCCAACAAAATCGGCCGAATGAACTGCTGGCGGTTGGCCTGGAAGACGCCCTCGTGCTGCTCGAGGCGGCCACAGGCCGGCTGTTATGGCGCATCAACCTTACATCGGCCCCAAAGGCGATTCGATCTATTGACATCAATCAGGACGGCCGGGAAGAAATCGTTCTAACCAATCGGCTGGGTAGTTTGCAGATGTTTGCCAGCCAAAATGGCGAGCTTTTGTGGCCATATGCCGAAGAAGGGTCAGTCGGACCAAACCCGCTTGACGCCTCGACGCTCATAGAAGTGGCTGATTTTAACGGGGACAATCAAAATGACATCGCCTTCGCCTATTTTTCGTTGGCGGAAATAGGCTATTTAACGATGATTGATCGCCAGGGGGAGTTGATCTGGCGGGTGCGGGTTGACAATCAGGTTTCAACATTGGCGGTCATCGAAGATGAGGTTTTTGAGCAGCCGGCTATTGCGGTTGGCACGCGAGAAGGACAGGTAGGGGTTTACGACGGAAAAACCGGCAAGCGGCACTGGTGGCGAACGCCAAATCGCGGCGTCACGGTAATCAAGGTAGACAATACGGGAGAGACCCCCCTGCTGCTTGTGGGTACCGATGCCGGGAAAGTAATCGCCTATGATTTTACGGGCAAGCGGCTTTGGGAATCGATCTTATCAGATACACCGCTTCAACCGGTTCGAGATATTTTGGTGGTGCCCCCCTCTGTGGATTCCAATAACCAGGTTATGAAATATGGGGTCCTTATTTCGGAGATAAATTCTGAAACGGAAAGCGAATCCGGTAAAATGATCATTCTCAATGAATCCGGCCGGCGAGTGCTGTCGCTGCCTGCCTCTTTTTTGCCGAATGTCAACCACATCGTCGATTTAAACCGGGATGGATTCCCCGAGATGGCCATTTCAACATTGGGGACGCTATCCCTAAAGGAGATGGGGTTAGGAACCGGCAGCTCACAGGTGTATACCAACCAGTGGATTGAGCGTACCGGGTTTGAACCTGCGGCTGTTTTGGCGATTCAAAACGAGAATGCTGAAAATGTCTTTATCGGCACCGCATCTGGAAATTTGCTCAAACTCGATGTCGAGAATGGCGCGACCCGGTCATTTGCAACCCTTCCTTATCCAATAGATTATTTGGCCTGGCATGAACCTCAAGGCGATGATGAACCGTTGATTTTTATCGGGTCAAACCGAATTGATCGTTTGGGGGGGAACGGGTCTTTGGTGATTGAACGCGGCATTATAGATGCCGTTAATTTATCTGGAGAGAGGATTTGGGGTGCCCCGGTTGAATTTGATCAGCATATTTCGCTGATGTTACCGGTTAACTTAAACCGAGATGGACCGGAAGAATTAATTATTGGGTATGATGATGGTCAGTTAATGGCTATTGGGCCACAGGGGAATATTTTTTGGAACACAGGCACCCGTTTAGACGGCCGAATTGTGCAAGTTCTGCCGATAACGTCAGATCCTGTACGCGTCAAGCTGGCCGTGGTAACGGACCGCCAGAAGCTTTATCTGATATCGAATAAAGGGCAAGATGAGCTAGATCCTCTGGGATTTCTAGAGCCATCCCATTTATTTTATGATGAACCCATTGTTGGATTACATCAATTTAATGACCAGGAATCGCTGCTGATAGTTGGGGCCAGTGGGAATGTTGCGGTTGTCAATCGGCGATTGCAAATCGACAATATTCTGCAGCGGAATTTTGCTCGAAATATCACGTTTAGCCGCATCATCAACGGTGCTTTATTAATCGGATTTGATGATGGCCAAATCGTTAAATTATCATTGGAGCCTGAAGATTTTCTAAAAGAAATGTGGCGCATACCCGGTCCACGCGGTTATCAAAATATCCTGTGGGACGATATTAACAACGATACCCGGCCGGATTTAATTGTCGGTGATGATCTGGGCACCATGGTGTTTTATACCGAAGACGGTCAGCAATTTTCTACTGTCGAATTGCCAAGTCGGGCCATCGAAATGTTTAAGATGGACGGGGAAAATGGGCCGCAGCTCTTAACGGTTACCGATAATGGGATCGTTTCCTCTTTTGCCGCTCAGCCAAATCGGCCCCCGCTATTAATTAATTCGGAGGTTGAGGTCGAAAACGGCCGCTTTACCTTTAGCCTGTCGGTTACTGATATGGATGAGGATCCAGTTACCGTAACCCTGCTGGTCTTTGATGAGCGGATTGAACAGTGGGTTGCGCAAGGGGAACGGGTAGCGACACAAGGGGATGGTTCGCTGGTATGGATTTTGTCTCTCGGCACCTTTTTGGGTTCCCCATTGGAATATCAATTTTTGTTTGATGATGGCGTTTACAGCGGGGCCGTGCAGCCCGCCCCGGTCAGTTTTGAGACGGATTATACGATTTTTGCCCGCGTTGGCCTGGGTATCGGCGGGCTTGTATTTTTGGCATTTCTGCTGTTTGTCCTGCAACAAACCAATTCACCCAACAATTGGCGGGCGTGGCGTCTTTATCGGCGGGTGATCGCTTCCCCCTCACAAACATTAAACCTGCTTGATGCGGCGTACGCTCGTACAAAAGGTTCATCCGATATATTGCTCAATCTATCAAATCGGGCCCGGCGAGATAACCAGCAGGCGTTAACCCGCTTACTCGACGGCTTGTTTTTATTGGCGGATCGCACACCGGCCGGATTAGAGATTATGGTGACGGCGCTGGAGTTGGCCGAACAGGCGGATCGCCAGTGGCATAATTCCAAATCGTGGCAGAAAGTGGTTCAGACCGCTCGCGATTTATTTATGGCCCAATCGATCACTGAGCTGGGGCTGCTGCGACCCAATTTAGTTGAGCTGGTCAAACACTTACAATCGCGGGCGCTGCCGGCCGTTTCATTTGAGGCGCTGTTAGGGCCACTGGCTAGCTTTCGCGATAGCGGCCGCCTCAACCTGGTTGACGATCGCCTGGCTTATCTCCATGAAGCGGTGGTGCTGCTTCGTCAGGAGCAGGTGCTGCTGCTCGATCGGCCGCAGACAGTGCAAAATACGATTGCGTCCGCTATTGTCAATCGCTGGTTGGGGATGACAAATGCTTTGATCGATGATTTACGCGGCCGCCCCTGGTTAGCAACCACATTAATGACCAAGCGAATCGTATCGGCCGAAACCACTCAAATTGCCGTTGAAATAGAAAACAGTGGCCCGGCAGCGGCCGAAGATTTACGCATTATCCTCCATGAATCTCCTGATTATTCCGTTGTAAATCACGAACAGGTGGTGCCTTATTTGCCCAGCCGGCGGTCCCGCATCTTCAATTTTACGATTAACCCGCACGTATTGCGGGAGATGCGTCTTTCGCTAACCGTATCCTATCTCGATGCCAACCGTCAGACGCACTCATTTGATTTTGCCGATATGGTTCGGCTGCTGTCCAGCGAGCGGCCGTTTAAGCCGATTCCCAACCCATATGCGCCAGGCACCCCCTTAAGACGAGAGAGCCCCCTGTTTTTCGGTCGGGAAGCGCTCCTCAACTTCATTGTGCGCACCGCATCAAGACCAACTCAGCCGAATGTCGTTATCCTAGTAGGGCAAAGGCGAACTGGAAAAACTTCGGCGCTGCTGCGAATTGGCCGAGTTGCCCCGGCTGATTTGATCCCGGTCTTTGTGGATTGTCAATCATTGGGCATTGTGCCTGGAATGGCCGCTTTTTTGCATGATTTGAGCTGGTTCATTGCCGATGCGTTAGAAAATCAGGGAATTGAGATTGAGATTCCGGATCTTGATGGTTGGGCGGATAATCCGGTGTATTATTTCCAGCGGCGGTTTCTGCCTTATGTTCATTCTCTGCTGCCTGATAGCGCCCGTCTGCTGCTCATTTTTGATGAGTTTGAGGCGTTTGAAGGATTGGTTAACGATCAGCTGCTGCCGCCGACCCTTTTCCCGTTTTTGCGGCACTTGATGCAGCATGGGGATCGGCTCAATTTTCTGTTTGCCGGCACGCACCGCCTCGAGCAAATGAGCAGTGAGTATTGGTCGATATTGTTTAATATCGCTCTATACCGACAAATAGGGTTTCTGGATCGTCATGCGGCGTACGATTTAATCACCCGGCCGGTTGATCCTCTGCTGATTTATGATGATCTGGCGTTGGAAAAAATTTGGCGGGTTACGGCCGGGCATCCCTACTTTTTGCAGCTGATGTGCTACACGCTCGTCAGTCATGCCAATCAATTTAAAAAGGTTTATATAACCGTTTCAGACGTCAATGTCACCATGCAAGAGATGTTGCGTTTGGGAGAAGTGCATTTTGCTTATTTGTGGCAGCAGTCATCCTTTGAAGAAAAGGCCCTCCTGATTGCCGCTTCGCATTTACATGATTTAACCGGTCCGCTATACCCGGTTGAGTTAAGCGCCAGTTTAGAGGGGTATGATTTGTTTTTGACCCCCAAACAGGTCACCGATGCGCTGGACTGCCTGGTCGAACGCGGGATTTTGCAGGAGATAAAAGAAGAAGGGATCAGGCTGTATGAATTTAGGGTGGGGTTGGTTGGGCAGTGGGTCGTCGAAAATAAAAGCCTTACTGAACTGCACGAAATTAAGTACCAAAAAGCCGCCTGAACTTCATGTACGTGATGATTTCCTGCAAAAATTGGTGACACTCTGCACTTCTTAAACATTTTTTGAATGGGTATGCTATAGGGGTACCTAAATCGCCTGGGCTGAGATTCATTTGGGCGAATTTTGTGACCGGCGGTTGGTGAGGAGTATCTCGTGAGCGTTGACCATTCCTTATCCGGCTCTCTGCCAAAAGAAAAAACACGTCGGACCCGTTCACCAAGAAAAATTTTTTTAGCACCTAGATGGCGCAAAGTGCTGCGTGATCTGTGGCAAAACAAAGCTCGATCAATGCTGGTTGTCTTGTCGATTGCCGTCGGTGTATTTTCTGTCGGTGTGATTAGCGGTTCTCAAGTGGTCCTGGGGCGAGAGTTAAATGCCAGTTATGCGGAGATCAACCCCTCTCACGCTACCTTGATGGTTTTGAATCCTTTTGGTGAAGAGGTGGCTGAAACTATTAAGGCGATGCCGGAAATTGCGGCAGCGGAGCCGCGGAAAGGCGTATATGGGCGGGTGCAAACCGGGCCTGACACCTGGCAGCAGGTCAACTTTATTACCCTGCCCGATTTTGAAGCGATTGAGGTTGATAAAATTTCCTCAGAAAGTGGGACCTGGCCTCCCGGCCGGCACGAGATGGTAGTGGAACGAACGGCCCTGTCCCTCCTCAATGCGGAGGTCGGGGACACGGTGATTGTCAAGGGGCCAAACGGGCGGGAGCGCGAAGTACAAATTGTCGGTCTGGCCCACGATTTATTGGCCAAGCTGTTTGTCATTGACGGGTTGGGCGTTGCTTATGTTGATGAAGAAACATTGTCGTGGTTGGGTGGGCAAGATGGATATCTGGAAATGCGGATTCGTGTTTCAGAACAAACTGATGATATCAATCACATCCGGGCCGTAGCCAATTTGGTGCAGGATAAAATCGAAAAAACCGGGAGCCCGGTATTTTTCACCATGGTTCCCACCCCCAATCAACACCCCCTCAACTACGTCGTGCAGGCCTTATCGGTCATGCTGGGCATTTTGGGTGTCTTGGCACTTCTTTTAAGCAGCTTTCTGGTTATCAATACGATCTCTTCTCTGTTGGCCCAGCAAACGCGACAAATCGGCCTGATGAAATCATTTGGAGCGACGACGCGCCAAATTTCTGGAATGTATGTGGTGATGGTGTTGATTTTCGGGTTGTTGACCCTTTTTATCGCCTTGCCGCTGGGGGCTTGGGGAACGTACGGCCTGGCGCTGGTGATGGGCGATTATTTCAATTTTGACATCGATCAATTTCGCATGCCGCTTTCCGTCATGGTTTTGCAGGCATCAGTGGCTTTTCTGATTCCCATCGTTGCCAGCCTCGTGCCCATTTGGCGCGGCACAAAAACCACCGTTCACGAGTCGATGAACGATTATGGAGTGGATCAAACATACGGCAAGGGCCGCATCGATCAGCTGTTGTTAAAAACGCGGGGATTTTTAGCCCGCAGCCGGCCGCTTGTACTGTCGATTCGCAATACCTTTCGCCGTCAGCAGCGGCTGCTGCTCACCCTGGGCACCCTGATTTTCAGCGGCATTGTCTTTGTTAGCGTGGCCAGCGTCAATGATTCGCTGCTGCGCACCATCGACACCATGCTGAGCTATTTTCAATATGATGTGGCCTTCCAGTTTGAGCGGCCGTATCGCACTTCCTACGTCAAACGCGTGGCCATGACCGACCCGGATGTCGTGGCTGCGGAAAGTTGGGCATTCTACAACACGCGCGTTCTGCATGAAGACGGGACCCACGGCGGTATGACCGTTATGTTTGCGCCACCAGGAGATACCGAATTAATCAAACCCGAGCTAGAGGAGGGGCGATGGCTGCGGCCGGGAGAAGCCAATGCGGTGGTGGTCAACACCATATTCCTGCGTGATGAGCCGGATTTGGGCCTGGGCGATGAAATCACCTTTAAGCTTGAGGGGCAGGAGACGGAGTGGAAAATCGTCGGTGTAGTCAGCGGTGGGCAGGTGGTTGGCATGGTCTTTGTCGACTACGACGCCTTTTCGCGGGAAATCGGCCTGGTTGACCGAGCTGACTGGCTCATGGTAAAGACCGTTACCAGCGATGAGGCGACTCAGGTTAAGGTGCGTGATTACCTGCAAACCCAGTTTGATCAAATGGGGATACGAGTCAACATTTCGGCTACGGTTGCCTCGGAAATGAGGGAGGTTCAGGCGATTTTTCAGATCCTGATCGTCATGTTGTTCTTTATGACCTTTATGCTCGCGGCCGTTGGTGGATTTGGCCTGGCCGGTACGATGAGCATCAATGTTTTGGAGCGCAGCCGCGAAATCGGCATTATGCGGGCCATCGGGGCTTCGAATCGATCGGTTTTGTATATATTTTTAGTCGAGGGTTTGTTAATCGGATTGTTGAGCTGGGTCGTGGCCGTTGTTCTGGCCTGGCCGGTTGGCTGGTATTTGAGCAAGGCGATTGGCGAACAGTTTTTAAACACCCCCCTTGACTACGCTTTTTCTTATTCCAGCGTTTTGATCTGGCTGGTCGCCGTCATAGTATTATCGATGCTGTCGAGCCTGGTTCCCGCCTGGAACGCCTCGCGCCTGACCGTTCAGCGGGTCCTCGCTTACGAATAAAAGACGAGAGGGAAGTCCTAAGTGAGAAGTCCTAAGTCCTGAGTGGAAAGTGCTCAGATCTCGTCTCTCGTCTCTCGTCTCTTAAGGCGTGAGTCCTCCCGGCAGGCCGTCTGGATACAGCTCGTTAATCGCCCGATCAATTTCCTGAATGCGGTTGCCCGGATTGGGATGGGTACTAAAAAACTCCGGCTGGCGAGCTCCCCCTCCGGCCGCTTCGAGGATCGCCATCACCCCTTTGAGGGCATGGGGATCATAACCGGCTTCGACCATGAGGCGCACCCCTAAATAATCAGACTGCAGCTCATCTTCCCGGCCGTATTTCATCGTTACAAATCCGGAGACCACCTGAGCGACCTCAGCTGTGCGCATGCTGGACGGATTGTCCGGGTCAACGGTGGCCATCACCACCGCGCCGGTCAACCCTTCAGACAGCTGCTGCTGGGCGATACGCTGGGCACCGTGCCTGGCAATGACGTGCCCTATTTCATGCCCCAATACGCCGGCCAGCTGCCCCTCCGTTTCCAGGCGATCGTAGAGGGCGGTGGTGATAAATACCTGTCCACCCGGCAGGGCAAACGCGTTCACCGTTTGATCATCCGCCAGCAGATAAAACTCAAATTGATAGGGGGTTTGCCCGGCAGCGGTGTTGTCAACCAGACGAAAACCGATTTCATCGACAAATCCCTGAGCGAGGGGATCTGGTTCTAATCCCCCATATTCCTGTATCAATTGAGGAACGGCCTGCAGCCCCAGGGCGATTTCCTGATCAGCCGAGATGTTGATGTACTGTTCTTCACCCAGAACTTCATTATATTGTCGGGAGCTTACATAGGAAAAAATGGCAAATCCGGCCATCACCAGCCCGATAATAATACGTACGCCAAAATTTCGGCCGGATGGTCGACCCGCTCGGGGGGCGGTCCGGCGTCTGACAGAGGTTCGATTTGAGGAAGATTGTCTATACATGTTAAAAATTCGCTATTTAATTTTGATCGACCGGCACAAACTCTTCAATTTCCAACAGCTCATAAAATCCACCGGCCGCGGCGCCAAAAACAAAATGAGAAAATATCATTACACCTCCGCGCAAGCCGGAAAACCAGGGGAAAATGGCGGTTAGAGAATAGAAATTGATGAAATATAGCGCTAAACCCAATAAACCGCCGCCAACAATGCCTACCCCCATTCCCCAGCGGTGAATGACAAAAGCAATGATCCCGGCAAACACCAACGACACGGGAATGTGGATAATCAGGCCCACAAGGATGGTGATCAGCGAGGGAGCGTTTAATATCGAATCGCCGCCCAGGGCTACCGCCGCGATCATGCGTACGGGCAGTAAAAAGTTGTCGTAAAAGATCTCGCTTAAAATGGAAGCGATCAACAAAAATAGAAGACCGCTAATGAGGCCGGCCCATACGGCCGCACTCCAATCGACCACTTGTCTGACTTTGATTGTGGTAGTTTGTTCCATATCGCTTTCCTTCGATCAATTTAGCTTAGCCATCCTGAAAGTAATTTCATTATTTGGTTGATACTATCCGGTTTTGCTGCCTGAAACCAATCAATACGGGTGTCGTCCGGCCGAAACCAGGTGTGCTGCTGGCGGGCAAAACGATGGGTCTCAAATTTGATTCGCTCAGTGACTTCCTCGAGATTTGATTCCCCGGAAAAAAATGGGGCAAACTGGCGATACCCAAGTCCGCTCATCGCTGACATTTGAAAAGTGTATCCATCTTTGACCAATTGCTCGACTTCATCGGGTAAACCGGCCGCGATCATGTGGTCAACCCGCCGATCGATGCGCTGGTAAAGATCATCTCGCTCTCGTGAAAGCCCGATAATCTTCATGTCAAATGGGGGCGGCCGTTTAATTTGCAGAGTGCTGATCGGGATGCCGGTCGTCAAGGTCACTTCCAGGGCCCGAATAACGCGGCGGACGTTGCGAAAGTCAATTTTTTCGGCGGTGATGGGATCGAGCTGGGTTAGCCAGCGTCCCAATTCGGCCCCACCCAATTTTTCCAAAGCGTGCCGCAATTTCGGCTGGGGAGGAACCCGTGGAATGCCCCATCCTTCCACAATGGCCATGACATATTGGCCGGTACCGCCGATTAAGATAGGCAATTTTCCCCGCTGGTGGCAGTTTTTAATGGCGGCCAGGGCCAGATCCTGATATTCGCCCAATGACAATGTTTGATTCGGGTTACAGATATCAATGAGGTGGTGAGGAATGGCCGCCTGTTCGGCCGGTGTGGGTTTCGCGGTGCCGATATCCATGCCGCGATAAAAAAGACGCGAGTCGGCCGAAATAATTTCGCCGTCAAACCGCCGGCCGATTTCCAGCGAAAGGGCGGTTTTTCCAACCGCCGTGGGGCCGACGATTACGAGGAGGGGAGGAGGGTTAGTCGGCATCATAAATATTGAAACAAGGATTAGGAGATTAAGGGAATTTACCGAAAATTTTCCCCGAATCCCCTTAATGCTGTTTAACAAATGTTTTCCCAGCTTTTAACCTTGTTGCCACCTTTCTTGGCCGATGAATAAATCCATCGGCCATGGAGACCGAAACCGGATAAATCCGGTTGTTAACGCGATTTATCGCGTTTCGGTTTCCATAGCGGCCGAATTTATTCGGTTGCGGCAAAGAGGCGTATCTAAAATAAAAAGTTAAGAATATCTTTGTAACGGTGTACTTAAGTAAGTCACGCTTTATTGTTAAAAATCAGGATGACACGAATTAAAAGGATTTTATGGTTTAAGCTGGGAAATTCATGTCATTCGTGAAATCTTGTTTTTAAATTTTGGACCTTGAACCACTTAATCCCCTAATCTTTGTTAAAAAAATCATTTATGAGACGAAACCCTTAAAGAATGTAACAACCATGAAGATCATATAGATTACCCCAATGAATATGAGAACGCGAATCATTTTTTCCGGCCGCGGCTGGTTGACCTGCCGCCAGAAACGCGGAATTACGGCCGGGAGGGCAATAAGCCCCAGTGGCGCAACGAGCAGTGGAATGGTCCCGCTGATGATGTGATATAAACCGTAAACAATCCCAGCACCTGTGAGAATTTTTAACAAAATCAAGGCGTTTGATGGCCCAATGATCAGGGCAAAGGTTTGCCCAAATTGTTTGTCATCGGCCGCATCGCGGATTTGCTGCTCCAGTTGGGCACCGCTCGAAGTTAAAACGCCCAAAATCAAAAGAACCCGATCAACCGCCAGCCATTCTGCCCCGATCATAAAAACGGTCGCCGCATAAGGAAAGGTTTGGACAAAGCAGGCGTGGGCTAAAATATCAATGCCCGGCCGGTTTTTCAGGCGCAGCGGAGGAGCCGAATACCCCCACATGACGATCACCGAGATCAGCACAACGATCAATCCCCGCCATCGATATTGAGCAAAAATGGGAAAAAGGAGCAGGCTGATGGCCACAGCCCCTGCCGAGAACAATTTATTGCCGATCGGAAAAAGGACAAAAAAGTTTTTATCCTTTTTTATCGGGTCGAGTTGATCGACATCGGTATCAAAAAAGTCGTTGATGGCAAATGCCAACCAGTAACCACCGGCAATCGCCAGCGAAAGAAGTGCGTTTTCAGGCGTTAACCGCTGATGGATGATGAGAGCCACGACAGATATGGCCAGGGTGGTGACCCAGGCGTCTGCATGGTTTGTAAAAAGCGTTAACCACAATAACGGCCGCGTTTTTATCGGTGGTGTTGTGTCAAATCCCATATCCTTATAATACCAAGGGACTGTTGGCATGGTCGATGGGAAATGATATTATCTCTACATAGGAATTGGAGGTATTGGAACTTCCGTAAAAATGTCACAGTTATCATCATCAAATGAATGGGGGAACTACACGAGAGAATGGCTTTTTAATATTCAGTCATTTTTCAAACATCCAGTTGTCTGGATTGGAACTTACCGACGCGATAATTTCAAATCAGATTTAATATCCAGCTTAACGATCGCCATTATGCTGCTTCCGCAGGCGATTGCGTATGCCTTGATTGCTGAGCTTCCGGCATCGGTTGGTCTCTTTGCGGCAATCGTTGCCGCTCTGATTGGCGGCTTGTGGGGATCATCTTTTCATCTCCACACCGGGCCAACCAACACCACTTCACTAATCGTTCTCTCCGGTCTTCTGGCGGTCGCTTCTCCCGGAACCCCGGAATATATTTTGGCGGCCGGCGTGATGGCCTTTTGGGCCGGCATTATTCGTTTATTGATGGGGGTTGCCCGCCTGGGGATTCTGGTTAATTTTGTTTCCGACTCAGTTGTGGTGGGGTTTACGGGCGGAGCCGGAATTTTAATCGTGGCCAATCAGATCCGACATATCATGCGGGTAGAGGGCGTCAGTTCGGCGTCATTTTTTGCCACGACAACCAATCTGTTTCAGCAGATTGGTGAAACGCATCTTTTAAGCCTGGAATTGGGGCTGGGCTGTATCCTTCTCCTGGTCCTTTTTAAGCGATTTGCACCCAAATTGCCCACCCCCCTAATTGTTCTGGGCGGCGCAACCATGCTGGTATGGATGCTGCGGCTGGATAAGATTGGGATTGCGGTTCTGGGTGAGCTGCCGCGTGGGCTGCCGCCTTTGAGTGCGGTCCCGATTTTTGATATCGCCCTCATTCGCGATATGGCCCCCAGCATCATGGCGGTGGCGATGATCGGCCTGATCGAAGCGGCGTCGATTTCCCGGGCGGTAGCGGCCCGTTCAAGTCAATATCTCAATTCAGACCAGGAATTTGTCGGCCAGGGGCTGGCCAACGTTGCCGTGGCTTTTTTCTCCGGGTACCCGGTGGCCGGATCTTTAACCCGATCTGTGGTCAATTATGAAGCCGGTGCCAAGAGCCAGATGTCATCGATTATGAGCGCCGGATGGGTACTGCTGGCGATGTTGATATTCGCCCCCGCCGCTGCCTATTTGCCGCGGGCCGCGCTGGCAGCCATCCTGATCGTCACCGGAATTCGCATGATCAATCACAAAGAGGCCCGGCGTATTTTGCGCTCCTCCAAAGGCGATTCCGCGGTGATGATTACCACGTTTGTAGCGACCCTCCTTCTTTCCTTGGAGTTTGCCGTCTTGACCGGGGTTTTGGCTTCCTTTGCCTTTTTTATCGTTAAAACGTCGATGCCCACCGTGCGTGAGGTGCTGCCCACCGACGACTTTAAGCATTTTTTCTATCAGCCGGATAAGCCGGGATGTCCTCAGCTAACCGTCCTGAGTATTTTAGGTGGCTTATATTTTGGCGCAGCCCCCTATGTTGAGGATATGATCCGCAGCCATATGGATCGAAACCCCGATCAAAAGTACCTGCTGCTGCGCATGCAGCGGGTCAACCATGTAGATATCAGCGGGATCCATATGCTGGAGACAATTGTCAGGCTGTTCCGCCAGCGCGGTGGAGACATTTTTTTGGTGGGGGTGCGCCAGCGAGTTTACGAGAAGATGGTGCTCAGCGGATTTGATAAATTTTTGGGTACAAATCATTTTCCCGATACTGACGAAGCGATTCCGTATATTTTTAACCACTTTTTGAGCCCGGCCGTGTGCGTTTATTCCTGCCCGGTGCGCGTATGGCAGGAGTGCCAATCGCTCCCTAAATCAAACAAGGATATCGATTTACCTGAAGGGTTTGATGTGGGTCACACCCAGCAGGTCCCGACGATTGAGCCCCATGCTTTTTGGAAGCGTCTCAAGAGCTTCTCGGACCTCAAGGGAATGGAAATTATTGATATCCGGGAACCGGCTGAGTACGACCAGGGGCACCTTCGTGTAGCGAAATCAATTCCGATGAGCAACTTTTTTAATGGTCAGGTTGATAAACTCCCCCGAGATCGCGATGTCGTGTTGATATGTCGCTCCGGCCGTCGGAGCCAGCAGCTTGCTCATTATCTCCTCGAAAAAGGGTTTGACAACATCTTTAACCTCGAAGGGGGAATGGTTGCTTTAGAGCTGGCAGCGTTACCAAAAGGTGGGGAACGAACGTAAAAACAACCCTCCAAAACACAGGATACAAACAATGCATTTTTTGGTCACCAATGATGATGGGGTCCGCGCTCCTGGCTTGTTAGCTCTGGTTGACGCGGTACGCCCGTTTGGCAAGGTTTCGATTTTGGCTCCCGATCGAAATTGGTCGGGGTCCGGGCACGTAAAGACAATGTCCCGGCCGTTACGCGTGTTTGAGACCGCTCTGCAAGACGGTACACCGGCATTTGCCAGCGATGGCGCTCCCTCAGACTGCGTTGCTCTGGCGCTGCTCGGCTATATCGATGAACCAGTTGATCTGGTGGTTTCGGGCATCAATACCACGTCAAATATGGGGCACGACGTCACTTACTCCGGCACGGTCACGGCGGTCATGGAGGGGATTGTCAATGGGATACCCGGCGTGGCTTTTTCGCAAGAGGGGAGTGAATTTGGCCCCCAGGATTTTGCGGTTTCTCAACACGTAGCCAACGTGATCATCACGCAGCTGCTGAGCCGCAAAATGCCGGAAGGGGTCTTTTTAAACGTCAATATTCCCGATGTGGCCGTTGACAAGTTAAAGGGGATTCAGCTGACCCGCCAGGGGCTTAGAGTGTATCACAGCCGCCTGGATGAACGACTTGATCCCCGTGGAGGAAAATATTATTGGATCGCTGGGGACAAGCCTGGAGGGGTACCGGAACCGGGAACCGATATTGGGGCCCTGGCCAACGGATTTGCTTCAGTGACGCCGCTTCAACTCGATCTGACAGCCCACGGGAAGTTGCTTGATTGGGAGTGGTATTTTCCCATTGATGAAAGAAATTAATCTGGGGAGGTTGCTTTTGTGAATCGCCCAACTGCGCTGGCTGAAATTGACGGCCGCCAACTGGAAATTGGGGGGGTGATCTTTGACAAAGATGGGACCCTGATCGATTTTAACCGGCTGTGGTCGGCTCCAATTGAGCGTTGGCTTGACGATTTATGCCTGGCTGCCCAACCGCTTTTAACGCCTGGTCATCAAGCCCTTTTGCAGGCTCTTGAAGACACGCTGGGTTATGATCGGCCATCAAAAACGGTTGTGCCGGACAGCCCGCTGGCTGTAGCCTCGCTGTCGCGCGTTTATGGGGTGGCCATGACCGTTCTATATCAAAACGGGGTTCCCTGGCACTCGGCCGAATCCATCGCCGAAAAATTGTGGCAGAACGCCAATCAAACCATCAATCCGAACGATGTTAAGCCGGTTGGAAAGGTATATGAGACATTCGAATTTTTACGCCGTGCGGGTTTAAGCCTGGCTATCCTGACGAGTGACGATCGATTAACGACCGCCCAAATCACGGCCGTATTAAAAATCGATTCTTACGTGCAGGGGATGGTGTGTGGAGATGATGAGTGGCCAGGCAAGCCCGATCCGGCCGGCGTTTTCCAATTGTCTAAACAGATAAATGTCCCGGTTGAAAAGCTGCTGATAATCGGTGACACAATGAGCGATATGGTCTGTGGTCGAGCGGCCGGCGTGGCCGCCTGTATCGGTGTCCGTGGAGGAGCTGGGGATGAGAAGCGAGTGGCCGAGATGGCTGATCTGATGATCACCCAGATCGAGGATCTGGTTCCGCTGTTATTCCCCGGAGTTGTCATCCCGGAAGGAAAAAGTGGATGACCGCAAGTTGGGAAACGGCAGCCGCCGGCCGCGGCCGTTTGCGGCCGGTTTTGCGGGAGGCGGGGTAATCTGAAAGGTTTCCGACATGGCCGGCAGTTTAACCGTAAAGGTCGTGCCTTTGTTCATTTTGCTGTTCACCTGAATTGATCCACGATGGGCTTCAGCAACCCATTTGGCAATAGAGAGCCCTAAACCGGAGCCACCCATCGCCCGGCTGCGAGCTTTATCAACCCGATAAAAACGGTCAAATATGTGAGGCAGGTGGTCCGGCGGAATCCCCGGCCCCGAATCTTGGATTGACAAAATCGCTTCATTGCCCTGACGAATCAAGGACATGTTGATGATCCCGCCAGGAGGGGTGTATTTAACCGCATTGTCGAGCAAAATGAGTAAAATTTGCCGAATTTTGTCGCTGTCGCCCTGAATGCGAATCGGGGTTAAATCCTCGATAATCAACTGGGTTTCTCCAGCCAGGGCTAGCGGTTTCATTTGTTTGAACGCATCGAGAAAAATCGTGTCCAGTTCAAGGGTTTGCCAGCGGAGCGGGGTGCTCCCACCATCGGCTCGAGCCAAAAGCAGCAGGTCCCCCACGAGGCGAGACATTCGTTCTAACTCGTCCTGCATAATGTCCAGGGATTCGGGATCGGTTTCGCCCATCTGGCGCATCAAGTCGAGATGGCCCCGCACGGTGGTCAGCGGGGTTCTGAGTTCGTGGGAGACATCGGCTAAGAGGCGTTGCTGGGCCCTAAACTGCTTCTCCAGCCGTTCAAAAGTTTTATTGAGGGCCAGGGTTAATTGACCTATTTCATCATTCCGATCGGGATCGGGCAAGCGGCGGCTTAAATCATCCGCATTGGTAATTTGCAGGGAGACGGCCGTCATGTCGGCCAGCGGCTGAAGAACGCTGTGGGTTGTTCTGGCCCCGAGGGCGAGGAAAAAGAGAAAGACGACCCCCCCGATAATCATTAATATCGCCCCGAGCTGATCGAGTGCCCGATAATAATTGTTCATCAGCTCGGCCATTTGCAAATAGCCGATGATTTCCGGTGCCCCTTCACTTTCTCGTTCGACCAGCAGCGGGTAGGTTAAAACGCGGAGCCGCTGACCGGAATAGATAACGGTAGAATACACCGGATCAACGGCATTGTATCCCTCACTGTCGAGCAGCCCCGGAAACCCTTCGAGGTTGGGTGTTCGGGTGAGAATGTTGCCCTGCTTATCAACCGCCATCATGAACATCGTTCCGGTTTGGAACACGCCCATGTCCTCTGGGAATCGGAGCAAGGTGATGTCCCCATTGCGAAACGCGTTGGTTGAATTTACCACCCGGAGCGTTGTTTCTTCCAGGTTGTTATCCAGCACGTTTAGCAGCGTCTGCTGGGCGATAAAGTAGCTAAACAGGGCAAAGCACAGAAAAAACCCGGTTAAGATCGCTGCATAAAATACGGTTAATCGCAATCGAAAAGACATATTCACCTATGGGCAAGCTTATTCGATGATTTCGGCTGCATCTTCTTCTTCGCGCATGACATAGCCCACGCCACGTATGGTGTGGATTAAGCGGCTCATGTCGCCTTGTTCGGTTTTTTGCCGTAAATAGCGTACATAGACTTCAATTATATTACTGTCACGGCCGAAATCGTACCCCCAGACTTTATCATAAATTTGATCCCGTTTTAGGACGTTACGGGGGTTTCTCATAAACAATTCTAGCAGCTCATACTCTTTGATGGTTAGGTCAAAGGTAAAATCACCTCGGCGGCCGCGTCGCGTGCCGGTGTCAAGCTCGAGGTTGCCGAATTTAAAAATCTGAGGTGGGGTGGTTGGCGCTCGCCGGAGCAAGGCTCGGATACGGGCCTGCAGTTCATTGAGGGCAAACGGTTTGATCAAGTAATCGTCTGCCCCGGCGTCAAGACCGGCCACGCGATCTTCAATCGCTTCCTTGGCGGTGAGCATCAAAATCGGGATATTGCTCGTTTCCCGAATCCGGCGACATACGTCCAGGCCATCCATTCCTGGGAGCATCACATCAAGGAGAATGAGGTCCGGCCGGTATTCTTCAAACAGGTGGAGGGCGGATTTCCCATCTTCCGCAACCTGGACATCATACCCATCGTACGACAATCCCTTTAGCAGGAAACTGCGGATGCGCTCTTCGTCTTCAACAACCATAATTTTTGGATCAGTACTCATAATGCCTCTTATTGTATTTTATTCATTATTTGGGCGGTAAGGCCGCTTATATTTTCGCGTTTTATCTGATAGCGAAATTTTTCGCGCAGCTGTTTTTAACAAGTAGTATAGATAGATTAATCCTTTTTACATGTTTATGACAACTACTTTTAATGTTCTGTTACGAAAATAAAGGGAAATTGCATTAATTTCCTACTATTTTGCGATTTTATTACCAACCGTTAAGCTCATAACCCCTTCAAAAGGTGGTATTTTTGTGACATTAAGTGGACATCGTAAGAATAAAGGATAAAATGTGACCGGTCCTATGAGTTACCGGAAAATCAAACGGGATAAAACCACAAGCAACTTCATGACAATCCGATTCCACTCAAATAACGATTTTTGTATCGTTAAGGGCAAGCTTTAATTATGGAAATCCTATGGGATCGCGGTATCGAAATAATCACCTGGCTCCAGACCAACTTTCCCGGTCTGGAGGGGGTTATGTCGGTCATCAGCGAATTGGGCATATTTGAAGTTTACATGGGGATCGTTCTATGGCTTTATTGGTGTTTTGATAAGGTGCGCGGCCGGCGCATGGCTTATTTGCTCGCCATCACCAATGTAGGGGTCAATTCGCTTAAGCACATTTTTCGTGGACCGAGACCCTACTGGTTTTTAGTGGGGGATGGATTTGAGGGCACGTCGGGATATGGGGTTCCGAGCGGTCATGTCACTTCAGCCACGGTTGCCTACACCTATTTGGGAGCTGTTTATCGCAATCGCTTTTTTAGAATTTTCTGCGTTACCTGGATTTTGCTCATGGGCATCAGCCGCATGTATATCGACGAGCATTTCCCTCACGATGTGCTGGCCGGATATTTGCTGGCCGCGACCATTATTGGGGCATATGTCTTCTGGAATCGATCGCTCTATGAAGATTTTAAGCGCCGGATTTTGGGGCAGCGATTTTGGGCTGCTTTGGTTATCCCCGCTATTGTTTATGTGATCTACTGGGTTGTCCTATATTTTCTGCCCGTGCCGGAGTATTTAGCGGAGTTTGGACTCTTTGGAGAGGCGGCCGAGCTGGCCAGCTGGGATGATGTGGTTGCCGCGACAGCCTCATTAATGGGGTTGGGTGTCGGGTTTGTCCTGGAGGGTCGGGACGTGCGATTTTTGGTCAAGGGCTCCCTATTCAAGAAAATCATTCGCTTCGTGGTGGGCTTAACGATCACGGTGGCTTTTCTGTATGGGCTTCAGGCCTTAATTGCCGGTTTTGTGACGATCGAGTCAAATTTAAACCTGTATCTCGTGTTTTCTTTCATCCACAATTTTGTAATTGCCATCGTGCCGGTTTATTTTGTGCCCATGTTTTTTACCCGGATCGGGTTGATGGAGGCTGAACCAGAGCCTCAAATTACCGCCTCATTGAATCGGGTTGTCCCTCCCAAATCTGACCCGGATTCATCTATCGGATCGGGTGGCTTCTAAGATTAAGCGCTCGCTTGCCTCAACAAAATCATCGCCATCATAATTCCCACCCATCTTAATCAGTTGAAAACCGGTCTGTTTTAACCCCAACTGGAGTTGGTGGGGCAGGCGAACGGTGTAGATAGCGGATATTTCTGCCGTTTTTTCCCCTTTTTTTTCAAACAGCCAATTTAAATGAAAAGCCATCCCCTCTTCGTGTAGCGAATATGAGGCAGATTGAACAACCTCTTGTTGATCTCGAGGATCGATAAACGTCGCTTCAATTTGTGGGGTAGGTTGGTCTTCGAGAGCCAGCAGCTGGTATGGATTAATCAGATCGATGAGCAGCCGGCCGGTTGGAGCTAAATGTCGGCGGACCGCCCGCAGGCAGGGCCGCCACTCCACGGAATTGAGATGCATGAACGTGTTGTGGGGAATAATGATTGTGTCAAAGGTGCGTCCGAGATTAAAGTTGGCCATATCTCCCTGGATTAAGGTGACTTGGAGGTTCCCGGTCAGACGCTCAATTTTTTTGCGGGCCAGATCGAGCATTTCCCGGGCGTTATCGAGCCCCCAGCACGCATGACCTTGTTCAGCCAGGGGAAGCAGAACCCGGCCGGATCCGCACCCCAGCTCCAAAATAGTTTGTGGAGGAGGATCGAGCTTGGTTTTGTAAAAATCGATATCTTCCGTAAAGGACGCGTGGCTTAACTCGTAATACCAGGCGTGGAGGTTGTATCCTTCAATGGCCATGTTTAAAGTTCGGCTTGCGCTTTTCCTGAAAGGCGCTGAGCGCTTCCAGGTGATCTGGTCCGCCATATAAAGAGACAAACGATAGCTGCTCTTCGGCATGGTATAGATCGGCGTTGTGAAGATAGGTCAGCCAGAGCAGTTTCTTCTGCTGATGCAGGGCGTGGCGGGGCAGTGACAGCAGCCTTTTGACCCAACTTCGAACGGCCGACTTAAAAGGTGGTTCAGCAGGAAGCAAATGGTGGATAAACCCGATGGTTTGGGCCTCTGCCGCCGTGAGGGTTTTACCGGCCAGCAGGCAGGCAGCCGCGTGGCTTTGGCCGATCAGATGAAGCAGCCGGCCAGTGCCGCCCCATCCGGTAATCAGGCCGTTGCGAATTTGGGCGAAATGAAATTTGGCACTGGGAACGGCAATTCGAAGGTCACAGGCGGTTAAAATTTCAACGCCGCCCCCGGCCGCGTCGCCGTTTGCCGCGCCAACGACCGGGCAGGGCAGCGTCGTCAACGCGTCCAGCGCCGGCCGCATGATAGAGGCCAATCTCTGACCGCCACCTGGTGATAGGTCCTGCTGCAGCTCTTGCAGGTCGCCCCCAGAGGCAAAAGCTCTATCGCCACGGCCGTGAATCACGAGCAGGGGAGGGGGAGCGTGCGCCAGGGTTTGCACTAATTCCGCAAATTGCGTTTGCATCTCAAAGGTTAAAGCATTCCGTTTTTGCGGATTGTTGATGGTGAGCCAGCCGATTTCGTCTTCTAGTTGATAGTCAATGTGGGCCATTTAATCATGTTTAATTACTATTGGGGCTTATGCAAATGATGACGTGACTTCCTATCACGCCGGGTTTGGACGCGATTGGGAAATCGGGTCTGCTTAAACGATCAACATCCAATGAGCTATTGGATTGGGCGCTAGTTTAGCATAACGGCCGGATTGGGGAAAAGACAGATACGATTTAGCACTCATGAAAAATAAGATTACGATCGCGATCATTTTACTCTTGGGCAGCGCCATTTTGGCCATTTTGTGGGGCGTCAACGATCCGATCACTCTCCCAATACCTGATGGGGCCGCAATCATTTCAAAAACAATTGCTTCAAATTCGTATAGTCAAATTAAAACAATAGAAATCCCAAAAAACAACTCAACCATAAGCATCAAAGCGACCGCTCTCCAGTGGGATTTTGACCTCTCTTTGGCGATGGGACAATCAACGTTTGTTATCAATCCGGCCGGTTATGCCGGTTTTCCTCCAGAAATCCCCTATGCCAGTTTCCCCCATGTGGATCATCAAATGAATGAAATTGTGTTTGTCTTTGACGGACAAACCTTGAATGAAATCTGGATCAATCGAGAGCGTTTCTGGCTGGGGGAGATTGCCGTAGACAAAACTCTGGAACTCTCGGCGGAGGCCTTTGAGCAGCCGGTTCAGGTTGAGCTGGTGATTATCAGGTAGGGTGACATATTGACTATCCACCTGCATGACTGGTGCCGAAGAAATATGCAAAAATAAGAGGCAAGCTTAATTTGCCGATCAAACCGCCTTTTGTGAAGGAGTCTATCATGTCATTACGTCACCGATTAATCGCGCTGAGTTCAACCGCTCTAATCGCCGTATTTATGGTATTTGGTCTGGTTTTGGCCCAGGAGCCACCAACCCCAAGTTTTGACCAAAGCAGTGCTGCCTCTTTTCCACTTCCCGATGCCAGCTGGCGGCACAATTCGATTGATCCCGGTGCGGAATACGGCACTACGATTTTAATTACTGACATCGATGGTGATTCTGACCAGGACATTATTGTCGGCGCGCCGTTTGAAGATGATCAAATCCTCGGCGCAGACGTGGGGGCTGTCTATGTTTATTTGAATGATATCGGTCTTTTGCCAAGCACCCCATCCCAGATATTCAAGGGGAAACACGCCGGGGATCAATTCGGATATTCTCTGGCGGCAGGTGATTTTAAATCCGATGCCAACATCGATTTGGCGGTAGGGGTCCCAGGGTATGTTTCCATGGGAACGGGCAAAAACGTCGGGGCTGTTTACATCTTGCCGGGAATAGAATCCCCCTCAAATCCGCTTGCTGATGAAGGTATCCCCACGATCGAAGGAGAAATTGAACACACCCAATTTGGATATGAATTAGCGGCCGTTGACAATCTCTCTACCGGCGATGATTTTGATGAGCTGATCGTTGGAGCTCCTGAATACCAGGGGGCAGGAGCGGCTCTAGTTTATATCAATTTGACCACCGGTTTTCCACCAGCACCCACCTTTATTTTAGGGGAAGGGGGTAACCTATCTCATTTTGGCTACGCTATGTCGGCCGGTGATTACAACGGCGATTTTTACCATCAGGAAGTTGCTGTTGGGGCTCCCAAATATGAGGTTTCCGGCACCGTTGATGCCGGCGCCGTATTTGTTTACGCTCTAACAGAAACCGGGACCAGCCCCAACTTTGTTTATACGGCTACCGTTGAGGCCGCGTATTTTGGTGACGCAGACGGGGGGTTGCTCGGACACGATGTTGATCTTGTCGCCATGGAGCCGCTCAGCTATACCCACGCCGATTTGCTTGCTGGCGCGCCTGGTTACCCGATTGATGGATCAACGCCGGGTGGGGCATTAATCTATTACCAAAATGAATATTTTGACCCGGCCGCTGACGCTGCCGGCCGCACGGCGCTGTTTGATGCAGATTGGGTGGGTTTGGGTAAACAGCCGGACGGCATGTTGGGTTATTCGATTGTCGGTACCGATTTTGACATGGATGGCACCACCGATATTGTCGGCGGGGCAAAGCTCAACGACCTGAATCACCCGAATGAAGGGGCGATATTTTTCTATTTGACCCAAAATGGATCGTTCCCGCCCACGGCCGACCCATCATGGATGGCGGTGGGCAATCACGCTGACGGTTTCTTTGGTGCGGATCTGGCCAGCGGAGATTTGATGAGCTCGGTCCCCATGGGGCCTATGGATGTTGTGGTAGGCGCCCCTGGTATGGAGACAGGCGGCGCTGTTTACCATTACCAGGCTCGAAGCGGGTTAAATTTGGCCAGCCAGCCAACCCTGAACGCCGATTCCCCAGCCTCTATAGGTGAACAAGTGGCGTTTAATATGCCCGCAGTTGGTGGCAGTGACAATGTTTATCTCTGGAATTTTGGGGATGGAAACAGCCTGTTAACTGAAAGCAAAACCGGAGCAGGCCAAATCATTTCGCACTCTTATCAAACCGCAGGGCAATATGTCGCTTCGCTGCGCGTCATGAATTTGGCTGAGATGGCCTACGTTACCACCGTAGTTGACATTGTAGAACCGGTCAGCGGCTTACAACTGACGGCATCTAGTCCAACCCGTTTAGGTGACCCCACAAACTTTGTGATGACCGTCGCGGCCGGAAGTCCGGTCACCTATCGGGTTGATTATGGTGATGGGTTGGGAGAAGTGGTCTTTCCCGCTGTTCTCTCCCCGCTGGCGATATCAAATACGTATTCCTCCCCCGGTATCTATCAGGCCGTCATCACGGCCGAAAACAGCATCAATTTTGTCACCAAGACAAAAAATATCGCCGTGTTTAAACCACAAAATATTGCCAACGGGGTCGGGGGAAATCTAACTTATGACTTTACTCAGGGGGTACAGGCCGGCTCCAAATTCACAGTGGCCATTCCCTCAGACGCAATAAACGAAGATATTGAAGTGCGCTTTACCCCTCGGCCAAACGCTGGTGAATATCCGGATAGCGGCAGCGGGCTGCTGTATTTTGATTTAAATGCCATTCCGGCGGCCGAGGCGGATGTCAGCGCTTATGTTGAATGTCTATTCCTACCGTACATATCAGGCGGATCGGGCAATGGGAGTGGGAGCAGCACCGTTGTGAACGGGGTGACCAGTCCGTGTGGCTCGCTGATAGAGTACAATTTTCTCCAGCCGGTCACCATTACGCTGAAGTATCCTCAGGCGATCATTCCAAACGGGGTGTCTGAAAGCGACATGGTCTTTGAGTATTACGACCTCAAGCTAAGCCAGTGGGTCGATGGCGCTGAGACGTGTGAAACACCGTCCACCTACCAGCGCGATACGGTTAAAAACATCATTCGTCTGGAGATTTGCCACCAAAGCCGATGGAGCTGGCGGCCCCGCTGATAGACCCAAACAAATGACCACGTACGCAAAAAATGGACCAATCTCCAAGATTGGTCCATTTTGAAATCGTGCATTTCAATTTAACTAGCTGGCTGATTTTTTGAGAAATTGCTCAAATCAATTTGCATGAGCTCCCGGTTACACGGGGTCCGATTGATGTAAGCTTCTCGAGCCTCATCTTCCGAGATGGAAGCGGCCCGGGTCTGGATAAAGGCCTTTCCGCGTTCAAGCCACTGCTCGGCGATCTCTCTGTGGTTTGCTTCAGCCATGACCTGCACCACGGCCGTGTATACGCGAGCCGGATTTTCGATGCCGACCTCGCCGTTTTGATCGAGCCAGTCGGTGACCCGCGTCACGTGTTCGACCGCCTGTTCAACCTCACTCTGCCCCATCAGTGACAAGGCCCTGGCCGCCAGGCAGTCTATGATGCTCTCCGGCATTTCCAACTCATGGCGAATGTCGGCCGCCTGAGCCAGTTTTTCCGAAGCATCAGAATACTTGTCCAGGCCAAATTGGGCCAGACCCTGGACGTAGAGGCTGTAGCTAAGCGAAAGTTGATCGTCTAAAGTGCGGTCAATGGTCGAGGCTTTTTCGGCCATCATCTGGGCCTGGTCAAATTGTTCCTGGTCTACCAAAACCAGGGCCAGGTTGTAGCTGGCCATTGATTCGTGAATCGGATCGTTTATTTGCTGTGCCAGTTCGATGGCATCGGTGAACAACATCGCGGCCGCTTTTAAATCGCCCAATGCATGGGATACCGATCCCAGGTTAATCAGGGCGCTTGTTTCACCGCGACGTAATCCGATCTCCCGATTTAAGGCCAGCGAATCGGCCGCTAATTTTCGGCTCTGAGCCAGATCACCAATCTGGAAATAAACGCCGGCCATATTGGATATCGTGGCGTCTTCCCCAATCTTGTTCTGAGTAACCCGGTCAACCTCAAGCGCCTGGGCAAAATATTTCTGAGCTTGATCAAACTGGTTGGTAATGCCGTAAACGATGCCCAGATTTCGCAGGATAACGGCCCGATTGGTGGGCAGGCTGTTTTGCTGACCAAGAATTAAGGCCAGGTTGAGGCTGTCAATCGCCTGGGAAAATTGCCCCATTTGCCACTCAATGATGCCGATGTTGGTCATCGCTTCAATTTGGCCGGCCGGCATCTGGTTTAATTCGCTAATATCATATGTCGCCCGAGCAAATAAGAGCGCGTCTCGAAATTCTCCAATCGCCAGATGGAAATCAGACTTGACCAGGAAATATTGATGACGGCTGACCTCTGAATTTAACTGGTCAATCAGCAGTTCGATATCGTCCAAATCTTGCCGCTGGGCGTCTCGATCTCCGACATGGGCGTAAATGGCCTGGCGATCGAGTAAAATTTGAAAGCGATCTCGAATTGCATCCTGAGGAACCAGCGCTAATCCGCGATCTAGGAAACGTATAGCATCTTGGTTGGCAAATTTTGCGGCCGCCTGCTGTCCAGCCCGAATCACATAATATCGCTCTTTTTCCGGGTCTTCAGCATAGCGCCAGTGGTATGCCAGCAGGGGATAAAATGCGGCCTGTACTGACTCTTCCGGAAATGTGGTTTCGTACCAGGTGGCGATTGTTTGATGCAGCTCGCGGCGCTGGGCAAAGAGAAGGGTATCATACGCCACTTCCTGCACCGTGTTGTGGCGAAACATATAATTTAAAGTCGGGTCGATCGTTTCCAGCTGCACAAATTCTCGATTTTCAACTCCCGTAACCTGGGTCATTAGATCTGGCACTTCTGGTCGTCCCGGATGAACCTGCTGAAGAATGTCAAACTCAAAAAGGCGGCCGATCACAGAAGCCACTTTAACAGTGAGCTGTTCGTTTTGGTTCAAATTATCCAGGCGGGATAGAACTGCACCATGCACCGAATCGGGCAAGCCTAAATCGGCCGGACTATAGGTAATTTCATCACGCAAACGCCACTCAAAATCTTCTTTGTAGAGACATTGGGTCGCGGTTAACGCATCAAAGACGCGTGGCGCCAGCTCCCACTGCTGCCGGGATTGGCGATCTACCTGAACCAGCTGGTCTTGCTCGACCATCGACTTGACCATTTCTTCCGCAAAAAACGGATTTCCCTGGGCTTGATTTTGGATTAATTCCGCCGCCAGGGGGGCTAGGACTCCCTCTAATTTTTTCTCGACGATTCTTTGAATGTGCTTCGCTGACAGCTCGGTCAGGATTACTTTTTGATAGTGATTTAACTCGCTTAAGCCGGAAACAGACGATTGGGATTGATAAGGAGGCCGTCGTGACAGCAGCAGGAAAATTGGGCGGTGCGCGATGGTGCGGCTCAAATCTTCGATCAGGGCTGCTGATCCTTCATCGAGCCAGTGAGCATCATCGACAAACAGCAGGAGGGGGCGATCAAGCGATTTACTGCTCAAAATATCGATAATTAAGGCGTGCAGCGCTTCCTGCCGCTGTTCTGCTGAGAAGGCGGCCGTTGTGGCGTTATCGGCAATCGGCAATCCTAAAATATCGCCCAAAAGGGGTAGCCGAAGCTCCCAACTTTCGTTCATCCGCCGCAGCTGCCTGGTCAGCGACTGGATTTGATGAGGAACACTTTCCGGATTGTGAGGATCGAGGTCCAGGTCAAACAGCAGCCTGATGATGGTTTGCCACGGGGCGTAGGCGGCCGAGCGGCCGGTGCTAAAGCAGGCGCTCTGGGCGATCTGGAAATGATGATCTGCTTCAGCCTGCTGAACAATGACCTGCGATAAATGAGTTTTCCCAATGCCGACCGCCCCCTCAAGCAGCAAAATTTGCCCTTGCTTCTGATCCGTCAGCTTTAGAAGATTCCCGGCCAGGGCCAACTCGTTTTGACGGCCAAAGACATCGTGGTTTTTGGCCAGCTGCGATTGGGGCAGCGACGTAAGGGTATTTAAGGAAACAACCTCGGTTACCGACATCGGTTCAGATTTGCCCTTAAGCGAAATGCTTCCCAATTCTCGATAAATAGAGCGCTGGCGAACGCGACTAAAAATTTGTTCGGACACGAGAATTTGGCCCGGCTGAGCTTTTTGCATGAGCCGGGCGGATACATTGACCGTGTCGCCAATTACCCCATAGGTTTTTCGGATTTCACTTCCATAAGCGCCGGTACGGACCCGGCCATAGCTGATGCCGGCCTTGACATTTTTTATATAGGACAGGAATTTTGGAAGCTCTTTTAATTCCAGCGCAGCCGCAACCGCCCGCAGCGGATCATCGCCATGAGCAACCGGGGCCCCAAAAGACGCATAGAGGTAGCTTCCTTTGTCACCCATAATTAGCTGCAGCAAATATCCTTCGTGGCGGTTTAATACGTTTTGGACCCAGCGAATAAATTGATTTAATTTGTGGCCGGCATCGGGATCTTCATCGTACTGCAGGCCGTCAAAGTAAAGAAAAATTGTGGCGGCCGGTCGCAGCTCAGCCAAATAATTCCCCTGACCGGTGAGTAACCGCGTATAAACCGGCGGCAGCACCCAGGAGCGCAGTTCGGCTTCATTGAGAATGGCCATCGACGTGGGCTGAGAAACAAATTCAGGTTGGCGGATCAAACCTGCCACCACGCCAAACGTTTGCCCCAGCTCATTTTGACGCACTTCGGCGATTTCCAACAGCCCGCCCAGCGCATCCATAACTTCTGAGGAGACAATTAACTCATTTCGCTCTGCCCTCTGCTCGGCGGCCGCCATGCGGGTTAAGGTATCGCCGGCCAACACATCAAACAGCTGAATGCTGGGATCGCCAAGCATAAATCGCCGGGTAGGCCCAGCAGCCACGGCCGTTTTGATGGCCAGCTGCACTATTTTCCCACCTGGCGTACTTACTTCACCATAGCGGGCCATCAGGGATTGCATCGTCAGGGCACAGGCGACCGCCCGGTGACCGTCATCCCCGTCAAACCAGCAGGTGATGGCGTCTCCGGCAAAGCCGATGACGCTGCCGTTGTATGTATGGACGGCGGCAATTAAGCCGTTATATACCTGATTGAGCGTACGGGTAAGTTCCTCCGCTCCCCGCTGCGGCCCTAGCTCCGTGGCTAAAGCTTCGGTTAAAGGCGTAAATCCGGAAATATCAGCAAAAAGCGCCCCCCCCGAGGTGCGATCTGATAATGTTTGGCGATTGGCCATCGCTCGGCGGCGATCAATCGGTACATAGGCAGCAAATTGGTTCATGGATTTCCCTGATAAACTCCTCCCAAATTCGATGGCTACATCATAGCATTCGCCTGGTGGTGATTGTATGGGAGATTTGTATGGGCAGATTAGTACCAGGGATTTCTGTGTTGCACTTTATATTTTGCCTGTCGTGGTTTTGGCTAAATAAAATTCTTTATTTATTGATGTGTTCATGTTATTATTTTGCAATTCGCGGGTTTGCTAAATATTAATCACAATGATCGTAATTCCAATCTCCTCCGCCCTTTATCAGGAAATTCACACCCTGGCTCAAGAGCGACGCATGGTGTTTATGACCGGCCTTCCTGGGGTTGGCAAATCGCTGCTGATTCAGCAGCTGGCTCTCATCGCTCATGGAGTGGGGCGGCGGGTGCATATCCTGCAGTACAACGATGCCCGGCAGCCGTTTGAAACGGCCGATTTGCTGGCCCGTTACCCGGAAATTGAGGGGGTTACAGATCCCATGATTCGCAAAGGAGTGGGGTTGTGGTCACGGCAGGCGATCGTGGCGTGGGCGGCCGCTTATGCAGATCCCGAACACATCCTGATTGGCGAGCTGCCGCTTATCGGCAATCGCCTGATTGAGCTGGTAGAGGTTCTCGATGACCCGGCCGAGCCGCT